>Ga0299915_10000877_pt1 | contig 22235 bp, 16 predicted proteins | sample RVTome_13_FD_200263 | JGI IMG/M metagenome (GOLD analysis project Ga0299915, IMG submission 200263) | Soil microbial communities from uranium-contaminated site in the Upper Colorado River Basin, Wyoming, United States - RVT92D227 (version 2) ... | reverse complement strand
GGTTCCTTGATCGGTCTGTTTGGCTATGCCTTCCTCATTGAACCCTTGATGGGTATCAGAATACAAGGTCTTGCCTGGGCGGTGTGTTATCTCATTTTCATTATGCTGATGTCTCTAACTTGGTTTTTTCTTAAGCCTTTTCAAGCAGGAGAAATGAATACTTCTAAGAATGAATCGAAAGGGATATCAGAAGGCGCTCCAATACGATCCCAATATGGGAAATGGCTGCTGCTGAGCAGCCTCCCTTCTGCCCTCTTACTTACAGTGACTAATTTCATTTCCATGGAGATCGGATCATTTCCAATGATCTGGATCATTCCTCTTGCCCTTTATCTTTGCAGTTTTATAATAACTTTTAGGAATAAGGGTGGTGTTCCAGTACTTTTAAACATACTTTGGCCAGAAATCCTTCTCCTTGCGTCCGCATTTTACTTTGTAAAACCAGATAATTTGGTCGCCATTTTTGGTTGCCTTCTCGTCTTTTTTATTATCTGCATCCTGTCTCATGGTAAGGTTTATGAAACTCGGCCACCTGCAAGATGGTTGACGAATTTCTATCTAACCATTGCGATGGGAGGTTTCCTCGGAGGGGTCTCTGTTGGCCTGATCTCACCACTCATTTTTAAAGGATATTTTGAATACCTCATTTTCCTCCTTATTTTAGGGATTACCTTTTGGTGGCTCCGTGATGAATCATTTAACAAATTCTGGCGCAGACCTTCATTTTTGAGTGGTGCGGGAAGGGTAGGGTTCATAGGGCTCATAATAACTTTGATAACAATAGGGGCCTTTCGCCTATTTCATGAGAACGTAAAATACCGCCACCGCAATTTTTATGGAACGTATCGAATTATCGATGATTCATCTTTTGACAATAGGCTTGGAGGCATGAGGAAGCTTGCACATGGTAACACTTTACATGGAGCCCAATTGCTTGATCCCTCTGTCCAAATGATGCCGGTTACATATTATTATCCTGGGGGTGGAATTTCTGATGTTTACGAAACAACACCGAAACCGCGACGAATTGCTGTCATTGGTCTTGGTGCGGGTGTCATCTGTGCTTATCTTGAAGAGAAGGATGTCCTTACCTTTTTTGAGATAGATCCAGACAATTATGAAATTGCTAAGAGATGGTTCAATTACTTAGATCATTGTAAGGGGAATGTGGATGTGATTACAGGTGATGGTCGCCTATCAATGAAAAACTTGATTAAAGATGAATCGAAGTATGATATTATAAATATAGATGCATTTACTGGAGATGGCATACCAACCCATTTACTGACAAAAGAAGCTATTGAAGTTTATCTGAGCAGATTGGCTAAAGATGGGATAATCTTATTTCATATTTCAAACCGATTCTATGACCTACGCCCATTGATTAAATCTACCTCTGCAAATCTCGAACTCTATGGTGTTATGAACCCTTTCATTAGTAAAGACAAAATTAAAAAATATCAAAATGCCACAAATTGCGTAGCTATAGCGAGAAATACTGCGAGACTTCAGCCATTGATTGACCGCGGGTGGATAATGTTCAGTGAGAAAGATGGCCTCTCCAAGGTTAAGCCATGGACTGATGATTATATGAGTATTCTCATACCCCTAATCGAAACAGCGAAAAATGGGGGTTGGGCTAACTTAAGGTAAAACCGAACCCAACATACCTGGCTTCCTTATGATTATGAAGAATTCAATCTTATTTCTTACTAATGCCTATCCAGATTTTGAAGACTCCTATCGAGGCATTTTTATAAAGAAGATGGCCGAACTGTTGCAAGGCGATGGTTATGAACTCTCTGTCGTTACCCCAAAGATTTATAAAGGTAGCTCTTATTTTGAGGAACAGAATGGAATAAAGGTGTACCGGTTTCCTTTTTTCTCTGGGAACAAACTTTTAATCGAGTACAAGAAGATTCCATATCTGAGGATGGTTTATTATTATATTTCCGGGTTCCTTTTCACATTTTTTGTCATATTTAAACATCGGTGCCATCTAATCCATGCCCATTGGGCCATTCCTACTGGACTACTTGGAGTTTTAGTCGGTGACTTCCTCAGGAAGCCCGTCATTGTAACAATTCATGGGTCTGATCTCCGAATGGCTTTGAAAAGTCTTGGTTTTCTCAGAAAGGTTTTTATCTATGTATGTAAAAAAGCCGCTCACCTCAACTGTGTATCAGAAATGCAGAAAAAAGGTCTGGACCAACTGAAGATCGAGAATAAGAGAATATCAATAATTCCAATGGGTGTTGATGAGGCCTTTTTAGAGGTCGGAAAGAATAGGAAAATGAGATTGAACAAACGTCCTTCCACGATTCTTAGCAACCGAAATCTTTTGCCAATCTACAATGTTCCGTTGTTAATTCGGGCGATTCCAATGGTCCTTAAAGAAGAGTGGAAGGTTAGGTTTTTGATTGCCGGAGATGGATCTGAGAGAGAAGAACTGGAGAAAAAAGCAAAAGAGTTAAATGTTATTATGTCTATCAAGTTCTTAGGAAGAGTTCCTCATGATAACATGCCAAATGTTTTGGCTGAGACAGATATTTACGTTTCAACTTCTCCTTATGATGGAACATCCGTTTCATTACTAGAAGCCATGGCATCTGGTGTGTTTCCAGTGGTAACCGATATACCGTCGAATAGGGAATGGATCACTCATGGGGAAAATGGATTCCTCGTTCCTGCCGACGAAGAGAAGATTTTGGCAAGTAAAATACTTGAGGCGATGCAAACTCCTAAACTATTAGAACTTGCTTATGGAAAGAATATAGAAATTATTGAACAAAGGGCAAATTGGAGAAACAACATAAGGAAGATTGTTGAAATATACAGTGTTTTTAGCTAACTACATTTTTTTCTATTGATTGTTCGGGAAGTGAACAACCTTCAGGGAAAATGGATAAGAATACTTTCTTTAGAGGCAATCGATGAAAATCCTTTATATAACCTTGGAAAATCTGTCACTTCATAAGGGATCGGTGGTTCATATAAAGGAAATTATCAATGGATTGCGAAAACTTGGATACAGAGTTGGTCTCATTGCAAGTACCTGGGGTAAATTTGAAGAATCAGATGACTATTACAATCTGTACCGAGGTTTTCTCTCAAGACTCTTTAAGCTGAAAAGGCAGCCCTATTTTATTTCGTCAATATTCCTTTTTCTTTACCTTCTTAAAGTTATTCCATTATACCACATCATCTATGCCAGAGACTATCATACAGTGATGATTGCCCTCTTACCTCGCCTTATCTTTAGAAAGAAATTGGTTTTTGAAATAAATGGGTTAGCAAGCGAAGAACAAAAGTTAAAAAGCGATTCAGTACTTAATTCCATTCTTGTTTTTCTCATAAAAAAAACTGAAAAACTGGCAACGAAATATTCGGACCGGATTGTAGCCGTTACTCCTCAGATTGCATCTTACCTTATGACCCATTTTGATTGCAAACCGGGCAAACTGGAGGTGGTAACTAACGGAGTCAATGCTAAGAAATTCTATCCAATCCAAGATAAAAGGTTGCTTAATGAATGGAGAAGAAGATTGGGAATTGCAAAAGAGGAGATGGTTGTAGCGTTTGTGGGAAACTTGGCCCCATGGCAAGGAGTCGAATGGCTCATTCAAGTTGCTCCGGCATTGCTTAGGGATTTTAATAATATTAGGTTTTTGATCATCGGTGATGGTATCTTGAAAGACAAATTAGAAACAGAGGTTAACAAGTTAGGGATTTCTAATCATTTTATTTTTACTGGAATGATCGATTACGAACTGATTCCTCTTTATATCAACATTGCAGATCTCTGTGTTCTTCTGAAAAGAAGACTGGCCTCCGGATATTCTCCCATAAAAGTTTACGAATACATGGCTTGCGGGAAGCCTATCGTAGCTTCGAGAGTTGAAGGTTTGGAATTTATTGAAACGGAGGGAGTTGGTAGGCTTGTGGAATCAGAAAATATAGCGAGTATAAGAGAAGCATTATGTGATCTCCTAAAGGACTCTGAAAAGAGGATAGAGATGGGCTTAAAGGGCCATCAGATGGCCCGGCAAAGATTTAGCTGGGAGTCGAAAGTAGCTCAAATAAGTAAAATATTGGAGTCATTGGCATAGAGATTGCTTTTTTGGTTTATTGTATTTAGTTTTTAAGAATATATCTAAATCGAAAATATTTTGATTAACTTTTTATTTCAATGAGTTACAAAATATTTTTTTTAGGGAGGAATTGTTCATGGAGTGAACATTTTCAGCAGTGAATGGACAATTTTAGGCCATCCTGAAAAGTCTAACGAATTGAAAGAAACATCTTATGGTAAACCTTAATATCTTTAAGCCTCCCCAAGAAATGAGGGAATTGAACTTGCTCCAAGAACTGGAGAAAAACCCCATCGTTTCACAGCGTGAATTGTCTCATAAGTTTGGAATAGCTCTCGGAGTGACGAATGCCTGTTTGAAGAGGATGGCCCGAAGGGGATGGATTCGAATTGTAGGACTAAATCATCACAGGATTGGATATTATTTAACCCCGAAAGGTTTTGCAGAAAAAACAAGACTCGTCCTCCATCTCTTTAATTGGACTGTCCAACATTATTCAACGTTAAAAGAGATCATTGGGGAAAGGCTTTTGGAAATGCAAAATGAGGGGGTTGAACGAATCGTATTCTATGGGATCAGCGATGAGATGGAAATTGCTTATGTGACCCTTCAGGGATTAACCGTGAAACTTGTAGGAATTGTTGAAGATGAGGAGAAGATTAATAAAAAGGAGGTTTTCGGTTTTGAATTGAAAGGGGTCAATCAAATTGAGACGTTAAAACCTGATGCAGTTTTGATTACTTCCCTTACAGGCCAACATGAAAAACAAGAGAAATTAAGGAAATTTGTTGATAGTCAAAGAGTCCGGATTTCAAATATCTCAACTTTTTGAATTGTTTATTATTTCGAGGTGAAAATGGATATCAGAGGAAGACGGATTTTGGTTATCGGTGGCGCAGGGTTTATTGGCTCGCACGTTGTTGATGAGTTGACCAAGGAAGATGTGAAAGAAATTATCATTTATGACAATTTCTGTAGGGGAACGATGGAAAATTTGAAATACGCTTTAAGGGATCCCCGAGTAAGAATCCATGAAGTTGGAGGAGATATCTGCCAGACAGATATCCTCGATTCTGCGATGAAAGGGATGGATTGTGTCGTCCATCTTGCTGCATTGTGGTTACTTCAATGCTACGAATATCCTCGAGCTGCCTTTGAAGTAAACATTCGTGGAACCTTCAATGTATTAGAAGCCTGTGTTAAGCATCATATTGGAAAATTGATTTACTCCTCTTCTGCTTCTGTTTACGGAGATGCTGTTGAGATTCCTATGACAGAGGAGCATCCATTTAACAATAAGACCTTTTACGGAGCTACAAAGATCGCTGGAGAGCAAATGTGTAGAGCATTCTACCATCGATTCGGTCTTAGTTATGTCGCCCTGAGGTATATGAACGTCTATGGACCTAGACAGGATTACAAAGGAGCCTACATCGCTGTGATTATGAAAATTCTGGACAGACTCGACCAGGAGCTTACCCCCATTGTCTACGGAGATGGTTCCCAATCCTATGATTTTATCTATGTCTCGGATGTGGGGCGCGCCAATCTCTGTGCTCTGAAAAGCAACACCATGAATGAGCCTTATAACATCGGTATGGGAACACAAACCACAATTAAAGAGCTTTGTGAACTGATTTTAAGAATTACTGGGAAAAAGTTTGAAATTCAGTTTGAACCAGCCGGGCAAACCTTCGTGACAAACCGTATTGGAAGCACAGAGAAAGCTAAAAAGGATTTGGGGTTTGAAGCTGAAGTGAATTTGGACGAAGGACTTTCCAGGCTCATCGAATGGAGGAAAAAGCATCAAACAAGCAAAGGCTGATCTCTGGGAAGGGCGAACCATTATTATGAAAATACCCATAACGAAGCCTTTTATAGGAGAAGAAGAGCGTAAGGCCATTCTGGAGCCTCTGGCAACCGGATGGATTGTTCAAGGTCCTCAAGTGGCTGAGTTTGAACAGAGTTTTTCTGAATTCACGAAGGCGAAATATGCGATTGCCACCACATCCTGCACGACCGCCCTTCATCTTTCACTGGTCGCGTTGGGGATCGGAGCTGGAGACGAGGTCATACTTCCATCGTTCACTTTCGTGGCGACGGCAAATGCGGTTGAATATACAGGTGCAACTCCACTTTTTTGCGACATTGACCTTTGTACATTCAATATCGATGTTGAACAGATAGAAAAGAAAATGACCAATAGAACCAAAGCGATCCTTCCAGTTCATCTGTTCGGTTTAAGTGCTGATATAAATGCCATTATGAAAATAGCGCAAAGGCATCGCCTGAGAATCATCGAGGACGCTGCCTGTGGTTTGGGGTCTTATTATCAGGGAAAACATGTAGGAACTTTTGGTAAAACAGGGTGTTTCAGTTTCCATCCACGGAAAGCGATCACTACAGGTGAAGGAGGAATGATCATTACGGAAGATGAGTCCGTGATGATGACTTTAAAATCTCTGCGTGACCATGGAGCAACAAAGACGGATCTGGACCGACACGTAGACCGGGGAGGCTCTCTTCTCCCTGCGTTCAACCGTTTAGGATTTAATTATCGCATGACCGACATCCAGGGCGCCCTTGGGGTAGCCCAAATGAAATCAGCCACAAAAATCATCGAAGCCCGAAAAGCCAGAGCGGAAAGATATGATCAACTTCTCAAGGGAGAAGAGTGGTTAAAGATTCCTGAATGCCCGGATGGGAACATACACAGTTATCAGTCCTATGTGTGCATGATTAAACCGAAGGGTTATTCTTTCGGAATAGAAGAATTTTCTTTGGAGAAGGTTTCCCTTTTCAACAAGAAAAGAAATCAACTCATGGAAATCCTCTGGACGAAAGGGATCGGTATCCGGCAGGGAACCCATGCGGTTCATCATCTCGGATACTATCGAGAGAAATATGGTCTCAGACCAGAGGATTACCTCTATTCGCTGATCGCTGAGCAGTGGAGCATCACCTTACCGCTCTACGCTCAGATGACAGATGAGGAACAGGATTTTGTAGTCAAGGAGCTGAAGTTGTGTGCGGAATCGCTGGAATTTTAAATCTAACGGATAGGCCTATCCAATTGTACACAATCAAAAGGATGTGCGATGCGATGAAACATCGGGGTCCTGATGATGCCGGATACCTTTTTTTCAGGATCGAACCATCAACAAGGAAAAGAAGTATTTGGAAGGAGTTCGTGGACAAAGATTTTTCCTATCATCACCCTGACTATTTTTCTGAAATGCCAAATATTTTGAATTCGAAAAAAGAGGAGAAAGAGGCATGGAATTTTGCGCTTGGGCATCGAAGACTTTCGGTGATTGATTTAACCTCAGCTGGACATCAGCCGATGGCTGATGCGGAAAAGAAGATTTGGGTCACCTATAATGGAGAGATTTACAACTTCAAGGAGATCCGAAGTGAGCTACAGAATTTGGGCCATTCATTTCGATCTCATTCTGATACGGAAGTTATCCTTAACAGTTATAAAGCTTGGGGGATAAAATCTATACTGAAGTTTAATGGCATGTTCGCCTTTGCCCTGTGGGATAGTGAATCGAATCAGCTTTTTCTTGTGCGGGATCGCTATGGAATCAAACCTCTTTATTACTATTTTCAGAGCGGTTTCTTGATTTTTGCTTCCGAAATTAAAGGAATACTCGAAAATGAGGAAGTGAAAAAGAGAGTTGACTATGAAGCCCTGAATGAATACTTTACTTTTCAAAATGTCTTCTCTGAAAAAACCCTTTTTAGAGACATCTCGATCCTCCCTGCAGGTCACATCCTATCTTTTCAACTTGATTCTGATTCCAAGGTGGAAGCTTTAGAATCCATCAAGAGGACATCTTGGAATGAATGGAAAGTGACTTTGTGGAAATACTGGGATTTTGATTTTTCAAATCAGTTTACAGTAAGCGAGCTGCCTGAAGAATTCTGCGTGAAAGAATTAAAACGTCTCTTTTTCCAGGCTGTGGAGCGACATTTAGTGAGTGACGTACCCGTAGGAGCTTACCTCAGTGGTGGAATAGATTCAGGCTCGATTGTAGCCACAGCGAATAAAAAGATTCCAAGGTTGATGAGTTTCACGGGGGGCTTCGACCTTTCCTCTGTCAGCGGTCTCGAAGCAACATTTGACGAAAGGGATCCTGCAGAATTTATGGCCAGCTCCTTTGGTACCGAACATTATGAGATGGTGATGCATTCAGGAGATATGGCCTGGGTCATGCCGCAAATTATTGGTCACATCGAGGATCTCAGGGTTGGGATGTGCTGGCAAAATTATTACATTGCTCAGTTGGCGAGCAAGTTTGTAAAAGTTGTTCTTTCGGGTACAGGAGGAGATGAGAACTTCGCGGGTTATCCTTGGCGCTATCTTCCGATGATGGACGAAAAAGAAGGGAATGATGGGAAAGTTAAAAAATATTATGGATATTGGCAACGTTTAATCCCTGACAATCAGAAACAGTCATTTTTCGATTCACAAGTCCTTAAACATATGGACAAGGGGCACTGTTTTCAGGTCTTTAATAATATCTTAAAAGCTGCACGCACCATCACACAACCGGACTTAGGGTTATCAGCCTGTCTCTATTTTGAACTGAAGACCTTTTTACATGGACTGTTCATAATAGAGGATAAAATCTCAATGGCTCATTCCTTAGAAGCCAGAGTTCCGTTTTTGGACAATGACTTAGTATCTTTTGTCATAAAAATTCCAAATGAATACAAACTTCTACCCGACGATGGGTTTTTCCCAGTTGAAGAGAATGTGATCGGAGCAAAGACAAAATTCTTTGCCCAGTCGAATTCCGGCAAATATATTTTACGAAAAGCCATGAAAGGGATTGTTCCTGATGAGATTCTAGACCGTAAAAAGCAGGGATTCAGCCCACCCGATCAATCTTGGTTTCGTGGACCAACCATGGGTTACATTCGTGAGATTTTATTGAGTGAAAGGGCAATTTCGAGAGGATTTTTCAATCCTGCATATGTTCGTCGAATTGTTGAAGAACATACAGAAGGCAAAGTAAACCATCGATTGCTCATTTGGTCCCTGCTCAGCTTCGAGTGGTGGAATAGGATCTTTTTCGATGAATAAAGGAAAACTGAGAAAAGAGATATTGGAAATATTTAAGGAACTACGAGATCATCGGATGGATCAGTGGAGGCGGGTCCTTCCCGTAGGAGACGAAATTTCAGACCGGTGGGAAAAGGCAAAGTACCTGGGATTTGGAGATGGAACGAGCATTTATGACAGCAGTTTGGTCATTGGAGATGTGAAGGTGGGCAAAAACACCTGGATCGGCCCCTTTACCATTTTAGATGGTTCTGGAGGATTGAAGATAGGAGATTATTGCAGCATTGCTGCAGGTGTCCAAATCTATTCCCATGAGACGATTTTTTGGGCTCTTTCAGGTGGCAAAATGGGATACAGCAGAGCAAAAACAGTTATCGGCAATTGCTGCTATATCGGGCCGAACACAGTGGTAAGTAAGGGTGTAAAAATTGGGAATCATTGCCTCATAGGGGCGAACAGTGTGATTAGCAATAACTTGAAGTCTTTTACCATCGCTGCGGGTTCCCCTTGTAAAACCCTCGGGCGAGTCCAATTGAACGAGAAAGGGCTTGCTCAACTCTTGATGAATAAGGATTTAAAGAAGTGAAAGAAAGGATTTTGAAACTATTGGTCTGCCCATCCTGTAGGGGTAATTTAAGTTTGGAGTCTCTTAAGAAAGAAAAGGGAGAGGTCCAAAAGGGGGTTCTGAAATGTGCCTGCGGGCAATGGTTCCCGATTATCGACTTTGTCCCAAGACTCCTTCTGGAAGAATATAGAGGGGATTATAAGAAATTTATAAATACTTATGGTCTTCATGCCCTTGAGAAAAAGAGACGGGGCTTCTATCAATCCGTTTCAAAAGAAAGTCAGGTCCAAAAAAGTTTTGGATCAAAATGGATGTCACAGCCGAAGTGGGGGACAAACGGTGAGACGCAGGCTTTTATGAGGGAATGGATACTCGCGAAATATGGATGGAAGGACCGAGGAGGCTTCAAAAAAACCATGGCCCTCAAGAGAAATATTCTGGATGCCGGGACAGGTGTTGGACGGGTGGTGATTGATTTTTGTGAAGCCTGTAAAGACGGTGAAGTTTTTGGAGTCGACCTCAGTGATGCCGTAGAAGCCGCTTATGAAAACACTAAAAAATACCCCAACGCCCATATCCTCCAGGCCGACCTGATGAAACTTCCTTTTAGAGAATCGATGTTTGACTTTATTCTGAGTGAAGGCGTTCTCCATCACACCCCAAATACACTAAAAGCATTTGAGGTTCTACTGGACTTTTTGATGCAAGGAGGGGAAATCGGTGTTTATATCTATAGGAAGAAAGGGCCCATCAGAGAGTACTGTGATGACTATCTGAGGCAAATAACAACCAAACTCTCAGACCAGGAATGCTGGGAATTATCAAAAAGAATGACCGCTTACGGAAAAGCCTTATCTGACCTCCATATCGAATTCGAGGTACCGGAGGATATTCCGGCCCTTCAAATAAGGGCTGGGAAAAATGATTTGCAGAGGTTCTTTTATTATCACATCTTCAAATGTTTTTGGAACGATCGATTCACTTTTGACGAGAACAACCTAATTAATTTCGACTGGTATCATCCGGCTTATGCCTGGAGACATACCCCGGAAGAATTGAAAAGTTGTTGTGTCCAGAACGATCTTGACATCCTGTGGTGGTCCGAAGAAGAGTCCGGCGTGACTTTCCGCTGTAGGAAGAATTCGAAGAGTTAATGGAAGTAGGTTGATAGGACGATGACAAAAGACGCTTCTGATGAAGAATTTTCAATCCTTTTTATTGTGCCAAGTGATTACGCCAGTTTGTTGGAGAAGGGTGTTGCTTCCATGATTTTAGAGAGAGACGAGGGGGGATTCTTCAAACGGGTTTTCACTGTCCATCCTTATGCCACCAAGACTCAAAACATTAACTTGAACGAGACTCACCAGTTGATCGAATTCGGCCCTGAATATCCGTTCTCTTTTCTAAACTTCAGGGGCGCTGGTCTTCTCAATTATTTCTTGAAGCCCATACCCATTATTAGGAAAGTTTCTCAATTAGTCAGAAAGGAGCACATCAGTCTCATCCGGGCAACCGATCCTTACTGGTGTGGTTTTTACGCATGGGTTCTTAACAAACTTACAGGAGTCCCTTTTTGTATATCAATCCATACGGATTATGAAAATTTTTACAAAAAGACTGGGGGAAAAAGAGGAACGCTTTTCTTATACAAAATATTTGAAACCTTTGTCTTACGGCGTGCTCACTTGGTAATGCCCATACGTGAACATCTCATCCCTTATCTTCAAAAAAAAGGAGCTGACCCCTCTAAAATCAGGGTGATCCCTCATGGAGTCCAAATCGATGAGGGTCCCTATCAGGAAGATAGAAAGATCTTAGAGAGTTTCGGGATTTCTTCGGGCAAGAAAGTAATCAGTTTTGTTGGAAGGTTAGCTGAGGATAATTATGTTTATGACATTATTAAACTGGCCAAAAGGCTTTCTAAAATTCGAGATAATTTTATTGTGCTCCTGGTGGGAGACGGTCCGGAAGGTAATCAGCTGAGGAAGGTGGTTAAGGAAGACAATCTATCTCCATTTGTGCGCTTTACCGGTTTTTTGCCAAAAGGAAAAATCATTACCATCCGGCGCCAATCGTTCCTTTCTCTTTGTCTGAAAGGAGGGTTCAGTTTGATTGAATCCTGTTGGGTGGGATGTCCTCCCATTGCCTACGACATTGAATGGCACTATGAATTGGTAAAAAATAATGAAACAGGATTTCTTATCGGAGAAGGCGATATTGATTCATTAACGGAAGCAACCATTTATTTATTAGATCATCCATCCAAAACAAAAGAAATGGGAGCCAAAGCGCGAGAATTAGCCATCAAACGGCACGAAATTTCACGCACATCTGACACCAAGAAAAACTGTTATACAGAATTGTTACAACTGAAAAGGATTCAGAAGATCCCGGATCGGGAAGTGGAAAAGAAGAACCCCTGGTATACAGGTAACCAGATTGAGGCGTCACAGAAGCACGCCAAGCCTACGATTCAACGAAGATGCAAGTTCATACTCGGCTGTATCAAAAGGCACTTGGACTCATCTCACTGTAGTCTTATCCGCGTCCTTGACGCCGGATGCGGAGATGGAGTGCATTTGCACACATTAACTCAGATTCAAGGCTTAGATATTTGGGGGATTGACTACAATCCATTAAGAACAAAACGAGCGCACCAAAACTTCCTATTGGCCAAAATCGTTCATGGCGATCTCCTATGCCTCCCTCTTAGACCAAGAGTCTTCGACATTGTTTTGTGCAGTCAAGTCATTGAGCATATCCCACAAGATGTTTTTCTGTTAAGAGAATTGTCTGAGGTTCTAAAGCTTGGTGGAATTTTGATTCTCGGTACACCTAATGAAGGTTGTCTGATGGCGCGCCTTCGAAATCACATTTTCGAACGAAACATCATAAAGACTACGGATCACCTCCAATTCTACAAAGAACCAATCATCCGGCAGAAGATTGAAGCGGCTGGGTTTACCATTGAAGAAGTCATGAGAGAGAATTGGTTTTTTCCACATCAATTAATAAACTATTATTTGGTAAATCGTGCCTGGGGATTTAAATTGATGGGTATACTAAGCAGAATCATTCCTTCTCAAACAGGAGGATATTACTTCAAATGTGTGAAGAGTTAGAAACAAAAGTAAAATTTCTATCAGACGGCGATAAAATATTGGAAAAGTCAGGAGTGAAATCCTCCTTTTGGGATTACATAAGTCTCCTCTTTGGCAACTTACTTTTAATTCCTCTTGGGATTCTTTCTGCGGCGATAACCACTCGAATTCTTGGCACGAAGGGATATGGATACCTCGCGATTTTCAACTTGGTGACCACCTTGGGGGTCATGGTGACGGCCAACTGGACGGCTGCTTCGCTGATTAGGTTTGGAAGGGAGGAATACGATCAACATGGAAAGCTCAACCATACTTTTTGGGCCCGGAGCATCCTCTTGATTCCAAGTCTGGTAGTCGGAATTCTTGCTATTTATTTTTTAAAGGATTCTATAACGAACTATATGGAGATGCCCTCCTGGACCATAGGGCTGGTTATAGGATCTATTTTATTAATGACAATACGGACTTACCTCGACCACATTCTGCAGGCAATTCATCGTATGAAAACTTACGCCTCCATACAAATCTTCTTCACCTGTATTTCTATTCTTGGTTTAGTTTTCATCGTTTTGGGATTTCTCCCGAAAACTTATCTCAGTGTCATTATGGTCGGATTGATTACGAATGTGTTGGCCATGATCATACTCTGGTCCTTTTTAATACCTCCTCGGGTGATTTTTCCGGTTAAAACCGACAAGAGAATGGTTCAAGAAGTTTTATCCTTCTCCTATCCGGTTATTGTGGGAAACCTGGGAGCCTATGTGGTCAATTGGATTGATGTTTTGGTCATTAAATACTATCTGTCCTTGTCCGAGGTAGGAGGCTACCAGCTTGCTTATAATATGTTTAATCTCTCATTAGGAATAATTGGATCGACTACAATTTTGATGACTCCCATTCTGATATCCTTTTTGGCCTCCAAACGGGAGGACTTAATCCTGCGCTATAGCACCCGCTTCATTCCGCAAGGGGTATTACTCTGGGCGACCGTTATTGGAATAGGATTGGGGGTATGTCCACCGGTCTTCCAGATTGTATTTGGGGAGGGATTTAATGTCTCCATACCTTACTTTCAATATCTTGCTATTGGATTGGCATTCAACAGTCTCATGAATTTCTATTCAGGTGAAATTACGGCATACAAATTGATTAAACTCGGCGTGATGGCAAGTGTAGTAAGAGCGCTCATAAACCTGGTGGGTGATTTCGTGCTCGTTCCAGGGATTGGGCCCCTTGGGGCTGCCATTGCGACCACAGCGGGTATGATTGCTGCTACCGTCGTGTATCTTCTGATCTGCCAGCGCCAGCTTAAAGAAAATCTCCTCTGGCAGCTGATTCTCGTATCACCTGCGTTCATTTCTTTGGGAGTAAGTCGTGCTCTCTCAGGTCCAGGAACACCTTTTTGGGCGGCAATCCTCACCCTGGCATCGGGATACATCTTGGCAAGAGCACTTCACCTCTTTAAGTCTGAAGATCTTACCTTCCTTGATTACATTCAGATACCGGCATCCCTTAAAAAGGTGGTGCTTTGGGCATATCCTTTTTTAACATGCGAAGTGAATTTGAAGGGAAAGGATGCAGCGTTTGGGACGAAGCGATGATGCAAAGTGTGTTGATAATCTTAGCTTTTCTTCTTCTCATGATCACTGGTTTATGGGTTAGGTTCCGACCCTTGAGAATGAATCCGTTACTCGGAGTGGATAACTGGTACTGGCTCCTTTGCATCGAAGACGTAAAAAAAAACCGTCGCATTCCTGCAAGGCTTCCATATTTTATGCTCGAAATTGAAGAGCAATGGTATCCACCGCTTTATTCCTTTTTCATGTCTTTCATTCCTTTGGAGGTCCTGAAGAAGAGTGGAGGCAGAGTTGCCCAGTTTTCAGATCTGTTAACTGGAGTCATCATCTATTTTGGTGTCCTTTGGTTGAGTGATAGTATTCCTCTTGCATTCATATCCGGTTTCTCTTATATCATCGCCTTTTTACCATTAAATTACAGTAATCAACTTCAGCCCAGGGGTTTGGCAAATGCTTTATTGAGTCTTGCAGTATTAGGTCTGTGGTTCTACACGAGAACAGGTTCCTTGGTGGTATGGTCTGGAATATTAGTTATCAGTGTGATTATTCTTTTTCTCCATAAGATGACCACCCAGATTTGGTGGGTCTATCTCTTAGGGTTCGGAATATGGGCCAGAGACTTGACCCTTCCAATCTTGCTTCCGGCTTCGATATTCCTCGCCATCCTCATCTCGAAAGGGTTTTATCTTAAAGTGCTCAAAGCCCATTGGGATATCGTCACTTTCTGGAACGAGAATATCCAACACCTCGGAAGCCATCAGTATTATGAATCTCCCCAGTATTGGAAAGAAGGCTTTGTCTCCACGGCGGTCCACCAAAAAGGATTAAGTCATCAGGTCAGGAAGCTATGGAGCTTATTGGTTAATAACATTTTCATCCTACTGCTTCCCGTATGTATTTACTTCAACTTATTTCATTCCCACAATGACTTCGAATACTTTCTTTGGTGGTGGTTATGCCTGACATACCTTTGGGCGTTCCTTACAACATTTGTTCCCTACCTTAAAGCCCTTGGGGCAGGCATTCTCTATCTTTATCAGAGTTTCCTCCCTCTCTTTCTAATAGTCACCCTTCTGGTCCTTGATATGCCCCTGAATTTTCAATGGCCCCTTTTTATTTTGTGGGCAGTTGGACTGATCCTCTCAGTAGCTCAATGGGAGAAGTATTGTCGGTCTGTGGCTCATCAAAAGACAGGTGTCCTCCAAGAGGAACTCGGGGAGGTTTTAAATTATCTGAAAGAGCAGCCGAAGGATGGGGTGTTTTGCATTCCCTTTACGCTCCCGGATGTGACAGCTTATTGGACCCAGAAGAAAGTTTTTTGGGGAGGCCACGGCTATGGTTTTCACTCTTATTTAAAACCATATTTCCCAATCATGAGGGAAAATGTTTTAGAAACATTAAGGGAAAAACACCTCCATTATGTTCTTTTCTGGCAGGGATATTTGGATTCCTTGGAGGATATTGGATTAAAGGTTGGCCAAGACCTTAAACTTCTCTTCAGCAAAGGGGATTATGAATTGTATGAGGTGGTCAGGAAATGAGAGACCCTCTCAGTAGTTCGAAGCATTTTGACCTTCAAGAATGGAATGGCAAGGGAAGACGTATGGTCTGGCTCCTCCGGAGGCGGCCGAGAGGTTATAAGAACTTTCTTCTAAGTACCTTATCGGCAAGATTACATACGAGAAGGTCCTTCGGGAAGCCAGTTTCTATCACCTTAGAACCTGCAAATATTTGCAATTTAACCTGCCCTGTATGTGAAACGGGAGCCGGGATTTTAGAGCGGAAACCAGAAGTCATGTCATATGAAAATTTTGTAAAAATTATGAACAAGGTGGGGCCGGGAGCGAACCACCTGATGTTTTATTATATGGGAGAGCCTTTTTTAAACAAGGATGCTTACCGAATGATTCGATATGCCCGGGATATGGGGCTCTATGTTAGCACCTGTACTAATGGTGACTATGTGAATCCTGAAGCCCTCTATAATTCAAGTATTAATAACATCAGCTTTCAGATAGGCGGTTTGACTCAAGAGACACATCAGAATTATCGAAAAAATAGTGATTTATCAAGGGTTCTCGAAAATCTAAAATCCTATTTTAAAATCATTCAGGAGAAAGGGAAAAAGATCGGCGAACACGAAGTTGAACTTGGATTCATTGTGATGAAGCAAAATGAAAATGAAGTTAAGGGTTTTCTTAAGTTAGGCAAAGAATGGAAAGTAAAAACGACTCTTATTTCTCCTTGTGTTCGAACTCCTGAACAGGGGAAAGAATTTCTTCCTTCGGATGGAAATTACTGGCTTTATGATCGACAAAGCTTAGAAAAATACGGTCAGTTAGTGATCAAGAGGGTACTTCCATGGGGATCCTGCCCTTGGATCTATTATTCGGTCACCATACAAGTGGATGGAAATGTGGTTCCTTGCTGCAGGGATCCTCAGGGAAAGTATATCATGGGAAATCTTCTCTCAGACTCCCTGGAACGTATCTGGAATGGCAAGGAATTCAAGAGATTCAGATATTCTTTTACAAGACGTCAGGGTCATCTTCCCCTATGCAATCTTTGCCCCGGGGAGGGGACTCCAAATCTGAAATGAAGGAACTATAATAAAATGTGTGGGATCGCAGGCATTTTAAGGCTGGACGGGAAAAAGATCGAGGAACATTGGTTACCCGCCATGACAACCAAAATGGTCCACAGGGGCCCTGATCATGAGGGCATCTGGTCGAACGGACCTCTCGGACTTGGGCACAGACGGTTATCCATCATCGATCTTAAGACCGGAGACCAACCGATCTCCAATGAAGATGGCTCCGTTTGGGTGGTGCTCAATGGAGAGATATATAATTTTTTGGATCTGAGGAAGGATCTTGAGTCGAGAGGACATGTTTTTAAGACAACGAGTGATACAGAGGTTCTGGTCCACGGGTACGAGGAATGGGACAAAGAGATGATGGGACGGCTAAATGGTATGTTCGCCTTTGCCCTGTGGAATGACAGGGAAAGAAAGCTCCTTCTTGTAAGAGACAGACTGGGAGTGAAGCCAATCTATTATCACCTGAACGGGGATGTCCTAATCTTTGCAAGTGAGCTCCAGGCGATAATGGCCTACCCCCATCTTTCTGATGAAATCAACCTGGATGCTCTTGAACTCTACATGCACTACCAGTATATTCCTTCCCCCTTCACCATATATAAGAATGTCTATAAACTGAAGCCCTCAGAATGGTTAGAATTAGATTTGATTGGAAAGAAAAACGACAAGGGAATCTATTGGAATATCGACCTCACCCGGGAACCTAATGAGTCGAAGAACCTGGAAGATTGGCTTGACCTATTTGGAGCGCTCATCGAGGATGCTGTGAAGATTCGACTTTATAGCGACGTTCCTTTCGGGGCTTTCCTCAGCGGTGGAACGGACTCTGGTCTAACGGTTGCGATGATGTCAAAGAACCTAAACCAGCCTGTCCATACTTTTTCCATTGGGTTAGATGGCGCAGAAGAAGATGAACTTCCAGATGCCGCTCTGGTGGCTCAAAAATTTAACACGGTTCACGAGGCATTTCGAATCGCCCCTGAAGGACTTGAAATCATACCGAAAATCTGTGCCCATTTTGGAGAACCTTTTGCTGATTCCTCGGCTGTTCCGACTTACTATGTTTCGAAGATGGCAGCATCCAAGGTGAAGATGGTCCTCTCCGGTGATGGAGGAGATGAGGTATTTGGTGGATATTTAACCTATCACGCTTTATTAAAGGCAAAAAGATATGGTTTGCTGCAGGGAAAACTCCTGAAGGAAATAGCCAATCTGATGCCCTCCCGGAGATTAGAATGGTGGTTCAATTTTACAGGCTCTAACTGGGAAGAACAACACGATATGCTGATGAGACATTTCAGTATTGATGAAAGGAGGGAACTGTTGGGCAACGGCCGAACTTACTCCGATGCAGAGTACCTTCAGCGAATGTATCCAAATCGTTTCAAAGACAGGATGCTCAGAACCCAGTACCTTGACCTAAAGACTTATCTACCCGATGATGTTTTAACCAAGGTGGATCGGATGAGCATGGCCAATTCCCTGGAGGTGAGGAGTCCCCTGTTGGATTATCGGATCGCAGAAGCCGCTTTCTCCATGCCGACCTCAATGAAAATTCCTAAACCTTCAAGGAATGGAATAACGGGGAAGTTCATTCTCAAGGAACTGGCTTCAAATCATCTGGGAAGAGAATACGTGTACAAACCCAAAAGAGGCTTTGGCATTCCCATTGATCGGTGGCTGAAGGAAGATCGAAAGAGATATATGGCAGACACCCTTCTGACCGCCTCCAGCCCTGTTTACGATTATTTGGATCGGTCTTTTGTCCAAACCATGGCAAAAGATCACCAAACGGGTCGCTTTAACCATTGTGCCAAGCTCTGGAGTCTTTTGATGCTTGATGGTTGGTTGAGATATGTGTACAGGAGAGAGGTGAATCCGAAGGGATAGGGATGAATATGAGGAGCAGAGGCTTCGAAATTTTAAGAGTTGTGAACCAATGGGGTTACAGGCTGATGGCCTTTCTGTTTTACCCGCTAAACCTCTGGCTCTCGCTGCTTTTAAGAAAGAAAAAGGGCAGGGGGGTGCTTCACATCTCCACCGTCACCCACCAACCCTATCTCCTCACCCGACACCTTCGCGCTCAGGGCTTTCCGGCTGATTTTTTGGCCAAAGGGGAGGGATGGCTTTACTATAACGAAGAAGGCAAGGATTTTCATATGAGCCAGGTTCGACTGCCCGGACCCTTAAAATTTCTCTACGAATTTTGGTGGGCGTGGAAGCTTTATCCAAAGTATCAATTTATCCACAGCCACTTTCTTCAGATGATCGGTTCAGGCTTTTGGGAGTTAAAGTTCTTGAAAAGGATGGGGAAGAAGATTGTCTTTCACTTTAGAGGGGACGATATTCGAAGGAAAGAAGCGAACCTTCGACTCAATCCAGAGCTCAACTGTTGTCAGGAATGTGATTACCCCGACTCTTATTGTCACAATCCTCAAAGGGATTCCCTCGCTAGTCTCGCAAAGCGATATGGAGACCTTTTCTTGGTGACGACACCTGATTTGAATGATTTCTTTCCCGAGGCGGTCCATTTCCCTTTTCTTCTTCCGGAACTTCCAGGCCAAACATCCTCACCGACAACGCGGGATAGATCTCTCGGGAACCCCATCAAAATTCTTCATTTAACAAATCATGAGGGGATTGATGGAACGAAATATCTTGTCGAGGCAATAAGGCGGTTAAAGGAAGAAGGTTTTGTGATTGAGCTCCTGATTCCCCAAAAGGTTCATTTCCAAAAAATTCTGGGGATGTATTCGGAAGTGGACCTAAGTGTCGGGAAGTTAAGGATGGGTTACTATGCGAACGCCCAGATCGAATCCATGTCTCTCGGAATTCCTACGATGTGCTATATCCGAGAGGAGTTTCTTAAGAAGATTCCTGACTGTCCTATCATCAATGTTCGGCCGGAAAATCTCTACGAAAAATTGATATATTATTTAGATCACAAAGACGAGCTTTTAACGATGGGAGGAAAAGGACCGGATTTTGTAAGAAAGTACCACTCCGGTTCTATTTTGGGTAAAAGGCTGATTGAATTGTACCAGCGAGTGACCTAAGGGAAATCCATGAAAGTTTTAATGACAGGAGCCACAGGGTTTATTGGAGGTCATCTGATTCAGACACTTTCGCCAAACCATGAATTAGTATGCCTCGTCTCGGACGAAAGAAAAACAAGGCCGCTCTCCAATGTCGAGTGGGTGGTCCAAGATTTGGAAAGCCCTCTCAATGAAAGCAACATCCCATCACACATTGAGGCCATCATACACCTGGCCCAATCCCGACATTATAGAGAATTTCCTGAAAAAACTTGGGATATTTTCCAGGTGAATCTCCGGAGCACTCTTTCGTTATTAGAATTCGGAAGAAGAATTGGAATTCAAAGGTTTATTTACGCTTCTTCAGGGGGCATTTACGGATATAGTTATGAGAAATTCATGGAAACCGATGCCACTAATCCCGTCAATTTTTACTTGACCTCCAAATATTGCTCCGAATTATTGATCGGAAATTATCATTCTTATTTCGACACAGTGGTCTTTCGCTTTTTCTTTGTGTATGGTCCGAATCAGCAGAGCATGTTGGTACCAAGGTTGATTCAAAGTATTCAGCATGGAGAACCAGTCATCATTTTTGGGAAGCATGGAGTCCGAATCAACCCGATCCATGTCCGCGACGCCGTTAAGGTCTTTCAACCTGTCATAGACAACCCGATCAGTGGAATATTCAATGTGGCTGGAGATGAGGTGGTCAGCATCAAAGAGCTGGCAGACACGATGGGAAAATTGATTGGAAAGGAGCCTAAGTTTATCTATGAGAAGAGTCATGTTCCTGGGGATATCATTGGAGACAACTCTCGAATGAAAACAGTGCTTGGGGCATTTCCGGAAATTTCTCTGAAGGCAGGGATTTCTGAAATGATCCAAATCGTTGAGAAAGAGAGAGTGATCCTTTGAAAGTGATCCATTTGCCAACGTCTGTGGGAGGGATGCCCTGGGGATTAGCCCAAGGGGAAAAGACACTCGGCCTGAAATCAGAGGTTCTTTACCTAACAAATAATTGGCTTCAATACCCAGCGGACAGGGTGATTTTTAAAAATGGGCAGGAGTCTTTGGGAAGGAAGATGATAGCTATTCCAAATCTCATCAAGGAGGTCTATAAGATTCGGAAGAATTACGATGTCTTTCATTTCAATTTTGGATCCTCTCTTATTGATCTGCCGAGATTTGGCTTCCATTTAGTGGATCTCCCCTTTTATAAAGGTAAGATCATTGTGACCTACAATGGGTGTGATGCGAGACAGAAATATCCAACGATCGATCGGGTTCCTTATTCAGCCTGTCACATTGGAGATTGTTATCAGGGAATCTGCAATAGCGGAACCCGAGACAAAATGAAACGGTTGCGGATTGCCAAATTCGATCAATACGCTGATGCCATTTTTGCGGTTAATCCCGATCTAATGTATTTTTTGCCCCAAAGGGCAAAAGTATTACCCTATGCTATTTCAAACTGGGATGAAATTAAAACGCTCCCTTATAAAGGGGTGAGGGAGAAATTGAAGATCGTCCATTCCCCGACTAATCGTGCAGCAAAAGGCTCTGATCTGATTATCCATTGCCTAATGCGAATAAAGGAACGATATGGAGATCTTGTCGAATTCGTTCTAGTGGAGAGTCTACCCAATGAGAAGGCTCGCCAGGTCTATGCCGAAGCTGATTTGGCGATTGATCAGATCTTAATTGGTTGGTATGGAGGATTTGCAGTGGAGCTGATGAAGATGGGCAAACCCGTCATGACCTTTATCCGTGAGGAGGATCTCCACTTTTTACCAGTGGAGATGGCTCACGAGTGCCGAGAGGCGTTCATCCATGTTGATGCGAATAGTATTTTCCAGAAGCTATGCTCCCTTGTGGAAAATCCGCAGATTTTAAAAAAATATCGCGAGGCAGCGATAGATTATGTTCATCGATGGCACGATCCGATCTATGTGGCTCAAATAACGAAGTCTGTTTATGAAAGATAGAAAATAACGATGTGCGGCATTGCAGGGATCTATTATTTTAACGGAGCAGTAAAAACCAAAGAAATAAGACAGATGACGGAATCCCTTCGACATCGGGGACCGGATGATGAAGGATTCTTGGGGGTCAATTTCGAATCAAAGAAAGTCTATCCCCTCATGGGTAAGGAGAGCAGAGCAGAGGGCTCGAGTATCGATGACTTTGACCAAC
>Ga0299915_10000875_pt1 | contig 22285 bp, 16 predicted proteins | sample RVTome_13_FD_200263 | JGI IMG/M metagenome (GOLD analysis project Ga0299915, IMG submission 200263) | Soil microbial communities from uranium-contaminated site in the Upper Colorado River Basin, Wyoming, United States - RVT92D227 (version 2) ... | reverse complement strand
GTAGATACGTTCCTCTTCCGTGACACTGTTCATAACGGCAACATGCAGATTCTCAAAATAGATCCCGTCGCCCTGTGAGAAAGCAAGCATGAATTTCTCGGGTTTCTCAATATAATCATTAAAATGAGCAAGTCTAACCGACGAGCTTTTAGCGGCTCTAAACATCGTATCACGCTTAAAATCTGCGTTTAACAGCACAAGGTACCGACCTGTATACTTTTTTTTGTGGATGATCTGGGCTTTCATAACTAAAGACTTAGTGTATAATAAGGAATCTTAAATGAAACGGATTTGCCTCCCGGAAATTTTCTGAGAAAATTCCTCTCAGGCTAATTTATTGCATTTTACCTGTTTTTTTGTATAAACCTGTTAATTACTTAACCGGTTAAACCATCATAATGGCTTTCAACAAATTGTTACACGGAATTTTCCTTGCTAATAAATTTGCAATGCCAAAACATTTTTTATATATTGCACTAAATGCAATAATAATACTGACAAAAACTAATTACATCTGCATATTCCGATGAAGAAAAAGATCACCCTTGAATATACCCTGAATTCTTCACCAAAAGTCATTTTTCCCCGGCTGAGCACTCCTGGCGGATTATCTGAATGGTTTGCCGATAATGTAAATATAAACGGTAACTATTATTCTTTTTTCTGGGGAAAATCGGAACAAAGAGCAGAGATCATTCAGAAAAAGGAAAACCGGTATATCCGCTTTCGCTGGGTGGATTCGGAAGAAACAGAAGTTCACTGGTTTGAATTCCGGATCAATATCGACGAACTAACAGGAGATACTGCACTGATTATTACCGATTTCGTTGATGATGAAGAAAAGGAAAGCACCATCGAACTTTGGAACTCGCAGATCGCAAAACTTAAACATGTTATCGGACTCTGATCGTTTTTACCGGTTCCGAAAATATCCTAGCTTTGTATTCGTTTTCAGGATGAATTAATCTTATTTTATCAGGCTGTGAAGCGTCTGCACCGGTTGGTCATCATATCATTTCTGGGGCCATTTGTCATGACCTTTTTCATTGTCCTTTTCCTTCTGCTGATGCAGTTCCTGTGGAGATACATCGATGAATTGGTAGGGAAAGGAATTGAATTCAAGGTAATTGGTGAACTCCTGATCTATGCTTCATCAAGTTTGGTTCCGCTTGCTTTGCCCTTGGCCATACTGCTCTCTTCACTCATGACCTTCGGCAGCTTTGGAGAGTTTTATGAGCTCACCGCCATAAAGTCGTCCGGCATCTCGTTGCGCCGTGTGATGATGCCCCTCTTCCTTCTGGTTATCCTGGTATCGGTTGGAGCCTTTTTCTTTTCCAACAATGTATTGCCATTTACGAACCTCAAAATGAAGTCATTGTTATATGATCTGCGACAACAGCGGCCAGAAGTTCAGATTACCGAGGGTGCATTTTATAACGGTCTGGATAACTACAGTATCAGGGTTGAGAAAAAGGATCCGATAACCAATCTGATGTATGACATTAAAATATATGACCATACGGCCCGCAGGGGCAATATAAAGGTTACCATTGCCGACTCGGGCCAGATGAAAATGACTGCCGACAGGCGGAATATGGTTATTACACTATGGAATGGCTTTACTTACATTGAGCGTGATGAAAGCCGGCGCAGAAAGACCAAAGGCTTTTATCCGCATGAAATTGACAAATTCGGTGAACAAAGGGTAATCATCGCCATGACAGGATTTGAATTGCTGCGCTCTGATGAAAGTATCTTCAGAAATTCCTACCAGATGCTGAATATAACACAACTGAAACATGTCCGTGATTCCCTGAAAAAGCAGCTCCATACCAAAAGCGCCCAATCCTACCGATCGTTATTTAATAATTACTATTTCCGAATGACCTCCACAGGTCTGAAGAGTGCTGAATCCAATATGCAAAGGACTTACTACAATGCACCGCCGAGCTATGGTTCACAGGAGATCAGGCAGACTATTACACCAAGAAGTGTACCCACGAATACAGCTATGGTAAAAGGGAAACCCGTTGAGACCTCCGCCTCAGCTGCACGGAAAAACAGGGAATTCATTGCTGCAAGACCTCAAGTTGACCAGAGGCCGCCCAATAGGGTTAAGTCGGATTCAGCGATGCTGGCCAGAAAGGTAGTGAAGGTAAATGATTTTGACAGTTTGTACAAATCTAGTACCCTGCGGCAGAAACTCAACATTCTGAAATCCTCAGTGAACAACGTAGCCATGTCCAAATCTGTTGTTGATAACAATGCCTCCAATTTTACTTTTGACACCAAGTATCTCCGGAGACACGAAATTGAACTGCACCGCAAATTCACCCTTGCCTTTGCCTGTCTTATCTTTCTATTTATCGGGGCTCCCCTGGGCGCTATTATCCGGAAAGGGGGACTTGGAATGCCTACCGTAATATCCACGCTGCTGTTTATTCTGTATTACATCATATCCATGACCGGCGAAAAGTTTGTGCGCGAAAGCGTGATGACCAGTTTTCAGGGTATGTGGCTTTCTTCAGCCATGCTTGTCATTGCAGGAGTTTTTCTAACATACCAGGCCACCAATGACTCAGCCATATTGAACATTGACACTTACATGAACTGGATCCGTGAAAAGACAGGACTCAGGAAAGGACTTATTCTTGAGAAGAAGGCACATATTACGGGTCGGTTTGAACTTACTGAAATTCCAAGGGCAGAGCTGCAGGAAGAGTTTTCGGCTGTCATCAATATGGCAGCCAATTGTATCCAGTCATTGAAAACCGACGCTCGCTGGTCGGTCCTGGCCGGGAAGTCCTTTACCAACACAAGCTTCTTTTATCTGGTTGAGTTTGGGATCCATTATAACAGTTTTATCGACCAGGTTATCCTGAGTAAATGGTTCAGGATTCCTTACTTCCAGAAACGCATGACAGAGTTTCCATTTCTTGTGGGCCGGATCAGCGAACCCATTCTCAGGAATAAATTGCTTTTTTGGATACATCTTGTTATTTTCCCGCTCGCGTTGCTTCGTATTTTGCATGTCAGGATTAAGGTTATGCAAATACGGCGGAATTTAAAGAAGATAATGGAGTTGTCTGCAGGAATGGTCAATCTTTTAAACAGTTCCGCACTAAAACTGAATGCGGAATTCTGAGATGAAAGTATTACAGGTTTGTCATAAACCACCTTACCCGCCGCACGACGGAGGATCCATGGCCATGTTTGGTTTGTCCGGTTCATTCATCAGGTTGGGTCATGATGTCACAGTCCTTTCCCTATGTACACCAAAACACAATCTCAGTGAAGAAAACAGGCACAACCTTACCAGGTTGATGCCTGTTCATACTGTTTTTGTAAGAACATCATTCAATATCCCCGCTTTATTTGTCAATTTTATTTTCTCCAAAAAACCTTACAATGCGGTCAGATTTATCTCGAACAACTTCCATGACAAACTTATATGCCTGCTTTCATCCGATCACTATGATGTGGTTCAACTCGAAGGTCTTTTTCTTGCCCCTTATATCACTACGATCAGAAAGTACTTCAGCGGAACAATAACCATGCGTGCCCACAATGTTGAGCATGAGATCTGGCAGCGACTGTCATCCACAGAAAAAAACCTGTTCAAAAAGTACTATTTCAGTGTGCTGGCTAAAAGAATCCGGCAATTTGAAAGTGAATACATGAACAGGTATGATTTGCTTGTACCCATGACAGAACGTGATCTGGTAACATTCAACCATATGGGTAATACACGTCCTGCATTTGTTTGTCCCGCCGGAATTGATACGGATTCCATTGAAGCTGTTGCAGAAAACAGTGCCGGTGCGGAGCAGGCTGACAGGTTCAGGGACAGAAATTCAGTCTTTTTCCTGGGTTCACTTGACTGGATGCCAAACCAGGAAGGTTTACTATGGTTTGTAACCAAGGTGTTCCCGGAGCTCATCCGGCGTAATCCAGAACTGAAGCTGCACATTGCGGGCAGAAATGCTTCAGGAAGACTGACTGCCCGCCTCATAAGGCCCGGTATTGTTTTTCATGGTGAAATAAGGGATGCGGGCACATTCATGCAATTGCATGGTATAATGGTGGCACCTTGTTTTTCCGGTGGCGGAATGCGGGTGAAGATAATAGAGGCTATGGCCAGGAGTGTTCCGGTGATTACTACGCCCCTTGGTGCAGAAGGAATACCGGTAACCAGCGGGGAAAATATTATTATTGCGAGCGATGCTGATGATTTTCTCATGCAAACGGAAAGACTGTTAAAAGATGCTGAACTTTGCCGGGAGGTCAGCAGGAATGCATATAACCTGGCAAGTGCCGGATTCAACAATATAAAACTGGCATCTGCTTTGGCTGATTTTTATAACCAACACAGGAAATGATATTTAAAGTCCTTTTTTGGATATTTCTGCTGACGATATTGTATACCTACATCGGATATACATCGTTATTATTGATAATTTCTCTGTTCAGGCGGATTTATGGAAAAAGGGAGATCCCTGTTATTGCAGGTTTTGAACCAGAGGTAACCTTGTTAATTCCTGCCTTTAATGAAGCTGATTATATAATCAGCAAAGTAATGAATTCACTGGAGCTCAACTATCCACCTGATAAACTGCGGATTGTATGGATTACCGACGGATCCAATGACCATACTGCCGAATTGCTCGGTGCTTTCCCTGAAGTCATGGTAATGCATGAAAAGGAGCGAAAAGGTAAGGTCCATGCGATGAACCGTGCCATGAAAACTATCAGTACACCCCTTGCAGTTTTCACCGACGCTAATACCCTTTTAAATCCTGAAGCTATCCGGGAGATTACCGTTTTTTTTGAGGACCGCGAAACAGGATGTGTCACAGGAGAAAAGAGGATATCCGGCTCAGGCCCTGAAAAAGCCGTTAGTGCAGGGGAAGGACTTTACTGGAAATATGAATCATGGATTAAAAGACTTGAATCGGAGACCGGATCGGTTATGGGAGCTGTCGGAGAGTTATTTGCCGTGCGAGCCGAACTGTATGAGGAAGTTTTGGAAGATACCCTTCTTGATGATTTTACAGTATCGATGAAAATTCTTAAGAAGGGATTTCGCATCCGGTATGCACCAAACGCATGGGGAACGGAAACTGCCTCCCTAAATATAACCGAGGAAATAAAACGAAAAACCCGAATTGCCGCCGGAGGCTTGCAGGCACTCACCCGTATGCCGGATTTACTGAATCCTTTCCGGCACGGACTAACTTCATGGATGTATTTATCCCATAAAGTATTGCGCTGGACACTTGTACCATCGGCTTTTCCGCTGGTTTTCATTTTGAATTTAATAGTTCTTTCTCTTCCTGATCCCGGACATGTTTACATCACTTTATTCCTCCTGCAGGCGGCTTATTACCTGTTTGTTCTGGCGGGAGCCATCCTGCAAAATGTCAGGGTAAGAAGCAAAGTATTATTTGCGCCGTATTATCTGTTTATTATGAATTATGCTGTGCTGAAGGGAACCTTTCTGTTTATTTCAGGTAAGTATTCCGTTAACTGGCAGAAAATTAAACGTGGTTGACGAATTTCATTGCATATTAGCCTGGAAAATGATTAATTCGTAAACGGACTGCAATTGAGATTCCGTTACAAATTGTAATTTTGCACTGTTTATACTACTGAGAACATTCATTATGCCGGAAAGGATTAAAAATAATATTCTGGTGGAGCTGAACACCATCAAGGAGGCGATAGAGGATATTAAAGCCGGGAAAGTTGTGATCGTTGTTGATGATGAAGATCGCGAGAATGAGGGGGATTTTATTTGTGCAGCAGAACTCATCACTCCTGAGATCGTTAATTTCATGGCTACTTACGGACGGGGGCTTATCTGTGCACCGATACCTGAAAAGCGATGCGAGCAGCTTGAGCTTGAACTGATGGTTAAAAGCAATACTTCAGCATATTCCACTCCCTTTACCATTTCGGTAGATCTTCTCGGACATGGCTGTACAACAGGCATATCGGCTGCCGACAGGGCCATGACCATACGTGCACTGGTGGACCCTGAAACAAAGCCTGAGGATCTGGGAAGGCCCGGGCATATTTTTCCGCTTAAGGCAAAAACCAAAGGTGTTTTACGAAGGCCTGGTCATACCGAAGCTGCCATTGACCTCGCCAGGCTGGCCGGATTAAAACCGGGCGGAGCACTTGTGGAGATAATGAATGATGACGGCAGCATGGCGCGCCTGCCCGAGCTGATTGGCCTGTCGAAAAAACATAAACTGAAAATCATAACCATTAAAAGCCTGATTGCCTATTTACTGGAACTGGAAAGTCTGGTGATCAAAGGCGATAAGGCAAAATTACCCACAAAATTCGGGACATTTACCGTTATCCCATTTATCCAGAAATCAAACCACCTGGAGCATCTGGCTTTGATCAAGGGAAAATGGACCCGTGAAGATCCCGTTATGGTGAGGGTTCACTCATCGTGTATGACAGGGGACATATTTGGCTCATACCGGTGTGATTGCGGTTCACAACTGCATGAAGCCATGAGAATGATTGAAAAGGCCGGCCAGGGAGTTATCGTTTATTTAAACCAGGAAGGAAGGGGCATTGGATTATTTAACAAGATCAAAGCCTATAACCTCCAGGAAAAAGGCAGAGACACGGTTGAAGCCAATCTTGATCTTGGCTTTGAGGAAGATGAAAGGGATTACGGCGTAGGTGCCGGTATTTTGCACGAACTCGGATTGGGCAAGATCAGGCTTATTACCAATAATCCGGTCAAGAGAGCCGGCCTGGAAGGTTATGGTATCACTATTGTTAACAACATTCCACTGAATATTCCGCCCAATGAGCATAACCATTTCTATCTGAAAACAAAAAAGAATAAGATGGGGCACCTCCTGGAACTGCTCGAGGACAAAGACTTTAAAATTGCCAATGGAGGTTAGGGACATGAAGCTGTCTGGTCCGGGAATTGTATTCATGGGCACGCCCGAGTTCGCTGTAGAGTCGCTCAGGGCCATTCTGGAAGCAGGTTATCCGGTCAGGGGTGTAATCACTTCTCCTGATAAACCTTCGGGAAGGGGACTACAATTACATCCTTCACCGGTAAAAGAATTCGCCTTAGAAAACAGCCTTCCTGTTTTGCAGCCCCTTAAGTTGAAAGATCCGGAGTTCCTTGCCACACTTAAAAAATGGCAGGCCGATATACAGGTAGTTGTTGCCTTCCGGATGCTTCCTGAGGAGGTATGGAACATGCCCCCGATGGGAACCTTTAACCTTCATGCCTCCTTATTGCCGCAATACCGTGGCGCTGCTCCTGTCAACTGGGCCGTAATTAACGGGGAAACAAGGACGGGTGTTACTACGTTCTTCCTGAATCATGAAATAGATAAAGGTTCGGTAATATTTTCAGAAGAAACCAGCATCGGGCCACGCGAGACTGCGGGTGATGTTCATGACAGGCTAATGTTAGTTGGTGCACGACTCGTGGTTAAAACCATTGAGGCTATCGGAGCAGGCACAGCAGGCATCATTGAACAACAGATGATGGAAGCTCAGGAGCCCCTTAAAAGTGCTCCCAAGATCTTTAAAAATGATTGCCGGATTAGTTGGAGCAATAAGGCTGAGACAATCTATAATTTTATCCGGGGATTAAGTCCCTATCCCACAGCATGGTCAGAATTGATCACCGGGAAGGGCGAAATCATGACGGTTAAAATTTATTTCGGGACGGTGGTAAAACGGTCACATTGCCATGAATACGGCGCTGTTGAAACCGATGGCAAGACTTTTCTCAGTGTGGCCGTAAAGAACGGCTTTATCAATATTGAAAACATCAAAATGCAGGGTAAAAGGCAGATGGCCATTGCAGAATTTCTCCGGGGTTTTCCGTATGCAGGAGAATGTTTGTTTCAATGATTGCCTATAATATCACCGGCAGGCTTACTATTCCAGATTCAGTTCCACTTTAATCTCCTCTTCTTCTTCACCACCCTCAGGAGTTTCATCCGGTACGGGCTTAAGTATGGGCCGACGGAGTGCTTTTCTTAACTGCAGGCTTGTTCCTTCTGATGGCCGGATACCCGGATTAAGGAGATTCATGGCATATAGACTGGAAAGTTTAATGGCATACAGCTGTGATACGGTGTACATGGTTTCACCGGGCTGAAGGATATGAACATTTCTTCCTGTCCCGGCCCTGTTCCGCTTGGGCTGGATATAAATCACATCTCCGGGAACCAGTGAATCTCCGGTCTGGGCATCATTATATGAGGGTAACTCCCAGGCAAGCTTACCAAATTCCTGTGTGAGTAATTCGTAGGTATCACCAGAACCGGCTACGATATATTTCACCCGGTTCCTTTCCTGAATGGTCCGTGTGCTGAAATTCCGGCTGGTATGCCTGGTTTTCCTGTCATGCAAACGGCCAGTCTCAGCCATCCCGTCATATTGCTGAAGTCCGAATTCCTCAATGATCCTGATCAGAGATTCGGCATATGAATGGCTTGTAGCATAACCTGCCCTTTTTAATCCCCTGGCCCAGGACTTATAATCAGCAGGATCCAGATCAAATAAAAAGGCATACCGAGTGGTTTTTCTCAGATAATCGGAATGATCCCGGTAAGATTCCTCAGCCGACTGATATTTTCTGAAACATTCGCCTTTTGCATCATCGTCATGATAGACTTTTTTGCCGTTCCAGTCATTATGACATTTAATACCGAAATGATTATTTGCATTCCGTGCCAGCCTGCTGTTCCCGTCACCGCTCTCCAAAGCGCCCTGTGCAAGGGTAATGCTGGCAGGCACCCCACTGCGATGCATTTCTCGGACAGCTATTTCACTGTAAGTATTGAAGTATTCTGTGCGTGCCATTCTGTCTGAAGACTGCGCCATCACCAGTTCACCCGCAAGAAAAATGCACATCCATAGCCATCCGGTCTTCATGTGTCGGTGATTTTTTACAAAAATAACGTTCACAACCGGCAACTGTTGTGAATTATGCAGAAGGTTATTAACAAATAGGGTAACCGTTCTCCTGCAGGTCATATTAACAAAGCGCAGGACAACAATAAAACGGGTTAGGTAGGTTAGTTGATTATAGGGGGCATTGCGGGCACGATGTCCCCTTCTGTTTTTAGTCCATGGTGATTCTGGATCCGAACTTTTTGTTCTCCAGCTTGGTGGCTTCGGTTATTACGCTTTTCCGGCCTCCGTGTTCGATGAAATACAGTGCGGCCTCCATTTTAGGGGCCATGCTTCCTTCACCGAACATACCCATCTTCAGATACCTGCGGGCTTCATCACGAGTGATGAATTCGGCAATCTCCTGGTCAGGTTTCTTATAATTAAGGTATACATAGGGTACATCGGTAAGGATATAGAATTCATCTGCTTCAATAATGACAGCCAGCAAGGCCGAAGCCATATCCTTGTCAATTACTGCTTCCACAGGTCTGTAATTGCCTTTGTTGTCGATATATACGGGTATCCCTCCCCCGCCTGCAGCAAGGACAATATTGCCGGCGGTAACAAGATTTTTTATAATGTTGCTGTTCAGTATTTCAACAGGCTGCGGAGAAGGGACGACCCTGCGAAATCCGCCGCCCGATTTAATCTCCTCTTTAAAGATCCAGTTTTTTTCCTTTTCCAGTTTCCGGGCCATATCTTCAGGGTATGTACGGCCGATCCGCTTCACAAGCTTACGGAACGATTTGCCCTTCCGGTCAACTACAACCTGACTGATCAGACTGATAACATTTTTCTTTATCCCATGCTTGGTTAAGACATTCCGCAATATCCTTTCGATCATGTAGCCAATTTCGCCCTGTGTACCTGCCACGCAAATATCAAGCGGCATCTGCGGGATTCCATAGGTAAGTTCACCGGCATCATTACGCTGTAACAGATCTCCTACCTGAGGGCCGTTTCCATGGGTAATCACCAGTTCGTAACCTTCTTTAAGCAAGAATACCAGGTTCTCCAGGGTTTTGAAAGTGTTCTTTTCCTGTTCTTCAATGGTTCCCCGTTGATCGTCACGTTGCAGTGCATTCCCGCCCAAGGCAACCACCGCCAGCTTACTCATAAAATATTCATTCTAAACAGGTATAAAAGATAGGGCAAAGCGGCAAGGGAAAAAATGATATTGTTCACCCTATAAATCCGGGATGATATATAACATATTAACTATATTTGATCATAAATAATTTCAGGATATGGATCTGAAGCGCACCTTTGATATTCTGAATAACCTGCTCAACCTTTGCCCTGATAAGGAAGACATGCTCTGCTCCAAGGACAAAGGTAACTGGGTCAGGTATTCGGTTAAGGATTATCTGAACATGGCGGAAAAGGTCTCCTACGGTTTGCTGGAGATGGGGTTAAAGAAAGGAGACCTGGTTGTTACCATTTCAAATAACCGGCCCGAGTGGAATTTCATGGATATGGCGCTCAGCCAGACGGGTATTGTTCATGTTCCAGTTTATCCCACCATCAGTGAAGATGATTATACCTATATTCTCAATAACTGCGAACCGAAGTTGCTCGTCGTATCCGATAAATCGTTGTATGACAAACTCAAACCCATTGCCGATAAAATAGCATCGGTACGGGCAGTTTTTACCTATAATGAAGTTGATGGCGCAAGGAACTGGAAGGAGATACTTGCCCTGGGTCAACAGAATGCAGGGAAACATGCCGGTAACCTGAAAAAGATTAAAGACGAAGTCCATGCTGATGACCTGGTTACCCTAATCTATACGTCGGGAACCACGGGCAATCCAAAAGGTGTAATGCTGACCCATGGCAATATCATGAGTAATGTCAGGTCGATATCTCAGGTATTCAACTTCAATCATACTCACCGAACCCTGAGTTTTTTACCCATCAGTCATGTTTTTGAAAGAACCATCAATTATTATTTTCAAAGCGTAGGTCTCAGCATCTATTATGCCGAAAGTATGGGCACCATTGGCGATAACCTCAAAGAGGTAAAACCCCATATTTTCATTTCCGTTCCCAGGCTGCTGGAACGTACATACGATAAGATCATTCAGAAGGGAAGGGACCTTCATGGTATCAAGAAACAAATCTTTTTCTGGGCGGTGAACCTGGGTATGAAGTATAAAATACCCGACACCAACGGTCCTTTTTACAAACTCCTGCTCAAAGTTGCTGATAAACTTATTTTCAGTAAATGGCGTGAAGCCCTTGGAGGTAAGGTTCAACTGATCGTTGCAGGCGGGGCCGCTTTACAACCCCGGTTATGTACCATCTTCAATGCTGCCGGCATACCAGTGGCCGAGGGTTATGGCATGACAGAGTCCTCTCCTGTAATTTCCACCAACCGTGAACCCCATACAGGGAATATACGGGTCGGAACCGTCGGCTTTGCCATACCGGGTGTCGAGGTAAAGATCGCTGATGATGGCGAGATTTTGTGTAAAGGACCTAATGTAATGAAAGGCTATTATAAGGAACCTGAATATACGCGTGAGGTGATTGATGAGGAAGGCTGGTTGCATACAGGTGACATTGGTGTGCTTGTAGAGGGAAGGTACCTGAAAATTACCGACCGTAAAAAAGAGATGTTTAAATTATCGAGCGGAAAATACATTGCCCCCCAGATCATTGAAAACAAGTTGAAAGAATCGGTTTTCATCGAACAGGTGATGGTGATCGGTGAAAATCAGAAATTTGCCAGTGCTGTTATTTCACCTGATTTCAACTTTCTTCATAACTGGGCCATGCGGCATGGTATTAATTTTCGGGATAATGCTGACCTTATACAAAATACCAAGGTGGTGGCAAGATTTCAGCGGGTGGTAAATGAAATGAATAACCAGCTTGGACAAACCGAGCAGATCAAACGATTCCGAATAGTACAGGAAGAATGGACCCCAAATACAGGCGAACTATCCCCAACCCTAAAACTAAAGCGTAAATTCCTGACGCAACGCTATGCAAAACTCATCGATGAAATCTTCTCTGTTCAGAAAGGTGAACATGGCGATTAACGTATGATGGGTTTTGAAGTTGTTATCTGATTAATTGTTAAAGTTCTACATAAGTCATCATTGCTTATTTTATGAGTTTACAAATATTGGGACCCTATGAGGGTAGTGCGTTAAATTTTGTTAACTTCTCGGGAAAGACCCTGGCCGAAAGGTATACCGGCTTAAACCACTGGAGCTTGTTAAGAGAAGAACAGAACCTGTGGCCCTACGGAATGACACACGACAACCGGAGACCATTGAATTTTGGCACACAGGATTACCTGGGATTTTCAAACAACGATGTGGTTATTAAATCCCTAAAAGATTTCCTGGAGAAAAACCATGTCATTCATAGTGCAGGATCTCCAACGCTCACCGGAAGAACTATATGGACCGACGAGCTCGAAAATAAGCTGGCCGCAATTTTAAAACAGAAGACCTGTCTGTTATTTCCATCCGGGTGGATGGCGTGTTTCGGTGCAGTCGCAGGCCTTACCAATGCCAAAGATACGCTTGTGCTTGATGCACTTTCACACAACTGCCTGCAGGTAGCTTCTAAATTCTCTTCACAGAATATCTTCAAATACAATCATAATGATATGAGCCATCTGAATGAGATCCTGGAAAAATGCAGACAGATGGACGACCGGAACGGGCTTTTCGTAATAACCGAAACATTGTTCTCTATGAATTCGGACGCGCCCGACCTGCGGCGGATGATGGAACTTGTTCATAAGTATGATGCCATTCTGATCATTGATACGGCTCACGACCTGGGCGTAATTGGTGAGAAAGGACTCGGGTTGCTGGAAACCATTGATATACAATATGAAAAAAACATGGTTATTTGCGGGGCATTCAGCAAGGTCTTTGGCACAAACGGAGGATTTGTTGCTGGTCCGGAGGAAATCAGAAAACAGCTGACGATCATGTCACCAACTTATATCTTCTCAACCGGAACCTCACCCATTCAATGTCATGTGGCCAGCAAAAGCATCGATCTGGTGTATTCCGAAGTGGGTTTAAAGCTTCGCCGGAACCTGAAAGAACTGGTAGACTTCACCGTGTCATGCTTTCATAAAAACGGCTTTACCATCAATGGAAAGCCCACGCAGATTGTACCGGTACTCATCGGGCATGAACGAATTGCCCGCATGATCTTTAAGAAGGTTTTTGAGCAGGGATTGTTGGTGAATCTTGTTGAATTCCCGGCCGTTCCCAAGGGTAAGGCTATCTTCAGATTCCAGCTTATGGCTACCCACAGGAAGGAAGAAATCGCGGAGGCAATTGAAATGATGAAAGAGGCCAGGATAATGGTTGAAAAGGAGAGGGTGGAGATGATTGATTAAAGACAGTTTGAAATCATGGTGGTTTTAATCTGGATAGTCTGTATGCTTGGTATGGTTAACTGCAAGGGAAATCCTCATTATAAAGCTGATCTCCTGCTCTATAACGGGGTGATATATACCGTTAACTACTCCTTTGAGGTGGCTGATGCCATGGTGATCGGCGGTGGAAAGATCATTGCCGTGGGTCCGGTCAGCGTTTTGCGCAAAAAATTCAGTGCCACCGAAGAAATCAATCTTAAGGGTAAACCGGTATACCCGGGATTTATTGATTCACATTGTCATTTTTATGGTTATGGACTCACCCTCAGGCAGGCTGATCTTACAGGATCAAAATCACCTGACGAAATAATCGAGCGACTAAAAAAACATCAGGAAGAGTTTCCGTCAGGTTGGGTGATCGGGAGAGGATGGGACCAGAATGATTGGGAAAGGAAAGAATTCCCCGACAGGAAAATACTTGATCAGGCTTTCCCTGATCAACCGGTATATCTGACAAGAATTGACGGACATGCGGCCTGGGTGAATTCCATGGTGCTTTCTATGGCTGCGGTACAGCCCGAAACAAGCATTAAAGGGGGTGTTATAGTTTTGGATGCTCATGGTGCAACAGGCATTCTGCTGGATAATGCCATGTCACTGATTGAAAAACACCTGCCTGCCACCCGGCTAACCGATCAACTTAGAGCGCTGCAGGCTGCACAAAGGAATTGTTTTGAAGTTGGCCTCACGATGGTTTGCGATGCAGGTCTGGATAAGGACATTGTCACCTTGATGGATTCTATGCAGCAGGCAGGCCAACTGCAGATCCGTATATGTGCTATGCTGAATCCTACCAGGGAAAACATTGATCATTTCATGGAAAAGGGGATCTATCAAACCCCAAAGTTAAGCATCAGATCAGTCAAACTATTCGCCGACGGAGCCCTGGGTTCCAGAGGAGCCTTGCTGAAAAAACCATACAGTGATGATCCTGAAAACAAGGGAATTCAGGTAAGTAATACCGTATTCCTTGAAAAAATGTGTAATATCGCATACAATAATGGTTATCAGGTTAATACACATTGTATCGGTGATTCCGCCGTACATCTAATGTTGCAGTTATACGGCAGGCTGTTGAAAGGAAACAACAACCTTCGATGGCGCATTGAACATGCACAGGTCGTAGATCCCGGTGATTTTTCACTGTTTGCCGAATATGGAATCGTCCCCAGTGTTCAAACCACCCATGCAACATCAGATATGTACTGGGCAGGTGACCGCCTCGGAGAAAAGCGGCTCATTAATGCCTATGCCTATAAAACCTTGCTTGACCAGAACGGCTGGCTTGCTAACGGCAGCGATTTTCCGGTGGAATCCATCAATCCCCTGTTTGGATTTTATGCTGCAACAGCCCGTAAAGATCTGAAAGGATTCCCTTCCGGAGGTTTTCAGAAATCCGAAGCACTCAGCAGGGAGGAGGCATTACGGGCAATGACTATCTGGGCAGCCAGAGCCAGTTTCCAGGAATCAGGGACAGGCAGTCTTGAACCCGGCAAAGCGGCCGATTTTGTTATTCTGGACAATGATATCATGAAGGAAGATGACCATGAAATTCCTGAAACAAAGGTATTGCAGACATATGTCGACGGTGTGGTCGTATATAACCGGCAAGCCGACAATTAAATTATACATCGGTTTATGACCAGATATTTATCTTTCAGTATCACATTGTACTTTTTGATGTGCGGATGCCGTAACAGTGACCGTCTTGCCGACACAGCGGCCTATCATGCAGAAATTGAAGCCTGGCATAACAAAAGGCTGAATAATCTCAAGGCCCCTGAAGGGTGGTTAAACGTGGCAGGACTCTTCTGGTTACAGGAAGGAATGAATACTTTCGGATCAGATACGGCCAATTCGATCGTATTTCCTGAACGGGCTCCTTCATTCATAGGAGTCATTGAGCGCAGGGGTGACAGCGTCTATCTGAGATCAACCGCAGTACCGGTGCTGATTAATGGTTTACCCGCCGGAAACAGGAAGCTGAAAGATGATTCACACCCGGATCCTGATATTTTGTCGCTGGATTCGATGGCATGGTTCATCCTTACAAGGGGCGGACGGTATGCTGTCAGGTTACGCGATTATACCCTTCCCGGGATTACAGGTCTGACATCAATACCCTGCTTTGAGACGGATCCTGCATGGAGAATCAAAGCCAAATTCAAACCCTATGAAAAACCGGAAATGTGCAAAGTACAAACCGTTATTGGAACAGAAGAAGAAAAACTGATTCCGGGAGAGCTCACCTTCAAAATCAGTGGCAGGAAATACCATCTTTATCCGTTTACTTCAGGAGATCAGCTTTTTATCGTTTTTGGCGATGAAACAAACCGAAACGAGACTTACCCGGCAGGGAGATTTCTTTATGCCAACGGACCAGATACGCTGAACCAGGTAATTATCGACTTTAACAAGGCCTATAATCCACCGTGTGCTTTTACACCCTATGCCACTTGTCCGCTCCCCCTGCGCAGGAATATCATATCGGTTGAGATTCAAGCCGGAGAAAAATCTGTGCACTTGTTCAATCCTATTCATAACTAAATCGGCCGAATTGCTTTTTCATTTTCTTTTTTTATATTTTTGAAATGTTTTATTTCAAAAATAATCCGGTATGGCATTTGTAGGCACTATCCTGCATGAGGTTATCAAGAAAAAGAAAAGTAATCTCGATAAAAAGCAGCTCAACTTCGACCTTCAGCGGGATACCCTGCATAAATTACTGCATAAGGCCAGAAATACTGAATTTGGTCAGAACTTCCGCTTTAATGAGATACTGAAATCGGAAGATCCGGTGAAGAGCTTTCAACAAAATGTGCACGTATACGATTATGAAAAGCTTTTTGAGCAATACTGGCAAAAACTTCTGGAGGGAAGGTCCAACATAACCTGGCCCGGAAAGGTGAAGTACTTTGGTCTGACCTCAGGCACGTCCAACGATTCAAGCAAACATGTGCCGCTTACCCGCGACATGATCAGGTCGATCCGTCGCACAGGTATCAGACAGCTTTTATCACTTGCCGAACTCGATCTTCCGCCCTATTTCTATGAAAAAAGTGTGCTGATGCTTGGTGGAAGCACTACGCTGGTTAAGATGGAGAAATATTTTGAAGGTGACCTGAGCGGGATACTGGCCAGTCGGCTTCCTTTCTGGTTTGGCACCTTTTACAAACCCGGTGTGATTGCCAGGGAAAAGGACTGGAATACAAAACTCGATAAGATTGTTAAGAAGGCCAAGGACTGGGATATCGGAGGAATTACCGGCGTCCCGGCCTGGGTGCAAATCCTGATGGAAAGAATTATTGATTATTACGGACTGAACACCATCCACGATATCTGGCCCAATTTCAGGGTGTATACACACGGAGGTGTAAACCTTGCGCCCTATAAGAAGAGCTTTGAAAAGCTTATGGGGAAAGAGGTTTTTTACGTGGAGACGTATCTGGCCTCGGAAGGATTTCTGGCTTATCAGCGAAATCAGGAACATCCCATGCAACTGGTACTGGACAACGGAATCTTTTTCGAATTTATTCCGTTCAATGACCATAATTTTATATCCGACGATAGGATTGCTGACCAGCCGGAAACCCTGCTGATTAACCAGGTGAATGAGCAGGAAGACTATGCCATTCTTATCAGCACAAATGCCGGAGCATGGCGTTATCTGATAGGTGATACGGTCCGTTTTACCTCGGTAAAGGACTTTGAAATTGTGATAACCGGCAGAACAAAGCACTTTCTCAGTCTTTGTGGTGAGCATCTCAGTGTGGACAATATGACCAGGGCAGTCAGCATTATTTCCGAGAAGCTGAATCTCCAGATCAATGAATTTACGGTTGCGGGTATTCCCCATAACAGGCTTTTTGCCCATAAATGGTATCTGGGAACGGATCACCCGGTGGCCGATACCGAAAACCTGAAACAAATGCTCGACTCCACCCTCTGCACGCTGAATGATGATTATGCAGTTGAACGGAAAGCCGCTTTAAGAGATATCTTTGTGCAGGTATTACCGGTAAATGCTTTTTATGACTGGATGAAAATAAAGGGGAAAGAAGGCGGACAGCATAAATTTCCCAGGGTAATCGGGAATCAGTACAAAGAATGGGATGAATTTGTGCATCAATATCTGTATTAAAATGGATATTATTCTCAAAGGTATATTAACGGGACTCTTCCTCAGTATTTTTATCGGGGCCACCTTTTTTATGCTCATTGAAACCAGCATGACCCGTGGTTTCAGGGCTGCTCTCTGGTTTGATGTCGGAGTTATCTTCAGTGATACCGCAATCATTACTGCCGTATTTTTTTTTACCTCCTGGATAAACAACACGCTCGTTCATAACACATACTTCAATGTAACAGGAGGACTGATCTTCATGGGTTTTGGCCTGAACTATATCCTGTCCAGAAGGCGTAATGACAGGGTCATATCCTCCAAAGGCTTCATTGCCCGTCTTTTCATGAACGGCTTTTTTATCAATCTTTTAAATCCATCCGTAATTATATTCTGGCTTGGCGCCATGGCATTGGCCCTATCGGAATTCCGGCTTTCAGGTCATGAAACCATTGTTTATTTTGGCACGGCATTGGGTGTTGTTGCCTTTACCGATATACTGAAAGCCTACTTTGCCTACCGCTTAAGCATTTTCATAGATGCCAAAGTACTCAGGATCATATATATCTTCTCTGGGCTGCTGATGATTGGCCTGGGATTTTACATAATTTTCAGGTAAAAGCTCGGTTACTTTCTCACGAAAGGAAATATTCTCGTTCCACCCGCATCGGTTAATATATTCTTGTCCAAGGGACGGTTCACAAAATGGATGTTCTCAATAGTAAAAAAAGCATTGGGATTATATTGTTGTACAATCTCAATGGCATGTTTCTGGTTCTTCCGGTTTACAATCACAAAAACGATACCCACCTCACCCTGCATGCCTGATGCTTTAACGGTGGTTACACCATACCCGGCGCTTCGCAGGGCATCGGCCAGTTCAACAGATTCAATTTTGGTAATTATCCTGATCAGCTGATGGCCAATGGCCAGTTTCTCATCAAGGAGCATTCCTACATAGTTACCGGTGGCAAAGCCTCCGGCATAAGCCACATAGCATACCCAGCTGTTCAGGTTCTGCATAATGCGTGTAATGGCAACAATCCAAATAAGGACCTCAAAAAAACCGATTATGGGGGCCAGTCTTCTAAATCCCTTGGTCATGAAAATAATCCGCATGGTATCCAGCGTTACATCACATATCCTCAGGAAAAAGATAAACAAGGGCAGCACCAGGTAATCGAAATAGGAGAAATCGGATAATTCCATGAGTTAAAGGTTAGAATTTATAATGTTGTGCGTTTCATTTTTTCAGAACAAACAATACATTGGAGGTAAATCTTGAACTGTCAATGATCTCGGCTTGCATATTATGCCGGGTTGCAACCTGCTGAATGGTTTTACCGGAAAAAAAATAAAGCCTGTTCTGATCAGATTTATTGAATCCCGAACGTGTGGAGAAAAATTCGGTAAGACGTGTGCCACGGTGCCGTTTCCTCAGATCGTGGTCAGCATCACGAATAATAATCTTTCCATTGGAATTTAAGCGACTTATGCATCGTTCCAGCACGACCTCCTGTTTATCCTGCGGTAAATAATGCAATACATCGCTCAATATAAAGACATCGGCATTTTCGAAAGGATATACTGTTGCATCGGCAGAAACAAATTCAAGCCTTTCATTTTTCGAAATACAGTGGTTTGCCAGTTCTATCTTGTCGGCATCAAAATCAATACCAAGAATTTTCCTTTCCGCCGAAACAAAGCTGAGCAGGTAGGACAAATAACCGTAGCCGCATCCGATATCCACTATCCTGGCTTTCTGTGGCACAAAGCTGTTTATTTCCTGATAGTTGCGCTCAAGTGACAGTTTTATCCGGGTATACCATTCCAGTACGGGCCCTTTGTAAATATAGTTGCTGATCAGCTTCTTTCTGAAATAAGCAGGCGTCTCCATGTCCTCCCTGATCCTGGCATATTCCTTGCGGTAGAAAGCAAGCAGCAATTTAGTACGTTCGTGGTAATCATTTCCATAAGCTTTATCGCCTGCCTTTATTCTGGGGTAAATTTTAACCGTTATCGAGCCGCCTCTCAGGTGATTTTCGCCTTTGTTCATACAATCACCGGCTCCATGAATGAAAACCGGAAGCAGATCCAGTCCGAGCCTTTCAGCTATCAGGAATGCGCCTTTGTGGAACCGTCTGATCGAGGAATCCGGCGAACGGCTTCCTTCGGGAAAAATCAGTATGGAATAACCTTCGTCGACTTTGGCTCTCAGTCTTTCCGGTAATTCTTCATAACCACCCATCACGGGATAATAATCGAGATACCTGATTACCAGTGCATAAATGGGATTATTCCAGACCCATTTGTTTGTAAGGACGATCATTTTTGGATGAAGCATCAAAAGAAGTAACAAATCGATATGTGATTGGTGATTGCTGAGAATTATGGCAGGCCTGCTGAAATCCTCCCCGCTCAGGTTCACAATACTTTTTTTAATATGCAGCATGGCATATACTGGCAGCTTGCACCAGAATACCATGCAATGGTGCATGATCATCTTTCTGTGACGGTGAGACACGGGAATCAGAAAAGCCAATCCGAGCAGTACATTCATTATCAGGCAACCACCTATAAATATGGAAAATACAATAATGGTCAGGACAATATCGGAGAATGTTACCGGCAACAGCCTTTTTTGTTTGTGTTTCACCACGAGCCAATAGAAAAAAACAGGTTCGAACGTATAAGAGATTAATACCACCGAGAGCAGTCCCACCATTGAAATCAAGGCAATGGAATTCAGTGCGGGATGTTTTGCCAGTATAAGAACGCCCGTTCCGGAAATGGAAATCATCACCGAGATGAGGATACAGGTTTTGTAAGACAAAAGGTTTTTATTTTCGGTTTTATATCCCTGTACCAGTCCCTGCATGATATAAATACTGTAATCAATCCCCAGACCCGTAATAAAAGAGGAGATAATGATATTGAAAATGTTGAATTTAATATCAAACATGCCCATGAATCCCAGTGTCCAGATCCAGCTGAGAAAAATAGGAACAAAAGTGATCACCCCAAGCTCAATCCTTCCGAAGGCGATAATCAGCACTCCAAGGATTAGGAGAAGGCTTACATTGGCGATGAAATTGAAATCGGTACCCAGGGTATTAACAATGCCGGACAGTACCGACTTACGGTCGATTACCACCACGCCTTCCATCTTATCGAAGCTCCGGATTACCTGTTCTTTACCCGGATCATCTACTTTAAGAACAGTAACTATTGATGCCAGACCGGGTGTAACCGAAATATTATCCACAAAGAAAATATTTTCCAATGCCTTGAAAACAGATGAATCGGCTGTTGAGAAATCCTTTTTGATGAGTGCGGAAAACTCACTGAATGAACCCGGCTTAAAACCGGTAAGTCGGGTTTTGTCATCCAGTGCATTCAGAAAGTTTTTTCGTTTATCCTCTTCCCAGAACGCGTTCCAGCGTCCGATTTTTCTCAGCTGCAGGGAATCTGACATCAGGAGTGCGCTCGGGGAGGAATAGCTGCTGACAATACCCTGATGTTTTAACAGATTTGCGTTTTTTAACAGTTTCTCATTGCTGATCAGGGCCCCCTGCAAATCATTTCCATATGCCACCACATACACGGAATTCAGTTTGGCATTGTTGATCCGGTTCAGATTCTCCTCGGTTTGCCTCAACTCATCCGACATATAGTTCATTTTCATCATGTCGGTTTCAAAACCAACCCGGTTAAGAAAGATAAGGGAAACGGCAGTAAAAATTACCATAAAAAGCAGCAACAGGGTATTTTTATGGAAGTTATACCGGGTAACCTTGTCCAATACCCGTTCCAGGTAGTTTTTTTCTTCGGTCTCGTCAGTTTCATGCCTTGTTGCATCCAGGATGTGCGGCAGAACTACCATGGTGAAAAAAGCTGCGGTAACCACACTTATGGCAGCCAGTATACCCAGCTCATGCAAGGATTCGGATGATACAAATACCAGGGCCAGAAATTCGAAGGCAGTGGCGAAACCGCATACAATAATGGGAAACGCAACATCTTTGATTGTATCAATGATTGAATGCCGGTGTTTGTAATGTGTGGTGATATGCAGGGCATAATCAACGGTAATGGCCAGGATGACGGAACCGATGCTGAGAGAAATAACTGACACCTTCCCTTTCAAAAGGTATAATACTGCCAGTGCGGCCAGGCCTCCAAACATGGCAGGCAGAAAAATAAAAGGAAACAGCCTCTTCTTTTTGATGGAAAAAACAATGATGAGTGCCAGCAGAATAATGGTAATGCTTAGTGTTAACCGTATATCTCCTTTCAGACGATCCGCATTACCAACTGCTACCACAGCCGAGCCAAAGTACTCAATATGGGCCCTGTTACCAACAGAATTAGAAACAGATCGGGCAACCTGCTCAAGCTTGCCGACAAATTCCGAATTGTTTGAGGTTTTATTAACTGCAAATACAGGTGTAACAAACATCATCAGGTGCTGCCGGTCGCGTGAGAACACACACCCGTTTATGATGGTATAATTCTCATCATTCTGAAATGAGCTTAACCTGTTCAGTGCCATGGTTCCAATCCCAACCGGATCACGGACGATCATTTTCTTCAAGCCAAAGCTTGCCGGAGAAAGCAGGGTTTTCAGGTCATTATCCAGTGCAGCCTGAACATTTTCAGGTCTGATGATGGAATCAATCCTTGCATAATCATTCTCTTCGAGAAAAACCGGAAGATTTTCATAGATAATATTAAACAGGGCTTCCGCAATGGTATCGGACAATTTGTAAGTCAGCCCTTTCACATATGGTGCAAAT
>Ga0299915_10000874_pt1 | contig 22302 bp, 19 predicted proteins | sample RVTome_13_FD_200263 | JGI IMG/M metagenome (GOLD analysis project Ga0299915, IMG submission 200263) | Soil microbial communities from uranium-contaminated site in the Upper Colorado River Basin, Wyoming, United States - RVT92D227 (version 2) ... | reverse complement strand
AGAACTTTGTCCGCGGCGTCCACTGCTTGGAAGGCAGGAAGGTGAGGGGGAACCGGGTGGGCCTTGTCAGCAACGCGGGGTTCGAGTGCGTGATCATGGCGGACAGCCTGAAGGACGACGAGGCGGAACTCGTCCCGGCGGAGTTCGCGCCGGCGACGCGTTCGAGGATCATCGAGACCCTCAAGCCCCTCGGCATCGACAAGCTCCAGGACGTCCACAATCCGCTCGACGTGACACCCGTCGGCGACGACGCCGTGTTCTGCGCCTGCGCCGTGGCCGTGCTCGAGGACCCGAACGTGGACTGCGCCGTGATCTCGCCCGTTCCGATGACGCCGGCCATGCAGACGCTCGCTCCGTCAATCGACTACAAGGAAAGCATTCTCAGCCCGGAGAGCTTCGCCCAACGGATCGTCGCGGCGTTCAGGAAGACGGACAAGCCGTTCGTCGTCAACGTCGACGCCGGCAAGGTCTATGACCCCCTGTGCGAGCTCCTCGACGAAGCCGGCATCCCCGTCTTCCGCCGCGCCGACGAAGCGTTGAGATTCTTGCGGAAATATATCGCCGTGCATCTGCCTCGTTCTTGACGCCGCTCCCTTCCCCGGTCTTCTTGACGTGACCGCGCATTTTAACTCGCCTCTCGTCTTTTCGGCCATGAATCCCAATCCGCGCGCGCATGGGACGGGCAAATGCCCAGGCGGAGTTACACACGCTTTTATTCATGTCTTAGAGGCGCTGGGTGCGAAGACGCAGCCTGAAGGTTGCGACGACATCAAGACCCGATGTCGCTCTATTGCTTTCGGTCGTGCCGGTTTCCCATTCGTCTTGGCGATTCTCGCCATTTACACTGACAATCAATTCTTCAATGAAACGGACTTTCGAAAGTTCAGGGACACGTACCGAATGGCGCCCGAATTCCGGAGAAGCCGCCAGATTGATGGATGATTCGGAACGGACTCTTGACAACGAAGTATTATCATAGTATATTCAATGTATATACAATGAAGCTAAGCATGCGCACACGGGTCAAAAAGTGGGGAAACAGCCTCGGCCTTCGAATTCCGAAGACTTTTGCCGATGAGATAAACCTGAAGGAAGATTCGTCTATTGAGATGATGATGCAGGATGGCACTCTGTTGATCACTCCCGTCACGGAACGTGAATGGAGCCTGGAAGAATTGCTTGCCGGGATCACAGACGAGAATCGGCACCATGAGTGGGAGACCGGCCCGGCCGAAGGCGAGGAAACATGGTAAAAAAGACCGCCTACGTGCCCAAGCGGGGAGATGTCGTTTGGTTGACGATGAACCCGCAGGCGGGACATGAACAGGCGGGCAGGCGGCCGGCCATTATTCTATCGCCGGCAACCTATAACGCCAAGGTCGGATTGGTCCTTGCGGCGCCGGTCACCAGCCGGGTCAAAGGGTACCCGTTCGAAACCTTGGTTCCTTCGGGCCTCCCGGTTTCCGGCGCGATATTGTCGGACCAGTTGAAGAGCCTGGATTGGCGCGTCCGCAAAGCCGCCTTGTCATGTGAACTACCATCCTCGGTCGTCAACGAGGTTCTGCAGAAGCTCAGATCTCTTCTCGCTTGACAGGTGCCTGCGCGCAAAGACGCAACCTGAAGGTTGCGGCTACATCAAGACCGAATGCTGCAAGCTGTAGGAACATATCCCGGGCGCGTCGTCTACCTGTTCGTGAGCTCCCAGCCCATCTTGTGGACCATTTGGGCGACGCGTTCCAGCTTGTCCCAATTGATCCGATCCGGCCGGTCCATGGGTGTGTGGAACCACGGGTGACGACTGGAATTTTCCTCGCCGTCCCCGGGCTTTTTTAATATAATTGCGCGAAGGAGGCAGCCCATGACCAAAACTCTTCGATTCTTGTTTCTCCTGATGGCCTTGATTTTCCTGATCGGGGGCGTCGCATCAGCCGGCACCCAGCCCCGTCCGGAATACCCGCGGCCCGACCTGGTCCGGGCCGAATGGCTTAACCTTAACGGCGAATGGGATTTCGCCCTCGACCTGTCCGGGAGCGGCGAGGAGCGGGGCCTGCCCCAGGGAGCCGGTTTCGATAAAAAGATCATCGTTCCGTTCGCTCCGGAGAGCCAACTCTCCGGCGTCGGCTTCACGGATTTCATTAACGCCGCCTGGTACAAACGGACGATCGTCCTACCGGCCGAATGGCAAGGGAAGCGAGTCCTCATCCATTTCGAGGCCTGCGACCATACGGCGACGGTCTGGGTGAATGGGGAAAAGGCCGGCGTTCACGAGGGCGGCTACACGCCGTTCACGCTGGACATCACGGACGTCCTCAAGCCGGGCGAGAACCTCCTCGTCGTCAGGGCCCGCGACCACCAGAGGTCGGGCCAGCAGCCCATCGGAAAGCAATCCATCCGCTACAACTCCTACAGCTGTTTCTACAGGCGGACGACCGGCATCTGGCAGACCGTTTGGCTCGAGCCCGTCGCGCCGACGTTCATCAAGTCGTACCGGGTCGGGCCCGACATCGATAACGGGGCCGCCGGCGTCACGGTCCGCCTGAACCGTGCGCCGGAAGGCGGGACCGTCCGCCTGACCGTGACCGAGGGCGGCAAGAAGAAGTTCACGGGGGAGAAGAAGGCCTCCGGGCAGGTCACGTTCACGGTCCCCATCAAGGACGCCAAGCTCTGGGGCGTCCGCCAACCGAACCTCTACGACATCGAGATCGCCTACGAAAAGGACAAACGCGTCGAGGACAATGTCGGCGGCTATTTCGGCATGCGCAAATCAGAGGTTCGCGGCGACACGTTCTATCTCAACAACAAACCGCTCTTCCTGCGCACCGTGCTCGACCAAGGCTTCTATCCGGATGGTATCTATACCGCGCCCTCGGACGAGGCCCTGAAGCGTGACATCGAGCTTTCCATGAGCTTCGGATTCGACGGCGCCCGCCTCCACCAGCGCGTCTTCGAGCGGCGGTTCCTTACCTGGGCGGACAAGCTCGGCTACATCGTCTGGGGCGAGTTCGCCGACTGGGGGCTGGACCTCACGAAGCCCGAGTCTTTCCTGGCCGTCACCCGGGAGTGGACCGAGGCCCTGGAACGGGACATCAACCATCCGTCCATCATCGGTTGGTGCCCGTTCAACGAGCGCTGGGACGAGAATTATCGCGGCGTCATCGAGGGTGTCTTCAAGCTGACGAAGAGGCTCGACCCGTCGCGGCCCGTGATCGACGCTTCGGGTGGATATCATGAGACCTCGCCCGACATCTACGATGCGCATAATTACGACCAGAAGGTGGAAAGCTTCAAGGCGGCGTTCGATGGCCTGCTCCAGACACCCCCCGTCGTCTACGTCAACGGCGAAAAAGAGAAGAACGCGCCCTACGTCGGCCAGCCATATTACGTCAGCGAATACGGAGGCATCTGGTGGAATCCCGGCCAGGCTGATGAGAAGGCCTGGGGTTATGGTGAAAGGCCGAAAACCCGGGAGGAATTCCTCGAGCGCTACAAGAAGTTGACCGAGGTCCTGCTCGCCAACCCGGCCGCGGCGGGATTCTGTTATACCCAGCTTTATGATGTCGAACAGGAGGTCAACGGGCTTGCGTCCTTCGACCGCGCGCCCAAGTATGACCCGGAATACTTCCGGAAGATCAATCAGCAGCAGGCGGCGATCGAGAAGGTGCCGCGACCTTTTTAATTGCGCTAAGCGGGCTTGATATAGCCGCAGCCTTCAGGCTGTGTCTTCGTGCCGGGCATATGCCCGGCACGAATTAAGAACACAGGAGTTGCGATATGGCATAAGCGCAGGCCAAAGCCTACGGCTACAGCCTGCGACGACAGCCGGGCGCGTGCGGTCAAGAGGACATGTGCCTCCTGTACGTGTCCCCGTTCTGACGCTCGAAGCCGTTGTTACCGCCCGACAATCATGATAAAATTGCCGCGATGAAAAGAGCCGGTCCAACCTTCATTTTGCTGGCTCTCGTCTTGGGAGGCACCGCGTTCATGGCCGCACGACCGACGGATCAGGGCAGGGCGCTCGCGTCGTTTATCCCCGCCGAATTTACGGGCTGGACGATCGAAGAGGATCAGGTCTTCGATGCCGAGACGATCTTCAAATACGTCGATGGAACCGGCGAGGTCTATCGCTCCTACAACATGAAGTCCCTCTTCGCCCGGCGGTTCGCAGCCAAGGGCAAACCCGTCCTCGTGGTCGACCTCTTCGACATGGGGACGAGCGCGGACGCTTTCGGTCTCTTCACCCACGACCTCGACGGCGAGGACGCGGCGACGGGGCAGGGATCGACCTATAAAGGGGGACTCCTCTCGTTCTGGAAGGGGCGGTATTTCGCTTCGGTTTACGCCGAAGACGAAACGCCCGAGACGAAACAGGCGGTCCTTGGGATTGCCCGGAAGATCGATGAGGCCATCAGGGAGACAGGGGAGAAGCCGGCGCTCGTCTCCATGCTTCCGCCCGAGGGACTCCAGACAAAGGACATCCGCTTCTTCCACAACCATTCGGTCCTGAACTATCACTTCTTCGTGGCGGACGAGAATATTCTCCAGCTCGATCAGACAACCGCGGTTGTCCTCGCGTCATATGGTGACAAGGACGTTCGAAGCCGGCTCCTCGTCGTCCGCTACTCCGGCGTCGCGAAAGCCGAAGCCGCGCTTGACAGCTTCGTAAAAGCTTATATGCCGGACGCGAAGGGCGCCGGAATCGTCCAGACCGAAGACGGGAATTGGACCGCGGCCCGGCGGAAAGACTGCTTGGTCATCATCGTTTTTCAGGCGCCCAGCCGTGAATTCGCTGAGGACCAGCTTCGGTGGATCGAAACGAGGATCGGAAAATAAAGGAGGAATAATCATGAAGAATAAAGCCATGACCCGGCGGGACTTCATCAAGGCCGCGTCGGTGGCGCCCCTGGCCGGCGCTTTCATCCCGGCCTTGAAGGGCCAACCCACTCAGGCCGCAGCGGAGAAGGTGAAGGTCGTTCTCATCAGGGACAAGGACGCATTGGACGCCTTCGGGACGCCGAACGCCGATGTCATTCAGCGGATGCTCGACGAAGCCGTCACGACGCTCCTCGGCGAAAAGGACCCGGTCAAGGCCTGGAAGACGATCATCAGGCCGGAGGACACGGTGGGCATCAAGACCAACACCTGGAAGTACATCCCAACGACGACCCAGGTCGAGCAGGCCATCATGCGGCGCGTCCTCGACGCGGGGGTCCCTGAGGGGCGGATCTCCATCGACGACCGCGGCGTACTGACGAACCCCATATTCAAGAACGCGACGGCCTTCGTCAACGCCCGTCCGGCCCGCGCCCACCACTGGTCCGGCATGGGGAGCCTGATCAAGAACTACATCATGTTCACCGCCAATCCTTCCGCCTGGCACGGTGACACCTGCGCCGACCTGGCCAAGATCTGGGACCTGCCCCATGTCAAGGGTAGGACGAGGCTGAACGTCCTGGTCATGCTGACCCCGCTGTTCCACGCCATAGGGCCTCAAAACTACAGCAAAGAATACGTTTGGGAATACAAGGGGCTTATCGTCAGCCGGGACCCCGTGGCCGCCGACGCGACCGGGCTGAGGGTCATCGAGGCCCGGCGGAGGGAGTTCTTCGGCGAAGACAAGCCCATGCAGCCCACGCCCCACCACATCTTCCTCGCGGACACCCGGCACCATCTGGGCGTGAGCGGCGAGGACCGGATCGAACTCGTCAAGCTCGGCTGGACGGACGGAGTTTTGATTTAAAGAGTGTTCGCCATGCCCATCTATGAATACCGCTGCGCCGACTGCGAAAAAAAGTCGACCTTCCTCACGTTATCCGTGAGCTCCGCGCTCGAGCCGAAATGCAAGAGCTGCGGCAGCGCTAACGTGAAAAAGCTTGTCTCCAGGGTGGCCATCTTCCGTTCGGAGGAGAGCCGCTTGGAGGGATTGGCCGACCCGTCCAGGCTGGCCGGGCTGGATGAGAACGACCCCAAGAGCGTCGCCCGCTGGATGAAGAAGATGGGCAAGGATATGGGGGAGGACATGGGCGAGGGCTTCGAGCAGGAGATCGACCAGGCCGTCGAGGAAGCCGGGGGCGGCGGAGAAGGGGAGGGGGAGGAGTCATAGATGCTCAAGAAAGTCTGCGTGATCTTGCTGATGGCGGGATTGTTGTCGGCCGGCGTCATCTTCGCCCAGGACTTTGCGTTCAAGGTGCCTGCTTCTAAAACGGAACTTGAAAACGTCATCAAGGCCGGGGCTCAATCGATCAAGGGCGTCCTCGGCGTCTACATGAAGCACGTGGAATCGGGCGAGGCCATCGGCTTCAACGAGCAGAGACGGTTCCAGCTGGCCAGCGTCTTCAAGATCCCGGTCCTCGTCACCCTCTACAAACAGATCCATCTCGGTAGGATCTCCCTGGACGACCGGATCATGTTCGAGCAGAAAATGAAGACATTCGGCAGCGGCCTGATGAACGACATGAAGCCGGGCCTCAATATCTCCATCCAGGACCTCCAGCTCCTGATGATGGCCCGCTCGGATAATGCGGCGACCGACATCCTCTATCGGCTGGTGACCCCGGAGACCATCCAGGCGTACATGAAGGAGCTGGGCCTCAATGACACGACGATCAGCTATGACACAAGGCAGCTCATCCTGGCCTACCTCGGGCTCGACCCGTCGAAGCCCATGACCCCCGCTGAATTGGGCGAAACGGTCCCCGAAACCTTCTGGGGAAGCAAGGAACAGCTGGAGCGGCAGAAGGCCTTCGAGGCCTCGGAGGCCAATACTTCGACGCCGCGCGACATTGGTGCGCTCCTCGAAAAGTGTGTCAAGGGCGAGATCGTCGACCGGGCGACAAGCGACCAGGTCCTCGAGATCATGAAGCGGCATACGGGCGCGGAAATTATCCTTCGGTACCTGCCTTTTTCGACCGAGATCGCCCGCAAGGGAGGGAGTCTGGCTAAGGACGGCGAGGATACGGTGCTCCTCGATTCCGCGGTGATCTGGCTGCCCCGGGACGCCGGTCATCTCATCCTGTGCGTTTGGGGAAACGAACTCCAGGAGGTCCACTACGAGCTGAAGCACAAGATGGGTGTCATCGCCCGCGCAGGATACGATTACTTCTTAGCGAAAAACAAGAAAAAATAGCAGCGGGCATCAATCCGGCAACGGTCCGCGGTCTCTTGCCGTATGTTCGTTCCAGCCCACGACGTTCCCGGAGGTGTCGATGAACCACGAACCGGGGTAGCGGAAGACAGTCGTGCAGACGTGTCCCGGCACCGCCAGGACGTAATCTCCCAGTTTTAGGTCATGCCCTTCGGTCGCGATCACGGCGTGCTCTTCGTTCTGGAGCAGGAGCCTGGCCCGGGGCGCGCCCAGGATGCAGCAGCGCTCCTGCCGGTCCATGTCGGTGCTGATCGCCTTCGATCCGAGGTCCAGCGTCACCTGCCCTCGTTCCGGCATCACGTCGATGACTTGGGCCAGGACAAGCGCCGCCGGCCGGAACGGCATTTCCGGCAGAAGAATCAGATTGTTCTGGTCCCAATAGACCCATGTCCCGGGAGAAGCAAGAACGCCTTCCGCCCGGGCGTAGGTCGGGAACGTGAACGAGCCTCCCATGACCTTGAACGGCACGGTCAGTCCGCGGGCCTCCAGTTGCCGGGCCAGCGTTTGCACCTGCTCGAGGCAGGCCAGGGCCTCGGATTCTCTGAGGGCGGGATCGGGATCCGACACGTGTCCGTCATAGGCATGAATACCTGCCGGGATCAGGTCGGGTAAGGCGGCGATCTTACTATAGAGGGCTTCGGCCTCTCCGATCATGGCCCCCGTGCGGTGCTGCCCCACGTCGAGGTCGACCATGACCTCCAGCCTGACCTTGTTCTTCACGGCCGCCGCCGACAGCACGGCCGCGTTCTCCGGGTGGGCGGTGATGAGCTGGAACCGGGTCCTCGCGTACTTCTTCTGCAGGGAGATGAACCTGTCGATCTTAATGCGAGAAACGAGCGGATAGGCTAAAAGCGCCTGTAATCCTCCGGCCGCCGCGACCATCTCTGTTTCCGTGAGCGTGGCTGTCTTGAAGCGGTTGATCCCGGCGGCCATCTGACGCCGCAGGACTTCGGCCGACTTGTGGGTCTTGACATGGGCCATGAGGTTCGCCGGGCCTCCGGCCAGGTCGATGACGGTCTTGATATTGTGGGCCAGGCGGTCCTCGAAAACCAACAGGGCCGGAGTTTCGATCTCTTCGGGACGGGCCACCCGGTATCCGTCTATCTCGAGCATGACACTCTCCTGGAAAATTGCAGCACGTGTGTTCATTCCCTCCCGGGTGACATCTTCAAACCCAGGAGGACCGGGCCGCGCCCGGACTAATCCTTATAAATAAAAAATTGCTCGACTTTGCCGTCGGGCATTCTGTACATCAGCGCGCGGAGCGAACCGGAATTGAAACTCAGCCGGACGGTGGTGACCTCCATGCCTCCACGCTCGTTGATACCCTCGAGAGCGGCGCCTGTCGGGGCGCCGTAGGGCTTGAGCCTTTCCGAAGCCTCCTTGATCTTTTCGTCGGTTAGAAAGACGTTGAACTCCTCGCCGAACTGTGAACGATCGATCGCACCCTCCTGGAGCTTGAGAAAAAGCTCCTTGGCTTTTTCCGGGGCCGGCGGACCTGCGATCTTCGGGACATCGGGCCCCTTGGGGAAGATCGTCGCCATGACCTGGCGATAAAGGGCGCCGACATCGCCCGAGGCGTCGAAGTTCGAGAGCAGGACGGTCGCGGATCGGTTGGCCGGGACCATCATGTTCTGGGCCAGGAAGCCGGCCACGGCCCCGTTATGGGACAGGACTGTCACGCCCGCCCGCTCGGAGACCGCCAGGCCGCAACCGTAATTGGACGTCCGGCCGTCGCTCAATTTGCGCGGACTGGTCATCAGTTTGAAGGACTCGGGTTTCAGGAGCTTACCGTCAATCAAGGCAAGGTCCCACTTAGCCAGGTCGGAGGCCGTGGCGTAAATAGCGCCGGCGGCTGCGATCCAACCCTTGGCCTCAGGCTCAGCGGGCACCGGGCCGCTCAGCACGAAGGTCGTGAATCCCCTGGCTAATCCGGCATCCTGGGGATCGGGTTCATACACCGTGTGTTCCAGACCCAGCGGCTTCAGGATCCTCCTCGTGAGGACCGCTCCGAAGGACTCGCCGGAGACCTTTTCAACCACGCGGCCGAGGAGAACATAACCGGTGTTGGAGTAGGAATACCTGGAGCCGGGCTCGAAATCGAGCTTGCCCATCCCATAGAGACGGATGAGCTCGTCCGGGGCGATGGGTTTGATCATCCGGCGGTCGACGAAGTCGAGGGGGTAATAGTCAGGATAGCCGGAGACGTGGTTCATGAGGTCGAGGAGTGTGATGTCACCGGCCCGGATGAGGTTCGGGTAGTACTTGGCGACCTTGTCGGCGACGGAGAGCTTTCCGTCCTCGGCCAGGAGCAGGACGCAGGCCGAAGTGAACTGCTTGGTGATGGAGCCGATGGCGAACATTGTTTCCTCGGAAACGGGTCGGCGGTCGGGGAGGGAAGAGACGCCGTAACCCTTGGCCAGGACGATCCTGCCGTCCTGCATGATGGCGACAGAGACGCCGACGAGGCCCCTTGTCTTGACCTGCTCGGCGATGAAGGCGTCGACGGCTTTCGCGTCGATCGTAGCCGCCGAAGTCGCCGTCTGGACGGTCCCGTAGAAGGGAAAGGCGGCTACGAGGATAAGGATGCAAACGGCTGCCGGGATGAGGCGTTTGGCTGTTTTCATGGTGGTCTCCTTTGGTCCTGGGGGATCAGCCGATCTTCTTCATCTCGTCGAGGAGACGCTTGATCTGTTCGGGGGTGTGTTCGGAGAAGATGGAAGCCCTGAGGACGCCGCTGTCTGGGGCGCCCACATATTTCGAGTAAGCGACGGCGATGCCGCGATTGAAGAGCTCCATCTGGACCTTCTTCATATCGCCGGCGGACTTCATGATCCAGGTCACGATGGGCACGGGGTTGTCATTCATCTCATAACCCAGTGCCTTCATGCCCGTCTTGATCATCTTGACGTTCCGGCGCAGGCGCTCCCGCCGCTGGGGCTCCCTCATGACGATCTCCATGCCCCGGAGAGAAGAGGCCGCGGCCGGAGTCGGGCTCGGAGTGGCCCCGGCGTAGGCGCCGCAGGTCTTCTTGATGTGGGCGATGAATTCCTTGCTTCCCGGAATGAAGCCGCCATGTCCGCCGAACGCCTTGCTCATCGTCCCGGCGAAGAAACATCGGTCAGATGTGATGCCGTAATGGTCGTAGGTGCCCCGTCCGTTAGGGCCGAGGACGCCGACGGCGTGGGAATCGTCAAGGCAGAGGATGCCGTTGTAAGGCTCGATCGCCTTGACGTATTCCGGGGCCGGCGCGATGACACCGAAGGTCGGGAAAATGCCGTCAGACATGACCAGGGGGACCTGGCCGGGCTTGAGGTTCTCCCTAAGTTTTTTCGCCAGGTCCTCGGGGTCGCGGTGGCGGAAGAGGATGACCGGCTTCTTGGCGGAATAGACGGCGTCCATGATGCTGAAGTGGGCCGTCTCGTCGACGAAGGCGGCGTAGATCTTGTCCCGGAAGGCCTGGACGAGGAAGAGATTGTCGAGGTAGCCCGAGACAAAGTGAAGCGAATCCTCGGCGCCGAAATATTCGGCGATTTTCTTTTCCAGGGCGATGATCACGGGGTTGTGTCCGAACCCGGTCCGGGAGGTGGCGCTGTGGACGCCGTACTTTTTATAGGCGGCGATCCCGGCCTCGATGACCTCGGGATGGCCGTGGAGGGCGAAATAACCCGTGCCGCCGAAATAGAGGCAGCGTTTTCCGTTGATGATGGTCTCGGGTCCAGGAGCGCTCTCCATGACGAACATATTCCCATACTGGGAGGGCGTCGCCTGGGGGATGTCGGCATCCTCGGTGAAGAGATTTCCGTAGGAGAGATTCAGGAAGGCCAGGGCGGCGGCGGATTTCATGAAAAATTCCCGCCGGCCGGGGACCCGGTCGCCCTTGCCGTGTCGGTTTTCGGAATGATCCATTACTTAACCTCCTTTATGAATTGAAGCGGACATAATTTATAATAGTCGGCGGAAACAAGTCAATTATTCTTGGCCAAAGACGCCCGCGGAGAGGAGCCCGCCTGTGCCGGGAAGGTCATAACAAATAGATAATAAAGACCTTAGAAAGATTAAAAGACATCGGGAGAATCTAAAAATTTTTCTTGGCTTGACAACCTATAAAATATATAATATAGGATATAATTGAAAAATATGAGCGCTAAAGAGCAGCCCATCGAACTTCCCCGGACGATCAGCGAGACCATCTATCAGCACCTGAAGAGTGCGATCGTTTCGGGCGACCTTAAGCCTGGCCAGAGGGTCCAGGAAAAGGACATCGCTGCCTTCTTCAATGTCAGCTCCACCCCCGTCCGGGAGGCCTTCTTCCGGTTAGCCGCGGAGAGGTACCTCGTGCAGAACGCCCGGAAGGAGGTCCTCGTCCAAGGCACTTCGGCGGAACAAGTGAAAGAGCTGTATGAGGTCGTCCGGGCCCTTGACATCCATGTCATGAAGAAGCTGGCCGGGAGGCTTTCGGCCGAACAGATCGAGAAGCTCAAGGCCCACACCGGAAAGCTTGGCGAAAGCTACGCGAATAACGACCACCAGAAGTACCTGGAGCGGAACCTCCGGATCCACGACTGGCTGTGGCAGGCCTACGGGAACAAGTCCCTTTACGAGACCCTGACCCAGCTGATGGAAAAGATTGCTATTTACCGGAAGCACAACGGCTTTTCTCCCTTCGCCAACCCGGCGGCCCTGAAAAAATCGTACGCGGACCACTTGGGAATCGCGGAGGCCCTCGAAAAAGGAGACAGAGCTTCGTTGGAGAAGATCATCGCCTCCCATTGGGGGGAGGAATTCTCCGAGATCACGAGCGAAGGCCTGAAGACATGAAAGGGGGTGGTAGCCCGAATTGGACCAAGTTCTTCGAAATCTATATTCTTCCATTAAATCTATGAAAGGAGATCGAATCGTGAAGCATAAGAAAACGCTATTTCTTATTCTTGTCGTCGGCTTCGTCTGTTCCATGTCCTTTGCCCAGACCATTCCCACGGGCAAGCTGACGGGGACGGTGACCGACGCCGAAGCCGGCCCGCTGCCCGGCGTGACCGTGACGATCAGCAGCCCCGCGCTCATCCTGCCCACCCAGACGAGTATCACGAACGAGAACGGATTGTACAAGTTCTTTAACCTGCCCACGGGGGCTTACAGGATGGTCTTTGAGCTCCAGGGCTTCGAAACCATCATCCGTGAAGAGATCATGGTCAGCGCCACGCACACGACGTCTTTGGATGTCGCTTTGAAGCAGGGCGCTCTCGCGAAGGAAGTCACGGTCGTCGGTCAATCCCCGGTGGTCGATCTAGAAAAGACCCAGACGGGGACGACGTTCACCAAGGACCTGATCTACAGCCTCCCCCTCCAGCGCGACCTGTCGGCCATCTTCAACGCCGCTCCGGGCATGTTCTCCCGGACCTCGCACGGCAGCGACGCCCGCTCCAACGACTTCGTCGTCGACGGCGTCAAAATGCAGGACCCGGTGACGGGCGACCCGTACCAAACGGTCCCCTGGAACGCCATCGACGAGGTCGAGATCGAAACCTCGAACCAGAAGGCCGAATACGGCGCCGTCAAGGGCGCCCTGGTTCAGGTCATCACCAAAGCCGGCGGCAACACCTTCAGCGGCAGCGCTAACTTCTATTTCCGGAACAAGAGCCTCCAGTCGGACAACACCAAGGGGACTCCCCTCGAGGGCAAGACCTTCGTCGGCTTCCGCAATCAATATCTCCCGGGCTTCTCCCTGGGCGGACCGATCAAGAAGGACAAGCTTTGGTTCTTCACAAGCTTCGACGTGGATCAGAATCAGTCCTACATCCAGGGCTTCCCTGCGCCCGAGGTGCTGGGCGGGGCCACTCCCGGCAGCGTACCTTCCACCAAGAAAACCTACGCTCCTTTCGTCAAGATGACCTGGCAGCCCGACAAGACTTCCCGGATCACCGCTTCCGGTTACTTCAGGAAGTACAACGACGACCACCGGGACGCCAGCCGCTGGACATCGGTCGACGCCAACGCCAATGAAGACACCGCTGTCTGGCTGGGGACCGCCCAGTGGACGAAGACCCTCAGCAACAATTTCTTCTTCAACCTGAAGGGCTCCTATTATTCTCTCCATCAATACATCCTGGCCCGGAACCAGCTGCCCCCCTACATCGAACTCGTCGACGGCATCCAGCGAGGCGGCTATGGCTCCGATTGGTGGTACAGAAGACAGCGGATACAGGCCAATGCCGATGTTACGGATTTCCTCGACAACTGGTTCGGAAACCATGAATTCAAGGCCGGTGTCTCTGTCGAGCTTGCCAACGACACGACGGAAGACCAGTACTATCAGGATTCCCACTTCAACGGCGTCTTCCCCGCCGGGTTTAAAGCCGTTGACATCCAGCTCTGGGACGGCGTGCCGGTTTGGGCCTGGGTCGGCACCGAATACAAGCAGAAGAATCGTCTGACCCAGATCGGAAGCTTCATCCAGGATACGTGGGCTCCGACGAAGAACTTCACGGTCAATTTGGGGCTCCGTTATGACTATGCTCAGGGCGCTTACCCTCCGCAGAAAAAGAGGGGATCGGACGAATGGGTCAACAAGGAAACTATCAAGGCCATGACCTTCAACATGTTCTCCCCCAGGCTCGGCGTGAGCTACGATCCGTTCGGGAACGGCAAGACCGTCCTCCGCGCCAACTTCGGCCGTTATTATGCCCCGTTGATCATGATCTATTACTACTTCAACAACCCCAACCAGCGCACATCGTTCTGGGCCAACCTCAATCCCGATTGGACCGTTAACTACACGACACCGCCCTGGGCGCCCGGCCAGAACTCGGTCGATCCGGATATCAGCTCGCCTTATGCCGATGAGCTCAACTTGGGGGTCGAGAGAGAGATCATCGAAGACCTTTCTTTCGCGGTCACCTTCATCGCCAAGTGGGAGAAGAACCTCATCGAAGACGTGGATGCCGCCCACCTCGACATCGCCAAGTTCAAGGCGACCGGTGAGATGGACTGGAGCGGCTACCATGCCGTCGTTGGAACCGATCCCTTTACGGGGAAATCCGCGACGTACAACGAGATGAACCCGGACTTCGGCGATTTCAGGTTCCTTTATATGAACATCCCCGGGACGTCCAGAAAGTACAGGGGATTGGAATTCAAGCTGATCAAGAGAATGTCCCATCGCTGGGCGATGCAGACGAGTTATGTTTGGTCAAAAGGCGAAGGCGTTCTGAATACGTCTCGGGACCAGAGCACGGGCTTCAGCGGCTATTACGATGATCCCAACGTCATGATCAACGCCTACGGGCGTCTGGATTACCAGAGGGAGCACATCGTCAAGGTCCAGGCGACGTACCAGGCCCCACTGGGCATCAATATCGGCGCCTACTATCAATTCGGCTCCGGAATCCCTTACACGAGGGTCCTTCGGACGTATGAAGCCGGGCTCGGAGAGCTCTGGCAGGGGGCCGTGACGATCTTCGCCGAGAAGCGCGGCTCGGAAAAGCTCCCCGACCAGCACCTGCTGGACGTCAGGATCGAGAAGGCGTTCAACGTCTGGAGGGGCCAGCTGGGCTTCCAGGTCGATGTTTACAACGCCTTCAACAACAATCAGACGACAAGTATCGGCGCCACGACCAATTGGGACTGGTTCCAAAGAGCTAACGGCCAGAAGGTCTACGGCATCATGGGACCCAGGTACGTTCAGCTGGGAGTCGTATACAGGTTCTGAGGATCGTCCTTAGAAAGTTTTTTTTGTTCCGCACCGCCGGCGTCCGGGAAACCGGGCGCCGGCTTTTTTTTGCCCGGGGGCCGCAGGGGCCGGCATCGTGTCCATCAGCCCGGCCTTGGGGGATTGTCGATCGTTTCGGCAGAAAGGGGAGAGACCATTAAAGCCGGGGACAGATGGGGGATGTGAGAAACCCGCTTACGCCTCCGGGATTCCGTCCCCGGGGGTCCTGGGCAGGATGAATTCCTCCCCCCAGTGGGCCTCAACGATCCTCTCCAGGGTTTCGAGGTCCCGTTGTTCCAATGAGTCCTGAATACGGAGATGGTCGCGGTAGGATTTTTCCAGGGCTTCAAGGTCGGAGTACGGGATAAAGTCGTGATGTTTCCGGTAAAGCGCGATCTTTTCCATGAGCAGGCACAAGGCCTCGTAGAGGTACTTGTTCCCGCAGGCCTGCCAAAGGCGGTCGTGGATCTTGAGGTTTTGTTCCAGGTATTTCTGCTGGTCCCTGGTTTCGTAGTATTCGCTGAGCTTCTGGGTCATCATCCGCAGCCGTCCGAGCTCTTCGTCCGAGAGATTCCCGATGACATTCTTCATGGCATGCCCGTCTAGGGCCCGGACGACCTCGTAAAGCTCTTTCACTTCGTCATCGGATGTCCCATGGACCAGGACCTCCTTGCGGGCGCTGATGACCAGGTACTTTTCCGCGGCCAGCCGGAAGAAGGCCTCTCGGACGGGCGTGGAGCTGACGTTGAAAACGGCGGCGATGTCTTTTTCCTGGATCCTTTGTCCGGGCTTGAACTCACCCCGGATGATGGATTTTTTCAGATAGTCGTATATGGCTTGAGAGATAGTAGTTGGAAGTTCGATCGGTTTCGCTTTGGCCATCGGTTGCTAACGGATGTATAATATGACTTGCCTTTGGAGATGTCAATATCGTGAAAGACAGCCCCGGGCTTTTGAAGTCATAGTGAACGCGAACGGAGGGCAGCGATGACTGAACTTCTGGCATTCGGAGCGGGCGCGGTCTTTGGTGTCGCCGTCTTCCTCGTCATCCATCTTCTTCGGAGGCGGGAGGCCGGGTCCCTGGCCCGGGAGCTGATGAGCCAGACGGAGGCCGAGAAGGTCAAAGACCTCGATACTCTTCTTGGCCGGATCCGGGACTCATTCGGCGCTCTCTCGCTCGAGGCCTTGAAAAGGAACACCGACGAATTCCTGAAGCTGGCCAACGAGACCCTGTCCAAACAATCCAACCTGGGCGAAAAGGAGCTCGAGGGCAAGAAGAAGCTCATCGACCAGAGCCTCGAGGGCATGAAGTCCGACCTGAGAAAGGTCGAGGACCTGATGCAGAGCCTGGAGAAGGACCGGGAGCAGAAATTCGGACAAGTGTCCAGTCAGCTGAAGTACACGGCCGAGCAGACGGCCCTGCTCCAGGAGACGACCCAGCAGCTCCGTCAAGCCCTGAGCAGCACCAGGGCCCGCGGCCAGTGGGGCGAGCGCATGGCCGAGGACGTCCTTCGGCTGTCCGGCTTCATCGAGGGCGTCAACTACCTCAAGCAGAAGACGCTCGAAACCGCCGCCGGCCGTCCGGACTACACGTTCCCCCTGCCGCAGGGACGGAAGGTCAACATGGACGTCAAGTTTCCCCTCGACAATTATGTCCGCTACCTGGAGGCCGAGAGGGACCCGGACAGGGAAGCGTTGAAGGGCCAGTTCCTGAAGGACGTAAAGTCACGGATCAAGGAGGTCACGACCCGCGACTACATCAACACCGAGGAGAACACCCTGGATTACGTGCTCGTTTTCATTCCCAACGAACAGGTCTACGCCTTCATCAACGAGAATGAGCCTTCGCTCCTCGACGAGGCCCTCCGAAGCAAGGTCATCCTCTGCTCGCCTTTCACCCTGTACGCCATCCTGGCCATCATCCGTCAAGCCATGGAGAACTTCAACCTGGAGGAGACGGCGGGCAGCATGCTGAAGCTGATGGGGACTTTCCGCAAGCAGTGGGAGCTTTTCGTCAAATCGATGGAAAAGATGGGCAAGAAGCTGGAGGAGGCCCAGTCCGAGTTCCAGGGATTGGCGGCGACCCGGCGCAACCAGCTCGAGCGGCCGCTCCGCCAGATCGAGGAACTCAGACAGCAAAAAGGCCTCGAGGCCGAGCCGCTCATGATCGATACGGAGGTCATCCCCGCCGAGGCCGAAGCGACCAACGGAAGCAAAGCTATCGACGAAAACCCGTAGAACCCATAAAACCCTTTCATCTCGCTTTCCCCTTTCATGTCTGGTGTGGGTTGGGAGCTGGGACGGGATGGCCTGAGCGGACCTTGAAGGTTTAGCCTTCCCGGACCGGCCTTCGAGGGAACCCTGCGCCTGAAGATGTCTGAGCTTGCTCAAGAGAACATAGACGCCACGATGTCAAAATGGGGACCTTATTTAGGCCCCATTTAATAGGGCATGGACAGATGATAGATCAGACACGCGAGTTCTGAAGGCGCCGAGAAGGGCGGTTCGGGAACGGCGTTAAAAACCTGAAGGGGAGCGAGGGCCGTACCGTCCCAGCTCTTGTCCCAGCCCACACCAAACGTGAGAGAACCTCCTCATCAACCAATTCTTTGCCCGAAGATCTTCGTTCCGATCCTGATCATGTTGGCGCCCTCTTCAAGGGCGATTCCGTACGAGTTCGTCATGCCCATAGAGAGGACGGCCATCTCGACGCCGGGGATGGCGAGTCCCTTGATCCGCTCGAAGACTTCGCGGGTTATCCGGAAGTAGGGCCGCGAGTTCTCGGGGTCGCCCTCGAAGGGGCCCATGGTCATAAGACCCCGGACCTTGACGTTTGAAAGCGGTGCGATCTCCCGGATGAGGGCTTCAGCGTCCGCGGGCCGCACCCCGGCCTTTTGCTCTTCCTCGCCGCTGTTGATCTCAATGAGGACGGGCATCATTTTCCCGGCGGCCCGGCATCGTTTGTCGATCTCCCGGGCCAGGTCGACGGAATCCACGGTCTCGATCATGTCGAAGATCCCGACGGCTTTCTTGACCTTGTTCGTCTGGAGGTGGCCGATGAAGTGCCATTTGGCCTTCAAGCCGATGGCCGCGAAATGGGCTTCGGCCTCCTGGACGTAGTTCTCACCAATCGTCCGAACCCCGGCTTCAATTGCTTCAAGGACAATTTCCGGCGCCTGGCTCTTGGCGGCGGCCACAAGCTCCACGCCCGGCGGCAGCTCGCCGAGGATGCGTTGGACGTTCTCGCGGATCATGCCTTCATTATATCCGTTTTCAAAGCCGTCTTCTATTGCATCGGAAATGTCTTGAATGTTGAAAAGCTAGATCGGTCATCGAATGCCCAAATCCCTTGCTGGGTCCATATTAAAAAGGCGTCTGTGTTATAATGACCGAAAACCGCTTTCGAGGGAGGCCGTTGTGAGCATCCGGGAAGACATCGAGGCCGTAGAACAGAAGGTCCTTTCGGCCAAGGCCTGCCTGAGCCGTGACTCGAAAGGCCGGGCGAGGGCCGAATCGCCGCACGCCATCCGAACGGCTTTCCAAAGGGACAGGGATCGCATCATTCATTCCAAGTCCTTCAGACGTCTCAAGCACAAAACTCAGGTCTTCCTGTCTCCCTTCGGCGACCACTACCGAACGCGCCTGACCCACACCCTCGAGGTCTCGCAAATCGCCAGGACCATCGCCAGGGCCCTGCGCTTGAACGAGGACCTGACAGAGGCTATCGCCCTGGGCCACGACCTGGGCCACACGCCGTTCGGCCACTCCGGAGAGGCGACGCTGAACAAGCTCCTTCCGGGCGGGTTCCACCACTCGGAGCAGAGTCTGCGCGTCGTCGAAAGACTCGAGTACGAAGGGAAAGGCCTCAACCTTACAGTCGAGGTCAGGGACGGCATCTCAAAGCATTCCAAGGGCAGGGGAGAGATCCTGGACGAGGACGTCACGGACATGCCGGATACCCTGGAGGGCCAGATCGTCCGGATCTCCGACGTCATCGCCTATGTCAACCATGACGTCGACGACGCTACGCGGGCCGGTATCATCATGGAAGAGGACGTCCCGCCGCACCTGGTCAAGACCCTGGGCAAGTGGCACGCCACCCGGATCGACCGGATGGTCATGGATGTCGTCGAGGCCAGCCTGGCGACGGGGCTGGCGAAGATCGCCATGAGCGACCGGATCATGAAAGCGGTCAAGGAGCTCAGGGACTTCCTCTACGAGAAAGTCTATTTCAGCCCGGCGGCGCGGGAGGAGTTGACCAAGACCGAAAAGATCCTCAAGGACCTCTATGCCTACACCTTGGAACATCCCGCGGGCTATGTGAAGGATTATCCGGCCGGGGACCCCCTGGAGACGCGGGCTGCTGACGTCATCGCGGGGATGACGGACAGCTACGCCCTGGCCCTCTACGAAAAAGTCTTCTTTCCCCGATCGTGGCCGATCGTCTGATCCGGCCGCGATAAGGGCCCCGGGGGGGACATCAGCGCGTTATAACCCCAGCTTGATGCCTGCGGTCGCCCGGATGCCGCCGGGCAGGATCGTGATCTCTTTCGCTTCGACCTTGATCTTGGCCGATCCGGACGAGAAACGGGCGTTCAGATTGACAGCCAGGAAGTCGCTCAGCCGGTAATCCAGCCCGCCGCCCCCGTTGAAACCGAAGGCGTTCCCTGAATAGCTCGCGTACCGGGGAGTGATATTCAGGTCCATGTAAGGATATCCGGTCTCCGTCCATTTAATGACCTTGAGGCTCTCGATCTTGACCCCCAGGAAACAGGTCCCGCCGGCCATGACATAGAGTCCGAATTTGGAAGAAACGGGAAACGCGTAGACGAGGTCCAGGTTGATCTCCGATGCCGAGTACTTGAGGCCGCCATCCGTCCATTTCTTAGTCCTCGGATAGTTGAGATAGAACGGGTGGGGGAAGCTTGCGGAAAAGGTTCCTTCGGATTTTCCCGAAGCCGGGATGAAGGACAGCTCAACCCCGACGCTCCGCGTGAACATAAAGCCCAGGCCGACGTCGAATGCTGCGCCCGAGGCCGTGACGGAATATTTTTCCGAAGCCTGGCCGGATTCCTGATACATGTCGAAGGACCAGCTGTTGTCGTAGACGAAGGATTTTGTGCCGTAGCCCCCGCCGAGGCGAATGTAAAGTCTCTTCCGGGAAACGCCTGCCGCCTCCGTGCTTTTCTTCGACTTGGCGGGCGTCACGGCCGGGATTGTTCCGGACAGCTTCGTCGTGACCACCGGCTCGGTTTTGGCGCCCGGGGCCTGGTCGTCGAATTCCTGGACGACGCTTTTATGGATATAGCCGCGAACCGCCGTCCCGTTCCCGTCGGCCGGGAGCTCGACGAGGTACCAGTCCTTGACCTTCTCCCGGACGTCCAGGATCAAGCCCATCCGGGCGTTGCCGACGACCGGGCTGTCCGTCGCGGATTTGAGCCGGACGTTGGCCGACTTTACCTTGACCACGATCTTGAGGTCCGCGCCGTAGGAGAAAGCGCCGAAGGCGGCGATCGCCAGGAGCAGGGCGGCCGCTTTAAGGATCGTTGATGTTCGGAGCATGTTTTTTTTACGTCCTCAAGCTCGGAAGATCCCGACCGCGGACCAGGCCTGGAGCGCCGTCCGGGCCATTTTTATTATTGGACAGGATCTTTGCCAATAACCTTTTGGGGCAAGTCGTCAGAGAGACTGCATGATCGTTTCCAGCCGCCGCCGGTGCTCGCCGTCGTGGGTCGAGAGAGCCCTGAACAATTTCTGGAAGGCGGGGTCCCTGATCTCCAGGAGGGTTTGGAGATGGACCTGCTCGAACCCGATCTCCATATCGTGGATCTCCCTGAGGGCGTCGGGCAGGGTGATCGTCCCGGCCGTGATCGAATCGATGAGCCTGCCGATCCGGGCAAGATCGTCCTCGATCTCTTCCTGGGGGATGTAGGAGCGGCCGAAGACTTCGGACTCCGACGCGCCCATGTTCCTTCCTGTTTTCAACAGGTTGGCGTGGACGATCTCTTCCTTGGCAAGCTTCCGGAGTTCTTCCTTCAGGGATTCGTCGGCGGCGAAAAGGCTGAGCTTTTCGTAACATTCGGACGTCTTCAGCTCGAGCTCGATGGCCAGGCCGAGGATCTTCGAGGCGTCCATTTCGATCCTATTTTATCCGAGATCCGGCCGCTCGGCAAGCCGAGATATTGTCTCGGCGGAGCGAAAGAGATTATAATGGTCAACCCGAGCGCGTTGGATCGGGAAACAACCGCGTAAGGAGCCCTCGAACATGACGAAGACAGAGATCCTGCAACAGATCGCCGGGAAACTGCGCATTCATTCCCTGAAGATGACGACGCGGGCCGGTTCGGGTCATCCCACGACCTGCCTGTCCGCGGCCGACCTCATGGCCTGCCTTTTCTTCAACGAGATGAGGTACAACGTCAACGACCCCATGGACTGGGCCAACGACGAATTTATCCTGTCGAAGGGGCACGCCGCGCCCATCCTCTGGGCGGCCTATGCCGAAGCGGGCATCCTGCCGCTGGAGTCGCTCAGGGACCTGCGGGAGATCGGGTGCGACCTCGAGGGCCATCCGACGCCCCGCGTCAAGTGGGTGAAGGCGGCCACAGGCTCGCTGGGACAGGGGCTGTCCGTCGGTGTGGGGATCGCCGCCGCCCAGAGGCTGGCCAAGTCTCCGGCCAGGACGTTCGTCCTGATGGGCGACGGCGAATGCGCCGAGGGCTCGGTCTGGGAGGCCGCCAACTCGGCGGCGAACCTGAAGCTCAAGAACTTGTGCGCCATCGTCGACATCAACAGGTTGGGCCAGTCCGACCCGACGATGCACCAGCACGACATCAAAGCCTACGCCCGCAAGTTCCGTGCTTTCGGCTGGGACGTTTTCGCCATCGACGGCCACAGGATCGATAAAATCCTCGTTGCCCTGGGCGCGATCGGGAAAAAGGGCCTTCCCACCGTCATCCTGGCCCGGACGATAAAGGGGAAGGGGGTCTCTTTTATAGAAGATAAGAACGGCTGGCACGGAAAACCGCTCAAGCCGGAAGAGTTGGAGAAGGCCCTCGAGGAGATCGGCCCGATGCCGCACGTCGAGTCCTGGAAATACGTCCGAAAGCCGAGGCCCTTCAAGGGGCCGAAGTTTCCCGCGAAGGCGACCTTCGCCAGGACCGCCTACAAGGACAAGACGGCGACCCGGCTGGCCTACGGCAACGCCCTGGCAGCCCTCGGGAAAACGCATCCGGCGGTGGTCGCGGTCGACGGGGACGTCAAGAACTCGACCTACGCCGACAAGTTCTTCGAGGCCTTCCCGGAGCGGTCGTTCCAGTCCTATATCGCCGAGCAAAACATGGTCGGCATGGGGATGGGGCTGGCCGCCAAAGGGTTCGTCCCTTTCATGGCGACATTCGCCGCCTTCCTGACGAGGGCCCACGACCAGGTCCGGATGGCCGCCTACTCTTTC
>Ga0299915_10000873_pt1 | contig 22304 bp, 27 predicted proteins | sample RVTome_13_FD_200263 | JGI IMG/M metagenome (GOLD analysis project Ga0299915, IMG submission 200263) | Soil microbial communities from uranium-contaminated site in the Upper Colorado River Basin, Wyoming, United States - RVT92D227 (version 2) ... | reverse complement strand
AATCTGCTTTGACAGAAGGATTTCTCTCAAAAGCCTTGCTCCATCATAACTGAGGGCTTCAAGGGTCTCGGGTTCCCGTTGGTAGGCTTTTTGATATTCCTTCACGAAACGAGCGACGAGTGGAGAAGGATCCTTTTTTGAAAATGCGTCGACAAAGATTGTTTCCTCAGCTGATTTCCCAGCGATGGAGAGAAGGCTTGGACTATTCCATGCATTGGTGCCCAAGAAGGTCAATCCCTTTATATTATGAGAAGCTATCTGAGAAAGGATCAGGGCGACACGATCATAGGTGTCTGGAATAAAAAGTCCATTTACTGATAGATTGAGATTGAGTCGATCATCCTTCTTAAAAAAGAATTTGATTTCTTGGCTGAAATCTGTCTGGCCCTCTTGATAAGCAACAACACCCGAAACCTTTCCACCTCGCCGAGATACCTCCTGGGTGAAAAGATTCTTGAAATGGAGCCCATAGGGTGAGTTTGGATAAAAAACAGTAAAGGTGCGGAGGGTCAATTCATTAATGGTAAAAGCCACCAGGGTCTGGATCTGATCTGAAGGCGTGATTGAATTTTGAAAAACAAAGTCGTCCTCACCAGAAAGAAACTCCTTTTGGGAAAGGGTGATTAAGGGGACCTTTAACTGTTGGGCTCTCTTTGCTGCCCTGTCAGCTGTGATGCTGAGAAGAGGGCCAATAATGGCAATGACCTTTTCTTTGGTAACGAGATCCTCGACCGCTTTTTCTGCCTCTGATGGATTGCCTTTCGAATCGCGGATGACCAATGAAACCAGAGGAATATTTTCAAGATCCGTTTCTTTCATCCCCAATTGAATTCCCTGCAAGGCCCTTTCCCCGAAGGGCTGTTGGATTCCACTCAGGGGAAGGATCACCCCCACCGTATATTTGGATTTGATAGAGATCGATTCCAGAAGTTCTTTAGCTTGAGGCCAATCATTCAACCCGCGATACTCCTTTTCCAATTCCATTAGGATCTTCCTCGCGAGGAGATCGCTCCCCCGTCCCTTCGCCACTTTGGCTAATCTCAATTTTGCATAGCCGCCTGCATAGGCTCCGCGATAATTGGACTCAACCTGATTTAACTCCTCCTCCGAATCATAGGTGTCAATGATTGATCTCACCTTCCGTTTTAATTCCTCTTGGAAGTTGCCAGAAGCAAGAAGACCTTTCCCATACCAATGAAGAGCGGTGAGAGGGTCCTTCAACTCAACGTAGTTGTCGCCCAACAGAGTTAAGACCTCAGCCATTCTGGCTGGAGAAAGGAAGGTAGAGAAAAGATCGTTCAGGATGCGAATGGCCTCCTTAGGTCTTTTGAGTATGGTGTAGCAGATTCCCATCCGGAATTTGGCATCGTTCGAAAGGGAGCTTTTAGGGAACTCATCAAGTAACCTTTTAAATCGCCAGAGGGCCTTTTCCGTTTCACCCTTTGAGAGAAGGATCTCTCCCTCTCTAAAAAGAAGTGTGTCTTCCGGATAGGCTGTTGGTGGATATTGAGCAAAAACCGAGCTTTGAATGAAGATCAGAAGAAAGAAACAAAAAATTAATTTCCACCTCCTTTTTTGATTGCAGATTTGAGAATGATAAGACATAGCAACTATAAGACTAACTTATTTTAACACGCAAATAAACCACCCCCCACCCTCACCCTCCCCCTCTGGGGGGGGAGGGGCGGGGTGGGGGTGTTCAGTCTTATTTTCATCCTTCGTGGTGCCCTCACCGGGCATGAGGTTTTGGCCTTTGTTCCTTGCAATTCCTCATGACTTCCGATGTTGGGCTCGTCACCCACGTGCAATGAAGATTTAATAAGTTACAAACACGCGAAATGGACACGCTTGCGTGCCGACTTTCCTGCGCCCGCCGAAGCGGGCTTCGCGAAGGCGGGAGCACTTCAGCGTGCAGGCACAGTCACGTTATTTTCTAATGATCTATCGGAGTGACATAGTATATTTCAGGAAGATTGCGATAGATTTCGTTAAAGTCAATCCCATAGCCTACCACAAAGACATTATCGATTTCTTTCCCGAGGTACTCTGCCTCGATTTTCACTTCCCTTCGTGCCTTTTTGTCGAGAAGGGCGCAAATCTTTATGGAACGCGGGTTTAAAAGGGCCAGACGATCCTTCAGGAACTGCACTGTCCGGCCACTATCGATGATGTCTTCGATAATGAGTACATCTTTTCCCTCAATAGAGATTTCGATATCCTTGGTAACCTCAACCTTGCCCGAGGTTTGCATTCCAGTCCCATAACTGGCCAATCGTACAAAGTCGATCTGAAATAAGATCTGGAGCTGGCGGACGAGATCAGAGAGAAACATGAAGGCCCCTTTAAGGATACAGACCAACACTAGGTCTTTTTCCTTGTAGTCTTTAGAGATTTGATCCGCCAAACTTTTGACGATGGATGCGATCTCTTCTCGTGAGAGCAATGGATTGAGCTGATATTCGTTCATCAGTTTTGCCCCTTACCCTATAAAGCCCGCGTCTTAACACGGGGTAGGGGATTACAAGGCGTGTTCTAATACCACAATCTCCATCTGTTGAGGAAGGGTAGCTTTGTCGAATGCCACTTCACTGGCATTAGGTCGCTTCGGCGTTGCCTTTCCTTTCAGGAAGTCTTCGACCGGCGCAATAGGAAAGCCGACCTTCTCCGTCTTGAAATGCATGGGTATAAGAAATTTTGGCCGGATCTGTTCTGCCACGCGAGTCGCCTCTTTGGCATCGATGGTGAAATAACCACCCACGGGAATGAGGAGAACGTCCACCGGGCCTATCTCAACCAATTCCTTCTCACTGAGGATGTGGCCAAGGTCTCCTAAATGGCAAACCTGAATCCCATCGACCGAAAAGGTAAAGATCGTGTTTTTCCCACGCTCGCTGCCTTTGGAAGGATCATGATAAGTTGCGATGCCCTTAAACGTGATCCCCTGCACTGTTTTTGATCCAGAGTCCCGCACAATCTGAGGAGATCCGGGAAGACTCTTCACATCGTTATGATCAGCATGATCATGACTAACCAACGCGATGTCGACTTGATCCTTAATCTTCCCATAAGAAAGTTGACCACCAAAGGCCCCGGATTCGTAGGGATCGATAACGATCTTTACTCCCTTAGTAGAGGTGATCAAAAATGCCGAATGACCATACCATTTAATCTTCATAAGATCCTCCTTTGGCTTGAAATCTTCCAACATTTAATGAATAGGAACAGTTTACCTGATTCACAATTTCGTAACGCTTTAGCTTTTTGAAAAAGGCTCCGTCTATGTCCGTCATTCCGGTGAAAACCGGAATCCAGAACCTAAAAAAGACTGGATTCCTGCTTCCGCAGGAATGACGAGCCTCTAAAATACTGTCATCGAGTGTATTTTTTCAAAGGGCTAAATTAATTCACAATTTCTATTTTTTCAGTTTTAAGCTCCGAGCTCCGAACTCTTAACCCCGAACCCTTAACTTCCTTCGGACCGCACTTTTTTTCCCAGACAGAGTGCCCACTTTATCCCTTCTGTCATCAATTTTAATTGTGGTAACTACTCGGTGAGATCCTTTTTTAAAAGGGGCTTCGTGCATTTTAAGAGCTACTTTGATCAAGTCCTTTAGGTCTCCCTCAATATTTGTTCCCATCGCCGTGAGCTCATAGGGGACTTTTTCTTTTTTCAAAATCTGGATGCAGTCCGCTACATAAAGGCTGAGGCTGGTATCTTTTGTGCCGATCGGAACAACGCTGATCTCAAGAATCGCCATTACCCACCTCCTTAAGTAGATCCAATAAAAATATTTATCATCGAATCGAGACGTTGTCAACGATAGAAAAATTAACGTGACCGTGCCTGCACACCGAAGTGCGTTCCGATATGCAGATGCATCCGTGCCTGCACGCCAGAGTGCGTTTCGGCACGCAGGCGTGTCGCGTATCAAAAACCAAAATATTTTAATAATCCATGCGGGACATAACCGTCATGAAAAAATAGTTTATTTTTCTCCAAAATGGTATAATGACTTCATTGCCATGAACCAGACCCAAGAGATTTCAGTACTGATTGCTCTTTCCGCAGGGCTTCTCTCCTTCGTTTCACCTTGCGTCCTTCCCTTGATTCCTTCCTACATCACTTATATCACAGGAGTTTCCTTCAAAGAGCTCACAGATGTCGAGGAAAAAAGAAGGTTGCGATGGGCTACCGCTTCCCATTCTTTTCTATTCATCTGCGGATTCTCGACGATCTTTATTCTGATGGGTGCCTCGGCGTCTTATCTTGGACAATTGTTGAACCGGTATCAATATTGGATCATGCGAGGGGGAGGTGTATTGATCATTATTCTTGGCCTCCATTTCGTCATCTACCAAATATTCCCCCTTCAGGAAATATTTCCCTTTCTCCAAAGAGAGAAGCGATTTCAGTTGAAGAAGAAGCCTTTTGGTTATGTAGGATCTTTTTTAGCTGGAATCGTCTTTGCAGCAGGATGGACACCCTGCATCGGCCCCATCCTTTCCACCATCCTCATCTATGCCAGTACTTCTCACAATTTTACAACGGGTGTAGTCCTTCTGGCCTTCTATTCGTTGGGACTGGGAATCCCCTTTTTTCTCTCTTCCCTGGCCTTTACTTCCTTCCTGTCCGCCTTTGCAAAGTTCAGACGATACATGAATGTGATCATTCTCATAAGCGGTTTCTTCCTGATTGGCATTGGTATCCTCTTTTTGACTGATTATTTCAGGTTGATCAGTAGTTATTTCAGCATCCTTGCCAATCCTTAAGCCCGCAGGTAAATTTTAGATTTAGGACTTCAGATTTTCGATTTTTCAATCTGCAATCCAACATTACTGCCTTACGCTCATCAACGTGAAGATCCCTGCCAGGCCGAAGAGCAGAATAGGAGTCCAGACGGCGACAAAAGGAGGGAGAACCCCCGACTTTCCGAAGGAAAGGAAGATATAATAGAACATCCCATAGACGAAAGCAATGAACACACTGATTCCAATACTTAACGCTACTCCTCCGGACTGGCTTGTCTTCAGGGCGAATGGGATTCCGATCAGAACCATGATCAGATTCAAAAGGGGGTGGCTTAGCTTTGAATAGAGATCGACCAGGTAGCGGGTTGCGTCATATCCTGAGGATTGGATCTTTTGGACATAGTTCCGGAGCTCCGTATAGCTCATCTCATCTGAATCACGTTTAATTTTCTGGAATGGTTCCCATTTTTCCCCCAAAGGGAATTCCAATTCTTTAAAAAAAGTCACCCGAATTGATCCGTTTTCGTCAAAGTCCCTCAATGCTCCCTGATAGAATCGCCATTCCCCATTAATATATCTTGCCTCCTGCGCGTCAATACGTTGAACACATTTGAAATGATCATTGAGCTGATACAGAGTAAAACCTTTCAAGACCTTTTTCTCAGGATCGAGGAGTTGAATGTTAAAGATGCGGTGATCGCTACGATACCAAATCCTATAATTTTTGAAAAAACTCGAAGGCTGTTCTTTTCGCACCTGAACATCCAGCAGGTATCGAATTCCCTGGTTGGTGAAGGGGACGAGGTACTCATTGCCTAAAAAAGAAAAGAGGCTCATGAAGAGGGCAATGAGAAAGAGTGGGAGAGTAATGCGATAAAGGCTAATCCCCCCTGCTTTAAAAGCAGTAATTTCGCTATGGCGAGAGAGTGTGGTGAGAGTAAGAAGGACTCCAAGAAGCACCGAATAGGGAAGGGACCATTGAAAGGTCACTTCAGGGATTTTATAGAGGAGATATTTTAAGATTAAGAAAAATGGCGCTTGGTATTTGATGAAGAGGTTCAGCTTCTGGAAGAAGAGAACGACGACATAGATGAGGACCAGACTACTCAAGCTTAGGCTGAAGAACTTCAGGTTTTCACGAATGATATATCGTTGGAGGATCCGGTGACGATCAAACATCATCAATGAGACCTTTCCATTTCTTTTGAAGGAGATCGAGGGCTTCGATCAACCAGATCGCGGGTTTGAAAGGCGATTCATTGGCCGCTTTTATGAGAAGGTAGGCGCCAAGGCTTCCGAAGAGGAGATTGGGTGTCCAACCCGCAAAGAACGGTGGGATTGTCCTGCGGACAGCAAGGATTTCGGAAGCCATGAGGGAGACATAATAAGCCAGCAGGATGAGGATGCTAAAAATGAACCCGTAGGATCTTCCTGAACGTCGAGGCTGAATCCCCAAGGGGACCCCTATGAGACCAAAGACGATACAAGCAAAGGGAATGGCGTATCGCTTATGAAGTTCGACTTCCTGAGAGGTTGTATCTTCCCCTTTTGCCTTCAACTTTTTTATCTTCTCTCTGATCTCTTGAATGGACATCTCATGTTCTTTCAATTTTTTTTCCAAGGCTTCGAAGGCTTTGGCCAATTCGAGTCTTAGATCATAGGTGTCAAACTGAGCCTTTTGAAAGATATTGGATTTGGCTTCAAATCGATGGATATCTCCATTGCGGAGCCTTAAGATGATCTCCTGAGATTTAGGATTGCTGACCAGAAAACCCTCTCTTGCAAAAATTGTATTGGACTTCTCTTTATCTCTATCATCATAGATCAATATTCCCTCCATCTTCTTCCCTTGGATAGGGGCTTTATCGACATAGACCACAAAGCCTTTGAAAACATCGTTGAACACCCTCTCCTTGATCTCAACGTCCGCCTTCGACTGAGCGATCATGTAAAGGGTTGCTGTAAACCCCCGATTTCCCCAAGGAAGGCCATAGAAGACTAAGAAGCCTGTGAGGAGACAGGCAAGGAAGGAGAAGATGGAAATTGGGAGGAAGAGCTGATACAGGCTCATTCCGGATGCCTTGAATGCAGTAATTTCGCTATCACCCGATAGTCTTCCAAGGGTGAGTAGGGTCGCTAAAAGAACGGCTGCTGGGATGGTGAAGATGAGAAACGAGGGGCAGATGAAGAGGAAGAGCATCAAAATTTTTGTCACACTGCCACTACTGTTCACAAGCAATTCGATCAGTTTAAGTATCTTATCCATGAGAAGGATAACGGTAAAGATGGCAAGGCCTATAAGAAAAATTGGAATGATCTCTTTGAAGATGTAGCGATAGGCTGTTTTTTTCATTTGAAAGTATTCTAAGGGAGAGATAAAGGCATGTCAAGAAAGGTGCTGAAAAACTTGACAAATTCCTATGAATGGATTAATAAAAGTAGAGATCGCGGGGTGGAGCAGTCCGGTAGCTCGTCGGGCTCATAACCCGAAGGTCGCTAGTTCAAATCTAGCCCCCGCTACCAAAACCATTCAAGGGGTTAGGAGATGAAAGAATGCTTCTAACCCCTTTTTCTTAATCCTTAACAAAGGGGAGTTTCTCGCCTTTTCGGTAGACCAGGGCCTGACAAGAGGCGATGAGGTTGTTACGTTCATCAACCACCTTGATCTCAAAGCCAGCAGTCTTATGGGTTTGACTAAATTCTCGTGCCTCAGCAATCAACCTGCTTCCCGGAGGAGGAGAAGACACATAGGTAATGTTCATATTCAATGCCACGGCCACAGTGCCATGAGAGTTCGATGCGGTCTCAAATGCCTCATCGATCAGTGCAAATAATGCTCCGCCATGGACTAGGCCGAAGAGGTTCTCCATATCCGGGGTGAAGGTCATCCCCACCTTGGAGTACCCTTCATCCAGATCTAAGAGCTTGAGTCCGAACTTCTGGGCAAAAGGCTCCCTTTCCACTTGTTTAAAGATCGCTTCTCTGACTCTTTCGTCCATCATGCTCCTTTTACAATCCTCAAATGATTCAATCCCATTCTGACTCTTTTGCGATTTTTTGTCTCGACTGTTTTTTGATAGAATGAATTCTCTTTTCTCCCTTCTTCCTTTCAATGGCTTTTAATGGAGTCGAAGTAGGTATTCGCGGGCGTCTCGGCCGATTCAAGCGAATAAGACGATCCCTGAGTCTTTCGAAGGCAAGTTTTCGATTTTGTGCTTGGGATCGATGTTCGGTGGCGGTCACCGTGATACCAGAGGGTAGATGTCTCAAACGGATGGCTGTCTCTGTCTTATTCTTCCTCTGCCCCCCCGGGCCACTGGACTTGTAGGTTTCAATGATGACCTCTTTTTTGAGGACTTCGGGATTCGTATCGAATTTTTGATGCAGTGATGTCATTGCGAGAATCCAAAACTTCAAGAATTGATGGATTTAGGAATTGAGAAATTTCCAATTCCTAATCTTCTTTCTCATCTCCTTTGATGTCGGCATGATGTTTGATCACCAAGGCATCCACCATAAAGATGACATCTTCAGCAATGTTCGTGGCATGGTCTGCAATTCGTTCCAGACATCGACATACGATCATCAGGTGCACTGCCCTCGTGATCGTTTTCGGATCTGAAATCATATAGGTGAGAAGCTCTCTAAAGACCTGGTCGTTCAACCCATCGACCAGATCATCCCTTTCGCAAACCGAACGAGCCAATTTGGAGTCGCGGTTCACAAAGGCATCCAGGACGTCCTTGACCATCGACTGAGCAATCTCTGCCATCCTTGGGATATCGATATAAGGTTTGAGTTGGGGTTCTTCATTTAAAGAGATCGCACGCTCTGCAATATTAACTGCTTGATCGCCGATACGTTCTAGGTCGGTGATGATCTTCATCGCAGAGGTAATGAATCGAAGGTCAACAGCCATTGGCTGTCTCAAAGCCAGGAGCTTCAGACACATATCCTCAATGGCAATCTCCAATTTGTTGATGCGATCCTCGCCCTGAAGGGTTTTTTTGGCCAGGTCGGGATCCCTTTTCATCAGAGACTGAACAGCATTGTTGATGGCCCCTTCAACCAATGTCGCCATCTTTAAGAGGTTCTCCTTCAATTCTTCCAGTTCCATTTGAAAATGAGTATGGACATCCATGTTGCCTCCTTCTATAAATATAGCTTAAATCTGTGTAATCATAATCTTTTATCCAAATTTTCCCGTAACGTAATCTTCTGTCCGTTTGTTTCTCGGTCGAGTAAAGGTCTGATAAACCGGTCCATCCTCGACCAACTCACCGTTCAAAAAGAAGCCTGCCCGATCAGCCACTCGAGAGGCCTGCTGAATGTTATTGGGGACCAAAATAATCGTGTACCCTTTTTTCAATTCACGGAGGGTCTCCTCAATGCTTGCCGTAGAGATGGGATCTAATCCTGAGCAGGGGTTATCGAGAAGGAGGACCTCTGGTTCAAGGGCGAGGGTCCGAGCGATACAGAGGCGCTGCTGTTGTCCACCAGAGAGACGGAGGGCAGAGGTGTGGAGGCGGTCCTTCACCTCCTCCCAGAGCACAGCGGATCGCAGAGCTTTTTCTACGATTTCGGTCAGACGTTTCTTCTGGGTGGTGCCGCTCAGTTTAGGACCATAGACCACGTTATCAAAGATGGACAGGGGGAGGGGAGTGGGCAGGTCGAAGACCATCCCGATTCGCCTCCTCAGTTGGGTGAGACTGAGTTGTGGATTATAGATATCTGCCCCATCTAAGAAGATGGTCCCTGTATGCTTTGTCCCGAATATCAGATCCGTCAGTCGGTTGAGGCTTTTGAGAAGTGTGGTCTTTCCGCTTCTAGCCGGACCAAAGATGGCGAATATTTCCTTCGAGTGAATGTTAAGACTAATATTCCGAAGGGCTTGAAAGGATTGATAATAGAAATTGAAATCCTTGATGACTATCTTGTTATCTTGCGACATGAATCCCCCTCAGGCCCGATGACGGATATATCGATTGAGCAACCAATTTGCCACTGTATTGACCAAAAGAACGAGCAGGATCAAGGCCGCCCCAGTGCCGTAGGCCATTTCCATTGAGATTCCCTCCCGGGCAAGGATATAGAAATGGACTGACATAGTTCGAATAGGTGAAAAGAGAGAAGTGGGCATCATCAGTGAGGAACCGGCGGTCAGAATCACCGCAGCAGTTTCTCCGATGCTACGGCCAACACTCAGGAGGATACCGGTGAAGATTCCGGGTAGGGCGCTTGGTAAGATCGTATGCATGACGGTCTGCCACTTTGTTCCACCCAGAGAATAGCTGACCTCGCGGTAGGAAGGGGGAATTCCCGTGATCGCTTCTTCGGCGGTGGAAATGATCGTGGGTAAGATCATGGCGGCTAAGGTCAAACCACCGGATAGGATGGACCATCCCATATTGAGATAGATTACAAAAAAGACGAACCCGAATAAGCCAAAGATGATGGATGGCACCCCTGCGAGACAGTCGGTCCCAAATCGGATGATGCGGCTTATCCCGCTTTCCCTGGTGTACTCCTTCAAAAAGATGGCTGTCCCCACACCCAAAGGCGCTGCAAAAAGAATTGCAACTACGGTCAAAGCAAAAGTTCCGACGATGGTGGGAAGGATTCCCCCCTCTCGGCCCATACTTCTTGGGGAGTCGAGAAAGAAACGGGGGTGAAGGGCAGGGAGACCTTCCGCCAGAACCTGAAAGAGGATCAGGATCATCACTCCAATGGTCAATAGAGCAGCCATCCAGATAAGAACTTTTGCGATGCCTTGGGTTATATATCGCTTACGATAAACCATCAGCCGGTCCTCCTTCGGGAGAGGAAGATGGCCAGAGAATTGAGTAGCATGATGATGATGAAGAGGACAACCCCTGTGGCGAACAGGGCTTGTCGATGGTCGCCAGAGGCGTAACCCATCTCAATGCCGATGTTCGTGGTCAGCGTCCTTGCCGAATCCAAGAAAGAAGTTGGCATTTTTACTGCGTTTCCCAGGATCATGATCATGGCCATGGTCTCGCCGATTGCGCGGCCCATCCCCAAAATGATGCTGGCAACAATTCCAGATCTGGCTGCCGGGATAAGCACCCGCCATATGGTTTGCCAATGCGTTGCTCCTAGGGCCAGGGCACCTGCCTTATAAGAAGGGGGCAATGCCTTGAGAGAGTCTTCTGAGATGCTGATGATGGTGGGTAGGATCATAAAACCCAGGATCACAGAGCCCGAGAGAACGCTCAGGCCAGGTCCACCCAGATAATTCCGAACAAGAGGGACTAGGACGACCAGGCCCCAAAAACCATAGATGACCGAAGGGATAGCTGCCAGCAGTTGGATTGCGGGCCTCAATACTGTTCCCACAGAGGGGGGCGACCATTCAGATAAGAAGATGGTGCAGGCCAAACCCAGAGGAATGCCGATGGAAAGGGCTCCGAGGGTAACCAAAAAGGAGCTGACGATCATCGGGAAGATGCCGAACAGACCCTTGCTCGGAATCCATTTCTGGCCGAGGATGAAGGCCTTGGGACCAATCTTCCAAATCAAGGGGAGGCCCTGCTCAAAGATGAAGAAAGTGATCAGGCCCAGGACCGCAATTGAAGAGAGAGCGACCAGAAGTAAAACCTTTTCGATGATCTTTTCTTTGATCTCCATGATTATCCTCCAGAGGATTTCGGATGGATGGTCACTAAGCCTTCGTTAGAGAGGAGTTTCTGAGCCTCTGGACTCAACACGAATTCTAAAAAGGACTTTGCCTCTCCTTTTGGCTCTCCATCAAAAACGAATAGAAAGGGGCGCACCAGTGTGTAATTACCGCTCTCGATATTGGCCAAGGTGGGTTCAACGCCTGAAATCTTTAGGGCCCTCACCTTTTCATTGACTAACCCCAGGGATATATAGCCAATGCCGTAGGGATCGCTTGAAACCACCTGTCGAATGGCACCGTTCGAGTCCTGAACCAGGGATTCAAGGCTGATCTCCTCTTTCCCAATGACGAATTTTTGAAAGGATTCCCGTGTTCCCGATCCTTCCTCGCGGCTGACCAGAACAATTGGGTGAGGAGGAGATCCTACCTCTCTCCAGTTCTTTATTTTGCCGGAGAAGACCTGTCTTACCTGTTCCAGTGAGAGATTCTGGATCGGATTTTTGGGGTTGACGATGATCGCAATTGCATCCTTGGCAACGGTGACCGCGTAGAGGTCTTTCTCATTCGGCAAAAGGGACCGGGAAGACATTCCAATATTCGCCGCACGTGACCTGACTGCCTCGATCCCAGCGCTCGATCCTCCCCCTTGTACGTAGATATGGTCATGAGGATAGCGGGACACATATTCTTCGGCCAATAATTCAGCAAAAGGCTGAACCGAGGTGGATCCGGCCACGGTGATCCCAGCCTTCTCCCTTTGACAACCCACACATATGACTAAAAGGAATGGTAGGAGCCATATTAAGGTTTTTGGATTCGCATACATTGGTTTGATACTATCCCCCTATGGAATGATGGAATATTGGAATATTGGGTTCGAAAAAAGAACCAAGAAGAGAGCGACCTTTTCTTTAAGAGCCATCATTCCAGTATTCCAAACTTCCTGTCAGTGTGGTGATTATCCATATCTTCCTGTGATGTAATTCTCAGTCCGACGGTCTTTGGGTCGGGTAAAAAGGTCTCCGGTGGGGCCATATTCTAACAACTCTCCTAACAGAAAAAAACCTGTCCAATCCGAAGTCCGGGCTGCTTGCTGCATGTTATGGGTGACGATCACAATAGTATAGTTCCTTTTTAACTCTTGCATCAATTCCTCAACCCTAAGTATGGCCAAAGGATCGAGAGCAGAACAAGGTTCGTCCATTAGAATCACTTCGGATTGACATGCCAATACGCGTGCAATACAAAGAAGTTGTTGTTGCCCTAAGGTTAGATCGAGTGCGCTTTGATGAATACGGTCTGAGACCTCTGGCCAGATGGAGACGGACTTGAGACTTTGCTCTACTCGACCCTCAATTTCGCTCTTCGAATGGATTCCAGAGACCTTGGGTCCAAAGGCGATATTTTCGAAAATGCTCTTTGGGAAGGGGTTGGGGCGCTGAAAAACCATTCCTACCTTTTGTCTAAGTGAGACAACATCCATGTTTGATTGATAGATATCCTGACCATCGAGTGTGACTGCTCCCTCAATCCGGGTGTGAGGGATGAGCTCATTCATCCGATTAAGAGCACGAAGAAAGGTCGATTTCCCGCATCCCGAAGGTCCGATCAGGGCAGTAATCTGTTGAGAATGGATAGCGATGTTAATCCCTTTTAAGGCCTGGGTCTCCCCATAATAGAAATTAAGACCTCTCGTTTCTATCTTCACGATGGTGTGCGATCCTGTCATCAAACTACTTCTTGAGTTCAGAGTTTAGCAGTAAAAAGCCCAGGTTGTGGTCTTCTGCTTTAAGTGTACTGTGTTAAAAGTCCTTTTACTTTGATTGTCATTCCGGGCTTGACTAAGCCTACCCCGTACTTGATACGGGGCTGGAATGACGATTTTGGAATTAATGTAAAGAAGCGTTGTACGCACCACACTAGGATAAACCAAATCTTAGCATAGAGATGAACCTAAAGGCAAAGACACTTTTGGTCAAGAAATAATATTCCTTGATTTACCTTTAAAATTTTGTTAATGATTCAAATAACTTTTGGGAATAGGAGAGACCTTTGAAGAACATCGCGAGATATTTTTCTATTTTAACGATGATTCTCTTGTTGATCACGTGTGCAGGGGGAAAAAAGGCAGAGAAGAAAGATGGGGCGATGAGTATTGAGGAACATTTTCGGCTGGGTTTTGTTGCCGCAGGGCGAGGGAACTTAGAGGAGGCGGTCTCTGAATATAAAGAAGTGCTAAGGCTCGATACAAAATATTCAAGGGCCCACCTCAATCTTGGAATTGTCTATGGAAGGCAAGGAAAATGGGGAGAAGAGATTTCAGAGTATAAAAAAGCGATTCGTATCGACCCGAAATTCGCGGAGGCCTATTTCAACTTAGGGGTTTCCTACAATGAGAGAGGAGATCTCAACGAAGCGACGGCGCAATATCAGAAGGCCCTTCAAATCAATCCAAACTACGTAGAGGCCCATAACAACTTGGGGATTATCTACTTTAGAAAAGGGAAGATGGACGAGGCCCTCTCCGAGTACCGGAAGGCAGTTGAGATCAAGCCAAACTATGTCAGAGGATATTACAACCTTGGGAATGTCTACAGACAAATGAAAAAGTTAGATGAAGCGATCGCTTCTTTTCAACAGGCGTTAGAGATTCATCCCAAATATGGTGAGGCTCACTACCATTTGGCTTTGATCTATTACGAGAATCAAAAATTTGACTTAGCCATCCAACATTCAGATGAGGCAGCGAGGTTGGGGATCGTGGTTGACCCAACATTTTTAGGGCGACTCAAGCCTTATCGTTAAGGGAAGGACGAATGGAAACAAGAGAAGCCATCTTAGATTTCCAATATTCGGAGAAAATGAAATCAGGGTTGATCATTGGAGCAGGTCTTCTTGACCAACTTGATTCTTTAAAAGATCTGGAGCATTCCGGAGGAATGAAGGTTCTTATCTGGTATTTGGAGGGGCTGCTCCGGGAGATTCGTATTGGAGAGAATGTGTTGGGAATAGGTCATTATCGCGAACTGCAGCGGAAGGTGATAGAAGTGATCGGAAGGGTCCAGATGTCCCAATTCGAGGAAGCCCAATCTTCTTTTTCAGAGGCCATTTCCTTAGCTACTACATCATGTCAGGCGTCGATGAGCTATTTAATAGAAAGTCATTTGATCTAAGACAAACGCATTATTCCCCCATATCAAGTACCCCGTGTCAAGCACGGGGCAGGCTAAGGTAGGCTTATTCAAGCACGGAATGACAATGTTGAAATCCGATAAGAAAAGTATTTTATAAAATCAATCACTTGAACCCTTTCTCCCAACTAATTGGGAGAAGAACCATAATTTTTTACAGGAGGTGAGCGATGCCAGAAAGATCGTTAGAAGCTTTAGAATTCAGGGGACCTAAACCAAGAACGATTGGAATTCTGATCATTCTTCTGATTATCTTCATTTTTCTGTGGGGTTCTTTTGCCACTGTTCCGGCAGGCCATCGAGGAGTCGTGCTCTGGTGGGGAAGCGTGGAGAAAAGGATTATGGCCGAGGGATTCAACTTCAAAATACCCATTGTTGAGAAAGTCCTTAAGGTGGATGTGAGAGTTCAACCCCACCCATTCAGAGAGATCGATGCAGCTTCAAAGGAATATCAGATGGTTAAACTGACAGGGATGATGAACTTTCATATCGATCCAGCCTATGTCAATGACCTTTATCAAAAGGTTGGACTCGACTTTGCCAACAAAGTCATCGATCCAGCGTTTAACGATTTTGTGAAAGAGGTCGTTCCAATCTATCCCATCACCGAAATCCTTCCCAAAAGGGAAGAGATCCGCAAAAGGGCGATGACAAAACTGGGGGACAACCTGACCAGGTATCACATCATTGTCGATGATATTTACTTTGCCAACATTCGCTTCTCTCCTGAATATGAACGGGCGATTGAAGCAAAACAGGTGGCCCAGCAGCAGGTAGAGACCCAGAGACAGGTCTTGGCACAGAGAGAGATCGAAGCCCAGCAGAAAGTGGCGACGGCAAAGGGAGAGGCTGAATCGATTCAGGTGGTTGCCCAGGGACAAGCCAAGGCAAACGATCTCCTCTCTCGCTCCATAAGCCCCATCTTGGTCCAATATAAGAGCATTGAGAAGTGGAATGGCACATTACCGCAGGTAACTGGTGGGGCTGTACCCTTCATCGATTTGGGAAAGGGGGAGGGTTTAATAGGAGGGGGGAAGAAATAGGACAGAATAGAGAGAATAGAGGGTCATATCATTACCCACATTAGTCAAGATTCAACGGGCTGTTGCCCAAATCGATTTTATGCTTCGACAAGCTCAGCATGAGCGGAAAAGTCACATGATTTCAACATATCACCGTTCGCCCTGAGCCTGTCGAAGGGCAAACGGTGAGTTTAGGCAACAGCCCGTCAAGACCTGAGCCCGTGCGCTTGGAGTTGACCGCAAGCAGCCGAGATTTCTGTCCCCTTGCTGGTGCGAACGATTGCAGTGAACTCTCCATCCATTAAGATCTCCTGAAACCGTCTTACCTTCTCTTCTGAGGGCCTTTTATAAGGAATTCCTGGGGCTTCGTTGAGAGGGATGAGATTGATTTTGGAGGGGATGCCCCGCAATATCCTCATTAATCTCTTTGCATCTTGTGGAGAGTCGTTGATCCCATCGAGCATTACATATTCGAAGGTGATTCGGGCTCTCGGCCGGAGGGGGAAGTTTCGGCAAAGCTCTAAAATCTTTTTCAATGGATAACGGCGATTGATTGGCATAAGATGATTTCGTGTCTCTTCATCTGAGGCGTTGAGAGAGATGGCAAGGCTAAATGGCATCCTCTCTTTTGCCAATTTCTCCAATTCAGGGAGAAGGCCTGCGGTAGAGAGGGTGATTTTTCTCGACGAAAAGTTGAAGGCATCGGGGTAGATCATCAGTTCAATGGCTTTTAACGTATTTTCATAATTGGCCAAAGGTTCTCCCATTCCCATTAGAACAACATTGGTCACGGAGGTTTTATCGGCCAATGTCCCTCTGACAGATAGGATCTGATTGAGGATCTCTGAAGCCTTCAGGTCCCGTTTCCATCCACTTTTCCCGGTGAGACAGAACCGACACCCTAAGGCACAACCTACCTGGGTGGAAAGGCAAAGGGTCAGGCGTTTCTTATCAGGGATGAGGACGCTTTCAATTCGATTTCCATCTTCGAGTTGAAAGAGGAATTTTTTCGTTCCATCCCGTGCTTCTTCTATCCGTAGGGGGTCAAGGGTTGAGATAACACAGACCTGACTCAACTGCTGCCGGAACGGTTTAGCGAGGTTGGTCATCTCTTCGATTGAGTGAACACCTTTCTGATAGAGCCACCTGAGAATTTGGATACTTCGATATCTTTCTTTTCCAAAAGACGAGATGAATTTCTCAAGTTCTGAAGGGCTTAGGTCTTTGAGGTCAACCTTTTCACTAATGGTATTCACTATTGAAACATCTCCAAGGCGTTAAAAAAGTATTTGATTTCAAAGGCAGCAGTATCAGGCCCATCAGATCCGTGGACAATGTTTCGTTCTATATTCGTTGCAAACTGGCGCCTTAAGGTTCCTTCTTTGGCTTCTTTAGGATTCGTGGCACCCATCAACTCGCGCGTCTTTGAGATCGCTCCATCCCCTTCGAGAACCATGACAACAGAAGGCCCGGAGGACATGAATGCAGTTAAACTTTCAAAAAAGGGTTTGTCTTGGTGTACAGCATAAAACCCCTCTGCCTCTCTCTTGTCCATAGAGATCATTTTGAGAGCAATGACCTTCAACCCATGGTCTTCAAAACGTTTAATTACCTCTCCGATCAGGTTCTTCTGGACTCCATCCGGTTTCACAATAGATAATGTCTTCTCCATGGTCTCCTCCCCTCAGAACAAATTATAATTTCATACTCTATCTTTCTCAAATCAAGCTTGTCAAGTTGACGCTTCTTTATTATATTTAGTATATAAGCACTTGGGATAAAGGAGGACACAATGAAAGGCAGGGACCCAAAGATCTATGAGGCTATCATTATAGGAGGAGGGCCTGCAGGCATGACTGCAGGGCTTTATACATCAAGATCGAGGCTCAGCACCCTCCTCATCGAAACCGGTCTTTTGGGAGGTCAGATAACCACAACCGAACTGATCGAAAACTATCCTGGCTTTCCGGAGGGAATCAATGGATCTGACCTAAGCCAATTAATGGAGGAACAGGCAAAACGATTTGGGTTGGAAATCATCCAACAAGAGGTAATAGAGGTCAGATTAGAAGGGGATCGGAAGGTTGTCAGAACCCACGAGTCGGATTACTATTCAAAGACCTTAATCATTTCAAGTGGGACTGAATATCGTAAATTAGGAATTCCGGGTGAAGATGCTTTCATTGGAAGGGGGGTATCTTTCTGTGCTACTTGCGATGGAGCCTTCTTCAAAGATAGTCGGATTGTGGTGGTGGGGGGAGGTGATTCCGCACTGACCGAAGCCCTCTTTTTAACTAAGTTTGCCAAAGAGGTTACCATTATTCACCGCAGGGAAGCTCTACGGGCAACGAAGATCTATCAGGAGAGGACCTTTGCTAACCCAAAAATCAATTTCCTCTGGAATTCTGTGGTGCAAGAAATAAAAGGGGATAAAATGGTTCAATCCATCCTGGTAAAGAATGTAAAGACCAATGAGGTGAGGGAGATCCAGGCGGAAGGGGTCTTCCTTTTTGTGGGGATTTCACCTAAGACACAATTTCTAAAAGGATTGGTCCAAATGGATGAGGGAAGATACATTATCACCGATGAGAACTGTGAAACCTCAGTCAAAGGTATTTTTGCTGCTGGAGATTGCAGGAAAAAGCTACTGCGTCAGGTTACTACCGCAGTGGGAGACGGAGCAACCGCTGCCTTTGCAGTGGAAAAATATTTAGAAGGAAAGGAATAAATCCAAAAATTCAAAGCTCAAGATCTAAATTCAAACTTGTAATCATAATCTGTAAATTATTATTGGTGTGAAAGGAAGGAGGTGAAGATGGAATGAGAGAGAATGTGGAAAAGGCATTGGAAAAGATCCGACCTTCTCTTCGAGCAGACGGAGGAGACGTAGAATTGGTCGATGTGGTCGATGGGGTTGTGAAAGTGAGACTAACTGGCGCTTGCGGGGGATGCCCGATGTCACAGATGACCTTGAAGATGGGGGTAGAGAAGGTCATTAAACAGTTCGTTCCAGAGGTGAAGAGCGTCGAGACCGTTTAGATAAAAAAGGATTCAAGGATTCGAGGGGTCAAGGATCTGAGAGTGGAACGTAGAGAAAAGAAATTCGTAAAAACCAAATTCAACATTCAACTTTCTTTATATTAACCCTTGTACCCCTGAATCCTAGACCCCTTGACTCCTTATTAATGAGGAGTTGGTATGAATCTCACACCGCGGGCTATTCAAATTTTAGAAAAAAGGTATCTAAGAAAGGACACAAAGGGTAAGATTGTTGAATCCCCAGAGGAGATGTTCTGGCGCGTTGCACGAAATATCACTGAGCCTGAACATCTCTACGGAAGCCGGACCTCTCCGGACGAACTTTCTGAGATATTTTTCAAGATGATGTCTTCCTTAGATTTTCTTCCTAACTCCCCCTGTTTGATGAATGCAGGGAGAGAACTCCAACAATTAGCCGCCTGTTTTGTTCTGCCCGTTGAGGACTCACTTGATGCCATTTTTGAAACGGTTAAACAGACCGCTCTCATCCATCAAAGTGGAGGGGGGACAGGCTTCTCCTTCAGCCGTTTGAGGCCGAAAGATGATGCCGTTCAATCGACCGGAGGGGTAGCGAGTGGTCCGATCTCATTTATGAGGGTCTTCAATATGGCAACGGAGGTGATTAAACAGGGTGGGACAAGGAGAGGGGCCAACATGGGGGTATTGAGGGTAGATCACCCTGACATCATGGAATTTATTACGATCAAACAATCCCCAGGCGAGATGGAGAACTTCAACTTATCCGTTGGTCTCACAAAGGTCTTTATGGAGGCTCTTGAAAAGGATAGGGACTATAGTCTGATCAACCCAAGGACAAAGAAAGAGGTGAGACACCTCAGGGCTAAAGAAGTATTCGGGGTGTTGGTGAGCGCAGCCTGGGAGACTGGAGACCCAGGTATTCTATTTTTAGACAGGATCAACGAGGCAAACCCAACTCCTCAATTAGGGGAAATTGAGAGCACGAATCCTTGCGGCGAAGTCCCCCTTCTCCCTTATGAACCTTGTGTTTTAGGGTCCATCAACCTTTCTCATATGCTAAAAGAGAAAGATGGAAAATGGGAGGTCGATTTTGATAAACTCAGGCAGACCACAAGACATGCGGTCCATTTTTTGGATAATGTGATCGATATGAACAAATACCCCTTGCCTCAGATCGCAAAGATGGCGAAGGGGAACCGAAAGATCGGTCTTGGGGTGATGGGATTAGCCCATTTCTTCATCCGATTGGGTATTCCTTATAATTCTCAAAAGGCTTTGGAGGTGTCAAGAGGTGTCATGAGTTTTATCCAACATCAGGCAAGGGAACGATCCATGGAGTTGGGTGAAGAGAGAGGAGTTTTCCAGAATTTCATGAATTCCGTCTATAACAGAAGCGGTATGAAACTAAGGAATGCCACGATCACCACAATTGCTCCCACAGGTACGCTCAGCCTGATTGCTGACTGCTCAAGCGGCATCGAACCTCTCTATGGCATCCAGTATACGCGGAGGGCTCTTGACGATTTAGAGTTTCAAATCCTTGATCCCCTCTTTGCTGAATTTGGAGAAAAAGAGGGATTTTTAGATCCTGAAATAATTAAGTCACTTTCCGAAGGCGCAAATCTTAGGGGCCTTTCCCAGGTTTCACAAAAAATAAAAGAAATATTTGTCACCACCTTTGAGATCCAGCCGATCTGGCACATCAAGATTCAAGCGGTCTTTCAAGAATATACGGACAATGCCGTTTCGAAGACAATCAATTTTTCACAAGATGCGACAAAAGAGGATGTGAGCGAAGCCTTTCTTCTGGCTTATCGAGAGCGGTGCAAAGGCATCACCATCTACCGGAGCGGAAGCAAGGCAAAACAAGTTTTAGGTTGCGGAACGAAACAAGTGTGTTAGTTGCATCGAGCAGAGGGCATAGAACATAGAGTTTTTGTATTTCTGTTTTTCAAATTAATTTCGCTATGCGCTTTGCGCCATACGCTCACCGTGCTTTTGAACGGGGAAAAGTGTCATTTTTCAACTACGTCCCATCACCATCCCCAGTTATTAACCGAGAATAATTGCAAAGTGTATAATAAAGCTTTGCCCCAGAATCTTCCTCATTTAACCCAAAGGATCTTGATTACTTTGGAAACGGCTTTATATTCGGGATCACCTGTAACCACGGTAGTTCTGTTTTGTATAGCTTTGGCTACAGCGAAGGCGTCCGCATAGGAAATTGGATAGGTTGCCTTGATTTTGGCAGCCTCCATTACATCTTCATCCGAAATAGAAAGAACGTGAATCGGAAGTAACTGAATTTTGCCAAATATTTCTTCGCCTTGCTTTTTTCCTATTAACCGACATATGCGGTAAAAAACCTCCCCCAGGTTAATGATGTGAATTGAAATTGAAGTTTTTCCTTCCTCAGCCTCAGTGAGCAAATCATCGACCATTTTATAACCAGGTTCCTCCTGCAGCCAACAAAGCAGAGGAAAGGCATCAAACAGGTAATTTTCCATCATGTCTGACCTCTAATCGATGTTCCCGTATGAGATCTCGGTTCATAGAAGATTTTCCCTTTAAAGCCCCACGCAATATTTTCCTGAGATCCGGTATTGGTTTGACGACCGCATGATCCTTTTTCATTTCAACGATGACTGGTTTCTTTGGAATCAGCTTTAACTTATCTCTTATTTCCTTGGGTATCACGAGCTGCCCTTTGGAAGACATTCTTACTATAGGCATAATTCTTACCTCCTAAAAAAGCTTACTTTAGTTTCAGTTTAACTTGTGAAAGGGGAAAAATCAAGAACCTTGCTTCGTTGCGAAATTTTCTGGTCATCCCAAGTACCCCCCTTTATAACTGTTTCCATCAATCGGTTCTTCTCCCGATGCCTTTATTGCTCCGAAGCCTCCACAGGCTATGCAAACATTAAATTCCTTGGCGTCTTTGAAAACCTTACCTCGACCATTGCAATGGGGACAAAAACTCATGCCATACTTTTCCGGTATAAAAATGTGATCTTTTTTTGCACTATCTTTCATTGCTCTTTTGCTCCTTAATCTGAATCCCGATTGCATTTGGATTAATTCAACTAGTCAACAACGTCCCTATCACACCTATGGCCAACTTTTTTATATACATGACGACATAAGTCTTATACGGTTTGTCATTCCGGGCTCGACCCGGAATCCAGTGTTTTTCTGGATTCATGCTGGAGTTTACCCCGTACCTGTTACGGGGCAGGAATGACGGCCTTTGCTATGATTAATGTCGTTGTGTATAAATGCCACCAAATAATGTCCGCCATTATCTTTTGGGAAATGTTTGATTGAAAGACCCTTTCGCCCTCTGGCGACCCCGCATCCCGAAACTATTACCATATGAAAGCAAAGGGGGGAAAAGTGTCATTTTTCAACTACGTTATATATATCTGGAGAGCAAGGGTAGACTCCCAAAGATAAAACGAGAAAAATATAATACCAGTCTACCACAAAAAGAAACCTCCTGTTAAGAGATAAGAGTAAGCACGACCAAACTCAAATTCTTAAAAGGAGGTTTCCAATGGATCAAGTCAATCGTAACCGGCTGGAGGAATTTCGTCAACTGAGGAAAGAGGTAAGGCATTCGGAGGAGTATTTGATCGTGGGGATCGATATTGCGAAGGATAGGCATTACGCCTTTTTTGGAACGGC
>Ga0299915_10000872_pt1 | contig 22316 bp, 21 predicted proteins | sample RVTome_13_FD_200263 | JGI IMG/M metagenome (GOLD analysis project Ga0299915, IMG submission 200263) | Soil microbial communities from uranium-contaminated site in the Upper Colorado River Basin, Wyoming, United States - RVT92D227 (version 2) ... | reverse complement strand
TCATCCTGTGAGAATGCGGCAAGGCTTATGACCGATAAAAACCCGAATAATAAAACAAACTTTTTCATATTCATTAATTTATAAGTTATTGTTAAAATCTGTATTTTATTGACAATCCAATGCTTTTCAGGTATATACTAAAAATCTGTGTGGTGGAATATTCAAAATAGGGTTTCATGTCAAAACCGACCATGAGGGGGAAGTCAGGGAACCGGTACTCAAGGCCTGCAAGCCCGTTAATACCCAGCAGTGGTGTGAACCTCCATTCGTCGAGCTCGTAGGTCCTGTTTAATACTTTATAATGGTCCATATACCTGAAACCCAGGTGGACGCCGAATCCATACTGAAAGTAAAGATTTTCAGAGATATGTCTCAGCGCCGGTGTAAAATATTCTTTCAATGTGGTCAGGGTGGCGCCTCCCCGGCCTATAAACAGCATCACTTCGGTGGCATGCTCGTCATCGAGGTGCTGCCGGTAGGTTGCAGAAAAAAAGTCACCTACCCGAATACCGGCATCACGTGTATAATTTTGAGCATAAACATGGCCCACAAACAAAAATCCTATAATAGTCAGAATTCTTTTCATTTGCTGGTTACTTTCAAGCCGGTTACTGATGAATAACTTGACCTGATCCTGAAATATAGGACTCAATGGTAGGATTTCCTGTATAATAAACTGTACCGCTTCCAATTATGGTAACATTCAGAACATTGTTGACCCAGGTACTGATACTTCCGGATCCCGAAATATAGGCAAGGCAAACATCCGTGTTTATCTGATCAGCATTAATACGGCCTGAACCGGTAATTTTCAGATCGGAATTCACCGATTCACCGCTTATCCTGATTTCTCCTGAGCCTTCCAGGAGGGCAAGAAGGTTTTCGGTAAGCGCATGACAATTGATAAAGCCTGATCCGAGAAGATCCAATGATACCGAGGTAGCTTGTATATCATCACAATATATTTGTCCCGATCCTTCAAGGATGACTTTCAGTTCGTCGCTTTCCATCCCGTCGCAATTGATATAACCTGATCCTATCAGACGGATCTCATGAACTGTGGGCGTATTAACAGTGATTTCGATAGGTCGGGATGGACGCAGGCAATCATTATTTCGGGGTTCAATAATCAGATTATTCCCTGCAACATGGGTGATAATCAGTTCCTGCAGATTTTCATCTGCTTTAATCGCCACTGACGACCCGTCGTTTGTGTCGATCTGCACCTCAAAGTCGCCGATGATCTGAATCTTATCGAATGTCTCCATGGCCCGGGTTTCGGTGGTAAGAAGGCCATTGCCGTCCACGCACCGGTTCAATATGTCTTCACATGATGTGAGTGACATGCATGCAAGGATCACCAGGGGCAGCAGGATTGATTTTATTATGGTTTTCATTAGTTGTTGGGTTTTATATAAATGACAGACTTTTATACAACAGGTTGCATCATTTCTGTGAAATTGTTATGGTGCATTTGCGAAGTGCCTTAATAATAACTTCAGAATCAATTGTTCCTGTGCCGATTGTTCCTGAAGTGTTGAATATCTTGTTTTCCGCATCAAAAGTTTTTGTTTTCAATAAGGCATTTGCCTTGGGATACATGAATAATACGTCCTGATGATGTGTCAGGTCCAAGCTGAAAGTAAGGGGTTTTTCAAATGCAAGAGCCAGGTCGGTAAGTTCAGAGGAAAGATTGATGGATGAGAACGACCTCTGGATATTGTTCACTGCAAGATCGCCGTAACGGCTTGTCAGATTCAGGTCACTTTGCAGAGAGGTGATGTTGAGGTTGGAGAAATAGCTGGTTCCTGACAGGGAGGTCACATTATTCAGATAAACTTTATCCCGACGGGAATCCAGCTTCAGGCTAACCGACTTATCGATGGTGATATTGGAGGATCGTGTTTGTACAAAGAGTTTTCCTGCATCACCAACGTGAATATTTCCGTAAGAAATATACATTTGTCCGTCTTTCAGATAGTTAATTTCACCGTCTCCCGAAGTGAGTTTTATATCAGACCGACCAAGAAGACGGTTTGCTTTCATGTCACCATAAGAAAGCGTAAGGTTCAGCGACCCTTCATAATCGTCCATGTAAACATTACCAAATTTGTTTTCAATCTTAAGCGGCACACGTGAAGGTATCATCACGGTGTAATTGATGGAAACAGAATTACTGGCCGAAAGGTACGATCCTGCTATGTCCACGATGTCTTTGATGACGTCTGACCCTGAATCGCCAAATTTCGTTCTGGCCAGAACAAAGTACTGTCCCGGTGTAAATTCAAATTCCACATTCTGTTTTAGTTTTTCCAGCTTCTGATTGTCTTTGGCCCTGATTCTCATATCGATATTGAATTTCACTGAATCTTCGGTCCAGGGGATGATTTGAATTCTTCCGTATTTGTTGGTGACTTCAACGGACATATTACTGCCAACAGGAAATGATCGTGAGATATGACGGGTATATTCAGGTACTTGTGCCTGCATGCCAAGTGTAAACAAAACCAGCAGAATGGATATGGATAGGCTACAACGCATGTATGTCGTTATTTGATACACATTCATCCCTCAAAGGTTTCATCTCCGAAAGGAGATCCTCCAGAATCCTGATCTTCAGCCGGTAATTCTCAATTATAGCCTCAACAACTTCCTGGTTAGCCATATTATCCTTCAGGTCGGTCTTCAGTTCATGATATACACTATCCAATTCTGAAAGGTCAAAATTAAGTTCTTCTTTCAGCGAGGGACAGTTGGCAATGATGGGCCTGAGTTCATCCAGTTTCTGATTTACGATGTTGGTGTAATAGACCTCTGTTTCGCGTAAACCGGGTAAGGTATCCTTGCTTCTCTTTGACTTTTCAGTACGGGTTACCTTGTTGTTCATGCGATGAACCAGCTCATTTGCCGCATAGGATGCCATAAATATCAATACAACAACAGCAGCACGTTTCAGGATTACCCGCCAGTCGGTTTTACGTCTTACCCGGATGTCCGACGCTACTTTCTCCCAAACTCCGGGATCGGGTTCACGGAAATCAAACTCTTCACGATGTTCCGTTATGAACTTTTTAAAAATGTCGTCCATGATGCTGATTGATTAGAATTTCTTTAATTCGCTGACGGGCTCTTGAATATTGCGATTTTGAGGTTGCTTCTGATATACCCAAAATTTGTGAGATTTCGGCATGATCATATCCCTCCAGCAGGTATAAGGAAAATACCACCCTGAAGCCTTCGGGAAGTTTTTCCATAGCCTGCTGTACATCTTTAACGGTTAATACGGGTATTTCAGCATCCGATTCTTCACTGACAGGTTTCTCGGGCAAATTTTCCGATGGCACCAGAACGGTTTTTCTTTTTTTCAATGTATTAATACATCTGTTAACCGTGATGCGTTTGAGCCAGGCACCAAATGTTGATTCATAGCGAAAGGCAGACAGATTGCGAAAAGCTTCGGAAAAAGATTCCTGTAGCAGATCCTCAGCCTCCTCAGAATTATTCATCATCCGGTAACAAATATTATACATGGCCCTGGCATATAGTTGATAAAGCTGATACTGAGCCCTGGAGTTGCCGGCCTTGCTTAATTCGATGATTTCCCGGTGTATGTCGAGGTTAAGCGTCAACGGATTCAATGTTTTTCCATATTACATGCTTATGATCGTTCACCAGCAATTTACCCTGCGAATCAGTGATCCTTTATCAGTTTTAATGGTAAGGACAAGAATTATTTTTCAGGGTTGCACCTGTTAAAAGAATATTGTCACAACTTCTTATAGCATTCGACAATCTCCCCGATGAAAAACTTGTGATAATCTTTGGAGGGATAGATTTTAGCATCGATACCCGTGTCAATAAAATTATCGGATTTCAGACAATCAGCATATATTTTCCGGCACTCCAATATTAACCTGGCCTGTTCAAAAACTATATTGCCCAATGATGTTTCAATGGGCTTTAATCCGGTAAAGGCAATCTTATCAACTGTAAGGCCCGAATGTGTACCGCAGTATTTCAGAATGGTCCTGTAACTTTCATCAAAAAAGCTAAGGGTATAATAATCGTGCTGATCGGCAAACCTGAAGGTGTACCGGTGAGGACGGATAAAACATATAGCAATGGGTATGTTCCACAGGATTCCAATGGTTCCCCAGCTGGCTGTCATAGTATTGTAGAGTTCGGCATTTCCCGCTGTTACCAGCATCCAGTCTTTATTAATCAATTTGAAGAAATTCTCATTCAACTCTTCGGGATGAACATTCTTAAAAAGTGAATTCATTATGTACCCTATTTATACACAAATATAATGCTTCCGGAGTCAATGCTCAGCTGAATTTCAGGGATATTCCAAATTCAGAAATACTCACAGGGAATCATTTGTATTGTATTTTTATTATATTAGAAGTTCCATTATTAACCATCCTGCAGGTTGAGACTTGATTTGAACGAAGATACACTGCGCGATTTACACCAGTTACCATGAGAATAGCCGGGATTCCTGAGGGCTACCTGTTTTCAAAGCCCTATACAAATTATGTATTTATTTTACTTTTCCTGTTGTACATGTTTGATTATATCGACAGGATGGTAATTTCCTCTCTGTTCCCTGGTAGAACATGTTAAGCTGGAATCAACTTAGGAACAATTGAAGAGAAAACAATCATAATTCATAATTCATAATTCATAATTCATAATTCATAATTTTGTGAGGTGTTCAGAAAGAAAAGTATTGATGAGTGGGCATTGGATTACTGGTTGTTACAGCGCTATGCCAAATTATGCTTCAATATCTATTACCGGAAGATAGAAGTAGTTAACAGGCAGCGTATCCCAAAAAACCAGCCAATGATCCTGGCACCCAACCATCAGAGTGCACTGATGGATGCTATGATATTGGTTTGTAAGACGGCCTTCCAGGTTGTTTTTCTTGCCCGTGCAGATATTTTCAAGGGGAAACGCCTTATCAGATTTCTTACTTATCTGAATATCATGCCTATTTACCGCATTCGCGACGGGATCGGAAATGTGAGAAAGAATGATGAAGTGTTTGAAAAAATTTCCGGGGTGTTGCATAACAGGTTTAATCCCTTGTGTATCTTTCCGGAAGGTAATCATGGAGATAAGCGCAGGCTTAGGCCCCTGGTAAAAGGATTGTTCCGGATCGCCTTTCAGGCGCAGGAGAAATTTGGCATCACACCGGCTGTAAAAATCGTACCGATAGGGTATGACTACGGCCATTATCAGCATTTCCGTTCAACACTTTTTGTGAACATCGGCGAACCCATTGAGGTGTCTGATTTTATGGAAGCGTATCATGAGAATCCTGTTCTGGCCCTCAGCCAGATCAGGGACCGGTTTGCCGTTGCACTTAGCAGGCAGATGATTGATATTCAGACACAGGAATACTATGACCTGTACATGTACCTCCGTGAGGTATTTAATCAGGAAATGTGCAGGAAGCTTGGCATTCCGGGGAAAACGCTTGCCGAAAAATTCAGGGCTGATAAAGTTATGATCGAATCCTTAAATAAAGAGCTTGATAACAAACCGCATAATATCAACCAGTTAAATACATTAATGCAGGAATATCAGACAGGATTGAAAACGGAAAGGTTGCGTGATTGGGTAGTGGGAAGGGGGAATTATGCTGCTATAGTCCTGATATGGTCTTTGCTGATAAAAGCAGCGCTTTTCCCTGTTTTTGCTTTTGGATTGGTGAATAACTTCCTGCCTTACTGGCTTACCGCCAGCAGAATAAAAAACATCAAAGATACCCAGTTTCAGAGCTCATTCAAATACGTAACCGGTATGGTTTTCTTCCCGGTGTGGTATTTTATCATCTTCGGGGTACTAATAGCAACTCCGCTGCCATGGTGGTTAGTAATTGCATATTTTGTACTTTTGCCTGTCACCGGTTTATTTGCCTTTCAATATTTCATTCGGATTAAAAAATTGCTTGCTATGTGGAGGTTTTGGATTAAGCGGCACACACAGGAAATACAAAAACTCCTGCAGCTGCGGAAAAAAATTATAGATCACACCCTTGATATAATTAACCGGTAAAATTCCAACCCATGAGGATCCAAGGTAAAAACGTTTGGATAACAGGGGCATCATCCGGCATTGGTGAGGCCCTTGCTGAAGAACTTTTCGGGAAGGGGGCCGCAGTAATACTCTCTGCCAGGAATGTTGCCAAACTGAATGAGTTAAAATCAAAATTTGACAGTATTGAACAGGGGCGCTGCCATGTGGTTGTCTGTGATGTTACAAAACCGGCAGAAATTGACCATGCGATTGAAATGGTGAAAAAGCTCGTTCCCCGGATAGATATTCTAATTAACAATGCCGGGGTAAGCCAGCGTTCCTACGCTTTGGAAACTGCACTGTCGGTTGACAGGGAACTGTTGGAAGTGAATTTCTTTAGTTCGGTTGCCATTACCAAGGGTATACTTCCCTGGATGATCGGTAATGGCGGGGGCCAGGTTGTCATCATAAGCAGTATGGCCGGAAAGTTTGGGTTCCGGATGCGATCGGCTTATGCTGCCTCAAAACATGCCTTGCACGGATTTTTTGAGACTCTCCGGGCGGAGTTGCATGACAAAAACATAAGAGTTACCATGATTTGTCCGGGGCGTATACATACCGATATCTCCGTTCATTCGCTCACGGGCGACGGAAAGCTGTACGGTAAAATGGATGCAGGACAGGCCCACGGGGTACCGGTGGATAAATGTGCCAGGATCATTGTAAGGGCCATAATTGGTGAGCGGAAGGAAGTATTTATAGGTGGTCCGGAGCTGTTCCTGCTGGTTGTGAAAAGGATATGCCCGCCATTGTATTATTGGATCGTGAACAGGGCAAGTCCGACATGATCTTGTATCTTTAAACTAAAAGTAATTTGAAAGAAAAGGTAATTAGTGGCATACAGCAGATCGGGATCGGTGTGCCCAATATGAGAGCGGCCTGGAAATGGTACAAGCAGAATTTCGGGTTGGATATCAGGATGTTTGAGGAATCAGCTGTTGCGGAGCATATGTTGCCTTATACCGGCGGGAAGCCCCAGAAAAGACATGCAGCACTGGCACTCAACCTTCAGGGCGGAGGAGGGTTCGAGATCTGGCAATATGTTGAACGCACGCCTTTGTCTCCCAAATTTGAGATACGGTTAGGTGACCTGGGTATCTTTGCGGCGAAAATCAAATGTCACCATGCAAAGCTAACGTACGACTTTTTGAAATCACAGGGTGTGGAGATTCTCAGTGGTATATTGCGTGATCCCCGTGGTAAAGAACATTTTTTTGTTAAGGATCCATACGGCAATATATTTCAACTGGTTACCAGTATTACATGGTTCAGAAATGAGAAGAAACATACGGGAGCTGCTTATGGTGCCATAATAGGTGTCTCTGATATTGATCGTTCCATTGACTTTTACAGGAGTATTCTGGGATACGATCAGGTTATCTTTGATGAAAGCACAGTTTTTGGCGAATTTGCCTGTATGCCGGGTGGCAACAACCGGTTCCGTCGGGTATTATTGCGTCACAGCAAGCCGCGCCTCGGCGCATTCAGTCCGCTTTTCGGCACCAGTGAGATTGAGCTTGTACAGGTGCTCGACCGGCAACCAAAGAAGATATACCACGAAAGGTTCTGGGGTGACCTGGGATTCATACATCTGTGTTTCGACATCCGGGGAATGAACCTGTTGCGGGAGGAATGCAAGGAAAAAGGTTTTCCTTTCACCGTTGATGTCAGCCAAAGTTTTGATATGGGCGAAGCGGCTGGTTCATTTTCCTATACCGAAGATCCCGACGGGGCGCTGATTGAATTTGTCGAGACCCATAAGATACCCATCCTGAAAAACATAGGCTGGTACCTGAACCTGAGAAAGCGTCATCCCGAGAAACCTTTGCCGCGTTGGTTGTTGAATGCAATCAGGTTCAACAGGGCGAAGGATATTAAATAGATGGAAGATGAAAGTAGGAAGATGAAAGAAGGGTGTAAGATGGTTGATAGAAGGTGAATTAAACAGAATGATCCCATGGATACACACGAAAAGATCAGTTTGATGGAGGACTTTCTGCCCGATACCATCCTCGGATGGAGTACCAATAAAACCACGCCCCTTTTATCACACAGTGATTTATACGGTTATATGGACGGGGGGGCTGAGTTATACATATCCTATGGGTTCAGGGCAGCCTTAAGCCGGACTTACCTAAAAGAGAGCCAGCCCGAAATTCTTGTTGAGGTATACGATCTGATTGAATCCAGAAATGCATTTGGCGTATTCAGCCAATCGCGGGAGAGTGAAAATGTAAATCTGGGTCAGGGTGCATTCAGCCTGCCCGGAGCAATATTCTTCTGGAAAGACCATTATTACATTTCGTTGTCATCGTGGGAATCCACTCAGGAATCCATGCAATGCCTGCATGCTTTGGGTGATTATATCGATAAGAAGATAACCTCTAAAGGTATCATTCCTGATGTTGTTAAACTGTTGCCTCAGCAAGGGCTAGTGCCGTTTGGCTACATGTATTTCCATCATTATATCTGGCTCAATTCCTATTATTTTATCTCTCACGATAACCTGTTATTAATTGATGACAATACACATGCCTTGGTTGCCAGATATGATGTTCAGGGGAACAGGCATTACCTGTTGCTGATTCAATATGACAACGGCCAAACGGCTGCAAAGGCATTTGTTACATTTCAGAAAGCATTTTTTCCGGAGGGACTGACTGACCATTGCACCATACGTGACGACAACACCTGGATGGCAACAGCAGTGACCGATAGACATATTGCAGCTGTTTTCCACGGAAACACGCAGCAATCTGTGAGTGATTTACTATCAAGGGTGCTGCATAGTTGCCAGACAATAAGCCTGAAATAAATTCTTATTCTTTATGCCATGAATACAAAAATATCACGACGTAAAATGTTGCACGATAGTGCTACGCTAGCACTGGGAAGTTCCCTGCTGGTGAATGCCCCATTAAGTATTCTCGGACAGCAACAGGATCAGAAGTCCCGGGTAGTGCTCATCCGCGATAAGGCACTGCTGGACGAGGCTGGTAACCTGAAAAAGGACACGCTTTCGAAGATGCTCGATGAAGCAATGGTGAAGCTTACACAAACAAGCTCCCCTGCAGAGGCCTGGAAGAAAATAATCCGGTCTGATGATGTGGTAGGCATCAAGTCAAACCATTGGCGTTCCTTGCCCACACCACCGGAACTTGAAAATCTAATCAAGCAGCGGGTATTGGGAATAGGTGTAAAGGAAGCCGATATCAGCATCAACGACCGGGGTGTGTTGAACGATCCGGTATTTAAGCGGTCCACCGCACTTATAAATACAAGACCTATGCGTACCCATGCCTGGTCGGGACTAGGCTCTCTGCTGAAGAACTACATCATGTTCAGCCCCCAGCCTCCTTCCTACCACGATGACTCCTGTGCCGATCTGGCAAAACTGTGGGAGTTTCCTGAGGTGAAGGGCAAGACAAGGCTGAATATCCTGGTGATGATTACCCCTTTGTTTCATGGCATTGGATCACATCATTTCAGCAAGGAATTCACCTGGCCTTATCAGGGCCTGATTCTGGGCTTTGATCCTGTGGCAGTTGATTCGGTGGGTATGCGGATCCTGCAGGCCAAAAGGAAAGAATTTTTCAAAGAGGACCGGCCCCTGAATCCGCCTGCCAAACACATTGAGCTGGCCGACACCCGGCACCACCTGGGTAATGCCAATCTTTCAAGGATTGATCTGGTGAAGGCCGGATGGTCAGATTCAACGCTGATATAACCACCTGGCTGCATTCTGATTATAGATTTTCTCCACAACGTTCCGGGGCAGATGAAGCCCTTTGAATTCGCCATCCAGATCCCTGGAGGTCATCATATGATCGGTGGTGAAGAACTCCCAGTCCTTTAGCCAGGTGTTATGAAGGTCCTTCTTAAGCTGTAAAGGATCCGAAGAACCCTCGTCTCCCTGATCGGTACCATACAGGATCCTGTCCTGATATCTGATAAAAAAATCACGGACTTTTGACCAGTCACTTTGGGCCTGCTTTTGTATATGGCAAATCCTTGCAGCCAGGTCAACTGACATGTTCGGAAATGTCTCGAATCGTTTTGCCAGTTCATCAACGCTCCATTCCAGGCTTCCCAGGTGTACACCGATGAAAATCAATCCCGGGTGTTTCTTTAAAAGATTGTCTCTGGCCTGTATCTGAGCATCATAGGATGGATAATCAGGGTGCAGGTACATGTGATATTCAGGATGTTCCCTGAAATATGATTTATCATTGTTAACAGTCATTTCCTCAACCGGCAACCAGCAATTTCTGGGCTCCCCAAGATGACCGCAAACCGGGATCCCTTTTTTTTCAAGAAAGTCGAAGACAGGATCAAACTTCGGATCATCAATCATGATGAACCTGTTATTCCTGTCTTTTTCAACCATACCGATATTTTTCCAAACTTTTATGCCAAGGGCACCCATGTTTATGGATTCCTGAATATAGGCAATGGTTTTATCCTGCCAACCGTCCTCCTCCCATCCCTTCATCGAAAAAGTCGTAAGGTAGGCAAGCTGAGGTGAACAGACGTTCCGCTGGACAAGGGCAAGTCTTTGCTGTTCCCCGATCGGGGGATTTCCACTGGCATCTGTATTAATGGAAATTATTCTGAAATTATCCTCCGCTGCCTGTTCCATAAAAGTACACCGCTCCGTATCGATGTGACAATGCACATCAGTTTTTGGTATTCTCTTATAATCATCGGTGGTGAAATACTGTTCAGCAGAATTAACATTCACCGCATCCTGTGGAAATGATACCGTTATACTGACAAACATCAGATACAACAGTAAAATAATTGCTTTCATGAGTGAATTGTTTAGATGAAGATTATTAATCTGTCGGATAAAAGTAACAAAATAATGATAATACTGAAAGGCATAAAATTTTGATAAGATGCATATGTATACGTCAATTTTTGTTTTCTTTGCATATGGGTGAATTTATGATTAAAATCATAAAACATGAAAAATCCTGGAGATTGCAGTACCATTGATGAAATCAGAGATGAAATTGACAGTATTGACAATCAGATCATTACCTTATTAGGTAAGCGATTTCTTTATGTGAAAGAGATCGTTAAGTTTAAAAAGAGCGTGGAGGATGTGATCGCGCGGGAACGATACAATAAGGTATTTGAAGTACGCAGGAAGTGGGCCGTTGAAAAGGGTATTGATCCTGATGTTGTTGAGAATATCTATAAGATATTGATTCACTATTTTATAGAGGAACAGAAGAAAAGACTCAGCATTTGATGAGCTGATCCTGTTTGTATAAAAATTAAATAAGTATTTTGAACATAATAAGCCGGAAAGATATGTACAGAAAAGAAATTAAAGTGGTCGACTGCACGGTCAGGGACGGAGGTCTGATGAACAAGTGGCGCTTCGAGGATGAGTTTGTTAGGGCCATTTATAAATCATGTGTGGAAGCCGGGGTCGATTATATGGAAATAGGATATAAAAGCAGTGAAAAATCATATTCCCGTGCTGAAAACGGTCCCTGGAAGTTTTGTGAGGAAGCTGATTTGCGTCGAATTGTGGGCGATAACAAGACCAATACAAAAATTTCTACCATGATTGACATCGGGAGGATTGAACTCGAGTCCATCAAACCCAAAAAGGAAAGTGCGGTGGATATGATTCGGGTTGCCTGTTATATACATCAGATTGACAAAGCCATATATCATGCCGAATACTGTATGGATAAAGGCTATGAGGTATGCATCAATCTTATGTCGGTTTCAAAAGTAATCGAACCCGACCTGGATGAAGCGCTGAAAGATATTGCCAAATCCAAGGTGCAGAACTTTTACCTGGTCGACAGTTTTGGAAGTCTGTATTGCGAACAGATTGAAGCTTTGATGAAAAAATACACGGCTGCGCTTCCCGGTAAGACCATTGGCATTCATGCCCATAATAACATGCAACTGGCTTTTTCAAATACAATCACAGCCACTATGCATGGCGCCAATATGCTTGATGCCACCTTTCTGGGACTAGGAAGGGGAGCGGGAAACTGTCCCATGGAATGCCTGATTGCTTTTCTTAAAAATCCGAAATACAGGTTATTGCCAATACTCGACGGAATCCAGAAAAAAGTTCACCCCCTGCAGAAAGAAATCTCCTGGGGATATCATATACCTTACCTGATCAGCGGATCCATGAACGAACATCCTAAAGAATCGATGGAATGGATGGAAAGTGAACAGCGTGATGATTTTGTCGCCTTCCTGAGGAAGATGCATGATAAGGAATTGCTGGAGTAGGATGAATTGATTTCATGCTGTAAACTGTTAACTTTACATACAAAAGCGTGAAAAATATGACATCAAAGGAACGGTTTGACCTCACTGTTAATCATAAGCAACCTGACCGGCTGGTAGTTGACTTTGGATCTACCGCGGTTACCGGGATTCATGTTCTGGCCGTCGAGAACCTGAGAAAGCACTACGGGCTGGAATACACGCCTGTACGGGTAATTGAACCTTATCAGATGCTGGGCGAGGTGGATCAGGAACTTATCGATGTGATGGGCATAGATGTGATTGGTGCCTGGGGAAGGAACAGCATGTTTGGCTTTTACAACCACGCACCGTTTGTTGAAATTAGCACCAACTGGGGTCAGAAAGTTATGGTTCCTGAGGGTTTCCGGACTACGAAAGACGAAAAAGGGGACATGCTGATCTACCCCGAAGGTGATCTTTCCGTTTTACCCTCCGGCCGAATGCCGCAAAGCGGATACTTCTTTGATGCAATCATCAGGCAAGAGCCAATTGCTGAGGAAAAACTTGATGTGAAAGACAATCTTGAGGAATTCAGACTGATTACAGAAACCGACCTGAACTTCTGGAAGGAGGCCACAAAAAAGGCCCGTGCGACGGGGAAAGCGGTGATTGCGGGGCTGGGGGGAACTGCGCTGGGTGATATTGCGCTGGTTCCCGGATTACAGATGAAACAACCAAAAGGTATCCGCGACGTTGCCGAATGGTACATGAGCACCATCATGCGGCCCGGTTACGTAAAAGGCATTTTTGCCCGGCAAACAGAAATTGCCCTGGAGAACTTCCGGCAGTTGCATGAAGTGATTGGCGATAACCTGGATGCTGTTTTTATCTGCGGTACCGATTTTGGAACCCAGGATTCTACTTTTTGTGCTCCTGAACAGTTTGATGATTTATGGCTGCCCTATTACCGGAAAATCAATGACTGGGTACATGCCCATACAAAATGGAAGACCTTCAAACATTCGTGTGGTGCGGTTGAGACCTTCATGTCACGGTTTATCGGTGCCGGCTTTGACATTATCAATCCGGTGCAGGTGAGTGCCAGAGGAATGGATGCGGTTCATCTGAAAAAAACTTTCGGAAAAGACCTGGTTTTCTGGGGAGGCGGAATCGACACCCAAAAAACACTGCCTTATTCAACACCCGGGAAAGTGAGGGAAGAAGTACTTCGCCTGTGCGAAATATTTGCCCGTGGCGGCGGTTTTGTATTCAATACGGTCCATAATATTCAGGCTAATGTACCGGTTGAAAATATTGTTGCCATGGTGGAAGCGATCCGGGAATTCAACGGAAATTAGTTCTTCTGTAAATGCAGTCGACCCGTGGGCATAGTTCACACTGGTAATCGCGGTATCTCACATGCTGGCCGATGCCGATCACCCCGCTGACCGATTTTATGGGAATCATCAACGCTGACGGGGTCAATGAAACCCCGCAGGGTGGATCGTGAAACAAGGAAAACAAGGCATGCTGGTCGGCGACATTCCATTGGCAGTAGCCGGGACTATATCGGTTGGTGATCTGTTCACCGGCTTTTTCCACCTCCTGTTTCAGGAATGACTGCATAAGAATGCTGGCAGCCTCTGCAATTGCGCTGCCGAGCAAATCATATACATAACCCAGCACAGGATCTTCGCTTTTGAGAAGCATAACCGACTTCTCACTGATGGTTCTGCCAGCTGTGCAGACAAAAAAAGCCAGACACTCTGATCCTTTCAGCTCGCGGCAAACCGTTTCGCCAACCTTAAATTCAAGTCCGCCAGCCCTTATCCTGCGCCCCTTTTCATCCACCGTCACTTCATCAATAAGGCGATAGACGGCCCGGATATCGGTTAAACTGCGGGAGTCATTCAAGGCCTCCTCCAGATAGCTACCGAATGGCACAGGCAAACGGCCATCACCATGGCCCAAAAGGACTTCGATTCTCTGCTGATCGATTGCCAGTTCTTCAAAACTGAAATTAAACTCCCGTAGCATGGAATACATTTTCGGAGGAATGGATGACATTTACCTACAATGATCTAATAACCCGATGCATTTCCGAAATGTGATCGGGAGTTGTTCCGCAGCACCCGCCAATAATATTTGCACCGGCATCAATAATTTCTTTCACCCGTGCAGCCATATCAGCAGGTGATTCAGGGAATAAGGTTTCACCATCAGTATACCGCGGCATACCGGCATTGGCATGAATTATAACGGGTATGTTTGGATCGGCCTGCCTGATTTCTTTTACAATGCCAATCATGTCGGCAATTCCGTTGCCACAATTTGCACCAATGATGGATGCGCCTGATTTTATGAGCACTTCAGTCATTTCGGTTGGCGAGATACCCATCATGGTGCGATATTCCCCGTTAAGGGTCCTGGAAAATGTCATGGTGCAAATCACCTCGCAGCCTGTATTTTCCCGGGCAGCCATAACAGCTATCCGGGCTTCATCAAGGTCAGACATTGTTTCGATAACAATTGCATCTGCACCGCCGGCTTCAAGGGCCATAGATTGTTCCTTAAAGGATTGGTAAAGCTCATCAGCAGTAACCTCTTCCATAATGAGCATTTTACCGGTAGGGCCAACTGATCCCAAAACTAAACGGTCAGGTCCGGCTGCTCTCCTGCTTATTTCGGCGGCCTTCTTATTCAATTCATAAATCCTATCCTGGAGTCCGTAATTGGCCAGTTTAAAACGGTTTCCGCCAAAACTGTTGGTTTCAACCATTTCGGCACCTGCATGAATATAGCTTATGGCAATATCAAAAACATCATCGGGGCGTTGAATATTCCATAATTCGGGACATTCCCCCGGTTTCAATCCTTTTTTATGCAGAAACGTGCCCCAGGCTCCGTCTGAAACCATGATCCTGCCTTTCCTGATTTCCTGAACTATCCTTCCCATACCCCGATCAGGCAACCTTCTTGTTTAAGTATTCCACAACACCCTGCGGATCGGGAGAATAAAAATCAGCACCAATTTTCTTACAGAAGTCGTTGTTTACAGGAGCACCGCCAACGGTCACCAGGGTTTCGGGAACAGCTTTCTTAATCTCACTGGTAATCTGTTGCATATTGACCATTGTAGTGGTCAGCAATGCGGAAAGGCCAATCACGGCACCCGGATTTTCCTTCAGGGCAGCAACGAACTTTTCTGAATTAACATCTGTACCAAGGTCGATCACCTTGTAACCACTGCCTTCCACCATCATGGCTACCAGATTTTTACCGATATCGTGCAGGTCACCCAACACTGTGCCAATGATAAAAGTGCCTTTTTGTTTGGCTTCACCGGATAAAAAATACGGTTTTAAATGAAGCATGGCTGTGCTCATGGCCTTGGCTGACATCAGTACCTGTGGAACAAAGACCTTGTTTTCACGAAATTTCACGCCTACACGTTCCATTCCCGGCATCAGGCCGTGTGACAAGATATCCTGAGGCGCAACTCCTGTGTCAAGCGCTTTTCGGGCAATCTCGTCAGCACCTTCCTGTCCTTTCATATGCGGTGGATAGGGTGATGCCATGTTTATTTTGCCAAATTCAATACATTCAGCCAGATTACTTAATAATTCATTCATGATAATCGGGTTTTAGAACACTAATATACAAATGTGCCAACAAGATGATGTCTAAAAAATAGTATTTTTTTAGATAAAGATGTAAAAATTACTTTTGGAAAATGATCCCGGGAATCCAATCGGAGAACCGGTATGCCCTGGCACTCAGGAAAGCCGGTTCGGTTTCCAGCGCTTTCTCAAATAAATTTTCTGCAGCCGTCTGGTTCCCAAGTCCATGGTTTGCCAGCGCCTGCATGTAATATGCCTTTGCCACCTGTATGCGCTTATCCCACCGGTTTTCAACACCCTGGGTATAAGCTACAGGATTAGGCACTCTTTTCATAATCTTCTCGGCGTCAGTCATAAGATTCCGGAAAATTTCCTCTGCTTTACCGTCATTCCCGAGCTCCCTATGAGCAAGCGCTCGACTGTACATTACTTCGGGCCAGTCGTCTCCTGCCCAACGACTTCCTGGACTGCCTGAAGCGGCCTGGGTGAAAAAATCCATCGCTTTTGCAGTGTCTCCAAGTATTTTGTACGACAAACCGAGGTAATATAAGGCAATACCTGCTTTACTATCTTCAGCGATCTCCAGATTTCTGGGGAAGGTGAGGGCAGACTCAAACAATAGAATTGCCTCTTTTACCTTTTTCTTGGCCAGGAGCCGGATGCCCTGAAGCACATTGGCATCCACCCAGGTAACATGACAATTGATATTAAAACGCTCGTAGGCATGAATATTACGTGTTCTTAGCGACTTAAGCACCTCAGGATATTGGCCTGAAAATACCAGCATATTATTATATTTCACCGTGGCAGCATCTGTTATGCCAATGATTTCCTTATGTTTGGCAAAAAGCTTCAGCCGTTTTTCGGGTGAAATGCCGGCGTATCCGTAATACATATCGGCCTCTACCAGGTATTGCGGATCCGATGGATTGAGCAGTATAGCCTTGTCGATCAGTTCAACAGCCTTCTGTATGTCATCTTTCTGGTGTGCATACAACCCGGCGAGGTTTCGCCAGGCTACCGCCATGCCCGGTTTTAGCCTTACGGCTGTTTCCCAGCAATGAATGGCTTTATCTGGCTGGAAGTCGGCATAGATATTCCCCATATAATACCAGGCAGCGGCATTATCCGGATGAATCTCTATGGCTTTATTCAGCAAGGTCAACTGGTGGGCTCCGTATGCAAAGCAATAGTCAGTAGACAGACCTGATGCCTTTTGCAGGATTTCAAGGGCGCCTGTGAGATCTTTCGTCTGTGCCAGGCAATAGGCAATACCGTAATGCACCAGCGGATAGCTGGCCAACCGGGGATTATTCGAACCGGCTGCTAATTTCAATATGGTCATGGCATCCTCATAAAATCCGGCCATGATGTAACGAGACGCGGTTTCCAGATAATTATCGGGTTCGTCGCGCAGTGCTGAAACGAAATCCTGCATACCCTTTGCTGAAGCACCTTGATTCGGGGCCTTTTCTGACAGCCTGGCTGTTTCATACAGGGCTATGAAATCAACCGGATCCGTCAGTAAAGTGGCTGCAGCATTGGCAATGGCCTCTATGGAACGTCCTTTCTTACGAAGCAGGATCGTCATGAGGTCCTGTGTTTCAACATTCAGGTTGTCTTCGAGGTATGACCTGTGAAGATTTTCCATCGCCCGTTCGGGATCATTGTTCAGGCCATCAATGGTTGCACAGAGATACAGTGCCGGTGATGCATAGGCATGCGACCAGGCGGCTTTCTGGAACCATTCATAAGCTTCCCTGAACTTACCCTGGTGGTACAGGGCAAGACCCAGGTAATATATAGGTTCGGTGTTTTTGGCCCGGGTGTGATTGGCCGTAACCACGGTGGAGGCGTTTCTCAAATATGCTTCTGCGGTGACGTAATCATAATTCTTTATGCAATGAATTCCCAGTTGGGTATTTACTTCAATACTCTTCGGATTGCGCCGTAATGCTTCCTGATAATACGGCATGGGATTGATATGCGCATTGTGGAACTGTTCAAGCCTGAGTCCGGCCTGATACAACTCGTCTACGGTTTCAATCTCCTCAGGCAGTTTGGGAGGTTTGTATGTTTCAGGGACCGGCAGGTTTTTCCGTGATTTGGGTTGGTAAGTAATCAGTTCCTGACCATCAGCCGTGATCACTTTAACCATGATTCCCGTTGGTAAATAGTTCCTGTCTAAAGGTACATCCTTGGTAAAGGCTTTATCGGGCCTGCAGTCCGCAGACTGCTCGAACAACAGGGTATCCTCGTGGTATACCTGTATTTTCATCTGTTTATAAGCAGTGGTTGTGTTCAATTCAATGCGGGCCTTATCTGCTGTTACCTCTAAGTTGAGTGCAGCATCCTTGTTGGCTTCCTTGATGCCGGACATACCTTTCACAGGGTAATAGTAATGTGTGGCGATCTTGGCAGAAAATGGATCACACCAGCTGTAATCGGGCTGATTGTCGGAATATGCCCCGGCCATCAGCTCGATATAAGGGCCGTCATTATCAGTAAGAATCTGGTCCCACATGCGTGCAACAGCATTATTCCCCCAGTTCCACATTTTCTTGCTCGGGCAGGTATGCCGGTCACCGATAATCACAGTCCCTGCCTCTTTTCCATGGTCAATACCGGCAACAAAGTTCTGTTCGGAGCCCCATTGAAAAAAGGAGGTCGGCGAAGAGGTGTTCTTCCACCAGCTCAGGTCCACACCACCTGTGAAGTCAATGCCCTGGTAAAACTGATCGGCAACCGGCCAGGTAGTGAACTGTGTTTTTGCATGGTATACGGCATATTCCACATCAGGCGGAAAAATAACCTGGTAGTTTTCATTGGCATGAACGGCAGGATTGGCCCAGATCAGCAGTGAGGTAATCTGGGGGGTGACATTAAAATACTTAATGGTAGTTTCGATATAGGACTTTCCGGGGTGAAGCGTCAATCCAACGGCCCATTTGGTACGGTGCCGTTTTTCGTACTCACCTACCCAGATGGTCTTGCTGCAGTCGGGATTCACCACCATCCGGTAGTCCACCGGCATGAAGGTGGAAACACGGTGATGGTGAGGGATGTTCCATTCGATTCCGCCTGAGATCCATGCGCCTGCCATGCCAATCAGCGATGGTTTGATGACCCGGTTGCGATAGAAAAAATCATAGCCGTTGGTTTTATCATTGGCTATGTACAGCCGGCCTCCCAGTTCGGGAAGGACACAGATTGAAATATATTCGTTTTCCAGGAACAGGCCCTTGTAGATCTTATCCGTTTTGGCATCCGACAGCCTGTCGAGATTGGTGTAGGGATAAACCCTGTTCTGCGCACCCTGGTAATCGGTGGGTGTGTAAAAGATGGGGTTGATTTCAGGCGGGCCCAGGGGATAAGTAGGGATGACAATTGACTTTTCGAATAACTTAACCTGCTGTGCAGTAACCAGTACAGGTAAAATGAAAAACGACAGGCAGACGCATAAAATCCTTGTTTTCATGAGTAAAATATATTAAAGTTATTATTGAATAGTTACTGGAATATACCCCGACGGGGCTATTTCTTTTAATACCCTATAATTTGCCGTTACATAAAATTTCATCTCGAATATAGTGATATCAATACTTTTACTATATTTGAGATCTTAATTTCTTGAAAAATATTAAACCCAATCTATCTAAAAATGACACCAGATTTGACACCAAAAAGATCTATTTCTTATTGTAAAAAAGGAGATGTCCGGTTCAACCTGAAGATTGAGGGTGATAAGACAAGCAACCTTCAAATATACCTTATTTTCAGTTTCGACGGTAGGAGGCTCCGATATTATACGGGAAAGAGAATTAATCTGAATCAATGGGACAAATCGAATCAAAGAGTAAAAAGCAATGCAGATGCAAGCTTATCCCTTAATGGCTTCCTAAAATCACTTGCAAACTTGGTCTCAAGCGAATACAACAACGCCAGGGCCATAGGAATAAATCCTTCCGTTGAGTACCTCAGAGAGAAACTTCTTGCATTTAACTTTAGAAATAATGAAGATTTCCTGGAAAGATTTCAAGAATTCATGGATCGTTGTAAGAATGAAAAAGCAAAAGGAACTATTAAAAAATATAGAAATACCAAATCTCACTTGAAAAATTTTGCTCAATACTCAGGTTACAAATTGGATTTTGATAGTATCAATATGAAGTTTGAAGAGAAGTTCAAAGATTACTTGATTAATCAAAAGAAACAGAATGACACTACCGTGGCAAAAAATTTTAAGGTCCTGAAAGTTTTAATGAATTATGCCCTTAATGCTGGAATCACAAAGAATATGGATTTTATTAAATTCAAGGCCCGGGAACGTGAGGGTGAAATCATATTCTTATCCTGGGATCAATTAATGAAACTGTATACTTGTGATAAGGTTACTGAACCGAGACATTTTATAGTTAGAGATATCTTTTGCTTTGGCTGTTTCACCGGGCTACGTTTTTCAGATATCATGAATTTAAAGCTAGAGAATATCCGGGATGGAAACATATATATAACTACCATCAAGAACAAAAAGACATCCATAATACCTTTTAACAAGTATTCGGAAAAAATCGTAAACAAATACATGGATGGCAAAACAGATGGATTTTTATTTCCTCAGATCAGCAACCTAAAGATGAATATTTATTTAAAAGAATTGGGTGTTATAGCAGAGCTAAATGATAAAGTTACACTTATCGATTTTAAGGGATCCCAACGGTATGAGGAATCAAAGGTATTACATGAGGTACTTACAACCCACATAGCCAGGAAAACATTTATTACCAATGCCCTGGGCAGAGGTATGCCATCGGAAGTTATAATGGATATCACTGGTCATGCAACTCATAAAGTCTTTGAACGTTATTACAAAATAGTTGATGAACAAAGAAAGCGAGAAATGGAAAAAGCATTTAATTAGATTTAACCTTTATGATTTTTATTTATCATTTAATACAATTTAGTACGATTTAATTGTTTTTACACTTCTACCTATCGTTAAAACATCCTTTTTTTTATTAATCTCTTAACAACCATCTATATATCTGAGAGATATAATTTTATTATTGTTCGGAACAATTATTTGTTGATGCTTCTATTTTTGAATCAAATAAAACTATTCTATTATGGAAATAACATTTAAAATTTCACCGGAGCATCAAGCTGCCTTTATTCAAGAATTTAAAAATGCTCTAAAGGAGGAGCTAAAAAAAGTTTCAGATGATAAAAAACCTGAGATCAACAATGAAGAATTTCTTAACAGGCCTGAAGCATGCAAATTTCTAAGATGTTCATTAGCAACTTTGTACAATTATCAGATATCAGGTAAACTTCCATTCCTAAAGATTGGTCGTAAAGTATTGTTTAAGAAATCAGATCTTATTTCAGCTATGCAGCAGACTGTCAAAAGGAAAGATTATAAAGAATTTAATATTAAGCCCGGTACTAAATCCATTGCAGCTTAATACCTGTAATAGTTTCATATCCGAGACGAAAAACCGATAAATTAATCATTTTCTTACCGATTGTAGGTCTTAATCTGCATTGTTCACATTCTCAATACAATCATAAATTTTAGGGCAGCCGTGATAACCATGTCTGCCCTTAATTATTTAATACAATTCATCATCCAATTTCAAAAACTTGGTTTTTACTACTATATCCATTATATTTATTTCAGTATTCTAACTATCCTTCAGGATCCAAGTTAAACCACACACTAACTTAATCGTATAGTAATTTTGTATAGCAATAAACTTACGCCAACACGTTACAATAAAAGTCAGTAAAAATCAAAAAACTGTCTTATAAATACCAAAAATGGTATAATAAAAACGGTTTTACCAACTATATAAACGAGTTATTGCACATTTAAAAACAGAACCCGAACGAAAATAAAATTTTCCATATTATTCCTGATTCTGCTTTCAGCCAGAATATTTGGACAATTAAAGATTAATGCTGGAAATGATACAGCAATTTGCATATCTGCATGGGGTTTTGACACTTTAAAAATTGGAGGAAATCCAACGGCATCAGGAGGAGTTGAACCTTACAAATATGCATGGTCTACAAATTATCTTGTTGGTTCGCACAAATATGGAGCATCACACTTTCTTGATGATTCAACAAATTCAAATCCGAAAATAGTAAATCCTACACAGGATTTCCTTAAACTTAAATTGATTGTTACCGACAATCAGGGAGCAACAGTTGATGATAGCATAAATATTAGATTTTCTATGTTTTATTATCTTGCCTTTGAGTGTATGTATGGTATTAATCAAGGTGATACAGTAACATTATTTGGTAATATGGGACAAGGAATAGGACCATTATGCTATACCTGGTCTCCTAATTATAATATCTCTGATACGTCAG
>Ga0299915_10000870_pt1 | contig 22339 bp, 15 predicted proteins | sample RVTome_13_FD_200263 | JGI IMG/M metagenome (GOLD analysis project Ga0299915, IMG submission 200263) | Soil microbial communities from uranium-contaminated site in the Upper Colorado River Basin, Wyoming, United States - RVT92D227 (version 2) ... | reverse complement strand
GGCGGTTTCGCGCCACACATGCGACGGATGACACAGATGAAATAGGCCTCCGACCAGGCATTCTCCTGAAGGCCCTGGTCGGAGGACTTGACTTCGTAGTCCCAACGGGGTTCGAACCCGTGTCTCCACCTTGAGAGGGTGGTGTCCTAGGCCACTAGACGATGGGACCGAGGGGCTCGAGGAGCCGCGGGAAGTGTAACAAGGGGGCTGCCGCGCGATCCGAAGATCGGTGTGGCTTGGTAAGGTCGGACGGCTCCATGGTCCACTCTACAACCCTCCGCCGCCAGGTAGCGGCAGCGCTCGTTGCCGCGATCGCCCTGCTGGCCGTCTGGCGCGGCGTCCCGTTGGTAGCCGCGTCCGAATCGGGTGCCTCGGTGTCCCCCGTGCTCCAGGACGCCATCGAGCACATCCGGCACGTCATCTTCGTCGTTCAGGAGAACCGTTCCTTCGACCACTACTTCGGGACCTACCCGGGCGCCGACGGGTTCCCCATGAGCGACGGCGTGCCGAGCGTCTGCGTCCCGGATCCGGTGCTGGACAAGTGCGTGAAGGCGTACCACTCGACGAACCTCGTGAACCTCGGCGGCCCGCACACCCAGCGCCACTCAGTGGCCGACGTGGACGGCGGGAAGATGGATGGGTTCGTGGAGACGGCGATCGCGAGCCACATCCGATGCGCGGAAGCGCCGAAGCGCTTCTTGGCGTCGTGCGCCAAGTTCCTCGGTCCCCAGAAGCAGCCGGATGTGATGGGATGGCACGACGCTCGCGAGATTCCGAACTACTGGGCGTACGCGGAGCACTTCGGGCTCCAGGACCACATGTTCGCGCCGTCGGACTCGTGGACGCTGCCCTCCCACCTGTACCTGGTGTCGGCCTGGTCGGCGTCCTGCACGAACCCGAAGGACCCGATGACGTGCACGTCCGATCTCGAGCTGAAGGAGGCGGCGAAGGTTCAGCACGGCGGGCAGCAGGCGATCTACGGATGGACGGACATCACCTATCTGCTGGCCAAGGCGGGCGTGAGCTGGGCGTACTAGGTCGGTGACGAGACTTGCTTCCTCGATCCCTGCACCATTCCGCCGAAGGGAAGTCGCACGACCGCATACCCGCAGAACCCGCTGCCGGGATTCGTGACCGTTCGCCAGGACCACCAGCTCTCGAACATCCAGGGCCACGACGCATACTTCGAGGCGGCGGCAAGCGGAACCCTACCCTCCGTGTCGTGGGTAATGCCGTACTACGGCGTTTCCGAGCACCCCTCGACGGGGAAGCCGATCTCGAGCGGCCAGGCCTGGGTCACGAAGGTGATCAACGCCGCGATGCAGGGGCCCGACTGGGAGAGCACTGCGATCTTCCTGACGTGGGACGACTGGGGAGGCTTCTACGACCACGTAGCTCCGCGCAGAGTGGATGACAACGGCTACGGGATCCGGGTGCCGGGCCTTCTGATCAGTCCCTGGGCGAAACCGGGACACGTCGACCACCAGGTCCTGTCGTTCGACGCGTACTTGAAGCTCATCGAGGACCTGTTCCTCGGAGGACAGCGCCTCGATCCCAAGACGGACGGCCGGCCCGATCCGCGGCCGATGGTTCGGGAGAACGCCAAGATCCTCGGAGACCTGCTGAACGAGTTCGACTTCGAGCAGGACCCGCTGCCGCCCCTGATCCTTCCCCAGCACCCACAGCCCGGTTCGGCCTCGAGCCCCGGGACCTGAGCGGCCTAGAAGTCGTCCTCGGCGGGGGCCTCCTCGACCTGAGCGGTCTCGGGCTCGGGGATCCAGAACTCGACTGTGGTTCCCGCCCCGGGCGAGCTGGTGACGCGGAACAAGCCTCCGACGAGCTCGGCTCGTTCCCGCATCGACACGAGCCCGAGGTTGCCCGGAGTCACCTCCACCACCGCCTCCGGATCGAACCCGACGCCGTCGTCTCGGATCCTCACGTGGATTCCCCTGTGCTCGAGGGCAAGGTCGATCTCAACATTCGAAGCCTTCGCGTGCTTACGCACGTTCGCCAAGGCTTCCTGGGTCAGGCGATAGAGGAGCACTCGGGTCTCGGGGCTCGGCTCGTCCTGGAGTCTGTCGTGGAGCACCACCTCGGGGTCATCCTCGCGGTGGCTCGTCGCGACGTACTCGCGAAGCGCAGGCGCAAGACCCTCTCGGTCCAGGGCGGCCGGCCGGAGCTCGAAGATGAGATTCCGGAGCCTCACGATCGCCTCCTGGACGGTCTGCTCGAGCTTCGCGACGCCCTCGGTCTCCGCGGTCTCGTGCAGCTGGTTGCGAAGCACCGCAAGACGCATACCGACGGCCGTCATGAGCTGGATCGAGTCGTCGTGGATGTCGTTCGCGATCCGCTGGCGCTCCTCCTCCTGGGCCGTGACGAGCCGCTTGACCAGCAGCCGCCGCTGCTTGTCGATCGCGCGCTGGGCGTCCAGGCTGGCCCTGAGCTGCTGCTCGGCTCGGACCCGCTCGGTGACGTCGTGCGCGACCCCCTGGATCGCCTCGACGTTGCCCTCGGCGTCGCGAAGGTGAACGACCTGGATCTCGAGCCAGACGATCGTGCCGTCCTTCCGCGCCGCCCTGGCCGTGATCGGCCCGGAGGACCCGAAGGGCGGATTGAGGAGTGGCCTGAGGAGATGCCGGTCGTCCGGATGGAGGAGCTGAGCCCAGAAGCGTGGATCGGTGATCATGTCCTCGGGCGTGTAGCCCGTGATGGAGGTCACCGACGGGCTCACGTACTCGAAACCTTGATCCGGCAGGACCCGGTATCGCCAGACCAGGTCATGGGCCTTGTCCGCCAGGTCCCGGAACTCGCGGTCACTGTGTTCCAGCGCATCTCGAACATACGCAGCCTCGATCGCGGCGCCGAGCGCGTTCGCGGCGACCGTTATCGCGTCGATGATCGCCGGGTACCAGACTCGCGATTCGCGCGTGTCCATTAGAACCACGCTCCCGAGCCAACGGTCGCCCGCGAACAGCGGAGCGGAGAGCGCGGAGGTGACGCCCAGTCCCTCGAGGAACTCTCGCTCGGGCGAGGGAACGTGCCTGACATCGCGCGCGATCACTTCCCCCTTCCGCAACCCCACGATGAACTCCCCATATGCGGAGTCAGGGATCTTGTGTCTCTGGATCAGGGGTGACAGGGGTGGGAGGCCCGGCCTCGCCCACTCCAGCTCGGCGCTCAGCAGGATCCGGCCGTCGGGCGTCTCCTCGAACTCCCACACGACCACCCGATCGACGTCGGCGGCCTCCCCGAGCTTGGCGAGCGCGTCGAGCACCACCTCCTCCCCCCCTCCCTCCCTGAGGATGTGTTGGGCGATGAAGGCGACTGCCTCCAGGATGGCGTCCCGGCGCCGCAGGGACTCCTCGGCCGTCTTGCGCTCGGTGACGTCGAACATCGCGCCGTGCATCAACCGCCGACCGTCGGGTCCGGCCACGAGCGCGGCGCGGTCGTGCACCCAGATCGTGCGGCCGTCTTTGGAGACGAGCCGGTACTCGGCCTCGTAGGTGATGCCGCGTTCCAGCGCCGCGTCGAACAGGTGGTTGACCCATTCGCGGTCGTCGGGATGCAGGATCTGCTGGGTGATGCTCGGATCGCTGAGGCATTCGTCGACGGTGTGCCCGACCAGGGACTCGACCTGCGGGCTGATGAAGATGAGACCCTCGTGCCGAGCACCCGCTAGGTATGTCACGGCCGGGATCTGCTCCACCAGGGTCCGGTACCTCGCTTCGGCGTCCTCCCGCTGCGCCTCGGCCCCCCGTCGGTCGGTCACGTCCAGGAAGAAGGCCGAGTAGCCGGTCTCCGTTCTGTTCGCGAGCACCTCGAACCACCGGTCCGTGTCCAGGTTGTGTGTCTCGAACCGGGCGGACTGCCCCGACGCGAGGAAGTCCTGGACTACCCTCGCCACCTCCGGGTCCGAGATCCTCGGGAAGAGGTCCCAGAGCACCTTGCCGATGATCTCTTGCCTGGGTCTTCCCCAGAAGCGTGCCGCCGCCGAGTTCACGTAGGTAAGGCGGAGCTGATCGTCGACGGTGACGAGGCCCATGGGGACCTTCTCCACCAGGGCAAAGTAGGGCTGGTCCGCACCTGTCGTGTCGACGCCGGTGAGCTTCCCTTCCCCGCGCTCCTCCGCCAGCACACGGCGGAGGGTCGGGCCGATCTCCTGGAGACGATCCTTGAGCACGAGGTCGGCCGTCCCGCGCTTGGGGGTGTCGACCGCCATCTCGTCGCCGAGCGTGCCGGACAGGAGCAGGAAGGGCGCGTCCGGGCGCTCCTCTCGGGCCGCCCCCAGAGCCTGGATGCCCGAGAAGGCAGGAAGCGTGTCCTCGGCGAGGATCACGTCGGGCGCGAACTCACGGAGCGTCTGGCGGAACGTCTCCTCGTCCTCGACCCGCTCCACGATCGGGTGGAACCCAGCTCGCGAGAGCTCCCGTTCGACGAGATCTGCCTTGTGCGGGTCGTCCTCGACCAGGAGCACGCGCAGATCGTCTGGCGCCATGTCCGTCAGCCCCCCGGACCGATGCTGCAACAGGGGTGGGTCTTGGCTTCTCCTACCTTATCGTTCGTCTTCCGCCTTCGGTGAATCCGGTACCCAGAACGAGATGGTCGTCCCCTCGCCGGGCGCGCTGACCACGTCGCAGCGGCCCCCGGCGATGTCCGCCCGCTCTCGCATCGAAACGATCCCGAAATGCCCCGGCACGCCGGCCAGCACGACCTCGGGATCGAAGCCGACGCCGTTGTCCTTCACGCGCAAGAGCATGCCGTTGTCCTCTGACTCGATCGTGATCTCGACACGCTTGGCGTTCGAGTGCTCGCGAACGTTGGCGAGGGCCTCCTGGGCCATCCGGTACAGGAGGACGCGGGTCGACGGGCTCGGCTCCTCGGTGAGTCGGTCGTCCAGCGTGACGATCGGGGCGGCCTCGTCCTCCATCACGATGTTGACGTACTGACCGATCGCCGTCGCAAGCCCCACTCGGTCGAGCGCGGACGGGCGCAGCTCGAAGAGCAGGTGGCGTAGGCGGGTGACGGCCTTCTGAACGATCTCGTCCAGTCGGTCGAGCTCCTCCATATCCTCCTCGCGCGGCCACGCGCGCCGCAGGATCGCGAGCCGCATGCCCACCGCCGTCATCACCTGGATGGAGTCCTCGTGGATGTCGTTCGCGATGTTCTTGCGTTCCTCCTCGTAGGCCGTGACGAGTCGCTTCATGAGTTGCCGCCGTTGGTCGTTTGCCTGGCGGAGGGCTTCGTGGCTCGCTTGGAGCTCGTCCTGCGTTCGTTTCCGGTCCGTCACGTCGCGGGAGATGCCGTGCAGGGCGACGACCGTTCCCTCCTCGTCTTCGACCGGGACGACCTGGATCTCGGTCCACAGGACCGTACCGTCCTTGCGCACCCACCGGACCATGAAGGGCTCCGCGGACCCTTCTGGCGAGGCCATCAGCGACTCGAGCTTCTCTCGGTCGTCGGGGTGAACGATCTTGAGCCCGAGCGCGGGGTCGGCGTAGTGCTCCTCCGGGGTGTAGCCGGTCATCGCGGTTGCGGACGGGCTCACGTACTCGAATCCGGGATCCGGTCCCAGCCGGAAGCGGAAGATCAGGTCACGGGCATACTCCGCGAGGAACCGGAACCGGCTCTCGCTCTCCTGCAGCGCCCGTTCCATCTCCCGGCGCTCGAGCCAGAGGCTGAGACTGTCGGCCACACCGTCGACCAGATTCTGCTCGTGGGGCAGGAGGAACGACCGATCCTCCAAGTAGCCGACGAGCACGCGGCCACGTGCCGTTCCGCCGACGAGCACTGGCGCCTCGAGCTGGCAACGCCTGACACCTCTGGTTGAGTAAGAGTCGTCGTCAATGGAGACCTCGGCCACGGCGACATCGGGAAACTGGAAGGCCGCCACCAGGTGGGCCGCCGTCAGCTCGCACATCTCCTGCGGCTGGAGATCGAGCTGTATGTCCTGCTCGACTGAGAACAGGCATGCCAGCTCCTTCATCCGCTCCTCGAGCTCCGTCTCCAGGCGCTTGCGGTCTGTGATGTCGAGCATGACGCCGCGCATCAGGCGATGGCCGTCCATGGCCATCACGGGGGTCGCGCGGTTGTGGACCCACACGACGCGTCCGTCGCGGCCGATCAGGCGGAACTCGACGTCGAGCGGCTCGCTGGTTGCCATGCTCAGCTCGTTTGCGGCCGAGGCCCGCTCGAAGTCGTCGGGGTGAACGATCCTTCGCCACAACTTCGGATCCCTCAGCATCTCGTCCTGTGTGTATCCAAGGAGGGTCTCGACCTGGGGGCTGACGAAACGGGTAGAGCCCGTCCCTTCGAGGTCGCGCACGTACGTGATGGCGGGAATCTGGCCGATCAGCGTGCGGAACATGCCCGCCGCGATCTCCCGGTCCAGCTCCGCGAGATGTCGCTCGGTGACGTCGACGAAGAACACGGAGTGGCCCTCCGCGGTGGGGAAGGTGCGGACCTCGAGCCAACGCCCGCTCGGCAGGTGAAAGGTCTGGAACGTGACTCCCGGCGAGCCCGGGACCATGGAGGCGGCCACCTGGCTCTCTACGTCGGTCCCCCGGATCTCCGGGAACACGTCCCAGATCGACCTCCCCAGCACGTCCTCTGTGGGCCTTCTCCAGAGTCGCGCCGCTGCGGGGTTGGCGAACGTGATCCGAGCCTCCTCGTCGAAGGCCACGAATCCGGCCGGCACTTCCTGCATGAGCGTCGAGATCAGCTCGTGGTGGGCGTGGAGCTCCTGCTCGACTCGCTCGCGCTCGTCGCTCATGCTCCCGTCCGTTGGGGATGCCCGTCGAGGCACAGAGCCTCCGGATGGATTGTCGGGTTCATGGTTCCTCGGCATGAGGGAAGGCACCCGGGGCCAAGGGCCCCTCTTGCGAGGGACCGAGCCTCGCCGTGGGTTGGGGCGGGTTGAGCGGCGATCCCCGTGGAATGCGCGCCACGAAGCGCCCCCGTCCGCGCTCGATGTCCGCCGGCTCTCCTCCGCGCGCGACGACGCGCCCGCGCGCGATCGTCACGGCCGGCCAGCCCGTCACGGTGACGTCGGCGTAGGGGCTGTGGTCGGTTCGCATGTGGAGCGATCCGGCATCGAGGCGCTTGGTGGCGTCCGAGTCGAAGACGACCACGTCGGCGTCCAGGTCTGGCGCGAGAGCGCCCTTTCGGTGTGAGAGGCCGAAGAGTCGCGCGGGCGCCGCCGCGACGAGATCCACCCAGCGCCCCGGCGTCAGACGGCCGTCACGGACTCCCTGAAACACCAGGGAGAGCCGCGTCTCCACCCCGGGCAGTCCTCCCGGGATCTCCGCGAAGCTCGTCCAGGCCTCGGCCTCCGCCTTGATGCCCCGACGGCGGTCGGCCGTCGTGAACGGGCAGTGGTCGGTGGACACCACGTCGATCTCGCCAGTGCCGAGGGCGTCCCACAGCGCGGTTCCGTCGGCGTGCGAACGCACGGGAGGCACGCATACGAAGTTGGCCGCTTCCCCAGGAGGGCCGTGAAGCGCCGTCTCGGTCAGGTACAGGTACTGGGGGCAGGTCTCCGCCGAGACGAGCGTACCGGCGGCACGGGCGGCTCGGATCTCCTCGAGCCCGGCCGCGCTCGAGAGGTGCACCACGTACACGGGCGTCCTCGCCCTGCGGGCAAGGCTCGCGGCGGTGCGGATCGCGGCGGCCTCGATCGCGGGGGGACGGGCCCGCGGGAGTGCTTCCGGTCCGGTCTCACCCGCGCCGAGCAGGGCTTCGGTCCTTCGAACTGCCTCGAGCCCGTCCTCCGCGTGGACGCACACCAGGACGCCCGCGGTCTGGGCCGCGACCATGGCGCGCTCGAGCGTAGCCTCGTCCACCATTAGGCGTTCGGGGTACGCGAGGTAGAGCTTCACGCTCGTCACTCCCTCCGAGACGAACCCGCGGAACAGCTCTGCGGCCTCGCCGGCGTCTTCGGGGACGCTCGTCACGGTGAGGTGGAAGCCGTAGTCGATCGCCGCCTTCCCGTCGGCTTTCTCGTGCCATGAGTGGAGAGCCTCGTTCGGCGGCTCGCGGCCGGCGCCGGCGAAGTCGACTACGCATGTCGTTCCCCCGCACGCCGCTGCGACGGTCCCGCTCTCGAAGTCGTCGGCCGAGCGGACGGCTCCCACGGGGAGGTCGAAGTGCGTGTGCGCGTCGATCGCGCCGGGGATCACGAGCGCGCCCCCGGCGTCGATCACCTGGTGTCCCGTTGGGTCGATGTTGGGTTCGACGGCCGCGATCCGCTCGTCGTCGATGAGGACGTCCGCCGCGAACGCCCCGGTCGTGTCGACAACCGTTCCACCCCTCACGACCAGCACTGCAGCCCCTCTCGTCCTCGCTGCCTATTATCGAGTGTCGAATTGGGGGAGGCCGTCTGGAACTTCACAGACAGCTCGTCGACGGATCGGTCGTCGAAAGGACCGCCAGGCGTTTCCGAGACGCGGGAATCGTTCTGCCGACCTTTGCCGAGCTCGCCGATCCCGCGCGGATGCCCTCGCGCGTTGAGGAGGCGCTCGCGGCGGTGGATCCCGACGCCGCACACCCGCTGAATCTCTTCCGGGTCCACTGGTTCAACAGCCCGGGGGACCGGCGGGTCGCCGTGCCGGAGCACGTCGTCCTGCCGCCCGCGCTCACGGGTGTGGAGGCGCCGATCGTGGTCGCGCTCGGCGATCGCTTTCCCATGATCGGCGCGCACAAGGTCCTGGCCGCCTATGGGTGCCTCGCACCTCGCGTCGTCACGGGTGCGTTCGACCCCGAGGCTCAGCGGGCGGTCTGGCCCTCGACCGGCAACTACTGCCGCGGCGGGGTCGCGATCTCCCGGATCATGGGTTGCCGGGGCGTGGCCGTGCTGCCGGCGGGGATGAGCCGTGAGCGTTTCGCCTGGCTCGAGAGGTGGGTCGCCGACCCTCGCGACATAGTCACCACGCCGGGAACCGAGAGCAACGTGAAGGAGATCTACGACGAGTGCGCTCGGCTCGCCACGGACCCCGCGAACGAGATCCTCAACCAGTTCTCCGAGTTCGGGAACCACCTCGTCCACCATCTGTGCACGGGCGCGGCGCTCGAGCGCGTCTACGAGACGATGAGGGAGCGGGAGGAGGGGCTGCGGCTGCGCGCCTTCGTCTCGGCCACGGGGTCGGCCGGTACGATCGCCGCCGGCGACTACCTGAAGGACCGGTACGGGTCGGCCACCGTCGCGGTGGAGGCCCTGGAGTGTCCCACGATGCTGAAGAACGGCTTCGGCGAGCACAACATCCAAGGCATCGGTGACAAGCACATCCCACTGATCCACAACGTGATGAACACCGACCTCGTCGTCGACGTGTCGGATCGGGACACCGACCGGTTGAACGTGCTCTTCAACACCGACGTCGGCCGCGAGCACCTCGTCCGCCGCGAAGGTGTGCCGGCGGCGGTCGTGGAGGCGCTGTCGTCGTTCGGGCTCTCGAGCATCTGCAACGTGCTCGCGGCCATCAAGGCCGCGAAGTGGTTCGGCATGGGTCCGCAGGACGTGATCGTGACCGTCGCGACGGACGGCGCCGCCATGTACGCCTCGGAGAAGGAGAAGGTGCTCGCGCGCGACTTCCCGGGTGGTTTCGACGAGGTGGCCGCCGGTGAGACGTTCGCCCGCTCGCTGCTCGGCGCAGGCACCGACAACGTGCTGGAGCTAACCGAGGCCGAACGCGAGCGTGTGTTCAACCTCGGGTACTTCACATGGGTCGAGCAGCAGGGCGTTTCGATCGGGGACTTCGTCGCACGGCGCTCCCAGTCCTTCTGGCGCGCGCTTCGCGACCTCGTTCCGGTCTGGGACGCGATGATCGAGGACTTCAACGCACGGTCGGGCGCCTCGGAGGCGAGGTGAACGGGCCGGCGACGATGGTCGTCTGCTCCGGCTGTGGACATCGGGCACCCGACGACGATCCGTTCCCGTTCGTATGCCCGAACGCGAGGGCGACCGACGACGTCGACCATCTGATGGTGCGCGAGCTCGATCCCGCCCGTGTGAGGTTCCCCGAGGGCGACGAGCCGAACCCGTTCGTCCGGTACCGCGAGCTGTTCCACGCGTACCACATGGGCCTCGCGCACGGGACGACCGATGCGGACCACGTGGACCTCGTCGAACGGCTGGACGAAGCGGTGGCGAACGTAGACGGACGCGGGTTCCAGACGACGCCGTTTCGGCCGAGCGAGGAGTTGTCGAAGCACCTCGGCTGCGAGGTGTGGGTGAAGGACGAGACCTGCAACGTGTCCGGCTCCCACAAGGCCCGGCACCTCATGGGACTCATGGTGCACCTGCAGGTCGCGGAGCGGATCGGGCTCGGGCCGACGGAGCTGCCCGACCTCGCGATCTCAAGCTGCGGGAACGCCGCTCTCGCGGCGGCGGTCGTGGCGCGGGCCGGGGGACGGTCGCTCCGCGTGTTCGTGCCGACGTGGGCCGATCGCACGGTGCTCGCACGGCTCGAGGCCCTCGGCGCGAAGACCACCACATGCCGGCGGAAGAAGGGCGTTCCGGGCGACCCGACGTACCACGCGCTGCGGAGCGCCGTCGCCGAGGGGGCCGTTGCGTTCACGTGTCAGGGCTCCGACAACGGGCTCACGATCGAGGGCGGTGAGACGCTCGGATACGAGATGGTCTCCGAGCTGGCGCGCGTCGACGGTGGGCTGAACCGCCTGCTCGTGCAGGTCGGAGGGGGTGCGCTCGCGAGCTCCTGCATCCGGGCGTTCGAGGACGCCGCGCTGCTCGAGGTGCCCGTCTCCCTTCCGCGGATCCACGCGGTGCAGACCTCGAACGCACACCCGCTCGAGCGCGCCTACGCGCGGGTCCGCGAGCGGGCGGGTAACGAGATCGCGCCGTCGGCGGTCGTCGAGGCCATGACGTATGCGCGCAGGCATCGCTCGGAGTTCATGTGGCCATGGGAGGAGGAGCCGAAGAGCATCGCCCATGGCATCCTCGACGACGAGACGTACGACTGGGCGGCCGTCGTCGCCGGCATGCTCGCCACCGACGGGTCGCCGGTGCTCGTGTCCGAGGAGACGCTGGCGGAGGCAAACGATCTGGCGCGGCGGGCCACCGGAATCGACGTGGACCACACCGGCTCCGCGGGGCTGGCCGGGCTGCTGGATCTCGCGCGCCGTGGTGAGATCGAGCGAGATGAGCGGGTGGCCGTGCTGTTCACGGGCGTGCGGCGATCATCCGAGGGTGCGGCAACGGCCCGAGGGCATGCGGCGAAGAGCCGGGGGAGGAAGGCGCGATGAAGGGTTTCCAGGGACGAGACATCCTGTCGCTCAAGGAGTTCGAGCGCGAGGAGTACCTCCACGTGTTCGAGGTGTGCGACCGCCTGGCGCCGATCGCCAGGGAGCGGCGGAACTCGGACCTGCTGAGGGAGAAGGCTCTGCTCACGGCCTTCTACCAGCCGAGCACCCGCACACGCCTGGCCACCGAAGCCGCGATGCACCGGCTCGGGGGCCACGTCCTCGGTTTCTCGGACGCGAAGATGACGCGGGCGGGCGACTTCTACCAGGAATCGATCAAGGACACGTTCCACATGCTGGAGTGCTACGCGGACGTGATCGCGATTCGGCACTTCCAGCAGGGCGCTCCGGCCGAGGCTGCCGAGTGGGCCTCGGTGCCGGTCATCAACTGCGGCGACGGGTGGGGCGAGCACCCCACGCAGGTCCTCACCGATCTCTACACGACCTGGAAGGAGAAGGGGACGATCGACGGCCTGAAGTTCCTGCTCGTCGGCGACATGCGGATGCGCACGATGCACTCGATCCTGTACGCGTTCTCGCGGTTCGACGTCGAATCGTTCGTGGTGTGCCCGCCCGAGATGTCGTTGCTGCCGGAGTTCAAGGCCGAGCTCGAAGAGCGGGGCGTCGCCTACCGGCAGGTGGACTCGGTGCAGGAGTGCATCGCCGAGTGCGATGTCATCTACATGGAGCCGGTCGTGCAGGCCGACTACACGAAGGGCCGCGACGAGCGCTCCGGCGAGATGCCTTCGACCCCGGAGGCCTATCGGGTCACCGGGCAGCTTCTCGGTGCCAAGGCAAAGAGCGACGCGATCGTTCTCCACTCGCTACCCCGGATGGACGAGCTCTCGACCGATGTGGACGACACGCCGCACGCGCGATACTGGATCGAGGCGTTCAACGGCGTCGTGATGCGGATGGCCCTGCTCTCGCTGGTGCTAGGGGCAGTGGAGTAGCGGAGAGATCCTCCGGAAGGGGGCGACGGCGACGGACTTCGAGCTGAACGGACGCCAGGTCTCCGCCGAGGTGTGGCCCGGGCAGAGCCTGCTCGAGCTGCTTCGAGACGAGCTCGGCATCACCACGGTGAAGGACGGCTGCGCTCCGGAGGGGTCGTGCGGTGCTTGCACCGTGCTCGTGGACGGCCGGGCGGTCGTCTCCTGCGCGCAGAAGGCCAGGCACGCCCAGGGCCGGAGCGTCGTGACCCAGGAGGGCCTGCCCGCCGAGGTGCGCGATCGCTGGGCCGAGTCCTTCGTGGCGAGCGGCGCGTCGCAGTGCGGGTTCTGCTCGCCGGGCATCGTCATGAAGGCCGAGGCTCTCCTGGCGAAGCGGCCCACCCCCACCCGGACGGAGATCGCGCGCGCCCTAGCGGGCAACCTCTGCCGGTGCACGGGATACGTGAAGATCATCGACGCCGTTCGGATGGTGGCCCGGGCCCGCCGCGGAGAGCCGATGCCGGAGCCCGATCGGAGCGGTCGTGTGGGCTCCAGGACACCCCGGTACCAGGGCCGGGAGCTCGCTCTAGGGGAGAAGCCCTACGTGAACGACATGCGGCCGCCGGGGACGCTGCACGGCGCGATCCGCTTCTCCGACCATCCGAGGGCGCGGGTCCTGCGCATGGACCCCTCGAAGGCGCTCGCGCATCCGGGGGTCGTGGCGGTGCTCACGGCCGCCGACGTGCCGGGAGAACGCGTGCAGGGTCTGATAACGAAGGACTGGCGGCAGCTCGTGGCAGAGGGCGAGATCACGAGCTACGTGGGTGACGTCCTCGCGGTCGTGGCCGCAGAGACCCGAGCCGACGCCCGTGAGGCGGCGGCGCTCGTCGAGGTCGAGTACGAGGTCCTCGAGCCGGTCACCGACCCGTTCGACGCGCTCGCCGACGACGCCCCGAAGCTGCACCAGCGTGGCAACCTGCTCTCCACGTCGGTCGTGAGGCGAGGCGACGTCGACGCGGCCCTCGCGAACGCCGTCCATGTGATCACCGAGACGTTCCGGACGCAGTTCATCGAACACGCGTTCCTCGAGCCCGAGTCGGCCCTCGCCGTCCCGGAGGGTGAGGGAGTACACGTCTTCTCGCAGGGACAGGGGGCGTGGGAGGACCGGCGACAGATCGCCTCGTTCCTCGGGGTTCCGGAGCAGAGCGTCCGCGTCACGCAGGTGGCGAACGGGGGAGCGTTCGGCGCGAAGGAGGACCTGAACGTGCAGTGCCACGCGGCGCTGATCGCCGCGAAGACCGGCCGGCCGGCGCTGATCACCCTCTCCCGCGCCGAGAGCATGCGCTTCCACCCCAAGCGGCACCCCGTCGTGATGGAGTACACGGTGGGGTGCGACGACGAGGGACACGTGCTCGGCGTCCGTGCCAGGATCGTCGGCGACACCGGAGCCTACGCGAGCGTCGGCGACAAGGTCCTCGAGCGCGCCGCCGGGCATGCGTGCGGTCCCTACCGGTTTCCCGCGGTCGACGTCGAGGCCCGGGCGGTCTACACGAACAACCCGCCGTGCGGGGCGATGCGCGGCTTCGGCGTGAACCAGGTTGCGTTCGCGGTCGAGGGCATGATGGACCGCCTCGCCGAACGGGTGGGGATCGACGGCTGGGAGATCCGGTGGCGTAACGCGCTCGACGTCGGCGACCGCTTCGGGACGGGCCAGGTTCTCGGGCCGGGGGTCGGCATCAAGGCCTGTCTGGAGGCGGTCCGCGACGACTACCGCGGAGCCAAATGCGCAGGGATCGGCTGCGCCGTGAAGAACACGGGGATCGGAAACGGGCTGACCGAGTTCGGGCGCGCCATCCTGCGACCCGAGCAAGACGGAAGCGTGACGCTGTTCCACTCGTGGACCGAGATGGGCCAGGGGGCGAACACCGTGTTCCAGCAGATCGCGTGCGAGGAGCTGGGGCTGACGCCCGACCGAGTGCATCCGGTCGTCGACACCATCAAGGAGCTCGACACGGGGCAGACGACGGCGTCGCGCTCGACCGTCCTCGGCGGCCGGGCGATCCAGGAGGCGGCTCTGCGGCTGAAGAGCGAGCTGGGCGATAGGCGCATCGAGGAGCTTGCGGGGCAGGAGTTCTACGGAGAGATCGTGATCGACTGGACGAACAAGCCCGACGAGGACGTCGCAGATCCAGTCACGCACTTCGCATACGGGTGGGCCGTCCAGGTCGCCATCCTCGACGAAGGGGGCCGCGTCATCCAGATGATCGCTGCGCACGACGTCGGGAAGGCGATCAATCCGGCCCTCCTCGAGGGACAGATCGAGGGCGCCGTGCACATGGGACTCGGCTTCGCGCTCTCCGAGGAGTTCGTGGTCGAGGCGTGCGTCCCGGTCACCACCACGCTGAAGTCGCTCGGGATCGTTCCACCCCAGCACATGCCGGAGGTGAAGGTCGTTCTTGTGGAGGTCCCACAGCCCGAGGGCCCTTACGGCGCGAAGGGCGTGGGTGAGATCGGACTCGTGCCGACAGCGGCAGCGGTGGCCGGAGCGCTGCACGCGTTCGACGGGCGTTGGCGGGCCCGCCTCCCCATGCGCGACTCAGCGGCCGCGACGGCGATGGTGCCGCGGCTGGCCGTCTCGGAGCGGAACGGGTAGCCCCGTGGCCCTCGTCCTCGCCGGAGGGAGCGTGGTGACCTCACTCGACCCGCCGGCGCTGGCGAGCGGGGACGTGTTGGTCGAGGAAGGGCGCGTCGCGAGCGTGGGTACGAGCCGCACGCCCGGCGCCGAGCGCGTCGACTGCTCCGGCTGCCTAGTGATCCCGGGCAACGTCTGCGCCCACCACCACCTCTATTCGGCGCTGGCGCGCGGGATGCCGTATCGGCTCGACCCCCCCGCGAGCTTCGTGCAGATTCTGCAACGCGTGTGGTGGCGTCTCGACCGCGCGCTCGATGCCGAGTCCGTGTGGCTCTCGGCATGGGCAGGCGGGGCGGATGCGCTTCTCGCCGGGACGACCACCATCGTCGACCATCACGCCTCGCCCAACCAGGTCGAGGGTTCCCTTGAACGGATCGCCGACGCGCTCGGGCAGCTCGGAGCGCGTTCGGTGCTCTGCTACGAGGTCACCGACCGCGACGGCCCCGAACGCGCGGCCGCCGGGATCGAGGAGAATCGGAGGCACCTGGCAGCTGCCGGGGGTCTGACCCGCGGGATGGTCGGCGTGCACGCTTCGTTCACGGTGTCGGAATCGACTCTCGCCGGCTGCGTCGAGGTGGCGCGCGAGCTCGGGGTCGGTATCCACGTTCACGTCGCGGAGGACGCCGCGGACGAGCTGGACAGCGAGTCGCGGTTCGGCAAGAGGGTCGTCGCGCGGTTGGTGGAGGCCGGTGCTCTCGGACCCGGGTCGCTTCTCGCCCACTGTGTCCACGTGGACGAACGCGAGGTCGCTTCGGTCGTCGAGTCCGGTGCGTGGGTCGCGCACAACTCCCGATCGAACATGAACAACCGGGTGGGGCGGGCGCCGGTCGCGGCGCTGGGCGAGCGCGTGGTGCTCGGGACGGATGGGATCGACGGTGACCTATTCGCCGAGTCCAAAGCCGCGTACTGGCGCGGGCACGAGGCCGACCCATCGATCACGCCGGAATGGGTGCTTGCGCGCCTGGCGGCCTCCGCGCGGCTCGCCGGGGAGGCGTTCGGCGAACCGCTGCTCGGGCGGATCGAGCCCGGTGCGCCGGCCGACCTCGTGGTGCTCGGCTACGACCCGCCGACCCCACTCACCCCGGAGAACCTCGGTGGGCACTGGGTGTTCGGGCTGTCCGCCCGGCACGTCCGCGACGTCGTGGTGAACGGCGAGGTCGTCGTCGCGGATCGGCGCCTGACGCATGGGCCGGAGGCGGAGCTCCGCGAGCGGTGCCGGGTGTGCGCGGAGGAGCTGTGGCGGCGTGTGGACGAGATCCCCCCGCACGCGTTCCACCCGTTCGAGCCGAAGGAGGGGCGCCTGAGATGCCGGTGACTTCGGATGGTCGCGTCGCGTTGTACCTGCAGGACAAGCATCCCATTCGTGAGGGCATGGAGTACGTCCGTCACGCGGAGGAGCGGGGGTTCGAGGCTGTATGGCAGGCGGAGAGCCGGCTCGTTCGCGAGGCGACGGTCCCGATGGCCGCGTTCGCCGCCACGACGAGCAGGATCAAGGTCGGATCGGGCGTCGTGAACAACTGGACGCGCAACGTCGGACTCCTGGCGGCGACGTTCGTCACGCTCGACGACCTCGCGCCGGGTCGCGTGATGCTCGGGATCGGTGCCTGGTGGGAGCCATTGGCCTCCAAGGTTGGCGTGAACCGGCGCAAGCCGCTTCTCGCGATGCGCGAGACCGTTGAGGTGGTCCGCCGGCTGATCGCCATGGAGCGGGTGACGTTCCACGGCGAGTTCGTGAACGTCACCGACATCGAGATCGACATCGTGCACGGCGACCGCTCGCCGCGGAACGTGCCGATCTACATCGGGGCGACCGGGATGCAGATGATGGAGCTCGCCGGCGAGATCGCCGACGGCGTCCTGCTGAACTACCTCGTCGGGCCCAGGTACAACGAAAGCGCGCTCGAGCACCTGGCGGCCGGAGCCGCTCGCGCGGGACGGCGCGTCGAGGACATCGACAGGCCGCAGCTCGTGGTCTGCTCGCTGGGCGAGGATCGCGACCGAGCGCTGGACCGCGCGCGGGAGCTCGTGACCCAGTATCTGGGGCAGCAGCCGCACATCATGAAGGCGAGCGGCGTCGATCCGGCGCTCCTGGAGGAGATCGGCCGGGTCCTCACCTGGCCCGCCAGCGAGGAGGAGATCCGAAGCGCCATGCGGCTGGTGCCCGACGAGGTCGTCCAGATGATCACCGCGTCGGGTACTCCCGACGAGTGCCGCGCGAAGGTGCGTGAATACGTCGAGGCCGGCTGCTCGTGCCCGATCCTGTACCCGCTCGGCGATGACGTACGGGCGATGATCGACGCGTTCGCGGACGGGAGGTTCTGATGGACGTGCTGCTCCCGACGACGCTCGAGGAAGCGCTCGAGATGCGAGCCGCGAACCCGCAGGCGGTCCCCATAGCCGGCGGGACCGACCTGATGGTCGCGGTCAACTTCGACGCCATCCGCCCGGAGCTGATGATCGACCTTGCTCGGCTCCCCGAGCTCGGCACGTGGGATCTGGAGGATGGGGTCCTGTTCGTCGGCGCCGGCATGACCTACTCGCGGATCGTCCGGGAGCTGCCGCAGATGCGCGCGCTGGCACAGGCGTCGCGCTCCGTGGGCTCGCCTCAGATCCGCAACCGAGGGACGCTCGGCGGCAACCTCGGAACCGCCTCCCCGGCCGGGGACTCGCTGCCGGTGCTCGCCGTACACGATGCAGAGGTGGTGCTGGTCGCGGCTGGCGGTCGGGAGCGCTCGGTGCCCTGGGACGAGTTCCTCGTCGGGGTCAAACGCACGTCGCTGGAGCCGCACGAGCTGATCCTCGGTGCGAGATGGCGCCCGCTCGGCGGCCCGGAGTCCTTCTCGAAGGTCGGGATGCGGAACGCGATGGTGATCGCCGTGGCAAGCCTGTGCTTCGCCCTGGATCCGCTGACACGAACGGCAAGGGTCGCGCTCGGGTCGGTGGCTCCGACCGTGATCCGGGCCCCGGAGGCGGAGGCGTTCCTCGGCGAGGCGATGGAACGCGCGGGCGCCTGGGACGACGCATCGGCGTCCCTTTCGGAGGAGGTGGTCGAAGGCTTCGCCGAACGCGTGGCCGCGTCTGCCCGGCCGATCGATGACATCCGCGGGTCGGCGGGCTACCGGCGGCGTGCGGTCGGCGTTCTCGCGCGCCGGGCACTGTCGTGGGCGGCGGGCGAACGGGCAGCGGAGGCGATGGCGTCGTGAGGAAGCCGCCGTGCTGATCAAGGTGGACGTGAACGGCGAGTGGCGCGAGGTCGACGTCTGGCCCGGCTCGAGCCTCATGTTCGTGCTGCGCGAGGAACTGGGTCTTCCCGGCTCCAAGAACGCATGCGAGCAGGGCGAGTGCGGCTCGTGCTCCGTCTGGCTGGACGGCGAGCTTGTCTGCTCGTGCCTGGTGCTCGCCGCGCAGGCGCATGGTCGCGAGGTTCGCACCGTCGAGTCGCTCTCGACGAGCGACCGTCTCCATCCGGTCCAGGAGGCGTTCCTCCAGGCCGGGGCGGTGCAATGCGGGTTCTGCACGCCCGGCCTGATCGTTGCGGTCACGGACCTGCTCGAGAGTGATCCCTCGCCCGACGAGCTTGCGGTTCGGGAGGCGCTTTCGGGGAACCTGTGCCGGTGCACCGGCTACTCGAAGATCCTGGACGCCGTGAACCTCGCGGCCGAGTGGAGGCGGGAGGGCATCTGGTGAGCCGCTTGCTGATCGAGGGCTGCGAGATCGTCGCGACGATGGACGACGGAGGCACCGAGATCGCCGGCGGTTCCATCCTCGTGGAGGACGGGCGGATCTCATGGGTGGGAGGCGGCCGGCCGCCGGGAAGCACCCAGGACGTGGAACGGATCTCTGGGAACGGGTGCGTGGCGGTCCCCGGGCTCGTGAACACGCACCACCACCTCTACCAGACGATGACACGGGTTCGGGCTCAGGACCGAGGGCTGTTCGACTGGCTCGTCGAGCTCTACCCGGTGTGGGCGGGTCTGAACGAGGAATGGGTGAGAGCCGGCGCGCGCGTCGGCCTGGCCGAGCTGGCGCTCTCGGGCTGCTCGACGAGCACCGACCATCACTACGTGTTCCCGTCGCGGGGGGGCGACCTGCTGGCCGCGGAGGTCGACGCGGCGCGTGAGATCGGCCTGCGCTTCCACCCTTGCCGGGGCTCGATGGACCTCGGTGTGTCGGCCGGCGGGCTACCGCCCGACGAGATCGTCGAGACCACGGACGACGCGCTCGCGCGCACCGAGGAGGCGATCGAGCGCTTCCACGACCCCGCGCCGGGCTCGATGCTTCGGGTGGGCGTCGCCCCCTGCTCTCCGTTCTCGGTGACCGAACGCCTGATGCGGGAATCGGCCGATCTTGCGCGGCGGTTCGGTGTGCGCCTCCATACGCACATTGCCGAGACCCTGGACGAGGAGCGGCACTGCCTCGAGCGGTTCGGTCGTCGCCCCCTCGAGATGCTCGAGGAGTGGGGCTGGCTCGGGTCCGACGTGTGGCTTGCGCACTGCGTGCAACTGGACGAGAAGGACGTGCGGCGCATCGCCGAGACTTCGACCGGCGCCGCGTGGTGCCCCACCTCGAACCTTAGGCTGGGGTCGGGCATTGCACCTGCCCGGGCGCTGCTCGACGCGGGCGCGCGGGTGGGGCTCGGCGTCGACGGCTCGGCTTCGAACGACTCGGGCGACCTGCTGGCCGAGGCGCGTCAGGCGATGCTCGTGAGCCGCGTGCGAGATGGGGCCGCCGCGCTCTCGGCACGGGAGGCTCTCCAGGTGGCCACGCGGGGCGGCGCTGCCTGCCTCGGCCGTGAGGACGTCGGATCCCTCGAGGTGGGCAAGCGCGCGGACATCGCGCTCTTCCCGGTCGACGGGCTCGCCTTCGCGGGCGCCGACGTGGACCCCGTGGCCGGGTTGGTCTTCGCGCGTCCAGGACGCGTACGCCACCTGGTCGTTGACGGAGCGGCGGTCGTACGGGATGGGCATCTCGCCAACGCCGACGAGACCGAGATCGCCCGGGAGGGCCACGCCGTCGCCCGGCGGATCGCGGAAGGAGCCGGAGGATGAGCACGCGCATCGACGAGCGAGTCCGTGGAGGCCTCGGCGAACGGGCGCGCCGCGTCGACGGCGTGCCGAAGGTGCGAGGCACGTTCGCCTACGGCAGCGACCTCTGGCACGAGCGGATGCTCTGGGGAGCGACGGTCCGGAGCCCGCATCCGCACGCGCGGATCCTGGGGATCGAGATCGCGAGGGCGGTGGCGAGCCCGGGCGTCCATGCGGTCCTTGTCTCCGATGACGTGCCCGGGAAGAAGACCTACGGCCTGGAGTTCGCCGACACGCCGGTCCTCGCGTGGGACCGGGTCCTGTATGCGGGCCAGCCGGTCGCGATCGTGGCCGCTGAGACACCGGAGCTCGCGCGTCGTGCGGCGGAGCGCATAGCCGTCGACTACGAGGTGCTGCCCGCCGTCACGGACATGGAGCGGGCGCTTGACCCGGATGCGCCCAAGCTCCACGAGTGGGGCAACGTCCTTCGTCACGTCCGCATCGCCCACGGCGATCCCGACGCCGAAGCGGAGGTGTGGGTCGAGGGCTACTACGAGACCGCGATGCAGGACCAGGCGGCGCTCGGCCCCGAGGCCGGTCTCGCGATACCGGCGGAGGACGGCGGCGTCGACCTGATCGTCTCGACGCAGTGGCTCCACGTCGACCGGCAGCAGATCGCGCCATGCCTGAACCTTCCCGAGGATCGGGTTCGGATCATGCTCGCGGGGGTCGGAGGCGCGTTCGGGTCTCGGGAGGACCTCCATATGCAGGTCCACGCCTGCATGCTGGCCCTCCACACGGGGCGGCCGGTGAAGATGTCCTACGACCGGCAGGAGTCGTTCCTCGCCCACGTGCATCGGCATCCGTCGCGGGTCTGGATGCGAACGGGGGCCGCGCGTGACGGCCGGCTGGTGGTTGTGCGTGCACACGCGATCATCGACGGAGGCGCGTTCGCCTCGTCCTCCCCGGCGGTGATAGGCAACGCGACGACGTTCCTGGCGGGTCCCTACGAGGTGCCGAACGCGCTTCTCGAAGGAACCTGCGTCTACACCAACAACCCGCCGTGCGGTGCGATGCGCGGGTTCGGCGCCGTACAGGTCTGCTTCGCGCACGAGGCGCAGATGGACAAGCTGGCCGCGAAGCTCGGCATGGATCCGATCGAGCTGCGCCTGATGAACGCAGTGAAGACAGGCTCCGTCCTACCCACAGGCCAGGTCGTCCGCGGGAGCGCGCCGATGCGCGAGCTCATCGAGGCTTGCACCGCGGTCCCGATGCCGCCGTCCGGTGAGCCCGTCCCGATGCGCGACCCCATGACGTTCCCCGGCGGTGCCGGAAACGTGAGCCGCGGGGAGGGGCTGCGGCGTGGTGTCGGGTTCGCGGCCGGATACAAGAACATCGCCTACAGCGAGGGCTTCGACGACTTCCACGAGGCCCGAGTAACGCTCTCCCTCGGTCACGACGGCCCGGTGGCCGAGGTCCACAGCGCCGGTGTCGAGTGCGGCCAGGGGTTCAGCACGGTGCTGACGCAGGTCGCGCGCACCGAGCTCGGGATCGAGCACGTCGTTCTGCACGCGGCGGACACGCAGATCGACTCGGCGGGCTCAACCTCCGCCTCTCGTCAGACCTTCATGGGCGCAGGGGCCGTTCAGCTCGCTTGCTTGGGAGTCAAGGAGGAGCTGTTCCGGCGTGCCCGAGCGCGTGGCGTCCCCGAGGGCGATCTGCACGCCGCGGAGGGCAGGGTCTTCGTTGGCGACGAGGCGGTCGCGGACATCGCCGATCTGCTCGAGGACCCGATCTCGGCCACTCGCGCGTTCCACCACCGGCGCACGACCGAGATGGACGAGAAGGGCCAGGGAGACGTGCACGTGATGTTCGGCTTCGCTGCCCAACGCGCGGTCGTGGAGGTGGACGAGGAGCTCGGCTTGATCCGGGTCCTCCAGGTCGCGTCCGCGATCGATGCCGGGAGGGCACTGAATCCGCAGGCGGTGGAGGGGCAGAGCGAGGGCGGCACCGCGCAAGGCCTCGGTCTCGCGGTCATGGAGGAGCTGCAGGTCCGGGACGGCATCATCAGGAACGCAACCTTCACCGACTATCTGATCCCGACGATCCTCGACATGCCCACGGTCGTGACGGAGATCGTCGAGGTCCCGGAACCCGACGTGCCCTACGGCGCCAAGGGCGTGGGAGAGCACGCGACCATCGTCTCCACGGCGGCCATCGTGGCGGCGATCAGAAACGCAACCGGGCTCGAGCTGAACCGGGCGCCAGTTCGCCCGGACGACATCGTCGGTCTACGAGATCCGGCGGCGACGTCGGGCTGGCCGCCGTCGCCGGAGGTTCCCGGCCAGGATCCCCTGCCCAAGTACTTCGGCGTCGAGCTCGGCCAGAGCGCGCTCAAGCGCAAGGAGACCTGATGGATCGGACGACGTTGCGTGGACGCG
>Ga0299915_10000869_pt1 | contig 22340 bp, 18 predicted proteins | sample RVTome_13_FD_200263 | JGI IMG/M metagenome (GOLD analysis project Ga0299915, IMG submission 200263) | Soil microbial communities from uranium-contaminated site in the Upper Colorado River Basin, Wyoming, United States - RVT92D227 (version 2) ... | reverse complement strand
ACGGCGTTCGCCAGAGCCGCCTGGGCCAGGCCGAGTTCATCTGGGTTCGGCCCGTCTTTCACCTTTTCATAGGTCCGCTCGGCCTCCGCCAAAGCAGCTTGGGCCTGAGCCAGCTCACCCTCCAGCAGCGCTTGATCGATACTGGTTGGCTGTCCGGTGTACCAGTTCAGGGTAGCCTTGACGACATCCCGGGCGTGCCGGGCGTCGTACAGCGCACTCTCTGCCGCCGCCCGCTTAGGGTCGCCGCTCGAAAGGTAGCTCACGGCTGACACGGCGTCTTCGGCCTCGCTCACGGTTTCTTCCGCCAGGACAAGCTGGGCCTCGACCCCCTGGATCGTCTCGGAAGTCGCCCGCGAGCCCTTCTGCTGATACTTGTACCTCTTGTCGGCGTTGTCAAACGCATCCCTTGCCTGAGCCAATGCCAGCTGCGCCTCGGCCTTGGCGACATCGGCGTTCTCAAGAAGCATATCCAATGCCTGACGGGCGGTCATCTCTTCGAGCTCAGCTGCCGCCAGGGCCGCAGCCAGGGTCTCGCTCCCGCGCAAGCGGACGAGTACCTCGCCGGCCTCGACTTCGTCACCCTCGGCGATCAGCACTTGCTCGACGACTCCGGACGAGGGGAAGCTCAGGTTGGCCCACTCCGCCGGGACGACCTTGCCGGTCGCGCTGACAACGGGGACGAAGGTCTCATCTCCGGTCGCAGCCGGGGTCGGCGTGGCGTCCGTGGTATTCCCGGCGCAACCGGCCAGGCCCAGGCCGATGGCTGCCATCGGTATGAAGAACCTCAAGCTGCGAGTTTTGAATGATGTCATGTATGACCTCCGGCGACGCCCTCCGCCCATTCGACGTACCGCGCCGCAGTCCTCAAATTGTATTGTGCCCTTGCCTATGGCGCCCGGCGTATCCTCATGCTTGCCGCCTGATTCGCCAAGTGTCATTCGTAACGAAGCGCTTCCACCGGCTGTAGTCGCGTGGCACGATACGCCGGATACAATCCGCCCGAGACTCCGAGAAACAGAGCCACCAGGAAGGCCCGGGCAAAGACGTCCCACGAGAACTCAGCCGTTATCAGCCCCGTTAGCAGCGGTACCAGGTTCATGAGCCAGACCAAGCTCCAGGCGACCCCCACTCCGATCATGCCGCCGACGACCCCCAGCAGTGCTGCTTCCCGCAGGATGAGTCCGAGGATGGAACTCCTTCTCCATCCCAGCGCTCGCAGCACGCCGATTTCGCGCGTGCGCTCGAACACCGACATGAGCATCGTGTTCAAGACGCCGACCCCCCCGACGAGGATCGCCAACGTCGATATGCCATTCAAGAACCCATCGGCGTTCTGCATGTCCGGCATCTGATCGGCGAACTCTCCGGTTAGAGCGGCATGGGCTTCCGGTATCGAAGAGTTGATCTTCTCCACCACTCCCCGAGCCTCGGTCGGGTCCTTCACCTTCACAGCGTACATCGTGACTTTTCTCGGCCGGCCGGCAAAGACCTGGGCATCCCGCAGCGTCATCACGCCGCCCAGCTCCTCCCAACCGACGCTGCTCTCGTAGATCCCCTTGATCCGGTAGCGACTTCCGCCCAGCTCGATTGTGTCCCCGACATCCTTGCTCAGGGCCTCGGCCAGGACTTTGCCAATGATAATCTGGTGATTGCTCTGGATCGTCTCCCCTTCCACAATCCTGAAACGGCGAATGGCCTGCTCGTTCGGGGCGTACCCCCACAGAATTGCAAAGCCACCCGATTCAGGGAGGACGACCGCGCTGAGGATCATCCCGCTGACACTCTCAACCTCAGGGAACCCCGCGATTTTCGCCCCGACCCGCGCGTCCAGCGCGCTCAGACTCGTGTCGGCGATCTCCGCCTGCCGAATCAATATCTCCGCGCCGCCGCCGAGAGCGATCTTGGTCATGTCATCGGCAGCTCCACGGATGATCGCCTCCAGCGCCATGATCGACCCGACGGTGATCCCGATTGCCGCCAATGTCAGTGACGACCGGATCGCGCGCTGCCAGAGACCCTGGACGGCCATCCCGCCGAAGGGCAGCCGTCTGGCCGATCCGCCGGAGCCTCCCCCCTCATAGCGCAACGCCTCGACCGGCTGGAGTCTGGAGGCACGCCAGGCAGGGTAGAGACCGCCGGTCAGGCCAAGCACGAATACGACCAGGAACGCCTGTCCGATAATCAAGGGCCGGATGTTGGAAACCGTTCCTCCGAAGGTTACCCCAGTTCCGGCCAGCGCCGAAACCGCCAGCCAACCGATCCCCAGACCAAGTACGCCCCCGGCCAGGCTGACGAGCATCGACTCGCGCAAGATCATCCACAAGACCCGGCCCTTGCTCCAGCCAACTGCCCGTAGGACCCCAATCTCCCGGGTGCGCTCATAGACCGACATGAGCTGGGCGTTCAGCATGCCGACGCCGCCGATCACGATCGCCAGCCCAGCGATCACCCAGACGTAGCCTTGCATGACATCGACCAAGAGCTGACTGTCGGCGAACTCGCTTGTGCCGCTGATCGAGAGGTCGGGCCAAAGCCGTTCAACGCGATCGATCAAGGTCTGGGTCGAAGACGACTCGTCAACCTGGATGTAGAAGAGGCTGACCTGCCGCGGCTTCCCCAAGAGATCCTGCGCGTCGGAAAGCCCAAGGACGCACCCACTGTCTTCCAATCCGTCCCCGGTCTGGTAGATCCCGATCACGCGATAGACCGAATCTGTCAGCCGTAACGAGTCCCCGACCTGCTTGTCCAGCGCCTCGGCCGCTCCAGATCCGAGCAAGACTGGTTTCCCGCGGGCGCTGTGCGCCGAAGGCGAGTCCAGTCCATCCCCATCCACAATTTGGAAACGGTCGAAGACAAAACTATCCTCCGGATATCCAAACACGAAGAAGATCGGGACATTCTCGGCCTGGACAAACCCCTCGAGCATCCCGCTTATTGAGCGGACTTCCGGCATGACCACCAGTTGATCACCAAGCGCCTCTTCGACCGAACTGTAGGTGATGTCGAACGAATTGGGCTGACTGAGAACCAAGTCGGCCTTGCTGCCTGTTAGAAGCGACTGATAGCCGGCCTGGAATCCATCAGCCAGGGCGCCCAGGCCGATGATGGCCGCCACGCCGATGCTGATGCCCAAGATCGTCAGGCTTGTCCGGAATTTGCGCCGGAACAGGTTCTTCCAGACCATGGTTCCCGTCAAACATCGCCCGGCGAGACGCGTGGCTGATCTTGCCCCCGCGTGACGGCCAGGCGGCATCCTTTGTCGTCATCGTAAGTGGAAGCCGCGAGCCGACCTCTGGGCAAAGCCGATCAGCCGGTGAAACCGGCTGTCTCCTTGGGAAATTCAACCACCGGCTTGATGGGCAAGCCTGATACCTTTCTGACACTTGGCCCCCTTTAGCTTGAAGGCGGGCCCCCGGACAGCATTGCCAGTATACATGGGATGCGGTCTGGCTCCCGCTAGCTCCCTTGTCCGGGCGCCGAAGAGCCGAACTCGGTTGGATGACTGCGAAGGGAAAGAGGCGGAACTTCGAAGGAGGTCGTCGCACGAGCCGGATCAGTCGCCCGGATCGGTCAACCTCCGATCTGGCCCAAGGAACCTGTCCCCGGGACAAACCAACCAGAGACCCGCAACTCGCTCAAGGGCTTGATTCCACGGAACTCCCGAGCGCCTCATCGGTGGTATGAGTCTACACGTCGAAAACGATGGTGGTCTCGAGACCCCCCTCAAAGGCTCGGATTGCCAGATCATTGTACGTCACGGCTTTGATGTGTCGCCTGAGGTCGGTCCCTTTCGTCCCCATGGCCTCGGCCCGAATCTCCATCTCGTTGACCTTCTCGATTCGCACATCATGCAGGATCAGCCCTTCTCCTTCCAGCCAGAAGAGAAGTTCGCTCAGCCAGTCGACGAGGAGCGTCTCCCAGTCCGGAGCGATCAAACGCAGGCGTTTGCGGGAGATCCTCCGACCAACGGACCGACCTCCGAGCAGGCTCGCCATTCCCATGGCTGCGTTCTCGAAGAGCTGCGCGTGGTCCTTCCCCCGGATCTCCAGCGCCCAGTCCGCCGTGTGTTCTATCTCTCGCCAGGCCGGTTCATCCATGCTGTTCGCCGTTGCGAATTGATCTTATCCTTGGGGCTGCCCCCGAGCTGTGCCTCACCCCTGTTGGCTGATTCATGACATCTATGCGCCCTCACCGGACGATCCGAGTCTCAGTCGAGCCAGTCCCACGCTGACGACATGGAACTCACCGCATGGAGCCATTATAATCACCCTGAAGGATCCGGTTCGCGGCGCCGGACGCTCACGGTTGGGAGTCAAAGCCGGAGCCAACCGGGACAGCTTGCGGCCGCCCGACGGTCTACGATGCCATAGGCCGTCTTCAGCGACAGGCGATACCCTGTCGTCCTCGTCAGGTCGACGAAGGGAGGGCAAGGTGGGCAGCGGCTTTCGACTCGGGCGGATCTTCGGGATCACGATCCGCATCGATTGGAGTTGGGTTCTGATCTTCACCCTCGTCACGTGGAATCTGCGTACGATTTTTGCACAGATCCACCCGGAATGGGGATCGAGGCTGGCCTGGGGCACGGCGGTTCTGGCCGCAATCCTGTTCTTCGCCTCGGTCCTGGCGCATGAACTAGCCCACTCGCTCGTGGCGCGCTCACAAGGGATCCCGGTTCGCAGTATCACCCTGTTCCTGTTCGGCGGTGTCTCCAACATTCAACGCGAGCCCTCCTCCCCGGGCGCCGAGTTCCTGATCACCATCGTCGGGCCGGTGACCAGCATCATCCTGGGCATGGCCTTCTTCGCGCTATCGGGCCTCGGGCTGGGCGCGCTCGGATCGAGTGTCGCAAATCCCTTCGCCGCCATCCGGCGACTCCCGCCGCTGACCACCCTGCTCTTATGGTTGGGGCCGGTCAACATCCTTCTGGGGTTCTTCAACCTGATCCCCGGCTTCCCCTTAGACGGAGGACGTGTCCTGCGTTCGGTGCTTTGGGCACTCACCGGCAATCTGCGGCGGGCTACCCGCTGGACGGCGTATTTCGGGCAGTTGGTGGCCTGGCTGATGATTGTGGCCGGGATCGCTATGGTCTTCGGCATCCAGGTCCCGTTCTTCGGCGCGGGCTTGATCAACGGACTTTGGCTGGCATTCATCGGGTGGTTCCTCCAGAGCGCTTCTGCCCAGAGCTATCAGCAGGTTGTCGCTCGCGATCTCTTGGAAGGGACTCCTGTGTCGAAGTTGATGAGGACCGATGTACATGCCGTCCCTCCGCAGATCAGCGTGGGCAGCCTCGTTCACGATCACATCATGGGCACGGACGAGCATGCGTTTCCGGTGAAGGAAGACTCCCGCCTCATGGGTCTGGTCACATTAGAAGACGTCCGCAAGGTCACTCGCGAAAACTGGGAGCGTACGACAGTCAGCCAGATCATGACACCCAGAGAGAGCCTGGTGATCATGGCGCCGGGCGACGACGCGTCGGAGGCGTTGGAGAAGCTGGCGATGCGGGATATCCATCAGTTGCCCGTCCTGCAAGGTGAGCTGTTCGTCGGGCTGCTCCGTCTGAGAGACATCGTTCGTTTTCTTCAGACCCAATCGGCCATCCGCCATGATTCGTCTTGAGCGGCCTGTCGCCGGCGGGCAGGAGCGAAGAGGGGGCAATGACAGCGAAAGGTGCGCTCCGGGGACAAACGCCGGCAGGTGTTCAGCCGGCGACGGTCAACGTCCGGTGAAGCGGCCGCGGCTATCTCGAGGGTGAGTTCAACTCGCATGGGCACGACTGAGCGCAGTTCGGCCGAAGGAATCTTATTCACCGATCAGTATCAACTGACTATGGCCCAGCTGTATTTCCGGACAGGGATGCACGAACGGCCGGCGCAGTTCGACCACTTCTTCCGGGATTATCCGAACTACGGCCTGCATCAGAGCGGATACTGCATTAATGCCGGGCTAGACTGGCTGCTGGAGTGGATGGGTCAGGCCCGATTCGGTGACACCGAGATCGAATACCTGCGTGGGCAGACGGGCGGCGCCGGACGAAGACTGTTCGACGATGATTTCCTGGCGTGGCTTCGAGACAACGGCACTTTCGAGGGTATCTCCCTGAAGGCCGTCCCCGAAGGTCGGGTGGTGCACGCCAACGTGCCCTTGACGGTTGTTCAAGGACCGCTGGCGATGGCCCAGATCTTGGAAACCTCCCTTCTTAACCATCTCAATTACCAGACCCTGATCGCCACCAAAGCCAGCCGGATTCGCGAGGCTGGCCGAGGCAGGATGATTCTCGAGTTCGGGTTGCGACGCGGGCCCGAGAAGGGAGCGAATGCCGGCACCCGCGCCGCTCTCATCGGCGGGGCCGATTTCAGCTCGAATGTCGGCGTATCCCGGATGCTCGGGCTGCCGCCGAAGGGTACACACGCCCACAGCATGGTGCAGGTTTTCATTGCGCTGGAGGGGAATGAGCTCGATGCCTTCCGCGCCTACGCGGACGTTTTCCCGGACGATTGCCTGCTCCTGGTGGACACCGTGGATACGCTGGGGAGCGGAATTCCCAACGCCATCCGTGTGTTTGAGGAGCTTCGCCGGAAGGGTCACAGCCCGGTCGGGATCCGGCTCGACTCGGGTGATTTGGCCTACCTCAGCATCCGAGCCGCACGTATGCTGGATCAGGCAGGATTTCCCGAGGTCTCGATCGTGCTCTCCAATCAGATCGATGAGTTGACGCTTTGGCAAATCATCACGCAGATCGAAGAGGAGGCTCCACAGTATGGCGTCGAGCCGGACAAGTTGATCGGTCGTCTGGTGTATGGCGTCGGCACGCGGTTGATCAGCTCAGCCGGGGATTCCGCCCTCGACGGTGTGTACAAGCTTGTAGCCGTATGCGACCAGGGTCGCTGGCTTCCGGCGATCAAGATCTCTGAGACTCCGGAGAAAACGCCGAATCCGGGCCACAAGCGAGTGTGGCGACTCTACGACCGTCGGGGAAGGGCGATCGCCGATCTGCTTGGACTGGAAGACGAAGATCCACGCGAGCTAGATCCCCTGGTGACGCACCATCCCACGCAATTCGGCGCCGAGCGTTCGTTCCGGCGTGACGAGATCAGCCAGATCGAGCCTCTCCTGGTGGAGGTTTTTCGCGAGGGTCGGCGGGTAGCGGAGGCGCCGTCGCTTGATGACATGCGCGCGTTGCGTGAATCCGACCTCGAGCGGCTCTACCCCGGGGTTCGCCGGCTGATGAAGCCCCACATATACCATGTGTCTCTGACGGAGAAGCTCTGGGACCACAAACAAGAACTCATCGCGGCCGTCAAGAAGAACAATCTGAGATAAGCTCCGTCAAGCTTCGCGATCCTTGCTGCCCCGCCTGTCTGCTTGTACTGTTGCTCCTACAGTGCACACGGGGCGCAAGGAGCGTGTGAAATGAATGCTCAGGCCGCTGTCCTCGTTTGCCCTCATTGTCCTGCCTGCTTGTCCTGGTGCTCTCCCAGGGCACCCGGAGCGAAGCGACTGGTGTCCTTGCGTCCTTCGAGGGCGGATCTCCGCAAGACTGCCGCGCCTCAAGGGCGAGATCCGGACAGCGGGAGTTTCACCTCAAAGGTCGACCCCTTTCCGACTTCACTGATCGCGCTCACATCGCCCCCATGAGCGCGGGCAATCCACTGCACGATAGATAGTCCAAGCCCACTCCCGCTGGCAGCGCCATCCGCCCGAGGCTCCGCCCCGCCCTCGACCCGGTTCTGCGACCGGGCCCGGTCAACCTGGTAGAAACGGTCGAACACCCGCGGGAGATCCTCGGCGGGGATCCCCGGCCCGTCGTCCTGCACTCGAACCCATCCAACACTTCCCGTGGCGGCCGGCTCGGCGCCGATGTCGAGGCGGACCTGGCTGCCAGTCCCACTCGTATATTTGACGGCGTTCTCTACCAGGTTCGAGATCATCTGGATCAGGTATTGGCGATCGCCCATGACCTTGATCTCGGGGACGTTCTCGAACTCAAGGCCGATCCCATTCCGGGAGGCGAGCACGCTCAGTCGCTCGGCCACCTCAACCGCGATGTCCCCCAGGTCGACCTCTTCTAAGGTGAGCACAGTCTGACCGGCGTCCATGCGGGACAGGGTGAGGAGATTGTTCACCAGGCGAGACATGAACTCATTCTCGCCCTGGATGATCTCGAGCGCTCGTCCATACTCCTCTTTGGAGCGCGCTTCCCCCAACGCCCGGCTAGCCTCGAGGTTCACAATCGTCAGCGGCGTGCGGAGTTCATGGCTGGCGTCGGCGGTGAACTGTCGCTGCCGGTTGAAGGCTGCCTGCAGGCGAGCAAGCATCTGATCGAATGTGTCCGCCAGTTCACCGAGCTCGTCCCGGGTTCCAAGCGCGAGACGCCGGCTGAGATCGGATTCGCTGATCTCACGCGCCGTCTGGGTGATGGCTTTGACCGGCCGCAGAGCCCGATCCGCAAGCCAGTATCCGCCAGCCAGGGCAATGACCAGCGTCCCCAGTCCACCCAACACGATCGTAAGCAGCAAGCGATGGAGCTGGCCGCCTGGATCCACCGGACTGCCCAGGATCAAGAACCCGATCACCGAAGATCCGAGAGAGATCGGCGCCACCACAAACATGTATTCGTGAGGCTCACTCTTCACCTGGGTTGTCGCCGACAGAAGCGAATAAGTGAAAGGCCCCTGCCCTGCTCCCCGGCTCATCCCGACTTCGGCAAGCTGATTGACATCGGCGCTCGAGACCGGACCGTACTTCTGGGCGACTCGCCCACGGGTATCCGTAACGGCCAGGACCTCATCCTCCAGCAGAAGCGGGCCAGGATTCTGGGAGACGTTGGGGATCGTGAGCTGTTCCAGAAAGGCCTCGCCGCGTGAGAACCCCTCCAGCGATTGGATCTGCTGGATCTTGCCCTCAATGCGCTCCAGGGTCTGGCGGCGGAGATCGCGCGCCTGGAGGGTGTAAACCGCAGCCCCGAACACACCCAGGACCAGCGCCAGGATCACGACGAACCACAGGGTGAGCCGGAATCGAATGCTGCGCGTGACGCCTTTCAGCCGGTCTGCCAGCCGATGTCGGAATCCGTGCATGGCCATCTCAGTTCTTGTTAAGGCGGTAACCTACCCCGCGCACGGTCTCGAACAGCTTGACCTCGAAGGGATCGTCGATCTTTCTCCGCAGGCGGCGAATGTAGACATCGACCACGTTGGAGATCGCCTGGAAGTCATAGCTCCAGATATGAGACTCGGCCATTTCCCTTGTGATCACCCTTCCGGCATTCCTCATGAAGTATTCCAACAGCGCGAACTCCTTGGCCGTCAACCGGACACCCCGCCCGCCGCGCTCCACCTGGTGCGTCGCCGGGTCCACCGACAGGTCAGCAACGGTCAGCGGACCCGACTTGTCCGAGGCCTCTCGACGAAGGAGAGCCCGCAGGCGGGCCCGCAACTCCTCGATGGCGAATGGCTTGACCAGGTAGTCATCGGCGCCGCTGTCCAGCCCGCTGACCCGCTCCTCAACGGCATCCCGGGCTGTCAGGAGCAGGATCGGAGTGTTGTTCCGCCTCCTGCGCAGGGCGCGGCAGACTTCGAGCCCGTCTTTCTTCGGAAGCATGATATCCAGCACGATGGCATCGTAAGGGTAGATCGCTGCAAGCTCCTCGCCCTCCTCTCCGTCGTAGGCCGGATCGACGGCGTATCCGTCGTCGACCAGACTCATCTTGAGTGAATTGTTCAATCGGCGATTATCTTCGACGAGTAGGATGCGCACGACGTAGCCTCCTGGCTGACAGACTCATGTCATCTTCTCCTGATCACGGTCCAGGGCGGATGCGGAAGCGATGTCAAAGCGATCGATCCGCTGGCGAGGTGAAGTGTGATCAAGGAAAAGGCCGCTTGCCGGTGCGTGAGCTCGCGCTTCATCTCAGCCACATTCATCCGCCCGGCGGTGTCGACGTGACCGGCAGGATCCGGTCCGGGCAATTCGGCATTATAGGCTGTGAAGATGACAGTCAGATGACAGCGCGATGAGATATCGGGGAGAGACTTGTTGATTTCATCTGGCTGTCATGACCGACTGCTATACTGCGCGCCGCAATCCCGGAAAGGCAGATCCACTGGTTGCTGCGCCTGTATCGAGCGCTGGGGAGCTGAATCGCACCGGCTCCGGGCCGCTCGACGGGAACGGTGAAAGTGGAGAACACAAGGAGAAGACTATGGTTTCCCGCAACTCAATGTCCGCAGCACTGGTAATCGGCTGTCTAGCTCTCGTAGGCTGCAGCGGCCCGCTCAATGCTTCCACCCTCGTCACGGCGCTCTCGGCGCCGGCCTCGGTGGCGGCGCTTCCGGCTGTACCGGCCGCCCCAGCCGCACCAGAGATCTCGATCGGGTCGCTGGCGGCCCTCCAGGATACTTTTGAGCAGATCTACACATCGGTCAACCCCTCGGTCGTCAACATCCAGGTTGTCGATAACGGCTCGGGATCGGCTTCCTTGCAGGTGCCCCAGGGCTTCCCCTTTGGTTTTGGTTCGCCCAACGTGCAGCCGCAACGGCGAGCTCTCGGATCCGGCTTCGTTTGGGACGCACAAGGGCACATCGTTACCAACAACCATGTCATCGACGGCGCTGATCGGATCACCGTCACATTCTCCGATGAGACCACGGTCGATGCCACGCTCGTCGGGGCCGATCCGAGCAGCGATCTGGCCGTCATCCAGGTCGAACTCCCGGCCGCCCAGCTGCACCCGGTCACGATCGGGGATTCGGAGCAGGTCAAGGTCGGTCAGCTGGCGGTGGCCATCGGCAATCCCTACGGGCTCTCGGGAACAATGACTCAGGGGATTATCAGCGCCCTTTCGCGCTCGCTCCCGGTAGGCTCGGACAGTTCACCGTCCGAGCGAGGGCCGGTTTACACCATCCCTGACATCATCCAGACCGACGCTGCGATCAATCCCGGCAATTCAGGCGGGGTGCTGGTCAATGCCGGAGGACAGGTTATCGGCGTGACTTCAGCGATCCAATCGCCGGTCGACGCGAACTCGGGGATCGGCTTCGTCATCCCGTCCTCGATCGTGGACCACGTCGTGCCCGCGCTGATCGAGAACGGCCACTACGACCACCCCTGGATAGGGATAAGCGGGACAAGCCTGACCTACGATCTGGCGTCTGCGATGAAGCTCGATCCGGCGCAGAAGGGCGCGCTGGTGATCGAGGTCACTCCGAACAGCCCGGCCTCCAGAGCCGGCCTCGAAGGCAGCACCGGCCAGGGCGAGGTCAACGGTGTCCAAACCCCAATTGGGGGTGACGTGATCACGGCGATCGACGGCCAGCCAGTCAACAACTTCGAGGACGTGTCGTCCTACTTGATCAACAACACGCAGGCTGGACAGATGGTCTCCCTGACCATTCTGCGCCAGGGCTCGGAGCGGACCGTCAAGCTGACCCTGGGGAGTCTTCCCCAACAAACAGGCCAGTAGGAAAGCCCGCTTGGATGGGGCGAGGAGCTTCCCGGAGAGAGCCGGACCCACCTCTTCAGGAAGCTCTTCCCCCTACCTAACCCGTGAGATGCTCACGACAGGTCGTTAGTAATGGGCTGGGGGCATCCCACAAGACAGAGCCACAGGAGGGCCGATGAGACACGTCGCAGCAATCATTGCTGCCTTCATGATGAGTGCGCTGGTTGGGCTTGCCATGTTTGGGATTGGCGTCAATGCGATGGTGAATCGGAACGTGGTTCAGACAGTCGACGCGCCCGCCACCACAAATGTCTCGCTGGCGCCTCAAGGCCAACTCGAGCAGATGCAGAGCTTGATCTCACAGTACCAGGCTCGCGATCAGGAGTACCAATCTCAGTTGAACACCGTCATTCAAGAGTTGAATCAGAGGAACTCGCAGGTACAACAGTTCACTCGCCTGCTCCTCGAGCTCCAGAACCATGGATTAATCTTCATTCAGCCGGATGGGACGATTCTCCTCCCGGGAGACTGAATGCGGGATGTCCGAGGTGAGTGACATGCTCATCGAGGTTTGATCTATGAGACTTATGCGACGAGCACTCAGAGTCTGGATCGGTTTGACGAGCGCGGGTGCATTCCTGGCGGGATGGACGCTCCTGGCTCACGCGCCAAAGCCGGCGCCGCTCCAGTTCCAGGCGGGGGTCTCAGCTACGGCGATGCTGGAGCCACTGCCGACGCTACCGCCGCTGGCCGAGGGTTCCCTTCAGCTTCAACCCCTGCCTTCCCTGCCTCGGAGCCTGGCAGCGTTCCCGCGCCTTCGAACCTCGGGCTCATGATGCAATACGACGAGTTTCGGGCTATGAACTCGGAGATCATTGTTGCAGCAGAAGGCGATCCCATCGATTTGAGGTCTGGCTTTGAACGGGTTCGGGGCTTCATCCATGATCAGGAACTTCGATTCACACGCTTCTCGGATGAGAGTGAGGTGATGAGGCTGAACCGCGCCGCCGGCCGGTGGTTCAGAGCCTCCGCTGACCTGTTCGAGATCGTAGAGGCGGCATGTCGGTTGCATGCTCAAACCGGCGGGCTGTTCAACCCAGCCGTCCTGACTGCACTGCAACAGGCGGGATACGATCGCAGTTTCGACCAACTAGGCGACGTGCCGACTCCGAGCGGGGCTCTCCCGGCAGCGGCCGCTGTCCCGGATCTCGGGTGGATCGAGTTCGACGCAAAGGGGAGGAGGATCCGCCTACCTGCAGGAGTGCAGCTTGATCTGGGGGGAATCGCCAAGGGCTGGATCGCCGAGCGGGCCGCCCGATTGCTGGCCGACTACACGCAGGTGTGCGCCGTCAGTGCCGGTGGGGACATGTTCATGATCGGTCTTCCGACAGGTGAGAGCGCCTGGCAAGTCGCCCTGGAGGGTCCGCGGGATCGCGATCTCTCGCTGGCGGTCTTGCACATCGGTGCTGACACCGCCGTCGCGACCTCGTCCGTGACCAGGAGGCGCTGGATCACGGGCGGCCGCCCACGCCATCATCTGATCGATCCACGCTCAGGCGAGCCGACCGATTCAGATTGGCTTAGCGTGACGGTCGTCTCTTCTGAGGCCGCCGAGGCCGAGGCGATGGCCAAAGCACTCCTCATCGCGGGCAGCGCCTCTTCGTCGGGATTGCGGGACCGCGATCCTAAGCTCGTTATGATCGCCGTCGACAGATCCGGCGTGATGTGGGGCACTCCGAACGCGAAGGAGCTTCTCAATGGTTGGCAAGAATCGCAGTCTAACCCCTAAGGAATCATCGACGTGGACCGGGATCTTCGTCGGATTGGCCCTCATCGGTCTGCTCGCCGCCGGTGGGATCGGCGGCACGCTGGTTCAGCTGCCCGCAATGCAAGCCATGCGGCAGTCTGCAGCGGAGCTACTGTCACTCGACAGCGTGCAACTCATGTGGTTTATCACGCGCGCCTCAGGCTTGACCGGGTACGTCTTGCTCTGGCTCTCCACCGTTTGGGGCCTGGTCGTCTCCAGCAAGGCCTTGGACGCACTCTTGCACCGCTCATTCACCTACGACTTCCATGAGTTTCTTTCGCTCCTGGCGATCGGATTCATCGGCGTGCACATCGCCGTCTTGATGGCGGATCACTATCTGCCTTTCACCCTGTCTCAGATCCTTGTTCCGTTCCTCGCGCCTTACCGTCCGTTTTGGGTGGGCATTGGCGTGCTGGCGTTCTACCTGACCTTGCTCGTAACGGTTACCTTTTACATGCGCCGACGGATTGGCATGCGCGCCTTCCGCTGGATTCATCTTTCCAGCTTTCTGGCGTTCCTGGGAGCCGCCGGCCACGGGCTCATGGCTGGAACGGATTCGTCGCTCCCGCTCACCCAGGTCCTCTATGCCTCCACGCTCCTGGTAGTCGTATTCCTGACGACCTACTGGGCAACGCTCCGGCTCTTAACGAAATGGCAGGTGAAAGCGGCGGTCTCGACTCCGATCTCCCGCCAGCCTGAGTAGGGGTCGGTCTGAGCTCGTGGCCCGTCACATCAATCCGCCGAGCCTTAAGCTAGGATCTTGAGATCGTCCCAGCCGCGAACATCCGGAGGGATTTCCGGATTGGGCAAGTCTGCTAGGGCGTGATCATCTGCCCGCGAGGATTGGGCAAGCGCCTCAAAGCTCTGCTTATCTCCGGCGCGAGCCTTCGGCTCGCGGTTGGATCGTGGTCCAGCAGGATAGCGCGATTCGATTCACCCATTCTTGAGCGGCGAACGATGGGAGCCTTCCCCCAACTGGTTCGGGAGGGACGGACCGGCTTCGATCGAAATAGGCGATCTTGCCGAGGGGTTTTCCACCCCGAGTGCCTGAGAGGAGGCCGCAATCCTTTTTACTCTGGCACGGAGGTCGGTCTCTCGCTCGCGCTCACGATGAGATCCCATGCAATTTCCAGGTCATCTGCAGCCACCACCGGGCTGCCGGGAAGATCCAGCAAGACAAGCTTCAGACGATCGACGATCGGTTGCAGAGTTGCCCGCTGGGAGTCCGGGGAGGTCTGCATGATGGACTCCATTGCTGCGACCGCGGCCTGGGCATCTTCAGATGCAAGTCCCAGGTTGTTCTGGATCAGCCACCATCGGGCGCGGGTCATAAGCTCCATGACCCGAATCAGCTGCAATCGACGATCGAGCTCTTGGAGTGGCGCTTCCGAACCGCTCAGTAGTCCCTGCAGAGCCTGGACCTCGGCGGCGGTGTTGCCCAGGTCGCCCTTCAGCGCGTCAACATCCTTGACAAGCTGCTGGAGATCTTTCACCTCTCCGCCTTGCTGTTCGAGGGCCTTTTGGAGCTCTTCGACCTGGGCCTGCAATTCGGCCATTTGTTCCGTTTGGGATGCCTGCCCCCCTTCGATTCGCGCCAGACGCTCACCGATGTCCGCATCCCGTTTGTCGCTGTCGGCCTGGGCTTGAGCCATCTCAGCCTCAATCACGACAATCCTTTGGGAATTGACCTGAACAGGCTCGATGTAGTTGTGGTAAAGCGCAGGCGCGCCAAAGTAGGCGGCGGCTCCGACGCCGGCACCCAGAAGTACTACGAGCAACAGCCGCGCCAAGAACCGGATCAGCCGGCCGAAGTAGGACCCCCGGCGGTTTTCCGAGGCCTGCGCGACACTCTCTCCTTCGTCTACAGTCATCATGGGAATCTCCACTAGGGGCTTGGAATGGCTTCAGGCTGGTTCGGTCCGAACAATCCGCTGAGAAGGCGATTCAATCCGTCGAGGAATGTGTCAAAGCGATCGACGCGGCCGGCCAGACTCTCAGTCTTTTGAGAGAGTTCATCGACGACCTTCTGCATCGTCTCGATCTGGGTCCGGGACCCCTCGACTTGCGCCTGCATTGAATCGAGCTGACCCTCGACGGACCTCATCCGTCCAGTCAGGCCCTCCAGCGCTTGCAGGCGCTGGCTCATGGAGGCCTGCCGGGAAGATGCCGCGGCAAGGTCACTTTGTAGCCTCGCGAGCTCGGTTTGCATCTGGCGGACCGCCGGGTGCTGCCCGAAGTTCAGCGTGCGATTGATGCCGGCCAAAATCGTGAGAGTCAGAATGACCGAGAGCAGAATGCTGGTCACGCCTGTTCCGAGCATCTGCCAGAGGTCGTCCACTCTCCTCACCGCCTCGGGCAGATCGGCTACACGCTCCGAAGCGCGCCTCCCAACGTCCCGGATGCCGGCTCCTGCATCCACGGCGGCTTTCTTGATTCTGTCTGTCGCTTGTCCCGCGTCATTCCGTATGTCTGCCATGCCTAGATCGAGCCCTTGGCCAGTCTCTTCACCTAACTCGGCCGAGTGGCTCCCTCGGGTTCCTCCAATCTCACTTGATTCCGATTCTGCGTCGCCGATCTGGAGATACGGCCTGATTCGGGCGAGGGTTTCCTCTCCAAGTCCAACTACGTTCCGGAGATCTTCCACGCTTTCGAACGGGCGCGCAGCCACAATCCGGCGGGCCAGTCCACGCCCAATCCCTGGAAGCTGCATGAGGCTAACCTGATCGGCCGTATTCGGATCCACGTACAGTTCACGCTCGTCAGACATTCTTTCCTCCCATTCCGACGGACCAAGCTCGGGTCGTCCGACCTGCGAAGGTCTGCAGGCACAGACCCGAGGGCTGGCATCCCACGCTCCGGCGCGGACAAGCGTCCAACGGTATGATTCAGGATGTCAGCCACGCCTCTGGCACTGAGCGGGGAATTCCATGAATTATCGCCGGGAGCCGAAAAGCGTCGATCTCGGGCGTAATCGTGCGGCTGCTCAGGCCGAGGTGGTTGACCCGATCACCAATCCGTTGGGCGCGCTAGGATTCACAAGGTTCATAGTAACATGCCATGTTCACATTTCAGAATCCGAATGACAATCGCGTCGCCCTGCTTATCTCGACGCTTTCCGTTGCAGGATCCGGCTCGATTGCCTTCCACACAAGTCATGCTGCACCCAACTCCTGATCGGTCCGGCCGTGAGGCCGCGCCCGGCGTGCCCTCGGGTAACCGTCAACTGCGCGCTTTGAGCGATGTGGGTGGATGCCTGTGAACGTCCGGCGGGCCAATACGGCCCGGACTCGGAAGCGCTCTCGGCCCTGGTGCAGACTCGCGACCAGCCGCTTGTTGCCGGCCCTCGCCGTTTGGGCGCTGGTGGGCTGCTCGCCGTTGCCGTCAGCACCTCAGACTCGAACGCCTGCTCCGCCCGTTCCCGGCCCTCCGACAAGCCCAACAGGCACTGCTCGAATCCACCCCTCCAGCACACCGCCCACCCTGCCCTCGGAGACACCCTCCTTGACGCCTGTTCCAGTCGAGGAGGATCTGGGGCTGTCGGCCATCTCTTATCGGATCCCCCTCACGATCCGACATGTCACCGGTGATTCGGCGGTCCTTTTCTTCGAATTGTCGGAGCCGGCAGCGGGCACTGTCTACCTGCGTCCGATCGGATCCGGAGACCCACAGCAGGAAGTGGACTTCTCGGCGACCGAAACGCGCCATCAGATCATCTTCGAGAAGTTGCTTCCGGGGAGACGCTTTCAGGCCACCGTGGCCCTTGAGACTCCCGAGCACGATTCGCAGCAGCCGAGCTTTCTCGGCCGCGCCTGGGGGCCGCTTTCCTTTGTAGTCCCTCAACCCGAGGATTCGTTGCGTTTCGGCGTGATCGGCGATGCCAGCTTCGGCGACCCTGCTACCCGCGCTTTGATCGAGCAGATGGCCGGCGCCGGCCTGGACTTTGTCCTGCACGCCGGGGATGTGGTCGACGAAACGGAACCAGGGGTCAATCCGTACGACGCATATGCTGAGAAGTTCTACGACGTCTTCGAGCCTCTGCTGCGTGATCTGCCCATATACACCGTTCCCGGGAATCACGATTACGAGTTCGACATCCGCTTAGGAGAGGAGCCGTTCTACTTCCGCGCCTTTCCAGCCTTTCCCGACCCGGAACAGCCCGGCCAGGGAACCGCCGAACGAAATCAATACTATGCCTTCGAGTCCCACAGCATACAGTTCGTGATGCTCGATTCGCAAGTCCTGTTCGGCGTTCCAGGCAGGGAAGAGGAGCGGACATGGCTCGAGGAACGACTGGCTGACACGCGCTTCAAGGCCACCATCCCGATTGTGCATGTGGCGCCTTTCAGCAGCAGCTCGGTGCACCCAACCGACAGTCTCCCGGTGCGCCAGGCGTGGGTGCCGCTGTTCGAAACCGCGCATGTTCCAGCAGTCTTCTCCGGGCATTTCCATCAGTACGAACGCCTTTCTGTCAACGGCATCACGTATATCGTCTCCGGGGGAGGCTCATCGACCCTGTACGCGCCCGGCCCCTTGCTGCCCCAGAGTCAAGAGTTCAGGCGTCAGACGCACTTCGTCCTGTGCGAAGTGAACGAGGACACCGTGGTGATCACGGCGATCGCTCTCGGGGGCGAGGTGATCGACGGGGCAGTGCTGCAGCTCAAGTAGTCTGGAAAGCCAAGAGGGCGGCGCAGAGGCGAGACCGGACTCGGTGCTTGGCATGATGCGGCGAACCGGCCGGAAGGACGCACGTGGATCCCGGCCATGCCGTGTCATCGGGGAGATCCCCCGGCTGATGTGGCCACGCCCGGCGGGCCATGACGTGGCCCGGCCGTCGCGCGAAGCGTGCTGCGCCGGGGACGATCCCCGGCCCAGCACGCGCTGACCTCCTGCGAAACCGATCGGGTTCAGCTCATCCCCAATGGGCGTTGCCGGTCAGGGATTAAGGGATTTGGTATCCGGTCAGCTCGATGGTCACTTCCACCTCTGCGCCGAGGACATTGCTCGTCTCAACCGATCGGACGTACCCGATGTCCGGCGCGTACCAGCGAACGACCGTCCCTTCGATCGTCGTGGGGACCGCGAAACCACTCAGCTTGATCGTGATGTCCATCTTGGTCGTGCTTTCAACTCGGAGCGCCTCGAACGTCCCAGCTGGCACTGTGACGCTTTCGATTTCCACGGCCGTGGAGCCGTAATCGACGCTGCCCTTCACCTCGGCGGTCTGGTCACCCGGCAAGGTCTGGTTTCCTTCGAGCTTGAAGGACTGCGACCACGTGTCGCCGGCGGCGAGATCCCGCGGGAGTGTGATCCCGCTAACCTCGGTCGTGTCAAACACGGCCTGCAGGTCGGCCACAGCCAGTGTTGCGGAGGCTCCGCCGAAATCCAGAGCCACCAGGCCGTCCGATTTGCAAGACCAGCGTTGCGTCCGCGTGACCTCGTCGAACTCGCTGGTCAGAATGAAGCCGTCCCCGGTTAGTTCGCTGATCGTGTCTGTGTATTGGGCCGTGTCGGAGGACCCGCCGGTCACCTCATAGGTCCAGGTCGCCCCCTGTATGACGGGGAAGTACATGTTGGCGCAGTCTCCGCTCGCCGAGCTCGGGACCGGTGTGTCGACGGACACCGCCGTTGGCGATGCCTCCGTCGGCGAGACTTGCGGCCCGGCTTCGGAGCCAGTGCCGCCATCCACCTGGCTCCCGCCGAAAGACGGCAGGCCGCAGGCGAGGGCCCCCACCGCTAGCGATACGATCATCAGTCTGACGGACGTCCACGGGTCAACCCTTCTCATCCTAACCTCCTCTGCGAAGTTGTTCACGTTTCACGCTTCACCTGTGGTCACGGCACCGATGGCCCAGACCAACAGACCTCCCTCCGAAGGTCCGCCTGCCCCACCGGTGGCCTCCTGCTCTTGAAGCGCTCCTTGACGAGAATACCGCCGGCTGAGGCGCCAGGATGCACACCGCATACGCCGCTCCCGGGCAGGCGTGAAACACAATTCTCACGCAACGCGGCCTATCTGGCAATGGTGGATTCTCGTGTCGCTGCCCTTCAGGGAAAGGCAGCGTGGTATCATTGCGGTGAGCGGCCCGACGTGGCCGCTGGGTTTTTCATGGACCTCCGGACTCTCTACCCCATCCTGCTGGTCATCTTCACCAATATCCTCGGCGCAGGCGTGATCTTTCCCATCCTTCCGCTATACGCCGAGGGACAGTTCAACGGCACGGTATTCCAGATCACCCTGTTGGCGACCGCGTTCTTCGGCGCTCAGTTCCTGGCCGCCCCCTGGCTGGGCCGTCTTTCGGACAGGGTCGGGCGCAGGCCGGTGTTGCTGCTGAGCCAGATGGGCACAGTCCTAGCTTTCATTTTGTTCATCTTTGCCGGACCCCTCGGAAACTGGCTTGACATCCATCTGACACGCCTTCCGATCACCGGCGGTATGGCCATGCTCTATGCCGCTCGCGTGCTGGACGGGATAACGGGCGGGAACATCACGACAGCCCAGGCCTATGTCAGCGATATCACGGACCAAGACAACCGTGCTCACGGACTTGGCCTTCTTCAAGGCGCGTTCGGGTTGGGCTTCGTGTTCGGGCCCGCATTCGGTGGAATCCTCTCGAGCTACGGCCCGACAGTGCCTTTCATCGGAGCGACCCTGATCACGAGCCTGACATTCCTACTCACATTGTTCACACTCAAGGAGTCACTCGCCCCAGAGGATCGGCGAGATGGAGTCCCACGATCGCGAGAACGGATGAGCTTGGCGGCTTTGCTCGCCCATCCGGCGCTCCCGGTCATCCTGGGGGTGACATTTGTCACCACCCTGGCCTTCTCGGCCCTCCCGGCCATCTTCGCCTTGTACGCCCAGAAGGTCCTGTTCCCATCGTCGATGGCCTCCGACCGGCTGCAGTTGATGATCGGGCTGATGCTGACGATGCATGGTCTCATCACCGTGATCACTCAGGTCACTCTTCTCAGACCGCTCGTGCATCGATTTGGGGAACAACGAGCGCTCGTCGTGGGGGATCTGGCGCTCCTGGTGGCGATGCTCGGGGTCGGCGCGGCAGCCGGGCCTCTGCTGGCCGTGGTCGCGTTCGCGCCATACGCCTTCGGCCAGGGAGTGACGCAGCCCAGCCTGCAATCCCTGATGACACGCTTTGGAGGTCGCGGGACGGGTGGCCAACTCTTGGGGCTGTACCAGGCGGCCCGAAGCCTGGCGCTGATTTTCGGCCCGCTCTGGGCCGGCTTTGCATTCGAACAAATCGGACCGAGGTTCGTCTTCTACGTAGGCGCAGGGCTGATGGGTCTGGCCACCTTGCTGGCCCTTTTCCTCGTTTCAATGCCGGTCCCCACACAGGTTGCCGGATCGGTCGAGTCTCGGCCCACTTAAGGTCCGTGACCACCCCCTCGGTGCGCCGGCGCGGGGACAGGCCTCCTGACTAGGGCGGCATCCTCTCTGTGCTGATGATAAGGGTCGCAGGCTGCAACGCTTGTGTCATCCCTGAAGGAGGCGAGCGGGCCAAAGCGTGAACCCAGATGCTTCCCCTTTGCCATCCGCGCTACATCCGATCTCAATTGGATATGCAGATGCCGCCGCGCCTCAGAGGGACATTTCCGGGGAATTCACGATTCCTGGATGATGAAACTTGCCCTTACGTCAACCATCAAGCCGAGCTTTCTTGGCGCTTTGCTTTCTTCCAAACTTCGGAATCTGGGCTATCCCTTGACCGAACCTGCCAGGAAACCTCGCACGCAGTAGCGTTGAAGCGCGAAGAAGACAAGCAGCGGAACAATCATGCTCATGAAAGCACCAGAGGTCAGCAGGTGCCAACCTTGGCCGCGATCGCCAACAATCGCCGCCAGTTTCATGGTCACTACCCGGGTATTCGGGTCGGGACCCAGGATGATCATCACCGCCAAGTAGTCGTTCCACACCCACAAGAACTGGAAGATGGCGATGGAGGCCAAGGCCGGCACGGATAGCGGCAGGATCAAACGCGTGAAGATCGTGAAATGGGAGGCACCATCTATAAACGCAGATTCAAGGGTTTCGCGCGGCAGGGCGCGAATGTAACTATAGAGCAGGAAGGTGGCCAAAGGCAGGCCGAAACCTGTATGGGCCAACCAAATTCCCAGAAAAGTCCCGTTGAGATGCAAGCCAGCAATACCCCGCAAAACGGGGACCAGGGCGATTTGAAGTGGGACGACCAGCAGGGCGACAACCAAAGCGAACCAGAAGCGTTTGCCTGGAAAGCTCATCCAGGCAAAGCCATAAGCCGCGAAGGCGGCGATCGCCTGGCACGCAGAACCACTCACGCTCATTCTGACAGGTAGGCACAGCCTCTGGTCCTTACAGTTGGTTCAGGGTTCGAGTCCCTGGTCGGTCACCTAAATACGGTCGAAAGACCGCGTTCTTCTGTTGATTGAGGCAGATATGGGGCGTCAGAAGGGACCGACCAGAAAATGGCTGGGCGGATCCAGCCGGAGAGAATCGAATTTCACAAGGGATAATCTACGGGATTTCCATCATCATCTGCATAGCGAATCACAGCCTTGTCGTATTTGAAATCCACCATTAGTTGACATTTGCTTCGCTCCCTCTCCCAAGACAGTTCCAGGACCGAATCATCCGAGTCCAGGATCTGAAACGCCCCATCGAAGGCATCGTATTCATTGCGGAAGCGAATCAGTCTTAACAAGCGTTGGACAACCGGGCGCTGCAGGTCCCGTTTTACCTCATCCATCGAATAGTTGTGCCGATTGATTTCGCGGCCATCGCCCGTTTTTTCCGCTGCGGATTGATCGTTTTTTCCTGCCAGCAGGCCAACATAGTAGACTTGCGGAACGCCAGGTGTGAAGAACTGAATAGCCCTGGCAGCCAAATAAGCATCGTCATTGCAATCCAGCAGAGAATAGAATGCCCCCCGGATTTGATGAACATCAAAACCATCCGGACCCCTATGCCTGGGAGAGAATACGGGGCTGAGATTGGCGCCCCTATTCAGACAAATGCCAACCACCTTGCGAGCGTCCTCACTTCTATAAAGGCCATTCAAGTCCGGTATGATCGGCACTCCATCATGACAATCAAGCATG
>Ga0299915_10000867_pt1 | contig 22352 bp, 23 predicted proteins | sample RVTome_13_FD_200263 | JGI IMG/M metagenome (GOLD analysis project Ga0299915, IMG submission 200263) | Soil microbial communities from uranium-contaminated site in the Upper Colorado River Basin, Wyoming, United States - RVT92D227 (version 2) ... | reverse complement strand
AAAGCAATGCTACAAAATACGGCACGAAAGCTCCGGAAATCCCAAAGACTTCTTTGGTCATGCATCTTTGCCTCGGATCTTCCTTGGGCCTGATAGATCGTTCCATTACTTATGCGAAACTCAATAAAACAGGAATATTTACAATTGCCTTGAGTCTTTTTTGAACTGCTTCTGAATCACCTTGTTCTGATTCTTGTAAGACCAACGCCGAGATATACGCATCAAAAACGTCTAATATGCGAGGCCATTTTTTATGAGTGATTTCCTGCCGGCCTGCAATTATGATATCAGTACTGGTTTTTGATGTAAAATAGCTGACAACGCTTGTTTCAATATACACTTTTTCTTTCATATTGTCCCACTGAAAACTTTTTGGTTCACGTTACCCTTTTATCCCCTCAAAACAAGCTCATCTGTTCTTCACCTTCTTTGGGTTTTGCCCCCTCCCCTTCCTTGGGAAAGATGCTGATCCGGCCGTAGACGCCGTCGTAGCCGGGCACGATCTTGAGCTTGCCCTGGCGCACGAGCATGATCCCCTCGTATACTTTTGGAGTGGCGAGCTTTTTGATCTCCTCGGAGGGCAGATCGATGAGGATGGCGAATTCCGAGCCCCCTTGCTCCACCATCCGCATATACTCCTGCTGCACCCCCTTGGTGTTCGGCCCCTGTTCCAGGGCCTCGGCAATAATCTCCTCCAGCGGGATGAGGTGGATAGTGGGGATGGCCTTTTTGGGGACGAAACCCACGGGTCTATCGGCCAGCTCCTCGACCCGGTGCATCACCCCCACGGTGAGCTGCCTGCCGCAGACCGGGCAGATATTGTTATGCTGCTTGCTTTCCTGGGGTGTATAGAGGACGTTGCACATGCGGTGGCCGTCGTAGTGGTACTTGCCTTCTTCAGGGAAGAACTCCACGGTAAAGAGCAGGCCTGTCGGGTCCTTTTCTTTGATCACGCGCGCTATCTCCTTATATTCCAGTGCACAGGCAAAGGCATTGGCCTCCCTGCCGATCTTGCTGGGGGAGTGGGCGTCGGAGTTGGAGATCAGGGTGATGGGGTCGAGGGCGCTCAGGCGCCAGTTCATCTCCGGGTCCGAGGAGAGGCCGGTCTCGATGGCAGAGATGTGCTTGGCCTGCTCCTCAAAGCACTCCTCGAGCGAATCAAAGCCCGAATTGGCGCCGAAGACCGAGAACCAGGGTGTCCAGGCGTGGGCCGGGACCAGGAGACAATCCTGGGAGATGTCGAGGATTATCTTTACCAGATCCTTTGCCGGGAAGCCGAAGATAGGGCGTCCGTCAGACCCAAGCTTTCCCAGTCTGCCCAAGGCCGTGTTTATCTTTTCAGCGACGGCAATGTTCGGGGCGAAGATCAGGGTGTGGGTGCGGCGGTTGGTCTGCTTACCCTGGGTGAAGATGTTGCTCACCTCGGTGACGAGGATAAAAAGCGTCTCCTGCTCCCCCTCTTTAAGACGATAGATCCCGTCGGCTGCCGGTTCGAGCTTGGCCTTGATCTCGGCGAAGTAGAGGGGGTGGGTGAAGTCGCCGGTTGCCACGAGCTTGATCCCCTTGATCCTGCCCCAGCGGGCGATGGTATCGAGCTCCATCTCCTTGCTGGTGGCGCGGCTGTACTTGGTGTGCACATGCAGATCGGCGATAAACCGCGTCACAGGAATATCTCCTCCGGCGCAATACCCTCGGTCTTGATGACCCGCCACTTGCCCCGTTCCTTGATGAGCGTGAAGGTCACCTGACAGGGCTTCTCGGAGCTGCCGACGATGTATCCTGTCTTATCCTGCATCCGGGCCGTGGCCCAGGTGAGGATGGTAGCCCTGCCTTGCTTGTTTTCTCCGATCGTTATCTGCATCTCCTCTATGCGGATATTGATTGCGTCGAACTGGTGAAAGACCCGCTGAAACAGCGCCATGATGGCGACCTTGTTGAGGCCGTAGTCGTCCCGGTATGAACGGGAGACCTGCTCCAGCACCCCCTCGATATCCTTCTTCTCGATGGCCTCCTTGCCCTGGTAGATCACCCGCTTGATCCGGGCTTCATCAGAAACGAGGAGATGCTTGAACAGGAAGAAGCAGCCGACGGCTGCCAGGACGATAACGACGTTCATCGCTTTTTTTCTGCTTATTCTCATCCCTTTTTCCCCTTCCACCATTTCTTGAGCCGCTCGCGGATATCCAGCTCGTTTCCCCGGTCTGTGGGGTGATAGTAGCGGCGTTTTTTTATCTTTTCCGGCAGGTACTCCTCCTCGACAAAGGCGCCGGGGAAGCTGTGGGGGTAGCGGTATCCCTTGCTGTACCCCATCTCTTCCATCAAACGGGTCGGCGCGTTGCGCAGGTGCATGGGAACGGGCAGGGACCCGGTCTCCTTGACGGTCTTGCGCGCCTCGCTGTAGGCGGTATAAATGGCGTTGCTCTTCGGGGCCGCGGCCAGGTGGACCACGGCCTGGGCCAGGGCCAGCTCGCCCTCGGGCCGGCCGATGAAGTGAAAGGCCTGCATGGCTGCCACGGCCACGAGCAAGGATTGTGGGTCGGCATTGCCCACGTCCTCAGAGGCGAAGCGTACGATTCTGCGCGCTATGTAGAGGGGGTCCTCGCCCCCCTCGATCATCCTCGCGAGCCAGTAGAGGGAGGCGTCGGGGTCGCTCCCCCGCATGCTCTTGTGCAGGGCCGAGATGAGGTTGTAGTGCTCCTCACCAGTCTTGTCGTAGAGGACCCTCTTTTGCATCGCCTCCTGAGCGGCCTCGGGGGTGATCTTTCTTTTCCCGTCCTTTGCCGGCACGGTCGTCATGACGGCCAGCTCCAGGGCGTTGAGAGCTGCCCGGGCATCGCCGTCAGCCAGGGTTGCCAGGAGCTTTAAGACCGAGGGGTCTATCTCCACCTGATCCTGCTGGAGCCCGTGCTCTTTATCGGCGAGGGCGCGGCGCATGATCTCCATCAATTCCTCGGGCCCGAGCTGCTGGAGGGTGAAGACCTGCACGCGGGAGAGCAGCGGCGAAATTACTTCAAAGGAAGGGTTCTCAGTAGTGGCGCCGATCAGGCAGATGGTTCCTTTTTCCACGTGGGGGAGGAAGGCGTCCTGCTGGGCCTTGTTGAAGCGGTGGATCTCGTCCACGAAGAGGATGGTCCTTCGCTGGCGAAACGTGCGCTCTTCTTCCGCCTCCTTGGTCACCTCCCTGATCTCTTTCACGCCGGAGAGCACGGCACTGAAGGAGACGAAGCAAGCATCGGTCCGCGTGGCGATGATCCGGGCCAGGGTGGTCTTGCCTGAGCCAGGCGGGCCCCAGAGGATCAGGGAAAAGAGATCACCCTTTTCGATGGCCTTGCGCAGGACCCGGCCCTTGCCCAGGATGTGCTCCTGTCCCACGAATCCATCGAGGTCCCTGGGGCGCATCCTCTCGGCAAGAGGGGCCATGCCGGCCATAACCTCCTTGACCTTTTCGACGAATAGTTCCATCTTTTATTTCCTGGCCTTGCTCAAAAAATAAGCTTTCACTATATTCCTCTCCCCCCCGCCACAAGACGGCGGGATCCCGAAGCGGGACTTGCGACACAGGTGAGGGGGAAAGGCATAATGATAACTACCCTCACCTGCCGCCTTGCGGCATCCCGTCTTCTCTGATTTATGCAAAGCGGCGCGGGACTGACCCTCTCCCCCCAATTGTTGAGGGGAGAGGGAAAGAAAAGAGAGTTTCATCTTGCGTGGATGACGCACCGTCATGCCGCCGAAGCCGAAGCCGAAGGTGACCCTTTGGCCAATGGATTGCCTTTTATACCTGCGAAGAAGCATAAAAGTTGTTCAACCGTTTCATCGCCTTGAGCTTTTCGCTGTGCCCGACCTTGGCTTGCCAGAGGCCTTTTTTCAGGTAGTCGATCGAGCGATCATAGGTCTCGCGATCAACCGGATAGGAATGGCCGTCCTTGCCGCCGTGGGCAAAGCTGAACCTGGCCGGGTCCTGAAAGCTCGGCCCTTGCCCATAGATCAACTCCGCCATCAGGCTCAGGGCCCGGATGGTCTTGGGCCCCACGCCGGCTATGCCGAGCACTGCCTCGAAGTCTCGTGGCCCCTGCTCGTAGGTCTTGAGCAGGACCTTGTGCAGGTACCGGGTATTGAGATCGACGGGGGTGATGTGGTGGCGCCGGGGGAGCTCGAGCTCTGCTATCCGATTCGCCTCGACGATGACCCGACCAGGCTCCTCCCTGGCCAGCGCGGCAACGCTATCGCGTGCGCCCCGGCTCTCCCGGGCAACCATATTGAGGACCCGGCCCCGGGCGTCGCAGCAGATGGCGGCATGGGGCTCACAGCAGAAATCATCCACCCCCTCGCTGAGCCAGTGGTATCGCCTGGCGTAGCGGGTGGCGGCGTTCATCCCCTGCTGTATCACGCACCACTCCCCCTGTCTGGTAAAGACAAACAGATGGTGATAGAGCTGATAGCCGTCCTGCAGGGCGCTGCTGTCCACCTTGGCCGCCATACGGCTGGCGTAGACGAGGGGGGCGGGCTCAACGGTGAGGCGATCGCAGTGGCCCTCGATCTCCTGCGGAGTATGGCGCGAGGTCTTTCCCTTGCCGCCGGCGCAAAAGATCCCTGTCTCGCCTTCCAGCCCCCGCAGCCCTTCCTTGAGCGCGCCGCACACCGTCGTGGTGATGCCGCTGCTGTGCCAGTCAAAGCCCAGGAGACACCCGAAGGCCTGAAACCAGAAGGGGTCTGAGAGGCGGCGCAGGACCTCCGCGGGGCTGAACTCCATAACCAGCGCGCGGGTGATCTCCCGGGCCAGGGCAGTCATCCGCTCGAAGAGCCACGCCGGGGCCTTGCCGTAGTGGAGGGGGAGGTTGACGATCCCTCGGCGCATCCCCTTACCCGGTTACCTTGTAGATCGTGTCACCCTTTCTCACCCGGTCCTTCACCTTGATCCCAATATCGTCCCCCGGCTTCGCCTCCTGGATGACATCGCGGTCTATCTGCATGGAGGCGACCTCCTGGGTAAGGTCCGTGGTGTGGCCCTTGACGTGAATGGTGTCGCCGACCTTGAGCCCGTCTCCCTCCACGTGGAAGGCGACGACCCCGATCTTGGCAAAGTAGTCCATGACCGTACCGATCTTCTTCTCTTCCATTGTTATCCCTCCTTTCGTTATGACGGTGGTAACGAATGCCCCTCTTCCCCATACGGATGAATAGGTTTTTCTCTGGCACTGGGTCTTGCCTCAGGCAAGCCTACTGTGTGGCTGATCATCTTTTTTTCGGCGAGGAATGCTATGACATGCTCTACCTCGATCGAATCGAGGCATTGTTGCTGCTGACAACTGCGCTGCCGATCCCTGGCACAGGGGGCGCAGGCAGCCTGGCCCTGGAGCCAAAAGGCCCTTGCACCGTGAGGTGCCCAAACAACGGGGTCGGTGGGGCCGAAGATGGCGATGGTCGGTCTCTTCAGGGCCGCTGTCAGATGCGAGATGCCGGAGTCGTTGCCGATAAAGAGGCTGACACAGCTCAGCAGGGCTGCCAGCTCGGTGATGGGCTTGTCGCGCACGAGCAGATAGGGGATGCCTTCAAGCCCTTGCAAGACCTCCGCAGTGATTGTCTCGTCGGCAGGCCCCTGGCAGATGAGGAGCTTTTTGGATGCTCTTGCCAGTGCCCTGCCCAGGGCGGCAAAGCGAGAAGCAGGCCAGGCTTTTTTTCGGCTTCCAGCCCCGGGGTGGAGGGCGACGATCGCGTCAAGGTCCCAGCCCTTCCGGAGGAAAAATGCCTTGGCCTCTTCTTGCGCCCCCTTAGGGGGGAAGATCAGCGGAGGGGTAGGGGAGGCGGCGATCCCGAGGGTCTTTAAGGACAAGAGGTGGTGGTCTATCACGTGCATCCTTGTGTCGGGAAAGGAGGGGAGGGTGAAGATCCGTCTTATCCCCGCGCGGCGGAGGCTGTAAGCCAGGGTCTCCGATCGGGCAAAGCAGAAGGCGGCATCGAATTGGCCGAGATGCCTCTTCATCGTCGCGGGCAGAGGTGCATTTTCCTGGAACAAGGGGGCCATATCGCCCCTGTTGATATCCATAACGGCATCGGCATAGGGATGGCCGTGGACCAGGGCAAGGGTCCACGGGTGTCCCATCATCTCCAACCAGGCCGGCTGCAGGGCATCCCGCAGGGCCTTGATAGCCGGCAGGGTGAGGATGAGATCACCCAGGGCCCCCTGGTGGCAGACGAGGATTCTGCTGCCAAGCACCCCGGCCGTGTTGTGCAGTTCCTCTCGTGACATACGCCCTCTTTTTCCGCACATGCCTTATTTCTTTGAGAAAAGTATAGGATAGTCTCTGGAGGTATGTCAATCTTTGTCCCAAGAGGGTTCAATCCCACTCCTTAATTTAGATTTTATAGGCTGCGGGATCCCGCAAAGCGGGAGGATTCAAGGGTTCAAGGATTCAATCCCGCCCTGCAATGTAAATTTACGGAAGCGGGATGCCGCTGGCGGCAGGGGTCGAGTTCCGCCTTTGGCGGGATTGACCCCTCAATCACTGCCGACTTGTTACGGTAGTAGTTAACTGAAGTATGCTCGTTTTTTAATCTCCTCACATATGCAGCTCGATGATATCGCCGTCCTGAAGGATATAGTCCCGTTGCACCCGCTGCCCGTCAAACCTCCCCGAACCCCAGATCCTGGCGTACTGGAACTTGGCGACGAAGTCCTTGTGGATCTCCTTGGCGAGGTCGAGGACCGTGCTCCCTTGCTTGAGGATGATCGGGGCGCTCGGGTCTGCCTCGCAGCCAGGGCGTTTGGAGTAGACGCGCAGGATGTCAAGGAGCGAGAAGACGCGCTGCCGCAGTCCCTCCATATGGGCCCCCTGTTTGGCGGATACCGTGATGAGGGGGAATCGTTCATTGTAGAATTCTTTAAAGATCGCGGCGTTCTCCCCTGATCTCGGCAGATCCCCCTTATTCCCCACGAGCAGATATTTCTTGATGAAAGAGCCGGGCTCGACATCCCCATGCTCATCCCCCCGGAGGATGATGCGCTGCCCTCGCAACACCTGCCGGATGTCCTCCAGTTCCGACACGGGATCTTGGCTGAGATCGAGGATCACCAAGAGGATGTCGGCGTTGCGCATGATGTTGAAGGCCCAGGGCTCGGTGTGCTCCGCAATCAGGGGCGGGAGATCCACCAACTGGATCTGGATATTCTCAAAGACCATCATGCCGGCTTGGGGCGTCTGGGTGGTGAAGGGGTAGTCGGCAATCTCGGGCTCGGCGTTGGTGATGGCAGCCAGGAGCTGGGACTTGCCGGCGTTCGGAACGCCCACCAAGGCCACCTGGCCGGCCCCTTCGCGCTTTACGCTGAAGAGGGCAGCCCTGCTCCCCCCCTTTCTGCGCTCCTGCTCGTCCTTGAGCTTGGAGAGCCGCTTGCGCAAATCAGCCCGCAGCTTATCGGTGCCCTTGTGGTGAGGCATGATGGCGAGCATGGCCTCGAGGGCAGCGGCCTTTTCAGCCGGCGTCTTGGCCTCCCGAAACCTCTTTTCCGCGTCAAAATATTGGGGCGGCAGGTTGGCCGGCATATGATCTCCAAACCTTCTCAACGGTCTTCATATCAGACTCCGGCATAAAAATACCGTTTTCCCAGCCGGGATTCAAGGGTGCAAGATGCCGGGGCGATCCACCTTGTTAGATCTAAAAGGCGGGTTCGTAAGCTACCCCCTCTGACCCCGAAGGTGGCTCTGACCAAAGGGTCACCTTCGGTTTAGCCAAAAAGGTCACTGGCCAAAGGGCCACCTTCGGCTCCGGTCTGCGGGTAGTGGTGGTGGAGTGCTCAGCTACAAGGTGAACCATATAGAAGCCGTTCTGTACATTTGACCAAAGGGTCACCTCCGGATTTTCACCAAAAATCTCCACAAAAAATGTGGAAAACCTGTGGATTTTACCCCCCTCTGACGCCAATCGGGTGTCTGTTTCCGATGCTATTACCACATTGCCTAATCTTTAGGCAGTAGGAAATCACCTGGCACGAACCCCAAATTTTAATTAAAATCCTTTAAAAACAATAAGTTACTCAATGACGGTGAAAGTAGTCTCCCCCAGAAGCAGGTAGCGGATATCAGAGAGGTCCTTTAGGGGGGTCCTGACCATGACCTCTGACCCCGAAGGTGGCTCTGACCAAAGGGTCACCTTCGGTTTAGCCAAAAGGGTCACCTCCGGGTTGCGCTGTTGATCAAAACCCGCCCAGATCCCCAGGCCTCTGGTGAAAAAGTCCGCATCGTTGAGCCCCAGCACGTGCCCCTGAAGACCCTCATACTGCCCTTCCACTGCCGCCAGGAAAGGTTCCGAATGGATAAACGTCACGGCATCGAAGGAGATGCGCAGGCACGCGCACCCCTGAAAATATTCCTGAAACCGCTGCTGCCGGTATGCTTGCCTGATCTCCGGGGAGCGGATGCTTACATCCGGATAGGGCGAAAGTCTGTGGATCTTTATTCCCTTCCTTCCTTGAACCGCCGTGAGGATGTTCTCGACCTCGCCAGCCCTTTGGATAGCAACGATGTGCTGGGGGTGCAAAAGTTCTATCTTATGGAACTTCAGCTCGAACCCTATGGCCCCTGCCACGAGGCCCGTCGTATCCACCACCACCATCCGGGCCCCCTGTTCTTCGGCCTTGCGCATCAATTTCACCACCCCTGCGGCAGTTGCCGGGAGGTGATTGGCAGGAGAGGTTGCCCCGATGAAATAAAGGTAGTCCCACCCCAATCGCTCCGTTGTTTGAGGAGGCACAGAAGGAAGAAGCATACCCAAGGTGGTGGGGGGGCCGATGATGGACTGGCCCGGGTCTGCATCGAGGTAGGCAGTCCTGAAGCCCGCCTCTATGGATTGGGAGCAGAGGAAGCGGGCAAGGGTGCTCTTGCCGGTGTCAGAGGCCCCGAGCATAAAGACGCAACCAGGGCAGGCGGCTATCTCTCGAAAGAGCAGAGACCATGCTTCAGGGATGGGGTGATCCATCTTCTGCATCAGCGTCTCTGCCCCAGGGTCCTTCGAACCGGTAACTCTGTTGAACATAGATATATCCGCATCGCGGAGAATGGTAGTCAAAAGCCCCTCAGGAATCAAGCGTTTGCAATGCCCTGGGCAAGGAGGATCACCCTATCTTGACTCCCCACATAAAATTTGTTATTTTGTTTAATAGTTTAGCACAGGAGGAGCATGCATGGGCAAAGAGAACGAAAAGACCAAATCATTGGAGGAGCGGGTCAAACTCACGGGGAAACTGGTATGGGATAGATATGATGAGGCCCAGGTCAAGCAGGCATTTGCCTTTGCCGAGGGATATAAGGGGTTTCTGGACGAGGCCAAGACCGAGCGGGAGGCGGTGGACGCGATCGTCAAGTCGGCCCAGAAGGCGGGTTTTTGCGCCTGCTCCCAGAAGGGTAAGGATAAGAGGATATACCGTCTCAATAAGGACAAGAGCGTCGGCCTCGCCACCGTGGGTAAACAACCCCTTGAGAAAGGGCTCAGGATCATCGTCTCCCACGTCGATTCTCCCAGGCTCGACCTCAAACAAAACCCCCTGTACGAAGAGCTCGACATGGCCTTGCTCAGGACACACTACTACGGGGGTATCAAGAAATACCAATGGGTGGCACAACCCCTGGCCATGCATGGGATCATCGTCAAGACGGATGGCAAGAAGGTGAAGATCGCAATTGGGGAGCGCGAGGGTGATCCGGTATTCACCATCTGCGACTTGTTGCCTCACCTCTCCAGAAAGGTCCAGGAGGAGAAGAAGCTGAAGGAGGCCATCGAGGCGGAAAAGCTTACCATCCTGGCGGGTCATCTTCCCTTTGCCGACCGGGAGGCCAAGGAGCGGGTGAAGCTCAGGATTCTGGAGCTCCTCCACCAGCAGTACGGCATTGTGGAGGAGGACTTCTTGAGCGCCGAGCTCGAGCTGGTGCCCGCCAGCAAGGCGAGGGATGTGGGGTTCGATCGCGCCTTTGTGGCCTCCTACGGGCAGGACGACCGGGCCTGCTCCTACGCCTCCCTCAAGGCGATGGAGGGGGTCGGCGATCCCCCCTTTACCACCATGGCCCTTTTTCTCGACAAAGAAGAGGTCGGCAGCGAGGGGAACACCGGCGCCAAGTCGCGTTTCCTGGAGCTCTTTACCGCGGATATCCTGCGTGCCGCAGGCAAGGAGCCGAGCGACGTACTCATGAGGGAGATCCTCTTTAATGCCAAGGCTATCTCCGCCGATGGGACAGCGGGTATAGATCCCAACTACAAGGACGTCCATGAAGCCCAGAACAACGCCAAGATCGGCTACGGGGTATGTCTGAGCAAATTCACCGGCGCCGGGGGGAAATATTTTTCGAGCGACGCCAGCGCCGAATACGTGGGGGAGATCAGGGAGTTACTCAACCGCAAGGGGATTACCTGGCAGATGGGGGAGCTCGGCAAGGTGGATGAAGGCGGCGGCGGGACAGTAGCCAAATACCTCGCCCTCTACGGCATGGATATCATAGACTGCGGCACCCCGATGCTGAGCATGCACTCTCCCTTTGAGGTGGCCAGCAAAGGGGACATCTATGAGACCTTTCGGGCCTACCGGGCCTTCCTCGAGGAGGGATAGATGCTGTCCTGCCGAGCAAAGATCAAGGGGTGGGAGGAGCTGCAGCATATCATCGAAGGGTTGAAAAAGCAGGGGAAGCGCATCGTCTTTACCAATGGCTGTTTCGACCTCCTGCACCAGGGACACGTGTTCTATCTCGAAGAGGCGCGCCGGAAGGGGGATGTCCTGGTCGTGGGGGTGAATACGGACTCATCGGTCAAGGAGATCAAGGGTGCGAACAAACCCATTGTCCCGCAAGAGGGGCGGATGACGGTCCTTGCCGCCCTGGAGGCTGTCGACTATGTGGTACCCTTTGACGAACCCGATCCCTTTGCCGTCATCTCGCACCTGCGCCCCCATGTCTTGGTCAAGGGGGGTGATTGGGATCAACAAGAGGTGGTGGGCAGGGAATTGGTGGAGCAGACAATCGTCGTGCCTTATATCGAGGGGGTCTCGACCTCCGGCATCATCGAGACCATCCTCCAGCGATATTGGTCATAACAGGGTCTTATTCTCCGTTCCTTGCCACGCGATGAAGGCACGGATCGGCTGACATTGTCTTAGCAGGGAGATGCAGTTGATCTACAAGGTTGTGGAGACGAGCGTTGTGACCGATGAGGTCTTAGAGCGGATCCTCAACCAATGCGTGCACCAGGGGTGGCATTTCGACGGCATCCACTTTGTTATGAGAGATGCGTCCAAGAGACCATCGATGGCCTTTGTCTTTTTTGTCCGAGAAGAAGATCACCCCTGCCCGATGATCGAGGAGTAGCATAGGACTTTACCCAAAGGCAGTCTGAACCCCCCCATTTTTCCCCTTGGCCTCCTCATACCATGCCATTAAGTGGTGTCTTTCCAATAGGAGATAGAAGGGGGAATTTTTCCTGACTATTTCGTAGACCGCGGTTGCCTGATGGATCTCAAATCCCCTGAACACCAATTCTCCGATGTGGCGCAAGAGGTCAAAGTGCAGCTGATCATTTGCCCGTTCAACGCAGATGAAGAATTTCAGTTCCGGTGAGGGGAAAAAGAAGCGTTGTTGGATCTCGGTGTGAAGGTCGTTGACCTTCACCATTTTATCAAAATGGTATCTATGAGGGCTTATCTCCCTCAGATACGCCTGGAGGGCCTCCCCGCTCATCGCCTCTCCGAGGTTATAGATGTCGTTGAAATAGGTTAAGGTTTCCCAGCCATCATCACCGGAACCTCTCATCCCCTTTTCGATATCGCTCATGAAGAGGGAAGAAGCGGTTTCCATCACCACCCGCGCGGTTTCTTCGTCCCTGCTTTGTAGAATCCTTTCTACCATGGTGCTCAAGTCGGACCGGAGGGACAACCCATAGCTCTTGTCGATGAATACGGAGAAAGGATATGTCAAAGCGGGGTTTCCTCTGGCCCGGCGGGCATTTTTCAGGAGCAGATCCAGTTTTCTTCTGATGTCAGGATTTCTCCCCGTCCCCCTGGCCGCCTCGTTGAGCTTCTCCGCAATGGCAACGCTCATCTTTCCCCAAAAGGGATCCTCGAAGGCGATGGTCTCGGCGGCATCGCCGTACGATATAAAGAGACCGTATTCTACCCCTGCGTCTTTTCTAACAGCCATCTCCATTTCATAAGCCCTGTTCAGCTCCGATTCCTTGTCGTATAATTCCTTGAGCAGTCGTCTCAGCCTGTCCAGCTCTTCCCGTTCCTCTGCGCAAATGAGCCGAAATATATCATTGAGATCATCATGCCCGATGGAGCCGATGCTCTCCGCCAGCTCCCTTTGTTGTTCTCCGATCCCTTCCTTCAGAATCGACAAATTCTCTTGCAGGGCCATGAGGTTCTTCTTTTTTTCAAGGTCCCCCTCGCACTCAATCTGTTGAGGCAGGTTGTTGATCTGCTCTTGGTAGAGGTCGAACTGGGCGTTAAAGTCTTCTTCTTGGGCCTTGATCAATTGGACGGGATTGAGAAATTCCTTGAACTTCAACTCCCGCTCGATACCCTCAATACTCTTTTCGATGCCCTTGCGCTCTTCGAGAATGGCTCTGCGCTCGTGCCGATACCGTTCCCCGATGGCCAGCGCATCATCCCCCGCGCAGGCCAGCCCTTCCCGCTCCTGTATTTGCTCGGTGTATCTATCGAAGATCTCCCTCAATTCTTGCGCCAGAGAGACGAGTGAATGTATTCTTCCTGAGAAGGAGAAGGCATCCCCCACGAGGTTATTGAGTCTAACCCCTTCATCGGTGTAATATTTCTTGGCGACCTCTAGGACAGGGAGAAAAAAGTCCTTGAGCATAAAATCGGCCATGGTGATCTCTTTGGATATGCACATCCTCCGGGTGAAGCCCCGCAGATCCATAAAAAGGTGGCCTTCCTTCTTTATGGTGAGATCACGCAAGATGGGGCGTGCGTCTGTGGCGAGGCGGTAGATGCGCCCCCCCTCGTATTCGTCCTCAAGCTCATCTCTGCTCTTCAAGGCCTTTCGATCATCCAGGTACTGCAGGGACTCGTCGATCACCGCGCTCCATAACACATCGAGCTGGTAGAGAAGAAACCCCTCGATGACTTCTCTAAGTTGCTCTTCTTCCCTCGAGCTGAAGAAGAGCCTTTTTATCGCCCCCCCCCTTTTTTGTGACTTAAAGGCGTTTTCGATACCGATCACCCGCTGCGCCTTTTCTTTGTCCAGGGAGCGCGAGGTTTCAGCGATGAGTTTGTTCAAATCGTCCTCGAACTTCTTTCCTGCTTCATCATGGGTAAGGATGCTCTGGATTACTTTATTACTTTGAACGAGATGAAAAAGCCAGAGATCTTTGCCCCCGCTGTAGTCTTCATACTCCTTCAAGTAGTTGAAGACAGCCGTACGAATCCTATTGATTGACCAGAGTTCGATGAGTTTTTCTCTCAACCGCTTATTCCTCTTGGCGCGGTTGACGAGGGCCTTAAGGCTTTCCTCGATATTTTGAAAGTCAATGTCAATGGTGTGCGCAAGAGTCTGCATGAGGTCGAACCCTTCTTGATCGAGGTGGTAGGGGTTGAGGTCATTTTTGAAGAGGCTGGGTCTTATGGCGATAAAGGTGAGGGGGTTGGTGCTTCCTCTAATGAGCTGTTCTAGCCTCGAGATATCTACGGTGAGGTCCTTATAGCGAATCTCGCTGAAGACCTCGCTTTGAATCTCCTTTAATGAGGAATAGAGCATCTGCCCGACGGCCTGCTCCAATCTCTCATAAGAAAATCGCTTGATATTTACCTTCTTGAGGGTTTCCTTGATCTTTCTGAGGTAGGCAACCAGGCAGAGATGGGTCAGGTACGCGATATCGGTCCGTTTGTCCTCTTTTATCTCTTCTTCTATCGCCTTCAGATAGAGCCTCTTTATTGCCCAGATCAGCTTGCCGGGATCTTTATACTGCAGAAACCAGCTCTCTACTATGCCGGCGTCGAGGTCGGGATTGTGGTAGATCGCATCCTCTGCAACCCGTTTTTCCAAAGGCCGTGCGCTCAGATCCCGCGTGCACAGGTATCGTTCCATGACATCTTTTGGGCGTTTGGGGGCTGATAAAGGCAGGAAGGCGTGAAGGGGTGTCCTTGTCTCCCTTTCGTTCCTCTTCTTGAGCAAATCCACCAAATGCTGCACAGAGGAGGAGATGGTCTCCGCCACCTCTCGATCAACGAGAAAGGGGACCTTCTCTCTTCCCTCGCCGAGCTTGAAAGGTAATCGTTCTATCCTTAGACGCAGATATATTTGGGGATCGATCTTCTGGTGTTGGCAGAAATGTGAGATCTCAGTGAGGAGTTTTAGCCGAGAGGTTATGGACTTCATCTCCCTTTCGCTCAAGTCCCCTTCCTCCCCAGATTTTTACTCTTTATATTTATAGCATGTTATTCTTTGCTGTGCAATCGATTTGTTCCTTCTGCTTGACTTCTCAATGACGGGCGGCATAGAATGTGTGTGCCCAGGGAGAGCAATGGATCAGAAAAAGTTGGAAGAATTGTTGCGTTCTATTCAGAAGGGTAAGCTCACCGTCCGGGAGGGCGTACAAAGGCTCAGGACCCTCCCGTTCGAAGATATCGGGGAGGCAATGATAGACCACCATCGCACCCTGCGCAAGGGTTTTCCCGAGGTGATCTTCGGTCAAGGAAAAGATGTGGAGCAGGTGATCAAGATCATGGAGAGGATGGTGGAGGCGCATGAGGACATCCTGGTGACGAGGATAGAAGAGGAGAAGGCGAAGACCGTTGTACAACGGTTTCCCCAAGCCAGTTATAACCAGCGGGCGAGGACCATCACCCTTCGGTTCAGTGAGGCAGCGGTGGGGGGAAAGGGGCATATACTGGTTATCTCGGCGGGGACCTCGGACATCCCGGTCGCCGAAGAAGCGGCAATAACCGCTGATATCATGGGTAATAGGGTGGAGAGCCTCTACGATGTCGGGGTCTCAGGGGTGCACCGGCTCCTGAACCATCAGGAGCGATTGATGGAGGCCAATGTCTTGATCGTCGTGGCGGGGATGGAGGGGGCTTTGCCCAGCGTGGTGGGAGGGCTGGTGGCGAGGCCGGTGATCGCCGTCCCCACCAGTGTCGGTTACGGGACCTCATTCGGGGGGTTGGCTGCCCTCCTGGCCATGCTCAACTCCTGTGCCTCCAATGTAGCGGTGGTGAACATCGATAATGGATTTGGCGCGGGCTATATAGCGAGCTTGATAAACCGATAGGTCGGTTCTCTAGATGGATCGATTAATAAAGATTTGCTTCGGCGATTCCGTTGTCCAGGGTGAGTTGAATGAGAGCCCCACAGCTGCGCTCATCTGGGAGGCGCTGCCCGTAGAGGGTGAGGGAAACCTGTGGGGTGAAGAAATCTATTTTGCCATACCGGTGGCGGCTGAGCTTGATGACACGGCTCGTGCCGTGGTCGAACGGGGGGATCTGGGTTATTGGCCTCAGGGACGGGCCTTGTGCATCTTTTTTGGGCCTACGCCGATGAGTCGAGGTGATGAGATCCGCCCGGCCAGCCCCGTGAACCTTGTGGGCAAGATCAAAGGCGATTTGCAGATCTTCAAAAAGGCGGCGGAGGGGACTATGGTACGTTTGGCGAAGGAGCGATAGGTGGCATCATGAATGGTGGTACTTTTTATGAGATGATCGCGGATCTTCTGGGCCCTGTTACACCTTTTTTAAAGGGTATGAGACCCTTTGACCCCCTGATATCCATAGGCATTCTAGGTCTTCTCGCCTACGTCCTCATCAAGGGGCAGAGGAGGTACGAATTATTACGCATAGAGATAGAGGCCCTGGTTCGGCGGTATATGATCTTTCGGGGAAAGAGGTATGGCACCCTGGGCAAGATCCAAGCCCGCAAGGGCGCGAACAAAAAGGTCCTCAAGACCATCTCGCGGAGCTGGAACAAGTTCAAGGAATACCATGTGTCGAAGAGAGAGCTTCTCGAGAAGAATTACCGCTGGATGAAGAGGGGTTTTATCCTCGGGTGCATCCTTTTGGCCCTGAACACCCTGCGCGAGGGTATCGCCGGGCTGCTGATCAGCGAGCTCCCCTCGGGTTTTTTCATCGGCCTCTTCCACTATATGCCCCACTACCTTTTAGTGGTGGTCGGAATCGCCCTGCTGCACATACAGAAGGAGGAGGTATACGGCACTCCGGCTCACCAAATGGACCCTACCTTGGAGGCCGTTTTTGCCGACTTCGACCGGGAAAATTCCCGCCTTTCAGAGGAGTTCGACCCCTTGGAAGGGGAGGAGAAGGAGGATTAGGCCCTATAGTTCCGAGGGGGTTGCCTTTCTCCGCCATCTCTTTATCTGTGCCCGGTGGTGCTTAGCCGCCAGTATATTTTCCTTATATGACCGGGGGATGGAGGTAGGGATGCGCGGCCGCCTCTTTCTGCCCAAGGCGCGCAATTTCAGCTCAAGGCGCCGGAGGGCCAATGCCTTGTTTCTGGCCTGAGACCTATGTTCCGTGCCGAGGGCGGTGATACCCGAGGGGAGGTGGCGAATCCGCACAGCCGTCTCCCGCTTGTTTCTATGCTGCCCGCCGGGGCCTGAGGCCTTATAGGTTTCCACCCTGATCTCTTCGGAGGCAAGAGACGGTCTTTTCAATCTCCCATGCATGGTGACCTTCCATTAACTATTATAGACTTCTTGGCCCTGTGAAGCCAGCGGTACGTAGATAGCACGAAGGAAAATTGACAGGAGATGAATATTTTGTACAATGAGATTCATGTTGTATGCTGGTGAATATTCTGATGGCTAAGGAAGATGCCAAACGATCTTTTACCAACCCTCATCGACCGGTTTCAGGGTTCGGCCCTGGGGACCTTTGTAGGGGACGCCATGGGTAGGGAGGTCGAGGGGTGGCCCTGGCAGATGATCAGGGCCCGACACGGGATCCTGAACAGGATAGGGGAGGGGATCTACACCGATGATACCGAGATGATGATTGGGATCATGGAAGCCCTAAAGGAAGACCCTGGTTTTGACCCTGCCCTCATTGCCCGGCGGTTTCTGGAGAACTTTCACCCCTTTCGGGGTTATGGCCCCCGGATCTATGGGATCGTGGACCGGCTGCGGCAGGGAATTCCCTGGGACCAGGTGGGGACCGATAGCTGGGGAAACGGGGGTGCGATGCGCATTGCCCCCGTCGGCTTCTTCTTTTATGACGATGGTGAGTTGCTAAAAGAGAACGCCCTGCTCTGCGCCCGGATCACGCACAGACATCCTCAGGGGCTCGCCGGGGCCTTGGCCCAGGCCATGGCGGTGGGGATGGCCACGCAGAAGGGGATCAAAGGGGATGCCATAGATCGCCCCGCCTTTCTGGAGGAGATCGTTCAGGTGGTGCAGGGGGTGGACGACGCAATGGCGGCGGAGATCGAGCGGATTGGGGAAATGGATACAGGCGGCGATCTCGAGGCAAGGATCAAACAGATTGTCCGTGCCTTCCCGAGGGATGTGAGCGCCGTAGGGGCTGTGCCGCCCGCCATCGCTTCTTTTCTTATCAACGATGATTTTCAGGCGACGGTAGTGACGGCAATCAACGGCGGCGGCGATACCGATACCATCGGGGCCATGGCCGGGGCTATTGCAGGTGCCTATTACGGGTATTCATCTATTCCCTCGGCGTGGCTCGAACCTTTAGAAAACGGCGCCAAGGGGAGGGATTACGTGCAATCGCTGGCCGAGGAGCTGGCCGGCATCAAGTTGAGGCAGAAGGGATGGATCTGAGGAAAGGGATCTTTCTCGACCGGGACGGCACCATCATCCAAGAGAGGGGTTATCTGAGCGACCCCGAGGCCCTGGAGCTCATCCCCGGTGCTGCCCGAGCCATCCGTCTGATCAATCACCTCGGCCTTCAAGCGGTGGTGGTGAGCAACCAGTCGGGGGTGGCGAGGGGGTACTTTCCCGTTTCCCTCGTCGAAGAGATTGACCGGAGGTTGCGTTTGCTGCTAGAGCGGGAAGGGGCCTTTCTCGATGCGATGTATTTCTGCCCTCATGGCCCGGCGGATGGCTGCGCTTGTCGCAAGCCTGAGCCGGGTATGTTAAAGGCGGCTGCCGAGGAGTTGCAGATAGACCTTCCCTTTTCCTATATGGCAGGGGACAAGGCGGAAGACATCAAGGCGATCCACCGGGTGGGGGGAAAGGGGATATTGGTCTTGACGGGTTATGGCAAAAAAGAGGAGCCGGGATGGTGCACAGGCGATGCCCCAGATTTTGTCGCCCAGGACCTCTTGGAGGCAGCCTATTGGATCCTGGTACAAGAAGGTGCAAAAAGGAGGAAAGAGATGGCCATTAAAAAAGAGTTGCTGGAGATCTTGGCATGTCCCAAGTGCAAGGGGGACATCGTCCTGGTGAAAAAGGGGACTGGGCTTGTCTGCAAGTCATGCAAACTCGTCTACCCTATCAAGGACGACATCCCGGTGATGCTCATCGACGAGGCCCTTCCCTATAAGGAGAAGGATTGACGGAGGCAAGGGTATCTTTTCCGACCCGGGACGGCTTGCAGTTGGAGGGACTCCTCTCCAGGGGAGAGGAAGGAGGGCGCGGGTGCATCATCCTCTGCCACCCCCATCCCCTCTACGGCGGCGATATGTACAACAATGTTGTCGAGGCCCTGCAGGGCGCCCTTGCCCACAAGGGGTTCTCCACCCTTCGCTTTAATTTCCGCGGGGTAGGGGGGAGTGAGGGATGTTATGGCGAGGGGGATGCGGAGGTGGAGGATGTGCAGTCAGCCGTGGCCTTCGTTGCCGGGGGGGGTGATGGCCCCCTCTATCTGGTGGGTTACTCCTTCGGGGCGTATGCAGGGGCGAGGGGTGTTGCGGTGGATGACCGGGTCAAGGCCCTCGTTTGTATCTCGCCGCCAATGGCCATATACGATTTTGCCTTGCTCAGAGAGGAGAAGAGGCCGAAGCTCATCGTCGCCGGCAAGCGGGATCTCATCTGTCCTGTAACCCAGGTGGAAGAGCTTTTCCTTTCCCTTCCCCAACCCAAGGTGCTCCACATCGTCGACGGGGCCGATCATTTCTGGTGGGGGATCGAAGATCAAGTCGCGGACTACGTAATCGATTTTCTCCAGGGCCTGTGACGGGGATAGAGGATCCCGGCGATCCACCACCCCCATCGATACAGGAGGCTGTACCACCAATATCGCTCCACAAAGCGTCTCAGGTAGGGACGGATCGCTTGATCGCCGGCGGCATAGGCATGGCAGAATCGCTTTTTATCGCCCGCGGTCAGGGAAAGCCCAAGCCTCTTGAGTTTTTCCGCTGACCTGTCCAGTCTCTTGAGGTTTTGCATCCTTCGTGAGGGGCTCAGACGGGAGAAGACCGTGGATTTGTCGAAATCTATGAGATAGACCTTTGCCCTCTTTCCATCCTCCACCAGGAAGTTCTTGAGGTGCAGGTCGGCGTGATATATCCCCCCCTGGTGTATCTTGCGTACCGCCTCAGCAGCCTGCTCGATGACCTGATGTCTCTTTGTCCCCGCGGGCTGCTGATCGAGGTAGTGGATCAAATCTAAGGCGGCAGGGAGATATTCGGTGATGAGGTATCCCCGATACCACCCCCCCCATCCTCTCTGCCTGATGGCTGCCAGGATCTTCAGGGTGGGCACGCCGGCTAACCTCGCCTCCTCGGTGACAACGAGCTCTTGAAAAGGGCGGTTGCCGGAGAAAAAGAGGTCGCCGGTGAGACGACGCAGCAGACCCCCGTGCCGATATCTTCTGATGGCTGCCTTTCCCTGTTTGCCCTTTATGAGGAGCACCTCACCCCTTCCCCTCAGATGGCTTTGTTGGGAGGTCCTTTTCCAGAGCCCTGCGGGGTTGAGGAGCCCCTGGTAACGGAGGCGGTCTTCGGAGTCCTTACGGATCAACATCTCTCTCGACCCCTCTTTGAGCGGTTGATAGCCCTGAGGGGGGGGGATGGTTCGTTTTAAAGGGGAGTTCCAGATCACGGGGTCGCTTCTCTCACACGAAGGAGCAGCTTGCCTGCAAGGGGGCGCACGTTCCTCATTATTGTATACTCTTTTATACCTGTTCCTCCTCACCCGTGCAAGGGGGGGCAAGGGCCTCCCTTAGAGGGCCTGTTTGGTCATGGTGAGGAGTCTTACCCCGGCATGGTGAAGCTGTTGAAAGGTGGCCCCCTGGCTCACGTATTGCGCTACCCGGGCCTCGTCCACAACCTTGGAGCCTGAGAGCGCATCTATTCCATAATCGAAGAGAAGGGGGGCGAGGGGTGTCGTAGGGCCCAAGAGCATAACAAAGGCATTCCGGCACAGTTTGAGGAGTGTTTCAAGGGTGTGATTGATAAAAGCGATGCCCGTGATCCCCACGACCTGACAGCGGGGGAGAACATCTGCTGCCCGCTCTGCTTCGATGTCCCCTTGCTGTGGCCGCTGCTCAAGGACCCAGAGGTTTCGGGTGATCTCCTTCAGTTTGGGCACAAAGGGAAAGTGACCGACGACTGCCATATCTTTCCCTGCCCCCTGTTCGGCGAGGACATCAAAGGCATTGATCTCGGAGCACCTCTCTTCATCGATCTCCATGAGGGAGTTGATGGTTGCCATGCCGATAGATGCCTCCATGAGGTTCTCTGAGCGGGCCAGCTGCATGAGCTGGGCAGGTGCCTTTTCCATCAGTTTCCCCGCATCGCGCACACTCGGGCCCTTGTGCGGAGGGGGATCTTGCATGGTGGCTGCGAGACCGCATCCCCGCGTCAGGACAGCCGTCCAATGCGCCCCGATGATGACATCTCGCAACGGCACACCGTCAGGTGAAAGATGGGCGAGGAGATCGTCGATGATCTTCATCCCTCCTCAGGCCCATCTCCTTTCGGCCTGGTGTAGATCACCTGGTACTGATCCTCGAACCCCTTAAAACAGATCATACACTCTCCGCACCTTTCACGATCCTTATCCGGTTCTTCCACCGTGGAAAGGGGTTCAAGATGTACCTCGAAGCCGGTCTCCTCATACACCGCGGCCATCTCGCTCAATCTGGACTCTGCGGCGACAAAACGCCTCTGCCAACCCTGCTCAATGAGTTCTTCTTCCCTCTTGGTCATGGCAGCTCCTCCGCCAACGAGGCCTCTTTCAGCGGATGACCTTTCATGTTCCCGTCTCGATATACCGCTCGGCAGCGGCGGCGGCCAGGGCGCCGTCGCCGACGGCGGTGGTGATCTGCCGCAGTCCCTTTTTTCTTACATCCCCGGCTGCGAAGATACCGGCTACTGAGGTAGCACAGTTTTGATCGGTGATGATATAACCCACATCGTCCAATTCTATTACACCGCAAACTAGATCCGTATTCGGTCTTTGGCCGACGGCGATAAAGGCCCCGCTCACGGACAGCTCTTTTTGTTTGGCATCCTTGAGGTCTTCCAGCAGGAGGGTTTTTACCACCCCTTCTCCCTTGATCTCTTTGACTACGGTATGCCAGACAAACTCGATTTTGGGCTCCTCCGATGTCTTGCTCTGAAGGATCTTTTGTGCCCTGAGCTGATCGCGACGGTGTATCACGTATACCTTTCTGGCAAGCCTGCTGAGGTAGAGGGCATCCTCGAGCGCGGTATCTCCTCCTCCTACAACGGCTACCTCTTGGTCTTTGAAGAAGGCACCGTCGCAGGTGGCACAATAGGAGATGCCCTTGCCGATAAATTCCTCCTCGCCGGGGACGCCTAATTTATTCCACCGGGCACCGGTGGCTATGATAAGGGCCGAAGCAGAGAATCGCTTCTCACCCGCATGGACTACCTTCTTTTTTCCCGCAACTGCCACCTTGTCCACTGCGGTGAACTGCTGGATCTCCAGGCCGAACCTGACTGCCTGCCGGGTAAACCGCTCTATCAGCTCCCTGCCCGAGATGCCGTCGGGAAAACCGGGATAGTTCTCAATCCTCTCCGCCATATAGGCCTGCCCGCTGGGGATCATGGACTCGAGAAGGACGGTCTTGAGATGAGCCCGGGAGGCATAGAGGCCCGCTGTCAGCCCCGCCGCTCCCCCTCCGATGATAATCACGTGGTAGTCATCCATTATCAAGTATCCTTCCCGATGATCGTCTGTAATTTTTTATAAAAAACCCTGTTGAATACCGCCTAGCTCTGCTGGGCGGATGAAAACAGGGTCGCCGAAGGCGATAAAGGGTGGTATAAGTCGGGCATGAGCCCGATAAAGCGAACAAATCATGCGGTCTATGATCTTAAGTATCATTTGGTATGGATTCCCAAATATCGGAGGATGGTATTGAGAGGGAATCTGGCCAAAAGGCTTAAAGTAGTCTTTCAGGAGATTGCAGAGAGATATGAATT
>Ga0299915_10000866_pt1 | contig 22372 bp, 16 predicted proteins | sample RVTome_13_FD_200263 | JGI IMG/M metagenome (GOLD analysis project Ga0299915, IMG submission 200263) | Soil microbial communities from uranium-contaminated site in the Upper Colorado River Basin, Wyoming, United States - RVT92D227 (version 2) ... | reverse complement strand
GCTGATCACGCCGATAGCGATGGAGAAGGGGCTGCGGTTTGCGATTCGCGAGGGCGGCCGCACGGTCGGCGCCGGGACGATTACCGACATCCTGGAGTAGCATCGCGGCAAGCGACGGTAACAACTATGCGTGACATCATCACACTGGAATGTACGAAGTGCAAAAGCCGTAACTATACTTCGACCAAGAACAAAAAGACGACTACCGAGCGCCTGGAACTCAAGAAGTTCTGCAACCGCTGCCGCGCTCATACGGTCCACAAGGAAACGAAGTAGTGTCAGATGTCAGATGTCAGCTATCAGCTATCAGCTATCAGCTGTCAGCTCGCCCTGGTAGCAGGAATACTGCCCGCTTTCATGGAAGGCTGAAAGCTGATTGCTGACGGCTGAAAGCTTTATTCGTGCCGCATGCATAAGGCACTTGTTTAACTCCGGCTTGTCCGGGTTGGGGTTCTTGATCATGTTATTGTGCAGGCCAGTAGCTCGAATTGGTAGAGCGGCGGTCTCCAAAACCGCATGTTGGGGGTTCGAGTCCCTCCTGGCCTGCCAGCATTCTGGCATCCATCCAGGGATCGCCGCTCGGACTCCGTGAGATAGCGAGCGGCCGGGCTGCGGAACGGTAGCTTCATGAAACGATATATAGAAAAAATCAGAGAGTTCTTGCGGAACATCATCGAGTTCGTGAAGGAAACACGGAAGGAATTGAACAACGTTTCCTGGCCGAGCTGGCCGGAGCTGAGAGGGACGACGATTGTCGTCATAGTCGCGGTGTTCTTCTTCGGATTTTTTCTCTGGGCCGTGGATCTGGTCGTGGGGCCCGCCATGAGGGCTGTGCATCATTTGATGGCGCGCTAGTCGGTCACCGATATGGAAGGTCAAAAGGACATCGAAAAGAAGTGGTACATCATCCACACGTATTCCGGTTATGAGCGGAAGGTGGCGGAGAGCCTTGTCAACCGCATTCAGGCCTACGATCTGGGCGACTGCATCGGGCAGATCCTGATTCCGACCGAGGATGTCGTCGAGATAAAGAGCGGCAAGAAGGTGGTCACCAAGCGCTTGACCTTCCCCGGTTACATCCTCGTCGAGATGAACATGAGCGACAAGGCATGGCATGTCGTGCGCGGCACGCCGAAGGTCACACGCTTCATCAGCACGGGAAAAAAACCGACGCCCCTGACCGAAGAGGAAATCAACGAGGTCGTCAATCGCGTATCCGTGACGGCCGAACAGCCCAAGCCGAAGTTCACCTTTGACCACGGCGATGCCGTGAAAATCATCGACGGGCCCTTCAAGGAATTTACCGGTCAGGTGGAAGACGTCAACCCGGACAGAAACACGCTGCGGGTGATGCTCACGATCCTCGGCCGCCCCACGCCGGTCGAACTGGAATCGGAGCAGGTGGAAAAAGCATAGGAGCAAGAGCGCGGCGCCGGAAAGCACGGCGTTTCGGCCGCAGGAGCGCAGGGAGTTGGAATGGCCAAAAAAGTGGTAGCAAACATCAAACTACAGGTCCCGGCAGGCAAGGCAACGCCGGCGCCTCCGGTCGGCTCGGCGCTCGGTCCGCACGGGCTCAATATCATGGACTTCTGCAAGGCGTTCAATGCCCGGACTGCCAAGCAGGAGGGGCTGATCATACCCGTGGTGGTAACCGTATACGCCGACCGGACCTATTCCTTTGTCACCAAGACTCCGCCGGCGGCGATCCTGCTGAAGCGGGCCGCGAACATTGCCAAGGGCTCCGGAGAACCGAACCGGAACAAGGTGGGCAAGGTTTCCATGCAGCAGGTGCGTGAAATTGCGCAGACGAAAATGCCGGACCTGAACGCCCCTGATGTGGAAACGGCCGTTCGAACGGTCCTGGGTACTGCCCGGAGCATGGGATTGGAAGTTGAGGGGTGAGGGTCTGTTCGGAAATAACATGTGCATTTTGCTGCTGGTCCCCAGGCACGCTGGCAAGGCGCGAGCGACGAGCATACCCGCTGCGGTATGTAAGGAGCGAGCAACGCAGTCAGCGTGCCTGCGGACCGCAGCCCGAAGGGGCGCGGCGGCGGGCGGGCGTCTGCGTCGTTGCCGCTCCTCGACGATGCGCACCGGCATCGCCTGCGTCGCGGCGCCTTGCATCTGCCCGCCCGGCGCTCGCGCCAAAACGCACATGTTATTTCCGAACAGACCCTAAGCCGGGACCGTCGGTGACGCATATTTTCCGGTCCAATTTAGAGGTGTTCAATGCCCAGAACGGGAAAGAAATATACCAAGGCTGTTGCGGCCGTTGAGAAGAGGGCTTACGCGCTCGAGGAGGCGGTCTCGCTGCTGAAGAAGGTCGCCTTTGCCGCATTCAATGAGACCGTGGAAATCGTCATGAGACTCGGCGTGGACCCAAAGCACGCCGACCAGATGGTGCGCGGGACCGTGGTGCTCCCCAACGGACTCGGCAAGAGCCGCAAGATCGTTACCATTGCTTCCGGAGAGAAAGTCCGGGAGGCGCGCGAGGCCGGCTCGGATGAGGTGGGCGGTGATGACATCGTCGAGCGCATCGCGGGCGGCTGGATGGACTTTGATGCCGTCGTGGCCACACCGGACATGATGAGGAGCGTGGGAAAGCTGGGCAAGCTGCTCGGGCCCAGAGGTCTGATGCCCAATCCCAAGACCGGCACGGTGACCTTCGAGGTGGCGAAAGCCATCCGTGAAATCAAGGCCGGCAAGGTGGAGTTCCGCGTCGACAAAACCGGCATCATCCACGCGCCGGTGGGCAAGATCCGGTTTGACGAAAAAAGCCTGAATGAAAATGCGCGCGCTTTCATCGAAGCGGTCCTGCGCGCCAAGCCGTCGACGAGCAAGGGCAAATACGTCAGAAGTATCTCACTGTCGTCGACCATGAGCCCCGGCATCATGATCGACGAAGCATCCGTGGAATCCCGCGCGTGAGGTTCGAACAGCCATGAACAGGACAGAGAAACAGCAGGCGGTGGGCTCGCTGCACGAGCGGTTCCAGGAAATCAACAGTCTTTTCCTGATCAACTACAGCGGGCTCAAGGTGGTCGATGCGACCGAGTTGAGGAAAAAAATCAAGGATATCAGCGGCACCTACCTGGTGGTCAAGAACACCCTGGCCCTGCGGGCAGCCAAGGATACCCGCGTGGAGCAGCTGGGGGCGCATTTCCAGGGGCCGACGGCCATTGCTTATCATCCGCAGGACGTGGTGGCGCTTGCCAAGCTCCTCACGGAAGTGACCAAGACCATGCCGGCGGTGCAGTTCAAAGCCGCACTGGTGGACGGCCGGGTTGTGCCGGCATCCGAAATTCATACTATCGCCTCCATGCCGTCGCGGGAAGTTCTCCTGGCAACACTGCTTTCTCTTTTGAAGGCGCCGTTGCAGCGGCTGCCCGGCCTGCTCACGGCTCCACTCCGCGATCTTGCGCTGATGCTCAGACAGATCCAGAAGTGACAGGCGCCGGATATTAGCTACTTTTCTATACCAATAAGCAAGGGAGTTAACAGATGTCGATTACGAAGGAGCAAATCAGTCAAATCGTTGAGTTGGTCGGTCAGGCCTCCATGTTCGACCTGGTGGATCTCAATAAGCAAATCGAGCAGACATTCGGCGTGACTGCGGCTGCGGCCATGCCGGTCATGGTTGCCGGCGCGCCGGGCGTGGGCGCCGAGTCCAAGGCTGCGGCGGAAGAGCAGACTGAATTCACGGTGATCCTTTCGGCCGTGGGCGACAAGAAAATCAATGTGATCAAGGCGGTGCGCGAGGTAACGAACCTCGGCCTGAAGGAGGCCAAAGACCTGGTGGAGGGCGCACCCAAGCCTGTCAAGGAAGGCGTGTCGAAGGATGAAGCGCAGGCGATCAAGAAGAAGTTCGAAGAGGCCGGCGCCACTGTCGAGATCAAGTGACGTCATTCCAGATCAAGCGCTGCAGGGCCCGCTGCTCTTGCGGCTGAGGTGCGGGCGTTGCCCGCATACCCTGTTGGCCGTCCGGGGCGCCTGCAGGCGCCCAGCGCGCCGCTCACACCGCCAAAATGGTTGGATGGCCCCTTTCGACCACGGTGTCATGGATATCACGGAGAGCGCAGCGGCGCACACTGCGGCGAGGTCTTTTTTCCGCTGGCCATTAATATCTGACGACGAAGGTTCTCAATGACCAACATAAGCACATCGAACATATACCGGGATCGCATGGATTTCGCCAAGATCCACGCGAGCATCCCCATCCCCAACCTGATCGAAGTCCAGCGGAAGTCCTATCACCGCTTTCTGCAAATGGATGTTCCGCCGTCGGAGCGGGAGGATGTGGGACTTCAGGCGGTTTTCAACTCAGTCTTTCCGATCAACGATTTCCGCGGCACCTCCTCGCTGGAATTCGTCGAATTTTCGATCGGCAACTGGCAGTGCCGATGCGGCCACCTGAAGGGATTGAACTATCTGCGGGCCGACTGCGTGGAGTGCGGCAAGTCCATCGTCAGCAGCCCCTATAATCCCGAGAGCGGTTCCTGCAGGCACTGCGGCGCAAAAAACGAGATCGAAAACCCGCGCTGCGAGTTCTGCGGATATACCGTGGACCTGAACGCCAAATACACCGTCGAGGAATGCCAGGAGAGAGGCATGACCTTTGCAGTGCCTCTCAAGGTCACGGTCCGGCTGGTGGTGTGGGAGAAGAACAGCGAGACGGGGGGCCGGTCGATCCGCGACATCAAAGAGCAGGAGGTCTATTTCGGCGACATACCCCTCATGACCGAGAACGGGACCTTCATCATCAACGGGACCGAAAGGGTGATCGTCAGCCAGCTGCACCGGTCGCCCGGCGTTTTCTTCGAATCCAACGCGGGCCGCACCTTCATCCTGGCCAAGATCATTCCTTACCGCGGCTCTTGGGTGGAGTTCGAATACGACCAGAAGAACATTCTGTACGTGCGCATCGACCGCAAGCGGAAATTCCTGGCAACTACCTTTGTGCGAGCCCTGGGGCTCAGCGCCGACTCGGACATCCTGCGGGCCTTCTACACGCCGATCGGCGTCCGCTGGGAAGGCAAGGCCCTCTATCGCACGCTCGGCCGCGACCTGATCGGCGCCCGAGCGGTTGAAGACATCACCGATCCGAAGGGGAAGACCGTCATTGTCCCGAAGGGCAGGAAAATCGTGTCCGGGCTCTACAACCAGCTTGTGAAGGCGGGCGTCAACGAAATCAGGATGGAGCAGGAGGGCCTGGAAGGGGCCTTTTCGATCGCCGAAGCCATCAACGAAGAGACCGGCGAGATTCTGGTTGAGCCGAACACATCGGTCACGGCGCGGACCATCAACGCGCTCAGCGAAGCGGGGATGACATCCCTGGAGATCTTTTTCCCGGAGAAGGAAGACACCGGCGTGACCATGTCTCAGACTCTGGCGAAGGACCATATCAAGTCTCAGCAGGACGCCCTGATCGAAATCTATCGCAAGCAGCGGCCCGGCGATCCGCCCACCCTGGAAACGGCCACCTCTCTGTTCGAGGGTATGTTCTACGACCCGCGCAAGTACGACTTTTCCAAGGTGGGCCGGCTCAAGTTCAACATCAAAATGGGATTGAACACGCCGTTGGAGCAGCGGACCCTCACCCCGGCCGATTTCTATCACGTGATCAATTACGCCCTGAAACTGGCCAAGAACATCGGCGCCATCGACGACATCGACCACCTGGGCAACCGGCGCGTGCGTGCGGTCGGCGAATTGCTGGAGAATCAGTTCCGCATCGGCTTGGTGCGCATGGAGCGCGCCATCAAGGAAAAGATGTCGGTGCACCAGGAAATGACGACGGCGATGCCCCATGACCTGATCAACGCCAAGCCCGTCATGGCCTCGATCCGCGAGTTCTTCGGCAGCAGCCAGCTGTCGCAGTTCATGGACCAGACGAATCCGCTTTCGGAAATCACCCACAAGCGCCGCCTCTCCGCATTGGGGCCGGGCGGGCTCAGCCGCGAGCGGGCGGGGTTCGAAGTGCGCGACGTGCACCCCACGCACTACGGGCGCATCTGCCCGATCGAGACCCCGGAAGGGCCGAACATCGGCCTGATTTCGTCGCTCAGCTGCTATGCCCGCATCAACGAGTACGGGTTCATCGAGTCACCCTACCGGAAAGTGAAGAACGGACGCGTTCTGGATTACGTCCAGGTCGTCTTCCCGGGCGATGCCCACTTCAAGGTCGGCGAACAGCTCGAAAAGGAAGCGGTGCTCAAGGAGAACCGCCGCTGCGAAGCCGCCGGCAAGCGTCCGGCTCAGTATGAGCCCTACTCTTTCTATCAGACCGCTTGGGAAGCGGAAGAATTCACGATTGCCCAGGCCAACGTCGAGCTGGACGAGCGCGGCAACATCATCCCCGAGCGCGTCAATGCCCGCCGGGCGGGCAACCTGGCTCTCGTTCCCCGCGAGGACATTCAGTTCGTCGATGTTTCGCCCAAGCAGTTGGTGAGCGTGGCGGCGAGCCTGATTCCGTTTCTGGAGCATGACGATGCCAACCGTGCGCTCATGGGATCCAACATGCAGCGCCAGGCGGTGCCCCTCCTCCGCGCCGAAGCCCCATACATCGGCACCGGCATGGAACACATCACCGCCAAGGATTCCGGCGCGGTGGTCATCTGCAAGCGTTCGGGAGTCGTCGACAGCGTGGATGCCACGCGCATCATCGTGCGCGTAGAGGGCGAAAGTGAAAACGGCGGTCGGACCAGGGATACGGGCGTCGACATATATTCGCTGATAAAATTCAAGCGCTCGAACCAGAACACGTGCATCAATCAGGTGCCGATCGTCAAACGCGGCGACCGGGTGCTCAGGGGACAGGTGCTGGCCGACGGACCGTGCACCGACAAGGGCGAACTGGCGCTCGGCCGAAACGTCCTGGTGGCTTTCATGCCATGGCGCGGCTTCAATTTCGAGGATGCGATCCTCGTCAGCGAAAGGCTGGTGGAAGAGGACAGCTACACGTCCATCCATATCGAAGAGCTCGAGATCGAGGCGCGCGACACCAAACTGGGTCCCGAGGAGATCACGCGCGACATTCCGAATGTGAGCGACACCGCTCTCCGGGAGCTCGACGAGAGCGGGATCATCCGCATCGGCGCCAAAGTCCGGCCCGGCGATGTCCTGGTCGGCAAGGTGACCCCCAAGGGGGAAACTCAGCTTTCGCCGGAAGAAAAGCTGCTGCGCGCGATCTTCGGCGAGAAGGCCGGCGAAGTCCGGGACGCCTCGCTGGTCACGCCGCCGGGCATCGAGGGCACCGTCGTCGACGTGAAGATCTTTTCCCGCAAGGGCGTGGCCAAGGACGAACGCGCGAAGTCGATCGAGCGCGAGCAGGTCGAAAAGCTGGAAAAGGACCTCAACGACGCCATCCGCATCATCCGCGAGGAACGTACAAAGCGCCTCATCGATATATTGAGCGGCGAGACCCTGCCGGAAGACATCACCAGCCGATCCGGCGGAGTCATTCTCAAGAAGAAGACGAAGTTGACGAAGTCGATGCTGGCCGAGCTGAGTTCGTCCGAGCTCAACAAGATCAAGAACGACTTCAAGGCCGAGAAAGAGGGCAAAGTATTCGAAAAGATCAAAGCCCTCGAGGAAAGGACTGAGAAACAGGTCCAGATCCTCAAGTCGCTTCTCGAGGAACAGCTGAACAAACTGCGGCGCGGCGACGAACTGCCGCCCGGTGTGATCAAGATGGTGAAGGTCTACATTGCAATGAAGCGCAAGCTTTCCGTCGGGGATAAGATGGCGGGCCGCCACGGGAACAAGGGCGTGATCGCCCGCATCCTGCCCGAAGAGGACATGCCCTATCTGCCCGACGGTACGGCCGTCGAGATTGTGCTCAACCCGCTGGGCGTACCATCCCGCATGAACGTGGGGCAGATCCTCGAGACACACCTCGGCTGGGCGGCCCGGTCGCTGGGCCTGTATTTCTCAACGCCGGTGTTCGACGGCCCTTCGGAGACGGAGATCAAGAACATGCTGAAGCGCGCCGGACTGCCCGAGAGCGGCAAGGTGGACCTGTATGACGGCATGACGGGAGAGAAATTCGACCAGAGGGTCACCGTGGGCTTCATCTACATGCTCAAGTTGTCGCACCTGGTAGATGACAAGATCCACGCGCGGAGCATCGGGCCATACTCGCTGATCACGCAGCAGCCGCTGGGCGGCAAGGCGCAGTTCGGCGGGCAGCGCTTTGGAGAGATGGAAGTCTGGGCGCTGGAGGCATACGGCGCGGCCAACATCCTCCAGGAGCTGCTGACCGCCAAGTCGGACGACATCCAGGGCAGGACCAAGATCTATGAGGCCATCGTCAAGGGAGAGTCCAAGTTCACGCCGGGCATCCCCGAGTCCTTCAACGTATTGGTGCGCGAGTTGCAGAGCCTTTGCCTGGACATCGAGTTGATCCAAAGGCAGAAAGCCCGGCCAACGGAAGTCGCGGAATGACCCAACACATGCGCCGGGCAGGCATGGGTTCCGGGCGCATGAAAATGTTCCGGGTCGGTATCGGAATCGGGATCGCGGTCGGTATCGGAATCTGGCTGATGCGTCTCCGATACCGATTCCGATAGCGATCCCGACCCCGACATTGCAGAAAGGCGTTCTATTTTCGGAGCGGATACTAGATATGTCCGGGCCCGCCGCTAAGACAGACAATGGGCGGGGAATCCGGACTGAAGCAGGGGGGTTCCATTGAGAGCTTTTAGGGACGGCATCGAAAAATCGGATTTGACCAACGATTTCGACAGCATTCGAATCAGCCTGGCCTCGCCCGAAAAGATTCGGGCCTGGTCTCACGGAGAAGTGACCAAGCCGGAGACCATCAATTACCGGACGTTCAAGCCGGAGAAAGACGGCCTCTTCTGTGCCCGCATTTTCGGGCCGGTCACGGACTGGGAATGCCTGTGCGGCAAATACAAGCGGATGAAGTACCGCGGCGTGACCTGCGACAAATGCGGCGTGGAGGTTACCCTTTCGAAAGTCCGCCGCGAGCGGCTGGGGCACATCGAACTGGCGTCGCCCTGCTCGCACGTCTGGTTTTTCAAGGGCCTGCCGAGCCGCATCGGACAGCTGCTCGATATCAGCCTGCGCGACCTGGAGCGAGTTCTCTATTTCGAGGCTTACGTGGTCGTCGACCCGGGCGAGGTTCCGGTCAAGCCCAAGGAGCTGCTGACCGAGGAGAAGTACCGCGCGCTGATGCAGGAGTACCCGGGCAAGTTCAAGGCGATGATGGGCGCCGAAGCCATCAAGGCGCTCCTCAAGAAGGTCGACATCGAACAGCTCGCGGACGAACTGCGCGCCGCCATGCGCGCCGAGACTTCGCAGCTCAAGCGGATCAAGCACGCCAAGCGGCTCAAAGTGGTGGACGCGTTCCGCAAGTCCGGCAACAAACCCGAGTGGATGATTCTGGATGTGATCCCGGTCATTCCGCCGGAGTTGCGCCCCCTGGTGCCCCTGGACGGCGGCCGTTTCGCCACTTCGGACCTCAACGACCTCTACCGCCGCGTCATCAACCGGAACAATCGGTTGAAGAAACTGATCGAGCTGCGCGCTCCGGAAGTCATCATCCGTAACGAGAAGCGGATGCTGCAGGAGGCCGTGGATGCGCTGTTTGACAACGGCCGGCGCGGCCGGGTCTTGCGCGGCGCGAACAACCGGCCGCTGAAGTCGCTCAGCGACACCCTCAAGGGCAAATCGGGCCGTTTCCGCCAGAACCTGCTCGGCAAGAGAGTGGACTATTCCGGACGATCGGTGATTGTGGTCGGGCCCGAGCTGAAATTGCACCAGTGCGGGCTTCCGAAAAAAATGGCGCTGGAGCTCTTCAAGCCCTTCATATATAACCGGCTGGAGAAGGAAGGGCACGCCGCCACCATCAAAGGCGCCAAGGAAATGGTGGAGCGCCAGGAATCGGTGGTCTGGGATATCCTCGAGGACGTGATCCAGGATCATCCGGTCCTCCTCAACCGGGCTCCCACGCTGCACCGCCTGGGGATCCAGGCGTTCGAGCCGGTGCTCGTCGAAGGCAAGGCGATCAGGATCCCGCCCCTGGTCTGCGCCGCTTTCAACGCCGACTTCGACGGCGACCAGATGGCCGTTCATATTCCGCTGTCCCCCGAGGCCCAGATCGAGGCATCCGTGCTGATGCTGAGCAGCCACAATATTCTGTCGCCGGCCAACGGGCAACCCATCGCCATCCCCAGTCAGGACATCGTGCTGGGCTGTTACTACCTCACGAAGGCCAGGAAGGGGACGAAAGGCGAGGGGCGCATTTTCGGCTCTTTCGACGAGGGGATGTTCGCGCTCGACAACGGGATCGTTGAGACGCTGACGCCGATCCGTTACCGCTACACCGGCCTGCTCATGGACCTCACCACCCAGTACGACGACCAGGCGGTGGTGCATGGTGAAGTGCGCCGCGTGCGCAATGAATTCATCAATACCACCATCGGCAGGCTCATATTCAACTCCATCATGCCGGAAGGCATGCCGTTCATAAACGGCCTGATGAAAAAGAAGGGGCTGCAGCAGCTCGTCAACTACTGCTACCTCCACTACGGGCTGGCGACTACGGTCCGGCTGCTGGACGACCTTAAGGATCTCGGCTTTCTTTACGCTACCAAGGCCGGGATTTCGATCGGCATCGACGACCTGGTCGTGCCGGAGAGCAAGCCTGAAATGGTCGAGGCCGCGCGCGAGAGCGTGATCGAGGTGGAGAAACAATATCAGGACGGCGCGATCACCGACGGCGAGCGGTACAACAAGATCATCGACATATGGTCGGATGTCACCGAGCGGGTTTCCGACGCCATGTTCAAGAAGATGGCGCAGCAGGACACGACCGAAGAGGAATTCAACCCGATCTATATCATGGCTGATTCCGGCTCGCGCGGCAGCAAGCAGCAGATCCGGCAGCTGGCGGGGATGCGCGGCCTCATGGCCAAGCCATCGGGCGAGATCATCGAGACGCCGATTATCGCCAACTTCCGGGAAGGCCTGACCGTGCTCGAATATTTCACCTCAACCCACGGCGCACGCAAGGGCCTGGCCGATACGGCCCTCAAGACGGCCGATTCCGGGTACCTCACCCGCCGGCTGGTCGACGTGGCCCAGGATGTCATCATCTCCATGGACGACTGCCAGACCCTCGACGGCATCTTCGTGACATCGCTGATCGAGGGGGGCGAAATCATCGAGCCCTTGCGGGACCGCATCGTCGGCCGCGTGTCGCTCGAGAACGTCAAGGACCCGCTGACCGGCGAGACCATCGTCGAGGTAAACCAGGAGATTTCAGAGGACCTGGCGGCGGAGATTCAGGCCGCCGGTATCGAGCGCATCAAGATCCGCTCCGTGCTGACCTGTAAGGCCAAGCGCGGCGCGTGCGTGAGGTGCTACGGGCGCAACCTGGCCACCGGCCAGAGCGTCGACCGCGGCGAAGCCGTCGGAGTCATCGCCGCCCAGTCCATCGGCGAACCGGGCACGCAGCTCACCATGCGTACCTTCCATATCGGCGGCGCCGCCAGCCGCACGCACGAGCAGTCCACGGAAGAGTCCAGGGCGGAGGGGACGATCCGGTTCCTCAACATCCAACATGTCACCAATCGCGACGGCAACCTGGTGGTCATGAACCGCAACGGGATGCTTACGGTCGTCGACGACAGCGGGCGCGAAAAGGAACGCTTCTCGGTCGCCTACGGCGCTACGTTGAAGGTCAAAGACGGGCAGCGGATCAAGCCGGGACAGGTGCTGGTGGAATGGGACCCGTATTCGTTCGCCATCCTCACGGAGTTCGGCGGCATCGTCGAGATCAAGGACATCATCGACGGTGTGACCGTCAAGGAAGAACGGGATGAGAACACCGGCCTGGTGCGCCAGGTGATCACGGAATCGCCGGATGAAAAGTACCAGCCCCAGATCAATATCAAGGACGACAGAGGCCGGGTGGTGAAAAGCTACCTGCTCCCTTCCAAGGCGCACCTCTGGATCGCCAACAAGGAAGAGGTCTACCCGGGCAGCGTGCTCGCCAAGATACCGCGCGAAGTCCGCAAAACCAAGGACATCACCGGCGGCCTGCCGCGCATCGTGGAGCTGTTCGAGGCCCGCAAGCCGAAGGAGACCGCCGTCATTACCGAAATCGACGGCTTCGTCAAATATGCCGGGCTCCTGCGCGGCCAGAGGAAGATCGAGGTCCACAGCGAGAGCGGCATGGTTAAAGAATACTTGCTGCCGCGCGGCGTGCACATCAACGTCCAGGAAAATGAGTACGTCCGCGCCGGCGAGGCGCTCATGGACGGACCGCGCAATCCGCACGACATCCTGCGCGTGCTGGGCGAAAAGGAGCTGCAGGGCTACCTGGTCAACGAGATCCAGGAGGTCTACCGCCTGCAGGGAGTGAATATCAACGACAAGCATATCGAGATCATCGTCCGGCAGATGATGCGCTGGATCAAGATCGAGGACGTCGGCGATACCGAGTTCCTGCTCGAAGAACAGGTGGATAAGTTCCGCTTTTACGAGGAGAACGAGCGGGTGGAAGCCGCCGGGGGACAGCCGGCCAAAGGGCGCCCGCTGCTGCTGGGGATCACCAAGGCCTCGCTCTCAACCGACAGCTTCATCTCAGCCGCCTCCTTCCAGGAGACCACGCGGGTGCTCACCGAAGCCGCCATCAGCGGCAAGGTCGATTACCTGCGCGGCCTGAAGGAAAATGTCATCATGGGCCGCCTGATCCCCGCCGGCACGGGCATGGGAATTTACAGGAACGTGATTCTGACGGAACAGATCGTCCCTGAAGAGCCGCTCGAACCTGAGTCCAATCTCGAAACGGACCTTCTGGCCGGGAACATCAGCCTCGAGATGCTGCGCGGCAAACGAGCCGACTCCGCATAATCACACACTTCGGGGTCAGACCCCGTTTTGTTTGATAAAAAAGGGCGGCCCCCCCCTCTGTGCGGGGAGCCGCCCCTTTTTTGTCTGTGGCGAGATTAGGACTAATTGCGGATACCGATTCCGTCACCCGCGACCATATTGCCCGGCGCCGGATCCCCAAACGGGGCACTCTGAAAGCGGACTACCTGATCAGGTCCTATGCCGTACTGGTAGCGGCCGTAGCCCGAGATCGGATCGGCTGTTATGCCGAATCCGTCCGGCTGTGCGAAGGGCACAGTAGCGGGAAGACCGAGAATTGCCTGATCCTCCGCATATGTGTATCCGTTGAAGCCATTGGCGGCCACATAGCGAGTATCCAGGAAATTCTGGGTGGTCAGAGTAGCCAAATCGGTATACATCTGGTTGTTGGTGGCCGCGAAAGCGACCTGGGCCGACGCCACCGTGCGGCAGCCCTGGATGGAGCCCGCTTCGTTGGCCGCCATGCGCGAAGTCAGCAGGCTGGGCACGGCGATCGCGGCGATGATCGCGATGATCGCGACCACGATCAGCAATTCAACTAACGAAAAACCCTGTTCCCTCTTCATTCGATATTCTCCTCTCCAATTGGATGGCTTGATTTTCAACAATTCCTTTTATAGCAATTCGGATGCCAGTCGGCGACGGCGACCGGTTGAAATAGAAAAGTTCTGTAAATTGTTCAATGCCAATAACTTGGCAATGCCATCGTCATGGCCGCAGTGCTGCAGGCGGCGCGCCGGCGCCCGAATTGGATGATGGTCATCAATCGCGGATTGATGAGAAGCATCATTCGATGCTTGAAGTTTCGCGAGCGGGCTCTAGATTTCAGCCGCCATAGCATTGGGCCGGAATGAGGCGGCGTCGATGCCGAGGACCTGGATGCGGTGGCGCAGCGAAGGGCGGGTCAGGCAAAGCTCCTGTGCGGCGAGAGTTTGGTTTCCGTCGCAACGCCGCAGCGTCTCGCAGATGATGTCGCGCTCCAGATCCGTCAAGAACTTTTCCAGCTCGATGGGACCGCGAGGCGCGGGCATCCGGTCGGCGCCGGGAGGGTGGGGAGGCCTGCGGACAGCATCCGGCAGCCGTTCAGGCTGGATCGTTTCGGTGATTTCCAGGGCGATAGCGCTCTCGATTGTGTTTTCGAGCTCACGGACATTCCCCGGCCAGTGGTAATTCTCCAGGCAGCGCAACGCCTTTTCCGAAATGCCGAGGATTTTCCTGTGGGCCTTCTCGGCGTATCCGGCGAGGAAATGGAATGCCAGCAGTTCGATGTCTTCCGGACGTTCGCGCAGGGGCGGCAGGTCGATGGTAATGACGGCAATCCGGTAGAAGAGGTCTTCCCGGAATTGCCCTCCTTGAATAGCGGCCCTCAGGTTGCGGTTGGTGGCGGCGATGATGCGCACATCCACGGGGGTTTCGTGGATGGCGCCCAGCGGCCGCAGCCGGCGGTCCTGCAGGACGCGCAGCAGCTTCACCTGCATGGCGGGCGTCATGTCTCCGATCTCATCCAGAAAAACCGAACCGCCGCCGGCTGTCTCGAGCAGCCCCTTCTTGTTGCCGGTTGCACCCGTGAATGCGCCCCGGACGTATCCGAACAGTTCGCTTTCCAGCAGCGTCTCGGGGAACGCGCCGCAGTTGATGGAGACGAAGGGACCCTCTCGGCGGGGGGAGGCCTCATGGATTGCCCGCGCCACGAGTTCCTTGCCGGTGCCGCTTTCACCCGTGATCAACACCGTGCTTTCGCCGGTTGCCACGGTGCCGATCGTGCGATAAATATCGAGCATCTTTGGGCTCTTGCCTACGATCCGGCTGCGGTTCAGCGCCTGGAACAGGTTCTGGCCCTGCCGGGTTTCGATGCCGTCCCGCAGGCGGCCGACCTGGCGACTGAGGTTTTTTCTCTCGAGCGCGCGCCGGACGATGCGCAGCATCTCCTCCATCTTAAACGGCTTGGTGAGGTAATCGTCGGCGCCGTGCTGGACCGCCTCGATCGCGGTGTCGGTGGTGGCAAAGGCGGTGATGATGATGAAGACTGTGTCCGGTGCGAATTGCCGGACCTCCTTCAGCAGCTCGACTCCCGAGAGGTCGGGCATGCGGATGTCGGAGATCACGACATCGACTTCGCGCTGGCGCAACAAATCCAGGGCGGCCCTGCCGGAGCTGGCCTTCGATACCTCCATGCCCTGTTCCTGAAGGACAATCTCCAGGACTTCGATGATGTTCGGTTCGTCGTCCACCAGCAGAACTGACGGCGGGTTGAGAGCCCGGCGCGAGGCGTCGGTCCCGGCATTCACATCCGGTGTCTGGATCATAGATGTGCTCGCCTCGCTGCAGAATGATCGCTCGAGATGGAGGGGAAGGTCAGTGTTACGCGGGTCCCTTTGGACTTCTCACTGTCGAACTGGATCTTGCCGCCATGGTCCTCCAGGATCTGGAAAACGATGCTGAGGCCGAGCCCGGTGCCGCGCGCGAAGCCGGACTGGAACGGCTGGAACAGGTTTTCCTTTTCCTCCTGGGAAAAGCCGACCCCGGTGTCTTCAAAAAGGACATGGCACACGCCGTCGCTGGTATAGTTGGCGCTGATCGTCAGCGTGCCGCCATCGGGCATGGCGCGCAAGGCATTCTGAGTGAGATTCCAGAATACCTGCTTCAGCTTGTCACTGTTGCCGAGGACGGCGATCGGTTCTTTCTCCAGGTGAAGGCGTATCTGGTACTTTCCGCAGACATCCGGATTGTTGCCCAATAGCGTCACCGAGTCGCGCAACAGCACAGCGAGGTCGGTCGGCTGGCGGCGGTATCTCCCGGGCCGCGCGAAATAGAGGAGATCCTCGACGAACTCGTTGAGCCGGTCGCTTTCGCGCAACATGATGTCCAGGAGGCGCGCATCGGACGCGGGCAGGCTGGCGTGCGAGCGCAGTATTTCCACCGACCCGCGCACGGAAGTCAGCGGGTTGCGGATCTCATGGGCGATGCCGGCTGCCATTCTCCCGATCGTGGCCAGCCGGTCCTTGAGCCGGACCGCCTCCTCGAGCTGCCGGATCTCGGTCAGGTCCTGAAAGGAAATGGTGTAGCCGATCAGCCGGTTCTCGTGGTCCAGCAGGGGCGAGACGCTGTACCCGAGGAAGCGCCTGTTTTCAGGCGCAGATGCGATCCAGCTCTCGTGCCGCAATGGCCGCGCATTTTTCAGCAGGTCCGCGCTCAGCATGCGGCGATGGAAATCGTCCCCGAAGACGGATCGGATGGGCTGGTCGACCGCTTCGTACTTTTTCCGGCCGGTCAGCTCTTCCGCTGCTTTGTTGAACAGAGTGATCCGGCCCTCCAGGTCCGTGGTGATCAATCCGCTGCGGATGCTGCTCACTATGTGCTCGTTCAACCTTCGCAGCTGCTGCAGCGAGTCGATCTTTTCCTTTAGTTCCGCCTGGACGTGGCGCAACCGCTGCGACAGATAAGTCCCGAGAAATGCGACGGCGACGAAGCCGAGAGCGATGGAGGAAAGACGAAACGCGAGCGCGTTCAGTCCCATGGGGTTTTCGCTGCGCCGCAGAATATGGGTATGGTCCGTCCCCACGATCGCGGAGTAGAGGACGATGCTGAGGGCGGCGCTGATTACCGCCCCGCGGCGGCCCAAGGTCAGGCTGCAATAGATAATGATGAGCAGGTAAAAAGACACGAAGGGGCTTTCCAGGCCGCCCGTGGAGGCCACCAGGACCGAGGCGAGCGCCAGGTCCACGCCGACCTGGGCCATCAGCTGCGCCGGCAGGTGCCGGCCGTTCCACCATAATCCCAGATAGGCGAGGGTCAGGGTCACGGAAAGGATGTTGAAGAAGGGCACGAACGGGAGTGCCGCCAGGCGTTCAGGGAATATGGCCAGCGGCTCCGCCAGGTTAAGCGCCAGAATAAGGACGGCCGCCCGCAGCGGAATGAGCCAGAGCAGATGGCGGCCCATTTCCGATGCGCGGCCGGCGGAATCCGCGGGATTCAGCCGGCCGGCGTCGATCCGTGTCGGCCCGAGCGGGCGTGCAAGCGAAAGGGTCCTAGCCACCGGACAACACTCGGATCAGCTTAAACAGCGGCATGTACATCGAGATGACGATTCCGCCCACGATAACGCCCAGGAACACCATCATGACCGGTTCGAGGATCGTCAGTAGATTCGCCACCACCGTGTCGACTTCGTCCTCATAATAATCGGCGACCTTGACCAGCATGTTGTCGAGCTCGCCGGTACTTTCGCCGACGGAGACCATCTGGATGACCATGGACGGGAAGAACTTCGAGTCTTTCATGGGATCCGCGATGGTCTTGCCTTCTTCGATGTTGCGCCGGATCTTGCGGATCGTCTCCTCCAGGATGGCATTTCCGGCCGTGTTGGCGGTGATATCGAGCGCCTCCAGGATTGATACGCCGCTGGTGAGCAGCGTGGCCAGCGTGCGTGTGAAGCGCGCCACCCCGATCTTGCGCAGGATGTCGCCGAGGATCGGCACGCGCAGCAGCAGCCCATCGACGGTATAACGCCCCTTGTCCGTCTTGTAGTAGCTGCGCAGCCCGAAGGCCGCCATCACGGCGGCCGCTACCAGCAATATGATGTAGCTTTCGAGAAAATAGGAGATGCCGATGACGATGCGGGTCGGCATGGGCAGCTGCACGTTGAAGCCCTCGAACAGGGTGCGGAAGACAGGGACCACCTTCCACAGGATGATCGCTACCACGATCACGGCGACCGAGAGGATGACGCCGGGGTAGATCATGGCGGAGCGCATGGCCCGCTTGAGTTTGACGATCTTTTCAATGAAGGTTGCCAGCCGCTGCAGGATCGTGTCTAAGATACCTCCGGCCTCGCCGGCGGCAATCATGTTGGCGTAAAGTGAATCAAAGACCTTGGGGTGTTTCCCCATGGCGCCGGCCAGCGTGGAGCCGCCCTCGACGTCGATCCGTATCTGCTCGAGGACGCTCTTGAATGCGGCGTTGGGATGCTGCTGGCCGATGGCCTCGATGCACTGGACCAGCGGCAGTCCGGCGTCGAGCATGACCGAGAACTGGCGCGTGAAGATCGCGACTTCCGCCTGGCTGACGCCCTTGCGGAAGGGGAGCTGGAAGCGCTGGGCGCGTTTTTCCTCTATCGCCGAGGGGATAATCATCTCGCGCCGCAATAAGGCCGCCAGATGCTGCGGGCTGTTGGAAAACCTCTCGCCGGTGATGCTCTCGTTGGTGCGGGTGTTGCGTCCGCGGAACGTATAAACAGGCATTTCGACCTCTCAAAATCAGCGGGCGGCGCTGCCGACGGGCTCAGGCCGTCGGGCGCGCCCGGCTGCTGAATAGAAGTGCAAACCGACTCCGCGCTGGATGAGCTCCATGAGCTCGTCGATGTTGGATGATTTCGCGATTCCGTCCTCCTGGCTGATCTGTTTGGTCAGGACCAGGTGGGCGAGCGACTGGTTGAACGTCTGCATTTCGTATTTTTCCTGGCCGGTCTGCATGGCGCTGTAGATCTGGTGAATCTTGTCCTCTCGGATCAGGTTACGGATGGCCGAATTGGTCACCATGATCTCCATCGTCAGCGCTCTGCCGGAGCCGCTCATGCGCGGAATCAGCGACTGGCAGAGGATCCCCTCCAGGACCAGACTGAGCTGGGCGCGGATCTGGGGCTGCTGGTTCGACGGGAAGATATCCACGATACGGTTGATCGTGGAAGAAGCGCTGTTGGTATGGAGCGTGGCGAAGGTAAGGTGCCCCGTTTCGGCAATGCGCAGCGCCGATTCCACGGTCTCGAGATCGCGCATTTCACCGATGAGCACGACGTCGGGATCCTCGCGCAGGGCGACGCGCAGCGCATCGGCGAACGAACGGGTATCGTTGTTGACCTCGCGCTGGTTCACGATGCAGTTCTTGTGCGAGTGAAGGAATTCGATCGGGTCCTCGATGGTCAGGATGTGCTCGTGACGCTCCCGGTTGATCTTGTCGATCATGGCCGCCAGCGTGGTGGACTTGCCGCTGCCCGTCGGTCCCGTGACCAGCACCAACCCGCGTGGTTTGGTGCAGAGCTTCCTCACCACCGAAGGCAGGCCCAGCGCCTCGAAGCTGCGGATTTCGTATGGGATCACGCGGAACGCGGCCGCGACGGCGCCGCGCTGGGTAAAAATATTGGCTCGAAAACGGCACAGGTCCTTGATCCCGAACGAAAAATCGAACTCCAGCTTCTCTTCGAAAGCGTGCTTCTGGCTGTCGGTCATGACGCTGTAGGCCAGGCGCTTCGTGTCGGCCGGGTTGAGCACCGGGTGGTCCTCCAGCGGCTGCAGCCTCCCATCGACGCGGATCTGGGGGTGTGTTCCGATCGTGATGTGCAAGTCGGAAGCGCCCGACTGGACGGCGAATTTCAACATTTCAGCAAGTGTCAGCATTTTCACACCTTTCCCGTTAGTTCAGGACTGACTCGCGGAGCACCTCGTCCAGAGTCGTCAGCCCGTTTTTGATCTTGGCCAGGCCGCTCTGCCGCAGCGTCAGCATGCCTTCATCGACGGCCTTTTTTTTGATCTCGCGCGCCGAGGCGCCGACGAGAATTAGCTCCTGGATTTCGTCGGAGATCTCCATGACCTCGTACAGCCCGAACCGCCCTTTATAGCCGGTGCCGTTGCACATCTTGCAGCCCTCGCCCCGGAACGTCTGGACGCTTTTCGCTTCCTCGGGCGTGAACCCGATGTCGATCATGGTCTGGAGCGGGGTCCTGACCTCCGCCTTGCAATCCTTGCAGATCTTGCGGATCAGCCTCTGGGCGCAGATGAGGTGCACCGACGTCGCCACCAGGAATGGTTCGATACCCATGTTGAGCAATCGGGAGATAGTCGCGGGGGCGTCGTTTGTGTGCACGGTGCTGAGCACCAGATGGCCGGTCAACGCCGCCTTGATGGCGATTTCCGTGGTTTCGAAGTCGCGGATCTCACCGACCAGGATGATGTTCGGGTCCTGCCGCAGGAACGAGCGCAGGGCGGCGGCGAAGGTCAGGCCGATCTGCTCCCGGATCTGGACCTGGTTGATCCCCCGGAAGTTGTACTCGACCGGGTCCTCGGCCGTAATGATGTTGGTCTCGGGAGTATTCAGGCGGTTGAGCGCCGAATAGAGGGTGGAGGTCTTGCCGCTTCCGGTCGGACCCGTCACCAGCACCATGCCGTAAGGCTTCAGAATGGCCGCCTCGACCCGCTTGAGCGAGTTTTCCTCGAAGCCGAGTTTGGTCATGTCGAGCGGCAGGGTGTCGCGGTCGAGTATGCGCAGCACGATTTTTTCGCCGAAAAGGGTCGGCAGCGTGGAGACGCGGAAGTCGATTTCCTTCTTTTTATTATCAAAGTTGGTCCGGATCTTGATGCGGCCGTCCTGCGGCAGCCTCTTCTCGGAAATATCCATCTTCGCCATGATCTTGATGCGCGAGGTGATGGCATCCTTGAGGCGCAGCGGCGGATTCATCATGTTGTAGAGGATGCCGTCGATGCGGAAACGGACGCGGAAGTCTTTCTCGTACGGCTCGAGGTGTATATCGCTGGCGCCTTTTTTCAGCGCCTCGGCGAGGACCAGGTTGACCAGCTTGATGATCGGGGCCTCTTCGCTCGACCGCTGCAGCTGATCGGCAGACACCTCCTCCTCACCCTCTTCGGCATCGAGGTCGAGTTCGAAGCTCTCTTTCTCGACCTGGGCAATCTCCTCGTAGACCTTCTTGAGCTCGATGGCATGGGGGGTACCGTAATATTTTTCCAGGGCCTGCTGCAGCGAGGATTCGGTGGCGACGACCGGCTCTACGTTGAACCCCGTCATGAACTTGATGTCGTCCATGGCGAACACGTTGGTCGGATCGGCCGTGGCGACCGTGAGTGTCGAGCCGACCCGGCTCAGCGGAACCACCAGATACTTCTGGGCCGTTTCCACCGGGATGAGCTTGATCACCGCAGGGTCGATCTCGAAGTAAGCCAGGTTGATCGAGGGCACGCCGTACTGCTTGCTGAGAACGGCCGTGATATCGTCATCCTGGACATACCCCATGTCAATGAGGATGGAGCCGAGGCGGCCGCCGCGACTCTGCTGGTAGTGCAGGGCCTCTTCCAGCTGTTCCTGAGTGATCAGGTTGTCCTTAACCAGCAAATCACCGATTTGAGAGGGCATGGCGAATCAACCTAGTGCCAGACAATGTCAACGCCGGTCGTAATGAACAGGAGCATTGAAATCCAACCATTGATGGAGAAAAAAGCCGTATCCACGCGGCTCAAGTCCGAGGGCCTCGCGCGGCCGGACGTCCGGGGATTGCGCGCAGCGAACGCCGCATCGACCAGTCGGTTGAATGCCATGGCGGCGCTGCGGGCTGAAACCATGGCCAGCAGAATCCAGCCGATCTTGGCCGCATCCGGGATTTCGCGCGCGGCGAAGAAGGCTCTCATAAATGCAAACGGCAGGGCGAATAGGGTGTGCTCGACCTTGATCATTTCCAGTGTTATCTTAAGCTTCTTCAGCAAGGAGGTTTCCTCAGGAGCATCCTCCCGCGAGTAAGGCGCGGCGGGAGCCCCGTGGAGCACTCCGCCGACATTGTCCTCCGCACTTGCGGATGGGCGCCTGAAGTCCCCATTGTTTATCGGCAGAGATGGAATGATTGATCAAAGAAATTTGCTCCGGTCGATGGACAACCCCAACAAAACCAAACAATAGCAGTGAAAGAGGTCCGGGAATCCACGATCAGGGCCTGTGCTTTCGTCTACATTGTTTATCAGCCTAACAAACCATTTCAAGACGCCCGGAGAAAAGAACACCGTCGGGCCCTAACCAACAAGAACCTCACCACAGTCTTTCATGCCCGGGGGACACCCGGGGGCATGAAAATATTTGAATTGCCACGAATTTTCTGGAGCGGCATAGCCGCAACCAAAGAAAAAGCAAACCGCAGCGGCGCAGAGCGCGCAGAGAAAACACAGAGATTTGGGACACGGAAAAACGCCGGTGGATTGCACGAGCTTTTGCTGCTCCCGAAGGGCGCCCCGCTGCGCGGGGCGATCTTTGCCTGAGCCTCCCCGGGCAAGCGCGCCTTGTTGCGGCCTGTCCATCCGATGCGACGGGTTCAACCGGCGCGTTTGCCCGGGGAGGCTCAGGCAAAGACAGCAGCAAAAGCTCGTGCCATCCACTCGCCGACCTTGCGGCGCCAGCAGAATCCGCGTTCGTCCGCGTTCGTCCGCGTCCTGATTTCCTCGGTGCGCTCCGTTAAACTGCGTCTTGGCGGTGAAAATAATCCTTTCCCGGCGGGCAAGGATTTGATCGTTAGTAGTACGGATTTCGCGAATGCGGGCAGGCAGCCAGAGCGCTCTGCGCCGCTGCGGTTTGCTTTTAGTTTGGTTGCGGCCGTTAGGCCGCGCTAGGGCTGCCCTTTACCCATAAGTGAAGCTGATAAATCCTGGGCATCTCTTAGCGCATAGCCTTCGGACATCAGCTGGAGAGATGAATACCCCTGCCACAT
>Ga0299915_10000865_pt1 | contig 22387 bp, 12 predicted proteins | sample RVTome_13_FD_200263 | JGI IMG/M metagenome (GOLD analysis project Ga0299915, IMG submission 200263) | Soil microbial communities from uranium-contaminated site in the Upper Colorado River Basin, Wyoming, United States - RVT92D227 (version 2) ... | reverse complement strand
CCACTGAAGCCCATCCGTGAAATCAGTGGTTTCTGCGTTTTCAGTCTCTGCGTGCTCTGCGTCTCCGCGGTGAAAAATTCTTTCCAAAACAGCAAGAAATTTGGGCTTAGTAGTACAGAATAGCTTTTTGCAATTTGATTCTCGGTCGATAAAAAGGGTAGAATTCGGGTTCGGTGGGAAATCCCGGAGCCGGCTGGCGGGCACGGGGCAGTGTGCTGAAGATACCCTGTAGATGATTACGTTCATATCCGTTTAACACCAACAAGGCTTCCGGAGCAGGAATTTTAATGATAGCGACATTGATATGGGCGCTTCTTGCCTTGGGACCGGCAGACAGCCAGGCCATGTCGGGTGATGAGCCATTCTGGAAATGGTCGCTCTCCAAAGCGATCAAGATACTGAACTCTTCCGCTTGGGCGCGACAGGAAACCTTCACCACAGTCGTAGGGGGAGTGGGAAGCGGCCAGGCAGGCGAAAAGGAGATCTATAGCAGATTTTACGTGCGTTTCCTGTCGGCAGAGCCCATCCGGGAGGCATACGCGAGAATCCTGCAGATCGAGCACGGATACGACAAGTTGGCGCAGGATGATAAACAGCGTTTCGACGAGATGCTGGAACCGGTATTGGAACTGGACGTCGAAAGCTGGATTGTTGTGGCCGTCAGCTTCCGCTCCAATGATCCCGACCAGGAAATCCAGATCCGGCGGTTCTGCCAAAGCCAAACCACCGCCACTCTGAAGGATAAGGCGTTTCTTTCCACCGATCGGCATCCGCAGGTCAAGCTGCACGCCTACTATCCTCCCCTGGAGGAGGGTGTGGGGGCAAAATTCGTATTTCCCAGGACAATCAATGGTGTGGACCTGGTGTCCTCGGGCAAAGGGCACATCAGTTTCGAACTCCTGGATATTCCCATCGGGAGGTCGGGCGGTGGGTCGGAAGGCGGCGGTAGCGGGGGACGCGGCGGCGGTAGCGGGGGACGCGGCGGCGGTGGCGGGGGACGCGGCGGCGGCCCAAGCAGTTCTGACAGCAACCAGGGCAGCGCTACTATCCTGAGGGCGACTTTTTCTATAGAGGACATGGTTGTCGATGGCAAGCTCTTCTTTTAACGACATTCGCCAAACCTGCGGGCAGGCCGCATTACATATCGCCCTGTGGATTCTGATCCTGTCACCCGGCCTTTCAATGGCGGCCACCATTGATCCCCAGCTGAAAATGCCTCCCGGCAGCCAGGAGAAGGAAAAACAATCAACAGCCAATGCAGGCCAATCCAATCCTGCGGACATCGGCCAGCAGTCGGCCAATCCGGCGCTGGCAGAAATAGGGGTATTCCGGATTCTCCGTAGGGATTTCGAGTCGATCTTCCCCCGAAGGGGCTCCAAGCCCCTGGTCGAAATCGTCAATGCGTTTTCGGTGCGCAACCGCGGCCGCTTCTACGGATCCTTATACGAGTACCATCGGAACGACTTTTTCGACGCCAGAAACTTCTTCGACCCGGTCGGGGAGAAGCTGCCGGAGTTCAAGAGGAACCAGTTCGGCGGAAGCCTGGGGGCGTTCCTCACCAGCCGCCTGCAGGTCTTCGGGACCTATGACGGGCTGAGGATCAACAAAGGCTCCACCATTACGTCGCTCGTGCCGACGCCGGCGATGCGGGATGGAGACTTCAGCGGTCTCGAAACTGCCATCGTCGATCCCTTCACGGGAGCGCCCTTCCTCAACAACCAGATCCCTCGCCAACGCCTTCACCCTGTCTCGTTGAGGATATTGCCCACCATACCCGAGCCCAATCGGAACGATATCTATCCATACTTTACCAACAACCAGGCGTCGGTTGAAAACGCCGACACCGTCACGGCGCGGGTGGATTACGAATTCAACAGGCAATCCAAGCTCTTCGGCAACTGGCGTTTTACCGACGGCGCTGGAACCAATGTCAACCCGCTTCTGGAATTTTCAACAACTCAGCAGAACCGCTACCAGAACTTATCTTTGACATTTAACCGGAGCTTCGGCCCTAACCTGATCATCGACCTCACCGCGTCGTTCGACCGGCGGGTGGAGGAGGAACTATCCAGGCACGCCTTTCAGGCCGGGATACTGGCATCGCTGGGCATCAACGGGGTTCAAACACTCGACGACTCCGATGAAGGGTATCCCGAGATCACTATTTCCGGATACCCAACGCTTGGACAGTCGCACAGGAATCAATCCCCCAGAACAAGTTACAGCAACAACCTGGCGTTTGCGGGGAACACCACCTATGTTCGCAGAAACCATAAGTTCAGCTTCGGATTGGAGGTCCGCAACAGCCAGCTAAACAATTATCGCTCGGGAGGAGCGCGACGCGGCGAGTTTGATTTTTACGGCGATTTCTCGGGACATGCATTTGCCGACTTCATGCTGGGCATTCCTGCTACGGCCACGCGCGGCATGGGTTCCGACCGGGCAGATCTCAGACAGCGCTCCTGGAAGGCCTATTTGCGAGACGACTGGAAGATCAATCCCAAATTCAGCCTCTCATTAGGCCTCACCTATAACTATTTCCCGGTCACACACTCCATTCGCAACAACGTTTCGCTGTTCTGGCCGCTTGTATTCGAGCCTCCCATAGATGGTTTGATGGTAGTCACCGGAAGTCCGGAGGCCGAGGCGGCAGGACTGCGCGGTCTCAAACCGGGCCACGCCGCTTATCCCGACAAAAATGACTGGCAGCCCTTTGTCGGCCTGGCCTACAGCCCGCTCGGCAATAACAAGCTGGTATTCCGCGGATCCTACGGTTGGAACTATCAGGCGCTGGACATGCGGCGTACGCTGAACTTTATCGGACGCAACTATCCCTTCTACTGGCAGGAAACAGCATCGTCTCCATCCAGCCCGAATCTGGATTTATCAAATCCCTTCCAGTCTGCCGCGCCAAGCGAAATGACCATCCGGGCCTTGGATCCTTATGTGCGCAGTTCCTATGTCCAGGAGTGGCAGCTCTCCGTCCAAAATGAGTTCATCCAAAGCTGGAACTTTGAGCTGCGTTACGAGGGAAGAAAAGCCACCCACACATCGAGGACAATACCGGCAAACGTTCCAACGCCCGGGGAGGGCCTGATACAGGAACGCCGGTCCAATCCCAACTTCGGCCGATTCAACATAGGGGATGGCGGCGGATCATCTATCGGCCATTCCTTACAAGTAGAGCTGAGGAAGCGTCTTACCAGAGGATTTTCGCTCCGCTCCAGCTTCACCTGGGACCGCACCTTCAGCGACATGATCATGATGGATCCCCAGGATCCGCGTAATCTGAGTGCTGAACGTGCCGTATCGGGCTTTACTCCTCCCCTGCGCTTCTCCCTGAATTACATCTGGGATCTGCCGATCGGCCGCGACCAGCCCATCAGGGCCGAGTGGGCCGGGAGGCTTCGCTTCCTGCTTGAAGGATGGCAGATCTCGGGCATCACCAGAATTGTCGCAGGCAACCCCTTTCACCCGCAACTGGGAGGGGATAAGAACAATGACGGCGTATCCGGCGACCGGCCCGACCGTATCGGCTCCGGAATATTGCCTTCAGCGGAGCAGTCCGTCACGCGATGGTTTGCCACAGAGGATTTTGTGGCTCCAGCCGCATATGGTTTCGGCAACGCTGGCCGGTACATCCTGCTTGAGCCCGGCGAAACGGTCTGGGATATCAGTTTGATAAAACGGACTAAGGTCTCTGAACGCGGAGATGCCCTGGAGTTCAGGGTGCAGTTTTTCAATGCTTTCAACCGCGCCAACTTCGAGAGACCCGGCACGACTCTGGGAACTTCGAGTTTTGGAGTTATCACCAACGCCGCGGAATCCAGGGAGATTGAAATCGCCCTCAAGTACACTTTCTAGCCCGCATTTCTTAATCGAATCTCAGGCTTAGCTCAAAATACCGGCCACGAATTTCACGAATTGCACGAACTACCGGGTCGAATTCGTACTACTAACGCGCAACTCCTTGCCCGCTGGGAAACGATTTTTTCACCGCCAAGACGCAGTTTCACGGAGCGCACCGAGGAAATCGGGACGCGAAAGAACGCCGACGGACGCGGATTCTGCTGGAGCCGCAAGGTCGGCGAGTGGATTGCACGAGCTTTTGCGCCCCGCGCCGCGGGGCACCCTTCGGGGGCGGCAAAAGCTCGTGCAATCCACCCGTTTTTCCGTGTCCCAAATCTCTGTGTTTTCTCTGCGCTCTCTGCGCGCTCTGCGCCTCTGCGGTTTGCTTTTTCTTTGGTTGCGGCTATGCTGCTCCAGGGAATTCGTGGCTGTCTTTCTTGGACCTTCTCCGCAGTTGAATAGTGTTGGGGCTGACTGCCTCTACAGCTCTTCAGGCAAGTAGTGACCGCAGAAAGCTGCAATGCCCCAATTATTGCGGCTCGTCGATGACAACGTCGGCGGCGATGGCAAGGATGAACTCGCCGTGGCGTTTCCACCATCCGGGCAAGGTGCGCGCGGACTCGGCGCAGCGGACCGAGAACCGGTCCCAGCCGCGGCCGGCCGGCGCTGGGTCGAGGTCGACAACGACGCTTCGCGTGTCGCGACGCAAGCCCTGGCGCAGAACCTTCAGCGCACTTTCTTTCGCGCTCCATATCAAGGTAGCGATGAGTGGGTGGTCGTCGGCCGGCGCGCGTCTCAGCAACGCCTGTTCTTCGCCGGTGAAATAGTCGGCGGCGAAATTCTCATCGCGCGTTTCGATGCGCTCGATGTCGCAGCCGACGCTAATCGCCGGCGGGGCGACGACACACAGGCATGCGCCCGAACTGTGACTGAGAGAGATCGAGACGGGCAGCCGCTCTCCCCGGCGAACCGCTTCGGGCGCGCCATCCGCGCCGGCGTGTATTTCCACTTCAGAAGCCTCGCCGAGGTACGCACCAACGGCAAGCTTGGCCGTCCAGCGGCCGAGCAGCCAGTCGTTGTGTCGCTTCGCTACGCGCAGCGATGCAGCGAAAGCCCGCTCGCGATCGCTCAGCCACTCGTCCCCGCCGGGAAGATCGGCAAGCGTCCGAGTGAGCCAGAAAATTCGAACCATGGCGTTGCCCGGTCCGTCCTCGGGGCCGAAAAATAAAAACAGGGCCGCGGATTCCACGGATTTGCGTGGAGCTGCAAAGCGCTTCCCGCTCCCTCAGCCGATGGCGGATTGCAGGGGTTTCAGCAGCTCCGGTGCGACTGCCTCGGGGAGCGCAGCCGTCCGATAGCCCTCAAGGGCCATGTAGACGTTCCCCTTCTCATCCGCGACCTGCGCATCGAAACCGCCGCTCGCATTCGGCGTGACGACAGCAAACAGGCGTCCCTTTGCATTCGCGGGTGAATCAAGGATCCGCAGCCGGTCCAGCTGATGCGGCAGTCCCATCGACGAGCGGGCAACCAGCTCTGAGATCCCCGCCGTCTGGAAGCACAGCTCGATCAGCCGCGGCCATACAATCGCAGGCGATTCGACCGGCTCGTGGTTCGGGGGCAGCGACGCACTGAAGAGCCCGATGACCTGATCTGCCGAGCGCCAGGCGCTTTCGACCACCTGGTAGGCCGGTCCGTGGAAGTACAGGCGGTACAGGTCTGCCGCCGTTACCTGTTTGGCTGCGGGCGCTCCGGATACTCTTCCGTGTTTCATGCCCTGAGGCGGCTCCTTTAGCAGACGGACACGCGCAGTGAAATGGGTCGTTACTTCCGGTTCCACCTGCCCATGCAGCGTGCGCGTGCCGACGAGGCGGCAATCCGCCACGATGTCGTCTCCCTCCACGCCGAAATCAGCCTGAAGGATGACCGTCCTTGGCTGCCCGCGGTAGAATTTGAACGGAAACGTGAAGTTCACGTCTTCGACCGAGCCCACGTATCGCTCGGGGAACAGCACCTTTGCGACTTCCGTGAGGCCTTCGATCCCCATCACGCCGGGAAGGACCGGCGTGCCGCCGATCTGATGATCATAGAGGAAAGGCTGCCGGGCGGGGTCGAGGATGGTCTCGACGGTCAGGCCCTCATAAAGGCCCAGGCGGACCACCTTGCCGGTCATAATACCGGTTCCTGCGATGCTGCCGCTCAGCCCGCCGCTTTCGTCGAAGTCCTGCATCATCATCCCCAGGCTGCGGGCGACGACCACTTCACCGCTGAAGCCGCCCTCGGTCAGTTCACGGCGCACAATGGGAATGCCGGCTTCCGGTGCCAGCATGTCGATCCCGGCCTGTTTCATGATTTCCGGTATCGACCCGCGCGACGCCATTCCGATGCCGCCCCAGGCGGTCCAGTCGACGGCGATCCCACGCGTCTGCGGCCGCGCCCTGCGCAAGCCCGTGACGCATTTGCACAGCAGGTCGTTGGCAGAACTGTAATCCGTTTGTCCGAGGTTCCCAAACCGTCCCGCCACCGAGCTGAAGACCACCGCAGCCCCGAGGGACATTGATCCGAGATTCGAGAGCAGGTTGAACCAGCCGTCGGCTTTCACGTCAAAGACCAGGTCGAACTCGCCCGGGCTCTTGTCGGGCAGGAGATGGCTGATCTCCAGCCCCGCCGCATGCACCAGGACATCGACCCGGCCGCTTCTCTCGGCCACCTGCCTCATCGCTGCGGCGACGGCTTGAGCATCGAGCAGGTTGACGCGGTAGTAGTAAGCTGAGCCCCCCGCCCGTTTGATCGCGTCGATGGCTTCGAGCGCGGCGTGACGCCGCTCCAGTGCCGCCATTTCCTTCTCCACCATCGCGGGGGTGGCCCGCTCGCCGCGGGCTTTGATGCGTTCGAAAATGTCGCGCTTCAGGTTCTCCTTGTCCGACTCGAAGCGCTGCAGGTCGGAGTCCGCAGGATCGGGCTCCGGCGCCAGGTCGAGCAGATGGAAGGCGCCGCCGGAGGCCGCCGCAAGGTCGCCGGTAATCGCAGACACGATGCTGCCGGCTGCGCCGGTGACCAGAAAGACGGTATCTTTGCTGAGGCTTATCCCTGCCGCGCCGTCTTGGGCCGGTTTTTCTGCCAGGCCGATGGCCCAGCGCTGACCGTCCCGCCGGCCGATCTCCACGGCGCCCGGATCGAGCATGGTTTCATCGACCAGGATATCGGCCAAGGCGCTCGTCTTTCGGCTCGGCTCGAAATCGACAACCTTGACGAGGGCGTTGTTCTTTTCGCGCTTGAAGGCTTTGGTAAAGCCGGCGACGCCTCCGCCCAGTGGAGCAACTGCGCCGGCGTCGTCGTATCCGTGCAAACCTCCGAGCCTCGTGGCCGAAACCAGGAATGTTCCCGGCTCTCCGATCTGGTCATAGAGAGCGCGCATCGTTGCGTACAGCAGCTTCACCCGCACGCGCGTCGCCTCCTTCCACCCTGCCAGATCCATCTCCGCAAGGCTTCCCTCCTGATCCAGCGCCGGCAGCCAAAAGACGCCCTGAATCGGGCCCTTGGCTTTCCACTCCTCGATCCTCCTGGCCAGGTCCCCGGCGTCCGGGGCGTCCTCGACCACCAGGGCCTGTGCGCCAAGCTTTTCAAGGCGGCCCGCCAGCGCATTGCCGACACCGCCCCGGTCGCACATGACGACCACTCTGCTCTCGGGGCCGAACATCACGCCGGTGGACTTGAACAGTTCGAGCCCAGGACGTAGCCGCGGCACCGGCACGCGGCGCGCAATGGCGCGTGCGGCTTCCAGGCCGCCGACAAGCGGCGAGGGGTGAGTGTCGAGCGCTGAGACTGGAGCAGATGGCGGCTTCGCATCGGCCGCGCGAAGGTCCGGGCGGCGATCGTAGACGAACTGGATGGCGTGCGCCAGCGTCGGAAAATCGCGCAGCTTGAGCGCATCGTCGCGCGGTATGTCATATGCGGCACGGATGGCCGCGAAAATCTCCGCCTGCTTCACGGTATCAATACCCAGATCGGCCTCCAGATCCAGGTCCAGGTCGAGCATGTCCGGCGGGTAGCCGGTCTTCTCGGAAATGATCTGCATGACCTTGACCTTGACCGCATCTTCGTCAGGGACGAGGGGCGAGGGGTGAGTGGCGGGGGGCGAGATTGGGGCAGCTGGCGGCGTTGCGGCAGCAGGCTGCACTTTGGGACGCCTGAGGTCGGGACGGCGGTCATAGACGAACTGGACCGCGTGCGCCAGCGTCGGGAAATCGCGCAGCTTGAGCGCATCGTCGCGCGGAATTTCGTACGCGGCACGGATGGCTGCAAACATTTCGGCCTGCTTCACGGTGTCGATGCCGAGGTCCGCCTCAAGATCCAGATCAGATTCCAGCATGTCGGTCGGATAGCCGGTCTTCTCGGACACGATTTGCATTACCTTGACCTTGACCGCATCTTCGGCTGCGGGGAGTGGCGAGATTGGCGCCGGAGGGGGAGGCGCCGCAGGCATGACGCTTGGCGGTGGCGAGACTGGTTTCGCCGCCGGTTGAGCGCCTGTTCCGTTATCGAGCCGCGCTCCCATACCTGAATCTCTCACACGCAGCGTTCGCTGGGCGACCTCGAGCTCCGGTGCGTTCTGGCCGGTGACCCGCTTCAACCAGCCGTTCCAGGTATTGGGATCGGCAATTCGAGAATGGAAGCCAAGCGCATTGGGTGCAGGCCGCCGGCCGTCAGCGGTCGGTATCCAGCGAGTCAGCGTCATGCTGATCTGTGAGCCGAAGCCGGCGCCCAGCCGGAGCACATAGCGTACCGGGTAGGATCCCCCCTTGGACAGATTGAGCGGTCCCAATTCCGGGTCCATTTCCTTGAAATTCGCTACCGGCGGGACGATCCCGGTCTCGAGGATTTTTACTGCCACGACATCTTCGATGCCGACCGCCATCGGATGCCCGGTAGCGCCCTTTGTGTTGGCGACAACGATGTTATCGGCAGCCTCCTTGAATACGTGACGCAGCGCGAACACCTCGGCCGAGGCGCTGCCGCCGCGCGCCGGCGTGTAGGTCTCGTGCGAGACAAAGACCGTCTGCGCCGCGATCTCGAAGCGGTTGATGCCCCACTGCGCTTCAGCGTCGGCCATCAGCTTTTCCATAACATTACAGATATGACTGACGTCCAGCCGGCTGCCGTGATAGGCGCTGTTGGCGGTAATGCTGCCGAGCACTTCGCAGATGGGCTGCAGGCCGCGCTCGCGCGCCGATTCCAGGCTTTCGACGACGATAGCCGCGCCTCCCATGCCGATAATGAGACCATGCCGGCGGCGGTCGAAGGGGATGGCGGCATCCTCGACTCTTTCATCTGTCGCCGCCGCTCCGGAAGCGAGGAATCCTGCGCCATGCCATTCCATGAGGTTGTCCGACGTGATGTCATCCGCCGAGATGACGATGACCCGCCGGCAACGGCCGCTCTGAATCCAGTCGGCTGCCATGGCGACGCCCTGCGTACCGGTGGCACAGGCTGCGTTGATGGCGGTATTGGGGCCGCGGGCGCCAATGTATTCGGCGAACTGAGAGTGTCCCATGGAGAGCACGCGGAAAAGAAAGCGGCGATCGAACACGTAGGGTCGTTTTTCGATCTCGGACTTGAGCTCGGCGATCTTTTGTTCCAGCTCCTCGATCAGTTCGTCGCCCGACGCTCCCAGCTGCGCAGCCTTGGCACGCAGGTAGAGGAAAACGTCCAGGCGTTCGTGGCGGATGCGGTCCTTGTAATAGTCTGAAATGATCTGGGCAAAAGCATCGTAGCCCGGGAATGCCGAGCCGAAGATCACTCCCGTGTCATCACGCAGCTCCTCGGGCAGCATCCACCGCTCCGGAAGCTGGGTGCCTTTCGTTGTCTTCTTGTAGCGCATGACCAGCGGGATGCCGGCGTCGCGCATGGCGTCGATGCCGGCGGCGATGGCCAGCATGGTGACATTATCGATCGCCGCCATGCGGTCTTCCGGAAATCCAAAATCCTTGGTCAGGTCGAAATGTCTGGCGCGCGCCGCCAGCTTGATCACGTCGGCCAGATCCTCGATGGTTTCGAACCTCCCCTCGCCCGATTCGCTCTTCACCAGGCGGGTGATGTTCTTTTCCAGCATGGCGCGGCGCAGATGCATCGGTATGGCATCGATAAACTGATCGCCGCGCAGGATGCGCTCGATGTTGGAATCGTCGAAAACCCGGTCAACGCCCGGCAGCCCCAGCGAGGCGCCGGTAATGCCGACGCTTATGGCCCCGCGCGCAGGCTTTGCCGCCGAGTAGATCTGGAAGCCGCGTTCCAGGAACTCGGCGAACAGGTGGCCCAGCTGGACGTAGCGGTCCGGCGCGGCCGGCGGAGGCGGCGCCGCGGCGGCAACCGGAAGCGGAGCCGGCATCCCTGTTGCCGGAGCGGCCGGCGCCGCATGGGATACCCTGGCTTCCAGAGTGACCTTGGATCTGTCCTCCGGCGCGCGCGCCCCGACGCCGAGTCCGGCAGCATAAAGGCCGCAGAGCGCCAGGTTCAGCGATGCCGCGTCGCCGATCCTCGGATGGTTGGTGAACAGCGGCACCACATCCTCGCGTTGTCCGAGCACGTCATCGACAAACCCGTACAGCACGCGTTTCGGACCCACCTCGACGAATATGCGGACGCCGGCCTGGTAGAGCGTATTGAGTCCCTTGACGAACTGTACGGGTGAGGCGACCTGCCTGCCCAGGAGCTGGATCATCTCCGGCACGACGCCCGGCCCCATGGGATAGAACTCTCCGGTAACATTTGAAATGACAGGCAGAGCAGGCGGCTGGAGCTTCGCGCCGCCAAGCACACTGGCCAGCCTCTCGCTGGCCGGGGCGACGATTCGGGTATGGAAGGCATGACTGACCGGCAACGGCCGCGCCACATAGCCGGCGTCGCGCACGGCTGCCATCGCTTTTTCCACTGCGGCGCTCGCGCCGCCGATGACGTTTTCCTTGGTGCTGTTGATGTTGGCTACAACGACATAGCCTTTCACCGACTCGATGATCTTCGCGATCTCATCGATCGGTCCGAATACTGCGGCCATCATGCCATTGTCTTCGAGAGCGGCCTTGGTCATCTCCGTACCGCGAGCGCTGACCGCCTTGAGCGCCTCCTCGAAGGAGATCGCCTTGGCGGCCACGAGCGCGCCATACTCGCCCAGACTGTGACCCATGACCATGTCGGGCAGAATGCCGTAGTACTCGAGCATCCGCGCCAGCGCGGTTTCAGCCGCCAGCACCGCCGGCTGGGTGATGGCGGTCTGCTTGAGGCCCTGTTCAGCCGCAGCCATGGCGGCTTCGTCGGCCTCATCGAGGAAGATGCAGGCGCTCAGCGGCTTAGCGATCAGCAGCTCCATGACGCGATCTGCCGTCCGAAAGGTTTCGGCCACAATCGGCTCGCTCTCCCGCAGCGATTTGAGCATATTCACATACTGAGAGCCCTGGCCCGTGAACAGGAACGCCACCTTCGGGGCAGGGCCTCTGCCGAGGAAAATGCCTTTGGCGCGGAGCGCCTTCCACCGGCCGGCCTGGTTCTCTTGGAAAGCCTTGAGCGCCTTGCCGGCTTTGTCTGCAAGGTCGGCGGCGTCGGCATAATCGATGGCCAGGCGCACCGGCGCCCGGAGAGCCGCTTCCGACGGCAGCGCCGGCGCGGCCGCGCGCCCGGCTGCTGCATCCGCATGGACCTTCTCGAGCTGGGAAATGATACCCGTCTCCGAGTCGGCGCCCAGCACCAGGGCTCCCCGCAAGGGTGTCTTGGCCAGAGGGCGACCCGCTGCGGGCGCCGCCGCCTCGAGGACCGCCGCGGCAGCCTTGCGCTCCGCCTGTATCCTTCCAGGAACGTACTCCTCGAGCACGGTGTGAAAGTTGGTTCCGCCGAAGCCGAAAGCGCTCACTCCCGCCCGGCGGACTTCCCCTTTGCCTTTTTCCCAAGGCTGGAGCGATGTGTTTACATAAAACGGGGACTTGGCAAAATCGATGTCCGGATTCGGCCGGTGGAAATTGACGCTCGGCGGCAGAAGTTTTTCATGAAGGGCGTACATCGCCTTCAGAATGCCCGCCGCGCCGGCTGCCCCCTTGAGGTGGCCGATGTTGGATTTGACCGAACCGAGCGGAATGGAACCGATGGGAAGCGCGAAGTCTCTGAAAGCCTCCATCAGGCTTTCCACCTCAACCACGTCGCCCACCCGGGTGGAGGTTCCGTGGCCTTCGATCAGGTCGCCCGCAGTGGGGATCGCTCCGGCATTGCTCCACGCCCGCTTTACCGCCAGCTTCTGGCCGATCGGGTTGGGCGCCGTAATGCCTTTGCCCTTGCCGTCGCTCGAGGCGCCGATCCCGCGGATCACCGCATAAATCCGGTCGCCGTCCCGCTCCGCATCCTCGAGCCGCTTCAGAAGAAATATGACCGCACCCTCGCCCATGACGAACCCGTCCGCACCCTCGGCATAGGGGCGCGTGCCGGTGCCGGAGAGAGCTCCGATCTTGCAGAACTTCACGAAGGTTGACGGGCTCATGTTGGCGTCGATGCCCCCCGTCAGGACAGCTTCAAAATCGTGGCTCGCCAGGCCGTCGATGGCGGCGCTGATGCCGGCCATGGCTGATGCGCACGCAGCATCCGCCACATAGTTGGGACCCTTGAAGTCGTAGATGGCTGCAATGCGTCCGGCGATGATGTTGGCCAACTCGCCTGGCATGGTGTCCTCGGTGATTTCGGGCATCTTGCCGCCGATCCCTTTACGGACTTCGGAGAGGATCGCATCGCGGACATCCTTGGGCAGAGCCGTGTAACTAGGAGCCTTGGCGAGTTCCACCGCGTATTCGGCGAAAAGAACCCGTGCCGCCGAGTAAAGGTGCATGTCGCCCGCCATGGCGTTGCCGAGAATAACGGCGGTCCTCTCCTGGTCGAGCGGACGGGCCGGATAACCGTAGTCGTTCAGCGCCTCGCGCGTCGCGACCACCGCCCACTTCTGAGTGAGGTCCATTGCCTGGCTGACGCGCGGCGGGATGGGCAGGCGCCACTTGAGCGGGTTCCATTCCCAATGACGCGCCCAGCCGCCGATCTTGGAATAGGTCTTATCGGGGGCCTTCGGATCAGGATCATAGTACAGGTCGGGGTCCCAGCGGTCGCGGGACACCTCGGAAATGCAGTACCTGCCTGATTTCAGGTTTTGCCAGAACGTGCGCGCATCGGGCGCATCGGGCAGGACGGCGCCCACGCCGACAATCGCGACAGCTTTTTGAGCCGGTAATTTCATGCTATCCATTGCCTCCAGACCCCCCGACCTTAACGGCGATCGGCGGGGTTTGTTGAATTTCAAACCATCAGACGCGATCAATCCAATGGTGCGCATCGAGCCACTGCCGCGACTCTGCGCGCGCCGGCCTCCCGGCCGGTGCCATCGATTTCAGCGGCAGCGGCCAGGAGGCCGCTGCCGTCGTGGTCTGAATCTGCGCGATGATCATTCCTTCGTCCGGTCGTAAAGCACATCTGCAACATAATCCATGTCTTGCAGGAGCCCCGCCTGCGCCTGGTGCAGGCCGGCAGCGCCCAGTTTCTGCTCGAGTTTTCCGATCTCGTCCCCGCCGACCGATGCGCCGATCCAGCGGATGCCATCGGAAACCATTTTGATGGCCGCCTCGCGCGCAAACACGCGGCTGAAAGCCGCCTGCGCCTTTGGGGAAAAACGCAGCGGCGCTTTCGCGTTCAGCTGCCCCTCCGCTGAGCGCGCCGCGCGCCTGGCCAGGCTGGCTGCGCCCTCTGCGTATGCAATCAGCTCGCCGAGGCGGAAAAGGATGTGCTGGTGCCGCGTCAGCCGGTGGAGGCGCGCAGTCTCCAGGAGCTCGGCAAGCGCATGCAGCGTCCCTGAAATCGCCTGGCCGCCGAGGCTGGTATGGCTGGCATGCAGTTCTTCGACTTGCCGGGCCATGTCATGATAATAGCGGCCCTGCGTCTTCAGATGGGATTGCCAGCGGTCCCGGCAGATCGTCATCTCCATGATTTCCGAAGTGCCTTCGTAAATAGTGGTGATGCGGGCGTCGCGCTTGATCTTTTCAACCATGTACTCCCGGGTATAGCCGTATCCGCCGAGGGCCTGGATGGCGGCATCGGCAGCCCCGTTGCCGGTTTCGGTGGCGAGGTACTTCGCGATGGCGCCCTCCGTGTTCAGCGTCCCCTCACCGCTGTCGATCCGCTCGGCCGTCTCCTCGATATAAGCCCGGCTGGCTTCAAGCCGGACGGCGTGAGGCACGATCAGCTTGTGCGTATATCCCTGCTTTTCGGAGAGCGGCGCGCCGCCCTGAATCCGGCCGGTGGAGTAAGGGATGGCCCTGTCGAGCGCCGCCCATCCGGCGCCGAGCCCGAAGGCCGCAACCATCAGGCGGGTATACCCGAAGACGAGCTGCGCCTGGATCAGCCCCTGGCCCTCCTGGTCGCCGACCAGGCGGTCGCCATCCACGTACATGTCGCTGAAAGACAACGCGGCGGTATTGCTGGCGCGGATGCCATGCTTGTCCTCCGGCTTGCCGTGGCTCAGTCCGGCAGTTCCCTTCTCGACGATGAACCAGCTGGGTCCGCCGGGGGCCAGAGCCAGAACGCTGTACAGGTCGGCAACCCCGCCGTTGCTGATCCACTGTTTGGCGCCGTTGATCTTGTAGCCGACGACCTTGCCGTCTTTTTCGACCGGCGCGGCCGTGGTGCGGAGCGCGCCCAGGTCGCTGCCCGCTTCGGGCTCCGTGGCGCCGTATGCCATGAGCAGGCCCTCGCGGGCAATGCGCGTCAGCCAGCGCTGCTTCTGCTCATGGGTGCCGCCGAAAACGAGCGGGTCGCAGCCGAGGAAAGTGGCGAGCACTCCCGTGGCTACCCCAAGGTCAATGGCAGCCATCTCCTCGCAAACCCTGTAAACATCGAACGCGCCGCCGCCCATCCCCTCATACTCTTCGGGAATGAATACCAGCTGAATGCCCAGGTCGGAGCCGCACATCCCGCGCACGATATCTTCGGGAAACTCGTCGCGCGCATCGAGTTCCAGCAGTTTGCCGGGCGGGAGCTTCGCCTCGGCAAACTCGCGGATTGCGGCCAGCGTCAAACCGAGGGTCTCTTTGTCCAATCCCTTGCTCATAGCCCTACCTCACAAAGCGCAGAATCTTACTACAAAGCAAGCCCGATGCCCAATGATTGCGGCAGCCTTCCGGTTGAGGTACCCTTGACAGCCGATGATACATCCGGTTATCCCCAGGCTCCATAAGGAGATTGCTATGGCCTGCTGGAGACTGCTCTCGACTGCATTATCCCTGACTCTATTCCCTGCCGCTAACATGGCTCAGGATAAGAAGTTTGAGTTCACAGCGTTCGTGGGCATCACCGCCAATTCGAAGATCGAAATCGACCCCCGCAGCGTCCCCGAGGGGCAGGCAGCCGCTAAGGCGGGCCCTAAGGGGGCCTTTTCCTGGGGATTGTCCTTCGACTGCCTCGCCGCTGCAAATTTTTCCGTCGGCTTCCAATGGAGCCATCAGGCCGGCAGGCTGATCGGAGAACTTCAGAACGGCAGCACCAGGGAATTTACGGACCTGGACGTCTTCAACTATCATGGCATCCTCAGCTACAGTTTTTTCAAGGGAGACGCCCGGGCCAGACCGTTTTTCTTCGTGGGCGTCGGGGCTACGCATTACCGCCCGGGCAGCTTCGGCGGCAACAGAGTCGACGGTGATACGAGGTTTTCATCCACCTGGGGCGGCGGAGTGAAGCTTTACGCCGGCCCGAAGGTCGGCTTCAGGTTGATGGCTCGCTGGACCCCCACCTACGTCCAAACCGGCGAAACGGGCATTTGGTGCAGCCCCGACTGGGGGTGCCCGCCGGCCGGGAGCGCCAACTACCAGCACGCCGGCGAGTTCAGCGCCGGCATCATCCTCCGATTCTAGTTGCCGGCCAGGTCCAGCACCACCACGCTGTCATGCGGGTCCGGCGCGGCCGGAGGCACCGTGATGACGAGAGTGTCCGCCTGGCGGGCAAAACCATGCGATTCCGGCAGGAATTCTTCCCGACAAGGCAAATGCAAACTACGGAAAACTCTGCGCCTCCGACCATAATACTACAGCTCCTCGCCGGGCTGCAGCCGCCGGCCGTGCTGCGCCGGCTTTTGTCCCAGGTAATAAAAGGCCGCGGCCAGGTTGGCCGCCTCGCGCTTGCGATTGAGCAGGGCGTCCAGATACTTGAACGGAAAGGTCAACCAGCCCGAGATTCCGTTCAGTATGAGCCTCATGACGCCGGCATTGCCTCCCGGCACCAGGATGCGAAGATACTCGCGAAACAGCACCAGCATGGCGGAAGTGGGACCCGTAAGCACACAAAGCTCGACGGCATTGAATCGCGCCGTAAGCTCGCGAATGCCGCATTCGGTATACCTCTGGTAGTCTCCCGGATACCCGTGGAAGGGGAATACGAACGGGACCATCAGCTGCATGTAACCGCCCGGTTTCAGAACCCGAAAGCCTTCGCCGACGAGGTCCCGGGGATTCGGGACGTGCTCGATCACCGCATTGCAGGTTACCGTGTCGACCGACTCGTCGAGCAATGGAAGGTCGCACCCGTCAGCCACAAGGTCCACCGACTCGAAGGCATCCATGTTGACGTTGAGGACGCGCGGGTTCTCGCGGCCCGGGCCGCCGCCGATGCTGAGTACGAGCGTGTCGGCGCCGCGGGTATCATAGATCCACGCGTATCTCCGCGCCACATCAACGTCATACACGATAGAGGGCGGCTTGACCGCCGAGCGGATCCTGGCTCGCCACGATCCGTATCGGCGATACTCGGCCGCCATGCGCCTGCCATCCGGGTCTCTTTCCAGGGCCGCGCGGAAACGCTCCGCTTTTGTCGGTTCGAGCAGTACCGGGATATTGCCCGGAAGAACAGGAAACGTCGCACCACAGCCATTGCAGGCAAGCTCGCCGGGCACTTTTTCCAAAGGCATGGACGCCCGGCAACATGGGCACCGCAATCGTTGCCAGAGCTGTTGCAGCAATGGTCGCCGCGCATCGATGCTCACATCCAGTCTCCTCCGTGGGACATTTTATTGACTCAAGGGGCGAAAGGCATCAGCGATTTCAATATGTCGCCGGCAAATCAGCAAAAACCGTCAAGCGCCGATTCGGGGTATGCTGTATAGGAGAGGTCGCCGGTTGCTCGTTTACATTAAATTCGCAAACGTATTTTTCGACCGGATCACAGCATTCAATTGAGATATTCCAAGCGGCAGATGCCCTCTTTCTCAACTGCATATGTCTTCTCGGCGCCTCCCGTGCCTTGTCTGCGGGGTCTATTGCCTGTCGACAAGGACAGAATCCGGGGAATCCTGGACTACTAAACCCAAACTTCTTGCCTTTTTGGCAAGAATTTTTCACCGCGGAGACGCAGAGCACGCAGAGACTGAAAACGCAGCAACCACGGATTTCACGGATGGGCTCCAGTGGACACGGGCTTTTGCTGTCCCGCAGGGACGGCGCTGCGCGCCGTTCATCTGGGCTGGAATCCCGGAAGCAAGCGCCGCCGATGAGGTCTGATCAACGGTCGCATCCATCCACCGGCGTTTGCTTCCGGGATTCCAGCCCAGATGACAGCCAAAGCCCGTGCCCACGCCGGCAGTCTTATTTTCTCTGCGACCTCTGCGTCTCTGCGGTTTGCTTTTTATTGGGTTGCGGCCGTTAGGCCGCGCTGGGTAAACAGATAAACGAAACGCGCAAATCCCATGGTGAACTCGTTGATCAACATCGGCGAGATCACCCAGCGATAGTTGATCGCGAGGTTCTTGGTCCGGCGCTCTACCTCACCCAGAGGAGGGAATCCGGGGAATACCTGCGGCCGGCCGTTCAAGGGATCTCCATCACGAGTATCCTGAGTCGCATGGATATAGCGGCCGTATATGCTGTGTTTTTCATTGAAGGTATGGTCCAGGCGGAACATGAAATGCGGCCCGGTGTTTCGTGTCGGCGGATTCCATAAGTATGTCGCCGTATTGAGGCCGTCACCCGTGCTGTAATTGTTCGCCGACGGGTAGGACTTGAAGAGCTTGCCGAGCGGGATGCTGCCTGAACGAGCGCTGCCGGATGCACCGTGCTGTGCCTTCATCTGGCTTTCTCCCTCGAACCCAAGCTGCCTCTGCAGCCCGGCTCTCCGGCGGCGCCCGTAAGGCAACCATGGGAGATGCATTTCTCGTGCCATTGTGCGGCCGTTCTGCTAATTCCATGATCGGCCACAGTTTTGCGTTTGCCGGAAAACACAAGTAATACGGCACCCCAAGGGCCCATGTAAGAAAGTGAGCGCCAGCGCTCACTTTCCCGCCAATTGTCACCGCGGCCTTTCATGTCCAGGAGACACCCGGGAGCATGAAAATAGTTGAGCTGCCACGAATCTCCTGCAGCGGCAATGCCGCAACCAAAAAGAACCTCAGCGCCGAGACGCGGAGGACGCAGAGAATTATCGTTTACCCGGGGCGAGCGCAGCGAGCCCCGGGAACAGGGCACGACCCAAAGACAAGAAAGACCAGCCTTGAACGTGCCGTCCTGTGGGGTGGGTCTCCAGACCCAGCCAGGCTGCTGCCTTAATCGCAGCCGCCGATTCCTCCGAAGGTGGTTATTAAGCCCGTCTTGGCTATAATGATATCGTTGCCCGATCCCCAGGAGGATGGAATGGAGCTTGAGCCCGTTATCGGACTGGAGGTGCATGCGCAGCTGCTCACCCGCAGCAAGCTCTTTTGCGCATGCAGCACCCGGTTCGGCGCCCCTCCCAACTCGAACACGTGTCCCGTCTGCCTGGGACTTCCCGGCGCCCTGCCGGTCCTGAATCGCGAAGCCGTTGTCATGGCGGTCCGCGCAGCCCTGGCATTAGGGTGCAAACTGAATCCCATTTCGATCTTTGCGCGCAAAAACTACTTCTATCCGGACCTCCCCAAGGGGTACCAGATATCCCAGTTTGACCGCCCGCTGGCCGAGCGCGGCCGTGTGCGCCTGCTCTCAGGCGATCGGAACCAGGACGGCCGCGTGGTCAACCGCCGGGAGAAGTCCTTCGGCATCACCCGCCTGCACCTCGAGGAGGATGCGGGAAAATCGCTGCACGAAACCGGGCCGGAAGACAAATCCTACATCGACCTCAACCGCAGCGGCGTGCCGCTGATCGAGATTGTCAGCGAGCCCGATTTCCGCAGGAGCCAGGAGGCGTATGATTACATGACGCACCTGCGCAAAGTCCTGCTCTACCTGGACGTATGCGACGGCAACATGGAGGAAGGCAGCCTGCGTTGCGACGCCAATGTCTCGGTCAGGCCACATGGGACTGAAGGCTTCGGCACCAAGGTGGAAATCAAAAACCTGAACTCCTTCCGCTTCCTCCAGAAGGCGCTCGATTTTGAAATCGCGCGGCAGTCGGTGCTGCTGAGGCAATCGGAGCGCGTAGTCCAGGAGACCCGGCTTTGGGATGAGGTCCAGGGGGGCACGCTGCCGATGCGCACCAAGGAAGAAGCGCACGACTACCGATACTTTCCCGAGCCCGATCTGCCGCCGCTGACATTGAGCCCATCGTGGATCGAGGCCATGCGCGCCTCGCTCCCCGAACTCCCCGACGCAAAAGCAGACCGCTTCATGGAGGCCTATCAGCTCAATGCCGACGACGCGCTGCAGCTCTCGGCAACGACCGGCACGGCGGATTACTTCGAGGAGTGCGCGCGGCTGTCCGCAAATCCGCGCGCTGCCGCCAACTGGATCATGGGCGACCTGACATACGCACTGAAGAATTCCGCCCGGGAAATAGAGGAATGTCCCCTGCCGGCGGCCCGTCTGGCCGAACTGATCCGGCTGATCGACAGCGGCACCATATCCGGCAAGATCGCCAAGACCGTGTTCGAGGAGATCTTCCGCACCGGGGAGGCGCCGGCCGAGGCCGCCCAGCGGCTCGGGCTGTCTCAGATAAGCGACGAAGCGGTCTTGATCGCCGCGCTCGAGAAGATCATGGCCGCAAATCCGAAACAGCTGGCCGATTACAGGTCCGGCAAGGAAAAGCTGTTCGGCTTTTTCGTCGGCCAGGTCATGAAGGAGACGAAGGGGCAGGCGAATCCGCAGGTGGTGAATATGTTGTTGCAGCGGATGCTGTGGGGATAGAAGTGGCGAGTGGGGGGTAGGGCAATAAAGGTCGGGTTCCATGAGTAATTCTGCATCGCGCAGGAGAGCCGCGGCGCAGCGGCACAAGCAGATCCAGTCCAAGACCCGGTCCCTCGTTGCGGCTGATGCCGGGCCGCAATTCGTCGCTGACGTGATGCTCGGGCGCCTGGCCAAGTGGCTGCGCATCGCGGGATTCGACGTCCTGTACTCCAACCGGATCACGGACGAGGAGCTGGTGGCGCTCTCCCGGAATGAAGGGCGCATTATCCTGTCGAAGGACACCCGCCTGCTGGTGCGCAAGTCGGTGCAGCATTTTATCTATCTTGAAAGCGATGACGTCCGCGCCCAGATCCGCCAGGTTTTCAGCGTATTGGGTATCACCGGCCTTCCGGACCTGTTGACCCGATGTCTCGACTGCAACCACGTGCTCGAGGATGCGCCCCGCGACAGGGTGCGCGACCGCGTTCCGCCCTTTGTCTTCGCCACCCAGCCGGGCTTCAAGCGCTGTCCCCATTGCGACAAGATATACTGGGCCGGCACTCACCGGCAGGCAGTCCTGCGCACGTTGCAGTCGCTTTTCCCCAACCCTGCGGCTGTGAGCCCAACCATGCTATGATTTGCCGTCGCTGGAGGAATGTTGCTCAAACCCAGCCAGAAACAGGCAGTACTGAATTACGTCGCATCACTGCAAACCCGGACCTTCACTTTCCGCGACGTGGTCCGCTTTCTGGACCTGGCCAGCGACGACCGCCGCAGCCTGCAGCGCTTCCTCGACGAGCTCGATTCCCAGGAAGTCATTCACCGCATCAAGCGCGGCCGCTATGCCCTGCCCGAGCGCGACAGCGTCATCTCGGGCGTGCTGGCCGGGCACCGGGATGGTTACGGGTTCGTCACGCCCGACGACTTGTCCGTTTACAAGCAGGACATCTTCATCCCGCCGCATCATATGGAGGACGCGATGCATGGCGACCGCGTCCTCGTCAAAGTGTCGAAAAGAAAAATTCCGCCTGCGCGCGCCCGCGGCCGCAGGCAGCCGGCACAGGAAGAGCGCCGGGAGCGGTTCGAAGGCGCCATTCTGCGCGTGCTGCAACGCGCGTCTCCGGACATCGTCGGCCGCTATTACGAACACCCGCGCTTCCCCTATGTGGTGCCGCTGGAAAGTCGCATCGCTCAGGACATCCTGGTTCCGTTTCATGCCGCCAAAAGCGCCCGGAACGGCCAGATCGTCGTGGTCAACGTAACAAGCTATCCCGGCAAATACCAGAACCCACAGGGACGCATCGTCGAAGTCCTCGGCTATCCGGACGAACCGGGAATCGAATACCGTATCGTCGAGCGCAAGTTCGGACTGCCGGTTGAGTTCAGTCCCGAGGCGGTTCAGGAGATTCAGTCCCTTCCCGACCGCGTGCTCGAGGCTGAATGCGACGGCCGGGAGGATTTCCGGAGCGAACCGGCGGTCACGATCGATGGCGAAACCGCGCGCGATTTCGACGATGCCGTCAGCCTGAGAAAGCTGCCCTCGGGCCACTATCAGCTCTCTGTGCACATCGCCGATGTTTCGCACTACGTGCGCGAAGGCATGGCCCTGGACCGGGATGCTTACGCGCGCGCGAGCTCGGTGTACTTCCCCGACCGGGCCATACCCATGCTGCCGCCGGCGCTCTCCGGCGGCATCTGCAGCCTGAAGCCGGGCCAGGACCGGCTGGTGTTCTCGGTGATCATGGAGATCGACCGGCGCGGCGCCGTGATCGGACATTGCTTCGCGCGCGGCCTGCTGCGAAGCCGCGCCCGCATGACCTACACTTCCGTGGCGCGCATCCTGGCGGATAACGATCCGCATGAGCGGGAGCGTTACTCCGAACTGGCGCCTATGTTCGAAGACATGCAGGAGCTGTGCCGGATCCTTTCAAAACGACGCTATCGGCGCGGCGCCGTGGATTTTGACCTGCCGGAGGCGGAGATTCGATTCGACAGCGGCGGCAAGGTGATCGAAGTCGTCCCGGCGGAACGCAACATCGCGCACCGCATCATCGAGGAGTTTATGCTCCTCGCCAACGAGACCGTCGCGCGGCGACTGGGACAGTCTGGCTGCCCGGCGCTGTACCGCGTGCATGAAAAGCCCGATCCGCAAAAGGTCGAGGAATTCGCCGCATTCGTGCAGGCATTGGGATATGGGATTCAGAGATCGGGTGACGACTACCACCCGCGGGACTTTCAGAAATTCGTGAGCCAGATCGAGGGGAAGCCGGAAGGAAAGTTCCTGGCCTACCTGATGCTGCGCTCTTTCATGCAGGCGTGCTATTCAGCGCGGAATGTGGGCCACTTTGGCCTGGCGACCAGGGAATACACGCACTTCACTTCGCCGATCCGGCGCTATCCGGACCTGGTCG
>Ga0299915_10000864_pt1 | contig 22405 bp, 18 predicted proteins | sample RVTome_13_FD_200263 | JGI IMG/M metagenome (GOLD analysis project Ga0299915, IMG submission 200263) | Soil microbial communities from uranium-contaminated site in the Upper Colorado River Basin, Wyoming, United States - RVT92D227 (version 2) ... | reverse complement strand
TGTGGACCGGCTTTTCCGGAGCGCCGAACTTCTAAGCATGCAACTCGTCCAGTCGAAAGAAGAGATCCTGCGGGCAGTCGTGAAAACCGTTAAGGTCAACCGGATCCGGGAGGGCTTCGTAAAAATCGTCGGCTACTACAGCGAGGAAACCTTTTCTATATCCGTCTCCGACCCCCGGCTGGAACTGTCCATCTTCGCCATCTCCGCCGAAGAGTTCCGGAAACATACCTCCTCCAGCATCAGCGTTTGCCTGAGCCGCTGGCGCAAGCTCCATCCGGAAACCGTGCCGGTGGAAGCCAAAGTGGCCGCCAATTACCTGAACGGGATGCTGGCCCGCCAGGATGCCCAGCGCCGCGGTTTCGATTTAGGAGTGATGCTCGACACCCACGGCTTTCTGGCGGAAAGCAGCGTGGAATCGGTTTTCATCGTCAAGGATGGAGTATTAATGACTCCTCCCCTGGGGTTGATTCTGTCCAGCATCTCCCGGCGGTCGGTCCTGGAAGCCGCCCCCACCGTGGGAATCAAGGTCGTGGAAAGGCCGGTCCGCCGGCAGGAGATTCTGGAGGCGGATGAACTCTTTACTTCGAGCACCTCCCGCCGGATTATGCCTGCCTCCCGCATCGAGAATCGGGTTTTGCGGAAAGCTCCGGGGCCGGTGACTCGAAAGTTGCTCACCCTGATGAATGCGGTCTGCTCGGGAAGAGAAGAGCGGTTCAAGCACTGGCTCCACCCGATAAAATAAAGACGCAAAGCGCATTCATCTGATTTTTTTAACCTCCAAGGAGGAGTTCTGTGGCCAACATTCTTTGTATCGGAGCCGGTTATGTCGGGGGTCCCACGATGGCCGTGATCGCCCAGAAATGCCCGGAGCACCGCGTGGTCGTGGTGGATATGGATGGCGCCAAAATCGCCGCCTGGCAATCGGATCAATTGCCGATCTATGAACCCGGGTTGAAAGAAGTGGTCCTCTCCTGCCGGGACAAAAACCTCTTCTTTTCCCGCGAGGTGGAGCGTCACATCGCCGAAGCCGACATCATCTTCGTCAGCGTCAACACTCCTACCAAAACCTTCGGGCAAGGAGCGGGAAAAGCCGCCGACCTGCAGTACTGGGAAAAAACGGCACGGCAAATCCTGCAACATTCCCGGACTCCCAAGATCGTGGTGGAAAAGAGCACCCTTCCCGTCCGCACCGCCGAGGCCATGGAGCGGATTCTTCATTCCCACGATCGGGATCTTCCATTCGACGTGGTCTCGAACCCGGAATTCCTGGCCGAGGGAACGGCGATCCCCAACATGCAAAACCCCGACCGGGTGCTGATCGGCGCCCGGGACACCCCTTCCGGGCTTAAGGCGATGCAGGCCATCGTGGACATTTACGCCCACTGGGTTCCCCGGGAACGCATCATTACCACCAATCTATGGTCCAGCGAGCTTTCCAAGCTGGTGGCCAACGCCTTTCTGGCGCAGCGCATCTCCTCGGTCAATTCCATTTCCGCCCTGTGCGAAAAAACCGAGGCCGACATCCAGGAGATTGCCCATGCGATCGGCCTGGATTCCCGCATCGGGCCCCGCTTTTTGAATGCCAGCGTAGGATTCGGGGGCTCCTGCTTCAAGAAGGATATTCTGAACCTCGTGTACCTCTGCGACCATTATGGCCTTTCGGAGGTGGCCCGGTACTGGGAACAGGTCGTGCGGATGAACGAATACCAGCAGGCCCGTTTCCATTCCCGCATTCTCTCTTCCATGTTCAACACCGTGGCGGGCAAGAGGATCGCCCTTTTCGGGGCTTCCTTCAAAGCCAACACCAGCGACACCCGGGAATCCCCCGCCCTGAATGTTTGCCGGGCTCTGGTAGAGGAGCGGGCGGAGGTGGTTTTGACCGACCCGTACGCTCTGGATAACGCCCGGATCGACCTGGGAGAGGATGCCCGGCGGGTGATCTTCGAGCCCGATCCTTATGTCGCGGCGGCGAACGCCCATGCCATCGCCATATTGACCGAGTGGCCCCTCTTTGCCGATCTGGATTATGAAGCCATCTACCGGTCCATGGCCAAGCCGGCCTTTATCTTTGACGGCCGAAATATCCTCAACCATCGAGGCCTCTTCTCCATCGGGTTTAATGTCCAGGCCATCGGCAAGCCCCCGCTCATCCACCCCGCGAGGTAAAGATATGCCCCCTTTTCCGCAGCGTCTGAAAGATCTCGGTATCCCCCGACCCACCCTGCTTCTGGATCGCAACCGGGCCATTCAGAACCTGAAAAGAATGAAGCGAAAAGCGGATTCGGCGGGGATCCGGTTCCGCCCCCATTTTAAGACCCATCAATCCGCGGAAATCGGGAAATGGTTTCGGTCCGCGGGAGTAAAAAGCATCACCGTCTCCTCCCTCGACATGGCCCTTTATTTTGCCCGTCACGGCTGGAAGGATATTACCGTCGCCTTCACGGCGAATCCCCTGGAAATCAAAGCCATAAAATCCCTGGCCCGAAAAATCAAGCTGAACCTCCTGATCGATTCGGGAGAACTCGCCCGGGGAATTGCCTCTGCCCTTCCGGCCCAGGTTCAAGTTTGGATGGATGTGGATGTGGGGTATCATCGGACCGGGATCCCCTGGGACGACGCCGGCCAAATCGTCGAATTGGCTCGGGCCATCCGCGAGTCGAAAAAAATGGTTTTGGCCGGGTTGCTGACCCACAGCGGGCATACCTACCACGCGAAATCCGCGGCGGAGATCCGGAGGCTCCACCAGGAAAGCCTCCTCAGACTCCGAGCGGTCAGGAAAAAACTGATCGAGGAGGGGATTCATCCCTGCGCCATCTCCATCGGCGACACCCCATCCTGCAGCGTGGCCGAATCCTTTGCCGGCGCCGACGAAATCCGTCCCGGAAATTTTATTTTCTATGACCTCACCATGAGCCATCTGGGCGCCTGCCGGGATGAAGATATCGCCGTGGCGGTGGCCTGTCCGGTCGTGGCCAGGTACGAAGCCTGGAATCAGGTGGTGATTTACGGGGGGGCCGTCCATCTTTCCAAGGAATTCATGATGGATGAAAAAGGACGAAGAATTTATGGTTACGTCGCCCGGGTCGGGGAGGACTCATGGGGAGCGGCGGAACGGAAAGCCCCGGTCCTTTCCCTATCCCAGGAACACGGGCTGATTGAAATGAATGATACCTTCTTGCGGGAAATAAAGGTGGGAGACCCGCTGGTCATTCTCCCCGTCCACTCCTGCTTGACCGCTGACCTGTACCGGTCCTACCTGACCCTGGAGGGAAAGAAGATCGAACGAAGGCAATCGAACGACCCGGGCTGAAGCTTTCATAAGATTATTGGACACGGATGAACGCGGATAAACACGGATCGACAATACAAACTTCAGACCTTTGAACGCAATCAAGACCGTGCAGGCACCCTTCCTTTTTTATCCCCGCTCAATGCCTTCAATAAATTTATTTTTAGGGACTTGCAATTTCCATTTCAAAAAGGTTATCTTCTCTGCACTACTAACGTGCAGACTCTTTAAATTTTGTGAAGAAAAATTCCCCCCCACCCTTTCCCTCCCCGAAGGTGTGAAAAAATCGATTTGGTTCCTTTTTGCGTCAGTCCGGCGAAAGCCGGAATCCAGTGTTTTCAGGGTTTTACGAACTGACTGGACCCCGGTTTTCACCGGGGTGACGGCTGAAATCCAATTTTTTCACACCTTCGGGGAGGGGAGGGAGGGGGTGGTTTCTCTGGGTTGCGGCTTTGCCGCGCTGTGTTCTCTGGCCCACGAATATTCAAAACCTTCATATTTTATGGAGTTTATTATTGAATGTAGGGGCGGTCACGCCCAAGGCGTGATGGCCGCCCGCAAAATGGGCAACCCCGGGGGATTGCCCCTACAATTGGGTTGCAGCTGCGCCGCGCCGTACTGCTAACGTGCCGACGCTTTTAATTTTGTAATGATTTTTTTCTTGGATTTTATCCGTGTTTATCTGCGTTCATCTGCGTCCAATATAACTTTATTTCTCTGCCGCTCTGCCGCGCTGTGCCCTCTGTGGCTAAAAATGGTATTCAAATTAAAGGAGGAAGCATGCCTGCCGACCTGAAAAAAATTCTGCTCTTTGCCGACTTCACCGAGGAAGAACTGGAGAAGGTCCGGAGTATCTCCCGCAAGGCAAAACTCTCCCAGGGGGAATATGCCTTCCAAGAAGATAAGCCGGGAGACACCCTCATCCTATTGGACCTGGGAACCCTGAAGCTCACCAAAAAAGCCAGGAAGGGGGAGGACCAGGAACTGGTTCAGCTGGGCAGCGGCAGCTACGTGGGCGAAATGTCCTTTTTCGACCAGGGACTCCGCTCCGCTTCAGGCGTGGCCATGGAGAACTGCCGGATCACCGTCATCCCCATCGGTGAACTCCGGTCGCTGCTGGACAAGAATCCCTCCATGGCGGCTAAATTCTACAAACGGATGGCCATGGGCATCGCCCAGCGCCTGAGATACATGAACGAAGACTTCGCCTCCCTGAAGAACTTCCTGGCCAGCGGCAAGTAACCTGGAATATTGGAACAATGGAATATTGGAAAATTGGGTTTCAGGGGTAGTTCTCTATTCCCCATTATTCCACTATTCCATTATTCCTTTTCTTAATTCTCTGCGTACTCTGCGATCTCTGTGGTTAAGTTTTTATTGCGAATCCCGAATTTTGGAGGCTTTCATGGCCTTGCTGACCGGCAAAGAGTATGTGGAAAGCCTGAAGGAATTCTCTCCCGAGGTGTACATCCGGGGAGAAAGAGTTCAGGAAGTCTGGTCCCATCCCCTTCTCCGTCAAACCGTGAATCATATTGCCGCGGGATACGACTTCGCCCGGGACCCGAGATACCGCGCCTCGGCTGCGGTTCAATCCCCCCTGACTGGAGAAGAAGTGCCGAGGATCCAGCTCCATATCCAGGAAAGCCTGGAGGATGTAGTCATCAAGGCCAAACTGACCCGGGAAATCACCGGCCGAAGGATCTGCGCCGGGTGCATGTCCAATATGCTCTCGGTGACCTGGGCCTTGATCTATGACATCGACCAGGCCCATGGAACGAAATATTTTCCGAGGTTCCGGGAATTCGTAAAAACCCTCCAGAGAAAGGGACAGATCATCGCCTGGGGAATGATGGACCCCAAGGGAGACCGGTCCCTTCCCCCATCCCGGCAGAAGCGCTCGGTAGATCTGAGGATCGTGGGAAGAAAGGCGGACGGGATTGTGGTTCGGGGAACCAAAGTTCACACCACCTATGGTCCCGCCGCCCATCAGGTTGTGGTCGTCCCCTGCCGGGCCCTTGACCGGGGAGATAAAGATTACGCGGTCTCCTTTGCCATCCCCATCGATACCCAGGGACTCAAGATGATCGCCCGCCCCTCTCCCGGACCGATGAACCAAACGGAAATGGAAAGCCCCCTCAGTTCCCGATTTCTGGGGGTCGAAGCCATGACCATCTTTGAAGATGTATTTGTCCCCGAAGAAAAGATCTTCATGTGCCACGAATGGGACCAGGCGTTGAAACTTCCCCTCTATTTTGCCTCCCTTCACCGGCAGTCCAAGTGCGCCTGCAGCGCCGGACACACCGACCTGTTCATCGGAACCGCCGCCCTGACCGCCGAGGTTAACGGTCTGGGTATGAAGGTCTCCCACATCCGGGATAAGATCACCGACATGATGATGGCCGCCGAGACCGCCTTCGGGTGCTCCCTGGGAGCAGCCCTGGAGGGCAAGAAACATCCCAGCGGGGTTTTTCTCCCCGATCCGGTGATTGCCAATTCCGGGCTGAATTTCATCCGCTCCCGCATGGGAACCCACCTGAGCTACCTTCACGATATCGCCGGTGGGCTATTAAGCACCATGCCCGCGGAAGCGGACTGGAACCATCCCCAGCTGCGGAAATACATCGACGAAAGTCTCCAGGGTAGCCCGAAGTACACGACGGAAGAAAGGCTCAAGGTCCTGAACCTGGCCCAGGACCTGGCCGCTTCCCGTCTTACCGGCACCCTGATGGGCTTTACCATCAACGCCGCCGGCTCCCCGGTGACCAACCAGATTGTGGTGCGGAATCTGTATGACCTGGAGAAGAGGATTCAGGTTGCCAAGGAGATTGTGGGATTAAGATAAAGGTTGTAGGGGCACGCGGCGGCGTGCCCGTATGGGATCCGGAGTAACCAAATGCGGAATGGGGAATGCGGATTCCCTGTTGCTCGTTTTCCTCCTTTCCCCCTGCACCTTACGCCTCTTTATTCACCAAACGCTCCTCAGGGCTTCCTCCCCTCTTTGCCCGGCAGGGGCAACAAATTAACACCTTCGATGAAAGGCTTGGGAGCCTCAAACCGTTCGGTGAATTTCATCTCCTTCTCACGGAATGGGATTTTCGGATCGGGGTGGGATTAGAACTCGACCTCTCCCTCCGCCTCCTCGGCTTTTGCCCCGGCGCGTTTGGCCGCCCGGCGCCGCTGCCAGAGGGAGTAACCGAAGGACAGGACCGAAAGGGCCAGCATGGCGCCCGACCAAGGCCGGGTGAAGAAGAGAGTCCAGTCGGAGTCGGTCATCACCGTCCGGATGTAGTTCGTCTCGATCTGGTCGCCGAGGATAACCCCCAGGATGAGCGGCGCCAGCGGAAACCCGGTCTTCACCATGAGGTACCCCAGGGCCCCGAAGAGGAAGAAGGTCCAGACGTTTTCCATGATGTTGTTCAGGGCGTAGGAGCCTATGACGCAGAGAACCAGTACCACCGGCGCCAGAATGTACAGGGGAAGATACACCACCCGCATGGCAAACCGGAGAAAAAGCCCTTCGAGGACCACCATGACCGGATGGGCCAGGAAATAGGCGGCGAACATTCCGTACGCGATGGGAGCATTCGTGGTGACGAACAGCGGCCCCGGCTGGATCCCGTGGATGATCAGGGCTCCGAGCATCACGGCGGTGACTGCGTCCCCGGGAATTCCGAAGGCCATCATGGTGATCAGCGACCCTCCCACGTTGGCGTTGTTGGAGGACTCCGAGGCGATGATGCCGTCTGGAATTCCGGTCCCGAACTTTTCCGGGTATTTGGACCCCTTTTTGGCCTGATCGTAGGCCAGGATGTTGGCCGCGCTTCCTCCCACCGCCGGAAGGATTCCGATCCACAGGCCGACCAGGGTGGAGCGGAGGAGATTGACCGGCTGGGCGAAAATCTCCCGGATGATGGCCAGATGGGACACTTTCATGCTGGCGGATTTGCTTACGCCCGTTTCTTCTGCGGCGGAACCCGACTTCTCCAGATCGGTCATGATCTGGGAGAGGCCGAACACGCCGATAAGGATGGGGAGGAAGGGAAACCCCGTGCGCAGGAACTCCCACCCGAAAGTCAGGCGCGGGATGGCCATCAAGGGGTCGGTTCCGATCGCGGTGACCAGAAGGCCGAAAACGCTGGCGATCAACCCTTTGACCAGGGACTGTTCCGAGAGGCTCGCCACAACGGACAGGGTCAGGATGAATAGGGAGAAATACTCCCACGGGCCGAAGTCCAGCGCCAGGCGGGCCAGCTGGACCGCCCCGATAATCAAGGGGATCCCGGCCATGGCGCCCCCGATACACGAAGCCCAGATGCCCAGCCACACCGACCGCCCGGGCTGCCCCTTTCGGGCCATGGGAAAACCGTCAAAGGTCGTGGCGATGGCCGAAGGCGTTCCCGGAATCCCCAGGAGGCAGGCCGAAATCAACCCTCCCGCCGACCCCCCCACGTAGACCCCGATCATGGTCGCCAGTCCCTGCAGGGGGGGCATCCCGAAGGTGAAGGGCAGGGTGAGGATGATGGTCATGGTGATGGTGATCCCCGGAATGGCCCCGCCCACGATGCCCGCGAGGGTCCCGGCGCAGAGGGAGAAGAGCATCTTGGGTTCGACGAGGGCCAATAGGGTGTTTAAAAGAAGGTCCATGGACGGTCCTTAGAATAACAGTCCCCGCGGGAGGAAGACATACAGGTATTTTTCGAAAAGCAGGTAGCACACCAGGGCCGTCCCGGCGGCCACGGCGAAGAGTTTCGGAATCTCGCGCACCTTTCGCGGTCCGATCGCCCAGCTCAATCCCAGAATGAACAGGAAAGTCGAGGTCACGAATCCGATGAGGTCCAGGCAGGCCACATAGCCCAGGAAGATCAAGAACCCCCAAAGGACCCGCCGGTAATTCAGCGCGGGGCCCGTTGCCTTTTTCGTTTCCCGCGCTGACATCCGTTTTTTGAAAAGATCCTCGGCAATCAGCCACACGGCCAGGCCTGCCAGAAAAATCACCATGACCCGCGGGTAGAAAGAAGGCCCGATGGGTATGAACGGAGGCACGGAGACGAGACCGGCCTGCCAGTAAAGAACGGCGCAGAAAACCAGCAGGCCGATCCCGATGGCGGTGTCGCGTCTCATGATATTCCCTACTTCCGCTTATAGCCCAGGGCCTGCGCCAGGTCGGCGTTGATCTTGTCATTCTTCTGGAGGAAGTCGGCGTAGGCCTTGCGGTCCAAAAACTCGACGAAGGTTCCCTGTTTTTTCATCGACTCCATGACTGCCGGGTCTTTGGCCGCCTTGGCGCAGGCCTCTTCCAGCTTCGCCAGCGCGGCTTCCGGGGTCCCCTTGGGAGCGAAGATTCCCCGGTTAACGGCGTACACAATGTCGATCCCCAGCTCCTTCAGGGTGGGGACATCCGGGATTTCAGGAAGTCGCTGGGCCGTGGCAATGGCGAACATCTTCAATTGGCCGGCCTTGACTTTGTCGAGCTGGGTCAGGTTCGTCTCCCCGAGCAGGACGTGCCCCCCCAGCAGGGCGGTCATCCGGGGGGCGGTTCCCTCGTAACTCACGAACTTCCACTTGACCCCGGCCGCCTGGGCAACCATGGCCGGGAAGAAGTGGCTGGTGGACCCCAGGGTCGCCCCCAGGGTGATCTGTTCGGGCCGCTTCTTGGCGTCCTCGACCAGTTCTTTAAAACTCTTCCAGGGAGTCTTGGCGTAGGCGGCGAAGACCGAAGGTGTCGAGGTCTGGAGACAGACGGGCTCAAAGTCCTTGTAGGAGAGCTCGGACACCCCGGTGTAATAGGTCGTGTGGATGAAGTCGTGGACCGAGAGGATCGTGTACCCATCCGGGGCCGCCTTCTTGGCTTCGCGGGCCCCGACGGTCCCCGAGGCACCGGTGATGTTGACGATGACCACGGGCTTCCCCAGGTGCTTCTCCATGTTGCTGGCGATGACCCGGCAGATGGCGTCCGTATCGCCGCCCGCCGCCCAGGGCACGATCATCTTGATCGGCCGGTCCGGATAAGCGGCCTGTGCGGACGTCAGGCCCAGCGCCAGAAGCCCCAGGGTGACCAGGCAGATGAGGGCAAGAAAATACCTACCAGCTGAGCGACCTTTGTGAATCATGGAAATTCCTCCTCTGTCTAAAAATTGGACAAAAAAGCATGATGGTGTCTCTTAAAAAGTCTTTCCCTTCGCCTTTCCGTCATTCCCGTGAAACCGGGAATCCAGTTTTTTCAATGCCTTTCCTATATCCTGGATTTCCGCCTGTGCAGGAATGATGACTTTTTACGAATTCATCGAGCATGCTTTAGAGTGGTTTAGAATACGGAGACCGGGAGGCGTGTGTCAAGAGGAAAGATCATCTTGCCCACCTTCACTTTTCGCCAAGTAGGCGTAAGACCGATTGAATTTCAGGCATTGCCCGGCCCGGAAGCAAAGGCGTTGCGCGCAAAAACCATGAGGCGCGCCTCGTTTCTTGGACCGGGCGGGCAAGCCGTTCTTTCCCCAAGAAGAGAGTTCTTCCCATGTAGGGGCGCCCAGCTGGGCGCCCGATAGGCCCGCCTCATTCTGCGGAAGCACGGGGGGATCTCCGAGTGGATTTCCTTTCCCGCCGATGCTTTTCCCGCGCAACGCCCTTGCTTCCGGGCCACAAGCTTGCTTTTTAGAAGAAATGGGAATCGAAAAAGTGAAGGGGGGCAAGGAAAGATCATCTTATAAAGATCCTCAAAAAAAGATCGGGATTGGGCATTTATTGGGTTTCGCAAAAGGAATGGAACTTCATCCGGTCTGCTGTTCCCCCCTCACGGGCTCCAGGCCATTGCCGGGCGCAGAAAATCGTTTCCCGACTTCCAATGGTTCACAACGTATACCATACCGCCAGGTAGTGGAAAATACTTCCGCCGATCACAAAAAAATGCCAAACCGCGTGATGGTACGGCAACTTTCGCCAACCATAAAAAGTCAGGCCGATCGTATAAGACAGCCCGCCGAAAATGAGCAGGGTCAGGCTGAGAGGTGGAATGTGGGTGAATATTTCTTTAAAGGCAACCATGGCCAGCCAGCCCATAAAAACATAGAGGGCCACTGAAATCTTCCGAAATTTAGAGATATAGAAAATCTTCATGAGGATTCCAAGGATGGCCAAGGCCCAAATAATTCCCAAAAGGCTCCATCCCCACGGGCCCCGGAGGTTTAGCAACATGAACGGTGTGTAGGTCCCCGCGATCAGGAGGAAAATCGCCGAATGATCTATAATCTTGAAAACCTGTTTGACTCTGGGCATCGGAAGGCTGTGGTAAAGCGTTGAGGCCAGGTAGAGAATGATGAGGGTACCCCCAAAAATGGAGAAGCTGACAATCTGCCATCCGCTCCCGGATCCCGCGGCCCAGACGATGAGAAGAACGAGGCCGGCGATACTGAGAAGCGTACCGATGCCATGACTGATACTATTGGCGATTTCTTCCCCCATCGTTTCCGGGTGAGGGTGAGGATTTTTCTGGGCTAACATTTTTTTCTCTTGCCTTTATTCCTTCCTGTAAAAGCCGTCCAGAAATCCTTTTTGGGGAAGACTTCCCTTATTGTGGACTACTCAAAAACATGGGCAAATCATGATGGATGGTCTCGCAAAAAGGCTCTTGGATTGTCACCCCGGCGAACGCCGGGGTCCAGAATATTTTGAAATAACTGGATTCCAATTTTCGCCGGAATGATGCATTCTATGCATTTTCGACTTTTTACGAATCCGCCATGATTAACTATCCCATATTTGCCACGCTTCTGGTATTACTTTTATGGTTGCTGAGTCCTATCTGTCTGCAAGGGTGGACGCCAGAGCTAACCGGCCGGCCAAGCGCCGGTATTCTGCCGGTCCGGGGTCAGGAAATGGTTCCACCATCTGCCAATTCACCGGCCCGATCACATGGGGAAAATAAATCCTCTCCTCCATCCAGAAAACGAGAACTCCCGAGGTTTTACCCCCCGGGCACCTCCACCATCAAGACCCAGTCCCACTGTTTTTCGGCCCATCAAATGTCCGCTTCAGCTGCCCTTTTATTAGGCATGTTGTCCTGATTGCAGGCGAATCTGTACCGAAAAAGATTTTTTTTCAATTTTCACCTGAAATTCTTGACTTCGGGGGTGATTTGAAATATATCGGGGGAAAAGATAGCTCGGAGTTTGTAGGGGCGACCGGCTGGTCGCCCGCGCAGTTCGAGGAAAAGCGGGGAGGGGAGATTGGAAGGAGTTAGAGGGGAAAGACGCTTTTCCACTTACCGCTCACGCCTTTATTCTTAACCATTCTTGCATGGAGAAAACATGGAATACAAAATTGAAGCGATGAAGCCGGAAGACTGGGAGCAGGTCCGGGCCATCTACCTGGAGGGGATCGCCACCGAGAATGCCACTTTCGAGCCCGTGGTCCCGGATTGGGAAAAGTGGGATTCATCCCACGCCGCCGAGCCGCGGCTGGTCGTCAAAGTAGAAGGTCGGGTTGCCGCGTGGGCCGCCCTGAGCCGGGTTTCCGCCCGAAAAGTCTACGCGGGAATCGCCGAAGTGAGCATCTATGTGGGCGAGAAGTTCAGGGGAAAAGGAATCGGCGATGCCCTTCTCGGCGCCCTGGTCGATGCCTCCGAAAAAGCCGGGTTCTGGACCCTCCAGGGCGGGATCTTTCCGGAAAACACGGTCAGCATCGAGCTGCACAAAAAGCATGGGTTCCGGGTGCTGGGGATCCGGGAGAAAGTGGGCAAAATGGCCTTCGGCGAACTGCAAGAAAAATGGCGGGACGTGGTCCTGATGGAGCGGCGGAGTAAGGTGGCGGGGATCGATTAGACTCCTAGCACACAACGAATGCCAACATTTTGGTAAGAAGGTTTCAGAATGTAGGGGCGGTTCGCGAACCGCCCCTACGCTGGCTGCCCAGCAGGGGCCACTTTCCCCACTTAGAGTCGCGGAAAAAGCCTCGTAGCTTATCACCCCCAAAGTAATGTTATAATCTAAACATGGAAACCCAAGTCATCCGCAGGGATGAAGCCGTCCGGCAGGGGCGGCTCCTGGAATATTTCACCGTGGGTTGGAACCTGATCGAGGCGGCCGTGGCCCTCGGGGCGGGGATCTTTGCCGGGAGTATTGCCCTCATCGGCTTCGGCATCGATTCGTTGATCGAGACCTCGTCCGGAGCGGTTCTCCTGTGGCGGCTCCAGGAAGGGGAGGAAGGCGAAAAGCGGGAGCGGATGGCTTTGAAGCTCGTAGGCATCAGCCTCCTGGCTCTCGCCGCTTACGTGGCCATCGATGCGGCCAAGGGGCTGATCCAGAAGGAGTCTCCGGAGAAGAGCCTGGTCGGAATCATTCTTGCGGCCGTGTCCCTCGTGGTCATGCCCCTGCTGGCCTGGGCCAAGCGGCGGGTTGCGGCCAGGCTCAACAGCCAGGCTCTGGTGGCCGATTCCCATCAGACCGATATCTGCGCCTACCTCTCCGCCATCCTCCTGGTGGGGCTGGGACTCAATGTCCTCTTCGGTTGGTGGTGGGCCGACCCGGTCGCTGCCCTGGCCATGGTCCCGATTATCGTCAAAGAAGGACTGGAAGCGCTGCGGGGGGAGGCCTGCGAGGATTGTCACCCCTCTTTATCCGCTCCCCCTTCCCCATGTTCGGAGGATTGCAAAAGGAGCGAAAGAGAATAGACTGTCTTCTTCCTTAACCACCAAGGCGGGGTTCGCTCAGGCAAATAGACTCTCCCCATTCTGCTCATACCAATCACAGATGATCTTCCAAATCTCTTCCGCCCTCTCGGCAAAAACGAAAAGCTCGGCGTCTTCCGGATCGATGGTTCCTTCTGCGGCCAGAAATTCAATGTCGAAAACGCGACGCCAAAACTGCTCGCCCACCAGAATGACCGGTACCGGCTTAATTTTTCGCGTCTGAATCAGGCAGAGCGTCTCAAAGAGCTCATCAAGAGTGCCATATCCCCCGGGAAAAGCAACCATCGCCTTGGCCCGAAGGTGAAAATGCATTTTGCGCAGGCCAAAATAGCGGAACTGGAAACACAGCTCCGGAGTGATGTAGGGATTGGGATACTGTTCCTGGGGAAGCGAGATGTTCAGGCCCACGGATTTGGCTTCCACATCGTAGGACCCACGGTTGGCGGCCTCCATAAGCCCTGGCCCCCCACCGGTGACAATCGCCAACCGGCAATCCGCGGGTCCACGCCCGGCCTTCCCCACGAGCCGCCCCAGTTCCCGGGCTACGTCGTAATAATGGCTCTTCGCCAAGATCCGCTCCGCTACCGCCAACCGGTGCTTGAGCTCGGGGATTTGGGGGTGCTGTTCAAGGGCTTTCCGGGCCCGTTCGACTTTGTGCCGGGCGGCCACCGGTTCAATGACCCGGGTCCCTCCCAGGACTACGATCGTGCCGCAGATCCCCTGCTCCGCGAGAATCAGCTCCGGTTTCAAGAATTCGAGCTGGAGGCGGGTGGGCCGGAGCTCATCCCGTTTGAGCAGGTCGAGATCCTGATCGGCCCGTCGAAAGCTGGGATGGTCCATGATCTGACGCACCCTTTCGGGAGCATCCGGATCTTCCTCGTGGGGCTTGGGGATGCTCGAAGGCAGCTGCTGCCGCCGTTGTTTGGGCGGATAAAAGGAGTCCTTTTCAGAAAATGGTTTTCCAGATTTGCTATTTCCCATCTTTTCCCTCCGGGTGGATGTCTGAACCTACCAGCGGAAAGCAAGCCAAAGGGCGATCACCTCGAAAATCTATCCGAGTTGCACCCGGGACCATAATTTTGTTCTTAGAGCCACATGTTGCCGCCAGTCCGGCTGAAGTCTGCCAAGAACGCGTCCGGTGGCATGAAAGTTCATTATTTTTGCTAATCTTTATTATGGAGGTTCTCAATGATTATATCGACATTTTGACGGGTTTTGTAAAGCCCAGATTGAAATAGGCCCGGCGGCCTGAAGGAGCAAATCCCGCTTTGCCCGTTTCCTTTTTAGGTTTGGGCTTTTCGCCCCGGGTCATGAATTCAGAGGTCCCCCGGCGGAGCCATGGAATTCAGGAGATTGAAGAATGCATCCTTCCCGGCAAAATGGTATAATTGCTCCGCATAAACAAACGATCAGGCCAAAAGGCCCCTCGCGGGACGGGGGGTGGTGCCTCGGAGGGAACAAAATGGGCGTTCCTATCTATCAAGTTGATGCTTTTACGGAAAAACCCTTTTCCGGCAACCCGGCGGCGGTTTGCCTTCTTCCCCAGGCCCGGGAGGCGGCCTGGATGCAGGCCGTGGCCAAGGAGATGAACCTCTCGGAAACCGCCTTCCTCCTCAAACAGGAAGACGGCTACAACCTCCGCTGGTTCACTCCTGCCGTGGAAGTGGATCTGTGCGGACATGCCACCCTGGCCAGCGCCCACATTTTATGGGAGACCGGCATTCTGCGCCGGGAGGAGCAGGCCCGGTTTCACACCCGCAGCGGGTTGCTCACCGCCGTTTCCAAAGGGGGAGAAATCGAGCTGAATTTTCCGGCCAAAACCGAGGAGCCCGCCGATGCTCCGGCCGGCCTTCTGGAAGCCCTGAAGGTAAAAGCAAAGTATATTGGCAAGAGCAAGTTCGATTATTTAGTTCAGGTTGATTCGGAAGAAACCGTCCGCGGCCTGAAGCCTGATTTCAACGCCCTGAAAAACATCCCGGTCCGCGGAGTCATCGTCACCAGCCGGGCTGTTTCCCCCGGCTATGACTTCATCTCCCGCTTCTTCGCTCCCGCAGCGGGAGTCAATGAAGACCCGGTCACCGGCTCGGCCCACTGCACCCTGGGCCCCTTCTGGAGCCAGCACCTCGGAAAGGAGGATTTCCTCGCCTACCAGGCTTCCGAGCGCGGCGGAACTCTCCGCGTCCGGGTAGCCGGGGACCGCGTTCATCTATGCGGGAGAGCGGTGACCATTTTCCAAGGAGAGATGATCGTCTAAAAACCATCGAGCCGAAATCCTGCCGGATCCTCCGGCGAAGAACCCAAACCCTTTTGGGAAAAACGTCTTTTTTAAAAGGAGGGAGCCATGGAAAAGGAACTCTCTAATCTGAAGGGTGTTCTGCAGGAGAATCGGAACCAGCTGTTAACCCGAGCGAACGTGGTCGCTACAGGAATCGGTTATAAATCCTCCGGGGGGAAAAAGACCCCCACTCTTTCCATCATCTGTTCGGTCGTCCAAAAACTTGCTCCTTCCAAGCTTTCTCCCCGGGAAATGATCCCCTCCACGATCGGAGGCCTCCCCACGGACGTTGTCCAGACCGGAGTGATCCGGGCCCTTCAGTCCCACACTGCACGCTATCGGCCGGCGCCGGGGGGAGTGAGCATCGGCCACAAAGACATCACCGCCGGGACCCTGGGGTGCCTGGTGAAAAAGGGCGGGGAATTTTTCATTCTTTCCAACAACCACGTCCTGGCCAACAGCAACGCGGCCCAGGTGGGGGACCCCATCCTTCAGCCGGGCCCCTACGACGGTGGCCGTTTTCCCGACGACCACATTGCCAACCTGGAAGCCTTTGTTCCCATTTCTTTCACTGGCGGGCCCAGTGGATGCTCTACGGCCAGTGGAATTGCCGGCTTCCTCAACTCTTTAGCCAAGGTCCTGGGCAGCGACGCCCGGCTGCAGGCCATCACCACCCAGGCGGAAGATAACCTGGTGGATGCGGCCATCGCCCGACCGTTGAACCCCGCGGAGGTTAAGGACGAGATCCTGGAAATCGGCCCCCTGTCGGGGGTGGGATCGGGGACCCTGGGAATGGCCATCAAGAAGAGCGGGCGCACCACCGCGCTCACCACCGGGGAGATCCAGCAGGTGGACGTCACTTCCACGGTCCAGTACGGGGAGAACAAAACCGCGCGGTTCACCGATCAGCTGCTGGCCGGGGCCATGAGCCAGGGGGGAGACAGCGGGTCGGCGGTCCTGGACACGAATAACCGCCTGATCGGGCTGCTCTTCGCCGGAAGCGACACCACCACCATCATCAACCGGATCGAACACGTTTTCTCGGCCCTCGGAGTGAGCCGGTGAAGCGATGGTTGTGGATTCCTCTGTTTCTCCTCTGCGCTTTCTTTTACCCGGGGGATAAGATCATGACACCTTCCATCCAGGAAGTGAAGAAAAAGCACGAGGCCCGATTGATGTCCCTCCCCGGGGTGGTCTCCGTGGGGATCGGGCGGGATCCTCAGGGGAATCCGGCCATGATCGTCGGCCTGGACAGCCCCCGAGCCGAGACCCAGGCCCGGATCCCTCCCCAATTGGATGGATACCCCCTTCTCATCCAAATCGTTGGGCCTTTGAAGGCTCAGTGACCTTTGGAGATTCACCCGGGGCCAGGAGAAAAGGGGGACCGAATCCAGGCCTCCTTTTTTGCCGCAGAGGCCGCCGATTCCGAGGAATGAGCCGTTCCCAGCCGAACCGCCTGGATTCCTTCGGCGGCTGTGGAGGGAGAGATTCTGGCCGGACCCGATGCGCCGCGCCGCGAAGGGGTGGGTATCAAACCCATCCCCGTCCTTGTCCGGAAATCCACGGCGGGATGAATATTTTCCCCTGGACCGGGGGAGATCAATGCCGAAGTCCAGTTGAAAAAATTTTCTAAAAATGAAAGAATGGAAAAGAAAATGCTTCCAAACGGAAGAACAACCTCGATATTCAGCACGGAAACTCAGGAGAAGAAGCGGTGAAGAACAAAAAAGGCAGCCTCCTCAAAAAAAATTCCGTTTCCCGTGGGTTGAAAAAGCAGAGAAGGCGGGCGAACCCCCGGGCGGCCTGGAGAATTCGTCCCCGCGAGCTTCATTCCCTCGCAGATCTGGCGAAGGAAATGCGGACTTCCCTGAACAGCCTGCAGGCGATGAACCGGGCTCTCCTGGAAACGAACCCGAGTCCCGAGCAGCAGGAGTATGCCGAAAAATCCCGGGTTTCAGCCGATTCTCTTCTCACCCTGGTCAATGACCTCGTCGATTACTCCCTCATGGTAGAGGGGAAATTCACCCTGGCCAGGATGAATTTCGACCTGCGCACGACCGTGGAAGATACGGTTCAATTGCTGGCCCTCCGGGCCCGCGAGAAGGGGCTGGAGCTGGGCTGCCTGATTCATCATGAGGTTCCTTCTCCTCTGTTCGGTGACCCGGGGCGACTCCGCCAGATCCTGGTCAATCTCACCCAGCTTGCCTTCCGTCACAAGGAGAAAGGGCAAATTCTGATCCAGGTGACCCTGGAGAAGGAGAGTAAAACCCGGGCCACGGTCCATTTCGCGGTGATGAAAGCGGGCAAAGGAATTTCCCCCGGCCGTCAGGCCCGGCTTTTGGACCTCCCCTTGCGTCCCGGCAGGTCCGGAAAAGAAAAGTGGGGGGGAGCGGAGATCGGACTCGCCTTGTCTAAAAAGTTGGTGGAGAAGATGGGGGGCAAGGTGGGCATGGAGCGAGGCAAGAAACAGGGTTCCACCTTCTGGTTCACTGCCGTTTTCCGCAAGCAAAAAACGAATAGGGCCCTCCCCTGGATTACCCCCCAGGTTCTCCAGGGAAAGCGCATCCTGGTGGTGGACGAAAATTCTGCCAACCGGCAGGCCCTGCAGGGACAGCTTCAATCCTGGGGATGCCTAGCCGAAGCCGCCGCCGGGGGGAGCGAAGCCCTGGTCAAGCTCTGCCAGGCAGTGGAAGACCACACCCCCTATTTGCTTTGCGTCCTCAGCAAAGAAATGGAGGAAATGGACGGCATCGCCCTTGCCCGGGAGATCAAGAAATCACCCGTCCTGTCGGAAACCACCCTGGTCTTGCTGACCTCCCAGGGGAACCGGGGAGACGGCCTGCTGATGCAGGAGATCGGGGTGGAAGGCTACCTCACCAAGCCGGTGAAAAGCTCTCAGCTCCGGGACTGTCTGGCCCTGGCGGTGAGCCGGAAAACCTCTCCCGCTGACTTCGCGGGGGTGCCCCTCATCACCCGTTATTCTCTGGCCGAGGAGAAAAAGCGCAGGATTCGGATCCTTTTGGCTTCGAATGACGTTCATGTCCAGAAAGTGGGCCTCCAGACGCTCCAGAAGATCGGCTATGGGGCAGACACGGTGGCCGGAGGGAACGCCGTTCTGACGGCCCTGGACAAGGCCCCTTATCACCTGATCCTCATGGACACCGAGTTGCCCGAATTGGACGGTCTGGCAGCTGCCGCCGCTATCCGCCGGAAGGAGCAGAAAACGGGTCAGCATATCCCCATCGTGGGAATGACCCTCCTGTCTGCCGGAAAGGACCAGGAGAGATGCCTGGAAGCGGGAATGGACGATTATATTCCCAAACCAATCCAGGCGATCGACCTGGCGGAGGTCATGGATCGATTTCTCTCTGAGGCGGATTAACCCCCCACCTTTTCCATTTTCCAGTCTCGGAGAACGCCTCTTAGGCCTTATTCCCACCTTTTCCCGCGGGTAATGCGGAAAAGGAATGAACTTTCCTGTTCATGATTCCTTCCGCCTTCGACAACCCTGAAGCCCTCTCCCCAAAGGGCCTTTAGAACGAACCAGAGCCCGCTGATGAAAAGAAACAGATCCGGGTAGACGGGGATCTATAAAAGAGGTAAAATGTGATGTATAGGAGATGATTCATCCATGATCATCTTTGATTTGATCTGTTCCCAGGGTCACAAATTCGAGTGCTGGTTCAGAAGCAGCAAGGCCTTTGAAGAGCAGAAGGCTTTCCGGGTCATTCACTGCCCCGTCTGTGACGACAACCGGATTGAAAAGGCCGTTTCCAGTTTTGGCATAAAAAAACACGGCGACCCGGCTCCCAAACCGGAAAGCCCCGCCCAACCCCGCGAAGAAAAAATCAACCCCTACCAGGCCCTCCAGGTCATCACTGAGTATGTGAACAAGAATTTTGAAGACGTGGGGTTGGACTTCACCAAGGAAGCCCTGAAAATCCACTGGGGAGAGGCCAAGAAGCGCAACATCAAAGGCACGGCCCTGCCCCAGGAAGAAAAGGTCCTGGAAGAGGAAGGAGTTCCTTTCCTCAAGCTTCCCGTCTTGAAGCGGCTGGACAACTGAGGCTGTAAAGACCCTTGCCCAGGATCAAGACTGCATGCCATCCCCGTTCCCGTACTCGGGAACGGGGATTTTTCGTCGCTTAGGAAATTATAAAAGTCTCTGCGCCCTCCGGGGATGAAGAAAAAAATATCACCGCAGAGCACGCAGAGACCGCAGAGTTTAAACAGAAAAAAGAAATGGAATAATGGAATGGTGGGTAATACAATTGGTTTCCCAATATTCCAACATTCCATCATTCCAATTTTCCAGTCTTTCTCTCTGCGTGCTCTGTGACCTCTGTGGTTAAGTTTTGCTTTTGTTCTTTCCGGGAGGCCTCATGAAGCGGCGTTGTGATTGGAGCGGAACAGACCCTCTTTATGTAAAATACCATGACCGGGAATGGGGGGTCCCGGTGCACGACGACCGCCGCCTCTTTGAAATGCTCATTCTGGAGGGAGCGCAGGCAGGGTTGAGCTGGCTCACCATCCTCAAGAAGCGCGAAGCCTTCCGGGAAGCCTTCGACCGCTTCGACCCTTCGCGGGTGGCAAAATACGATGGAAGAAAAATCCTGGAACTGCTCCGAAATCCCGGGATCATCCGCAACCGGCTGAAAATCCAGGCCGCCGTTCAGAACGCCAGGGCTTTTATGGAAGTCGTGGGTGAGTTCGGGTCCTTCGACCGTTATATCTGGCGGTTTGTGGGGGGCAAGCCCATTCAGAACCGGCGGGCCCGCCTGAAAAACATCCCTGCCCGGACCGAAGAATCCGACGCTCTGAGCAAGGACTTGAAGAAGAGAGGGTTCAAATTCGCGGGTTCAACGATTTGCTACGCCTTCATGCAGGCGGTGGGAATGGTGAACGATCATGTGGTCGAATGTTTCCGGTATAAAGAGATAAAGAAAGCGGGAATTCGCAGGGGCGATTCATGAATTACTTCCCCCCCCAATCTCCCCTCCCCTGGCGGGAGGGGATGAAGGGGAGGGGGATTGATCCATTCAACCACCCCCACCCTTACCCTCCCCGAAGGTGTGAAAAAATCGATTTGGTTCCTTTTTGCGTCATTCCGGCGAAAGCCGGAATCCAGTGTTTTCAGGGCCTTACGAACTGACTGGACCCCGGTTTTCACCGGGGTGACGGCTGAAATCCAATTTTTTCACACCTTCCCCCATCAAGAGGGAGGAAGCTATCCAGGAATTTCTAAATATTTTTTGCTAGAACTCCCCTTTCAATCCCTTCTTTCCCAAAAACTCGCCCCGATTGCCCAGCTCCGCCTCGATCTGCAAAAGCCGGTTGCCCCGGGGCCCCGTGGCGCATTCGCGGATCGTTCCGCAGTTCAGGCCGACGGAGTAATCCGCAATATCGGCCCCCTCGCCCCGGCTGTCGCAGGGCATAACCCCGTAGCCGTTCCGGTAGGCCAGTTGGACCATATCGAAAGCCTCGGTAATCGTGCCGATCTGGTTCACCTTCAGGAGAACCGTGTTCGCGGCCCCGGCCTCGATTCCCTTCTGCAGGCGTTCGGAGTTGGTGGTAAAAAGATCGTCCCCCACGACCTGAATTCCAAGCTCTCGGGTCAGAACGGCGTGTCCTTCATAATCATCCTCATCCAGGGGGTCTTCCAGAATGATGAAAGGATAATCTTTCACCATCTGCCGGTACAGCTTCATCAGGTCGTCGCGGGTCTTGTCCTCGGCCGAGAAGAGGCCCACGAAGCGGTCCTTATCTTTTTCATAATAGGTCCCGGCGGCCACATCGACCTGGAAACCCACCTTTCCCCCGTAGCCCAGCCGGTGGACGGTTTCGGCCATCAGGTCCCAGATTTCGCGGTCGTGCCGGATCATCCCGGCCTGGATGACCGGGTGACTCGTCCTCGAGACCTTGGGGATTGCGAATTTCTCCTTGAGCATCTCTCTCCACTCGGTGGAGATGTCCCAGATGGCGTAGGAGGCATCCGAGAAGGTATCAAACCCAAAGGCCATGAAGGAGTAACTGGGCTTGCCGCCCGAGCGTTTTCCGCTCCCGTACCGGTCGCTGCCCATGAAGCTGATTTCTCCCGGTACGGGCAGGGTGCACGCGTTTACGCCCCCGATGTGCTGGTACAGGGGGATTCCCAGGCCGGCCGCTCCGGCCTTCAGCACCGCCGCCGACACGGCGGCCGTCGCGTTTCCGCCCAGCCGCAGCTTGGCGCCGGGACCCCCGAGGTTGAGCATGGCATCATCCGCCTCCGGCTGTTTTGCCGCGTCCATGCCTTTGAGCGCCGGGGCGATGATCCGGTTCACGTTGTCCACCGCCTTCTGCACCCCCCGCCCCCGCCACTTGGTTCCGCCATCGTAGGCAAACTCCACTTCGTGCTGACCCACCGAGATCCCGGCCGTGCAAACGGCAATCCCCACGCCCCCGTTCTCGGTCTTCACCGTCGCCTCGATTCCGGGGTGCCCGCGGTCCGAATAAACCTGCCGCGCCGTTACCGATACGATGGTCGTTCCCGAACTCATACTTCTCTCCTTCCTTAACTCTTCAGCCCTATCATTTGCATCGCGTTTTTTGCTTCCTCTTTCCAGAAAGTCTAAAACCGAGCCCCGCCGGCAGATTCCAAAGGCCGTAGGGGCATCCCGCCTCGGCGGGACATCGTGCCCCTACAAGTGCATCGGGGCTGCCCGCGGGGCACCTTTCTCTGCGCATGGTCGCGGAGAAAGCCTAGTCCATTACCAGTGGAATTGTGAACAAAATGGTAAGAAAATTGTAGGGGCAATCACGGGAAGCGCGCGATGGTTGCCATCTTGCGGGCGGCCATCACGCCAAAGGCGTGACCGCCCCTACAATATCTTTTTTGGTGCCCGCTTGTCCGGGTTGGATCAAGGGAATTTGAGCGGAATCTTGCCTGGGGAGTCTCAGAAATTCCTCCAACCCCGCTTTGATAAAGGGAGGCAAAAAGATTTTCAATCGGCAAAAAGCGTGTCTTTCATCTCCACGGTGAAGGCATCCCCGTCGGTTAACCTCTTGGCCAGCCCTTCGATTTTGGGCAGTTCGTAGCGGAAGAAGTAGCGGAAGGCGTACATCTTTCCCGGGTAAAAGTCCGCGTCGACACCGGTCGGTTTCTGACCCAGGGCTTTCTGCACAT
>Ga0299915_10000863_pt1 | contig 22408 bp, 17 predicted proteins | sample RVTome_13_FD_200263 | JGI IMG/M metagenome (GOLD analysis project Ga0299915, IMG submission 200263) | Soil microbial communities from uranium-contaminated site in the Upper Colorado River Basin, Wyoming, United States - RVT92D227 (version 2) ... | reverse complement strand
TTTCCTCATCAAAAACAGAAGACAGAAACATTATGTTTCTCTTTCTAGCATAACCGTGCAATTCCCTCATTTCAGCCTCAGAAAGTTCTAACTTCTTCAACATATTGTACTGAGACTTCTGAGCATCGGTTGTGTCTTTCTGATAAGCCGCCTTCTCCGCATACTTCGTGACAATTCGTTCTGTCTTGAACGCCTGAAACTTAACTGCGTCAGCGCCGACTTCTTTGGCAGCGTCGATTAGCTTCTTCGCCATTTTGACACTGCCATTATGGTTCACGCCGATTTCCGCAACTATGAAAGTAGGTTCGCCTTCGCCGATTAGCCTGTCTCCGATTCTTATTTTCTTCAACTTTTTACAGCCCACGCCTGGACAACGGGTGGTTTGCTAGTTGACCTCTCTGAAAACAGGTCTGACTGGCTTGCCCTCCAAGAATTTGCCGAAGTTGCCCTTGACTGAAGCTTTGGCCAAGACCTTTAAGGCATCATCGAAGACTTCAATCGTTCTGTTTATCTCCTGATCCTTATGCGAATAGCTGACTGCATGATAGGCTGCCCAAAGGATTCCTCTTTTGAGAACTTCTTGTTGGACAAGACTCTTCATGAGCAATGATTCGTCAGGAGTTTTTCCAGAGAACTTCACAAGCGTGATCGCGGGATATCCAATACACTGCGTGTATTTTTCAACGCCATGCTCTTTCGCAAGCTTGTTATAACCATCTTGAAGCTTCTTCGACTTCGCCCACAAGTATGGAACTACTTTCTTTGCTTTGAGTTCCTTCATCGTTGCCAACGCTGCGGCTAACGAAAGAGTCTCGCCGCCGAACGTGTATGAAAGGAATGATTCGCAGAAAACATTCATTATATCTTGTTTCCCCACAAGAGTGGCAATTGGCATTCCGTTTGCCATTCCTTTTCCAAAAGTGGCCAGATCAGGAGTGACGCCGAAGTATTCTTGAGCTCCGCCCATCGAAAACCTGAAGCCAGTGATTATCTCGTCGAATATCAGCACCGCACCGTTGTCATGCGTCACTTTCTGCACGTCCTTCAGAAAGCTTCCTTCGGGCGGAGTCACACCGACCGCTTCCATTATGACACCGGCAAACCGACCTGGATAAGTGTCGAAGAGTTGCCTGAGACTTTCAATGTTATTGTACTTGAAGGTGAAGCTCAGCTCTTTCATGATTTTAGGAATCCCTTTGTTTCTGTCAGTCGTTATCATGTACCAATCGTGCCAGCCGTGATACCCACAGATCGCGATCTTGTCTCTCCCCGTGTACGAGCGTGCGGCTCTGACCGCTGCCGTCGTTGCATCTGAACCGTTCTTTCCGTACCTAACGGCCTCAGCACAAGGTATCGTCTTCACCAAAGCTTCAGCAACATCCAATTCCAAAGGATGCATAAGCGTAAAATTCGTGCCATCCTTCAACTGCTTCTTGATAGCCTCATTGACAACAGGATAAGAATATCCGAGAATTACTGAGCGAAGCCCCATTCCATAGTCGATGTACTTGTTACCATCAACATCCCAAACGTAACATCCCTTGCCCTTCTTGAGGTATTTCGGAGCCACCCCATCAACGAACTGCGTAGGCCCTTTGCTCAAGCACTGCGTACCCGCCGGGATTATCTTCTTTGCCTTATTCCAGATTCTCTCAGACTCGGTGATCACTCTCTTGGCTTTCATGACGTCATTCCACCCTTTACATTTACTCCTACGGTTGTATTGCTTGCTCATTAAGTTTAAGTCTTAACTTGTGTCTTGTCGTCCGAACTTTGCTCAAGGTCTTTCAAAACACCGAGTATTCTTTTGTCCTCTTCCAGAGTGTATGGATACTTGGCCTCACCTTTAACTGCCTTTACGAAAGCGTCGATTTCATCGATGTACATTTCCTCCGAAATCTTCTCATCGTAACCTGCCACTTTTGTACCGGCTTGTTCAGCGTATTCTTTCCACTTCTTGTCGTCGGCTGTGTAAACCTTTATTCCTGAGCCCCATTCCCAGCGAATGTTGCCTTTTTCGCCGTAGATCTCACAACTCCTTTCCGCCACTCTTGAAACCACGTCTACAAGCATGTTGCCGAGAACCGTATTCTTGAACTTCAGAATACACTGGTAAGCGTCATCAATATCTATCTCTAAACTCGACAGTTTGCCCTTGAAGCAGGAAACGGCGTCTATGTTTCCGAAGACCCATTCCAACCAAACCAACTCGAAAGACACTATCTCCCTCGCCGCGCCGGTTGTGCGTCTGGAAACGTAGAATTTGCGGTAGTCTTCCCACGGATGCCAATCTGGAAGGTATTGCCCAGAGTGATGCGTGAAAAGCAGAATTTTGCCGATGACTTTGCTGTCTACGAGCTCCTTCAATTTCTTTATTGATATCTGAAAACGCATTGTGCAGGAGGGTGCGGCAACAATCTTTTTGTTTTGGCACAGCGCTATAAGCTCGTCCATTCCTTCTTCAACAACACTGGCTTCCATAAAGAAGTGCTTGTTGCGCTTTGCAGCCTCCATCGCGTATTTCACGTGCAAGTCAGGCGGCGTCGAAATGATGAAAGCGTCGGGTTGTTCTTTCATCGCTTTGTCGAAATCGTCGAATGTTTTTATGCCGTACTTTTCCTCCGCTTCTTTTCTTCGCACTTCCATCGTATCGAAGCCAATGATTTCTCCCGCTTTCAGGTACGTCAAATTACGGATTCTTCTTTTTCCCATCGACCCCAAACCGACAATCAAGAACCTCATGCTCTTTTCTCCATCATCTTTTCCATCAGATTCGTGACTCTTTCTGTCGCCTTACCATCCATTTTGTACGCGTGTTCAAACACGAACTTTGCGCCAGTCTGTCGTAGCCTCTCCCTAACCGTATTATCGTATAAAGCCTTTCTTATTTCTGGACCCAGCGCCTCTTCTCTGTAGACTCGCGGAGTCACCTCTCGGAAGTAAGGCGTCGGATCCTTTCCTTTCGAAAGAAAAGCCGTAACCCCCAACCTTCCCAAGATCACGCCCTCCAGAATCACGGTGGAATAGGAGCCGACAAACAAGTCGCACGCATACAAAGCTTCGTACGTATCCGCGTTTTTAAGAAGTATCGTTGCTTTTACGTTCTCCTCGCTTACAACATCGGCGTACCATTCTCCTTCCTCAGCTGGATGAGGCTTAATCACCACTTGAACGTCAGCAAAATCTTTCAACGCTCTCAACGCTGCCCTCAGGAAAACTTTACCATCTGGTATAGGCATGTTCTCAGTCATAACAAGAACCAGTTTCTTTTGCGAGTTCAGGCTCAGTTTCCGGCAGAACTCGTCACGGCTATACCTTCGACTTGCCTCGACCAATGCATCGTACCGAGGTTGACCAGTTGCTACCACACTGTCTGGCGGATAATCGCTTGCTTTCGTCAGCAGATCAACGTAATAGGATCCGAACACAGCGGTTTTGTCCGGAATAGGGCAGAAAGGTGAATGTATATCGCCGGATTGCGAAATGCTGCCCTTCCAAGAAAGATAACCCTTGTGCACCGTGCCAATTGTGCCATGCTGCAAAGCCATAGTCGGAATTCCCATCATTTTCCCAGCAACCATGATTGATTTCTGGATTATTCCGTGTTCACTGCTGACGAGAATGAAATCGGGTTTTTCACTTTGAACAAGTCCTTTCGCCATTTCTATGCTTTTCGCGACCCAGCCGAAAATGTTGTCAAAATAGTAAGGCAATTCGTCTTCCAAGTTTGCCTTTCTCAGAACGGAAACCAGCTCTTCGTTCCTTCGAGCTTCATTCCAGATTTTTCTGAAAGCTCTTCGAGCGTCACTTTCGTTCTTCCAAATCTTCATCGACCAGTAACTGTTGAACTCTCTGTGAATCAGATTCTCTTTCTGATGCTTCAACCTACTGACCAAAGTTTTCACGCCGCTCATGAAATCAGCTTTCAAAGGCGTCACAGTAACAATTCTGAAACCTCTCCTCTGCAACTCACGGATGATTGAATCGAAGAACGCGTCTCCCTTCCTTCTTTGCCCATTCGGAGAGCCTATCGTCTTCCAATCTCTATCATGAACGGTAATCAGAACCGTCTTCCCCTTTCCACTCGTGCCTTGTCGGACAAGTCCAGAAACTAATCTGCACACGAGCGAAGTGCTCAAGTCGTAGACAAAATCGACAGCCGAGAACACGAACGGGTTACTTGACAAGGTCCGAATCAAGCTTGTCGTTCGCACGCGGTTGAAGAACCTGAACCTGATGAACCACCATAACGCGACTCCCCGGTAAGCTGTAAGGTCAGCGAACGTTTTCCCATCGACTCTATGCGTCAGCACCTGCTTCTCCATGGTCAACCATGGATCAGGCTGGAGCTCTTCCATTCTGCAGTCCTCAGACCCTTCAACTGCGGCAAAATATCGACGCGACGTTATATAACTTATCGGTACACCACGCTTCACGTGCAAGCTCTATTCGGAATCCATAAAGAGTTTATAAAACCAGCCATTTCAATTATGGAAGCAGATGAAAACTGGCTTGATCACCCTCAGAATCGACGTTGACTACCCTTTTCCGTCCAGATTCAGAAGCTTTCTCTATGTGGCCTTAGGCGTAAGAGTCAGTAGCCAATACCTGAAGAACTCCAACATAATCGCAAGGATGATCAACGAATCACCCGAAAACATCGAAGCACACTGGTTCTTTACTCCGAAAACACTGCCCGACCAGCAAATGCTGGCACTCATGAACAATAGCAGACACGCCCCTGAACTCCACGTCGTGAACGACCCGAACAAAGAATTAAACAACTTGGAGAAGCGGACCGGAAAAAGAGCAAACTTCTACACTATCCACGGAACCGCCCGCCTGCTCGCAAGAGTCATGTGGCGCCGATGGAAAGCTGGCGCGCCTACGATTCCAAAAAACTTCAGGCTTAGATCCTTTCACGACCTACCCACGTTTGGTCTAGACAAAATAGCGTACAACCATACAACAGACCAGACCGTTGAAATCGCAAAGAAGAATCTCGCAGAAGGACAGATCCTGTACTTCCATCCGATATGGCTCTTGCAGAAAGGAACAATCAATCAGAGGAGCGCATACTACCAAGCCTTGAAAACCATTTTCAGAGTTGACGACGACTTCGAACCAGTCATCATCAGCAAGAAGACTTTCTTCAAAACCGCCGTCGACGCCAGAGAATATGAAACTGATATTGCCCCGACCAAGGAATTTCTTGAAAAATTGAGAGAACGGGGTGCAGACATCTTCACCTTCCTCGAAAGAAAATGGTGCAACACCCTATCAAGCGTCCCGAAATCCTGGGTGAGAACAGAGGATAACGTTGCACTTCTCACGATAACGCGTTATGATGAATGGCTGAAAAAAATAGGCAAGAAAACACGCAACATGATACGCAAGGCAGAAAAAAGCGGAGTAGGAACGATAGTAATCTCACCTGATGAGAAACTGGCAGAAGGAATTTGGAAAATCTACAATGAAACTCCAATACGACAAGAAAGGGCCTTTCCTACCTATGGAATATCGATTGAAGCCGTCAAGAAATATGTTCTATCACCCCAAAACTGCACGTACATAGGCGCCTATTTACAAGACAAACTTGTCGGGTTCATAAGACTACTGCACGCCAAGAACATCACCATAATGTCACAGATACTCTCGATGCAAAAACACTGGGACCTCGCACTAAACAATGCCCTAGTGGCAAAGGCAGTTGAAGTCTGCGCCAGCAGAGGCGAAAAATGGCTAATGTATGCAAGAATGGGAAACCACCCGACACTCGACAGGTTCAAAGAAAACAACGGATTCACAAAATACCCGCTCACCAGATACTACATATCGCTTACCGAAAAAGGAGATATAGCGATCAAACTAGGACTTCACAGAAGAACAGAAGACATTCTCCCGCCTTCGATAAAATACAGACTAATCCCTGTTTACAATTGGGTAAGCCGAACACGAATGAAAATTAAAATGAGGTCCGGACCAAAACGAATAACTTAGCCGAGACTGATTTCTTCAGAGCCAAAAGGTGACCGCTTGGAAAAGAAAGAAATCAGAACCCACTATTCTGGCGTCATAATCTTCGCAGCGAAAATCGCAACCGTCGCAACGGGCATCGCGTTTGCACTCATCGTTGCTAACTCCCTATCTCAGGCCGAATATGGAATCTTGGGCATTTTCAACATTATAATACCATATTTCACGATACTCGCAGGGGCAATATCGTTTTGGACGATGCGTTTCGTCTCCAGAGGCGCTGAGGGTGCAGCCAAAACAGGCGTTTTTACCAATTTCGCTCTGGCAATAATAGCCGTACTGGCCTACTTGGCCTTGTTGCCGATAATTTCTCCGGCTTTCAGATTGGGAAGCTACTTGATCGTGTATTTGATCATGGCGGCACAGGTAGTCGAGGTGTACCTCATCTCAGTTTTGGAGTCTTCACTGCAGGGCAACCGACCTGAATACGTGGGATATGGCTTACTCGTCGGTGAGATACTGAAAGTCGGACTCTGTTACTTTCTCATCGTGTGGCGCCAAATGGGAATTCAAGGAGCGGCCTTGAGCATCGTCATTGCCTTCGCCGTGAAAGCCGGTTTCTACTTCAAAACACTCTTCAAAGAACTGAGGCAAAAACTCGTCTTCGCCTACGTGAAAGAATGGGTCAAAGGCTCAGCCTTCAACATCTACAACGTCATTGGAGATAGAATTGCCGCGATCATGTTCCTCATGATCACTTGGTACGGGACTGAAACAGCAAACAGCTATTACTACGCAACCTCCCAAATAGCCAACATAATCGTATACTCAACCCTCCTCGCTTTCGCCCTAACACCCAAACTTCTCTCCGAAAGCAAATTAGGCGAAGCCACGATGTCCCTCAAACTGGTATTGTTGTTCGCCGTCCCCATGACCGCCGGTGTCTTGGCCCTACCAAGCTCGTACCTCGTGTTCCTGAAAGAAACCGGCGAATACGTCGTCGCAACACCCGTCCTCATGATATTAGCAATCGACGCGTTGATCTTAACCACCTCAACCATCTTCGGCTACGTCCTCATGGGTATCGAAAGAGTCGACGAAAAAGCCAAGATACCATTCCGAGAAGTGGCCAAGAGCAGACTGTTCATCGCTTTTTCTCTTCCATACGCTCATGCAGCGATAACCCTCCCCACAGCATTCTATGCTATGACATTCCTTGCACACAACGACCCGCTCCTAGTGACAATATACATCACAGGAATAAACACGATAGGACACACTGCAATGTTCTTAGTACAATACTTCGTCGTTAGCAGAGCAGTAAAATTCCAGATTCCATGGAACACCATTGGAAAATACGCCATAGCCTCAGCCGCCATGGCCGCGATACTGTACTTCACTCACCCAACCAGAAGGCTGACTACATTGATAATAACAGCTATCGGCGGAGTCGTATACATCGGCGTTCTACTTGCTATCGACAAAGGAACTAGATCCCTCCTTCGAATGTCAATAGGAATACTGAAGGACAGAATCAGACCAAAAGGCAGAACCGACAACTCGCCTTAGAGAAGCAATGCTGAAAGAACAGCGTTCAATTCATCCTTGCTCTCCAAACCGCGAAAAATGACTTTTCCACTGCTGTAAAGTCTGAAAGAATGATTCTTGAACTCCAACTCAAAGATTATTCCTGCAAGAGACTTCTTCAACGCGGCTCTTTCCAGTATTTTCTTGACCGCTTCGTCTCGTTTCTCATACTTGAACGTGACAATAACATCTTTCTCTTTGCCACATGTTCCATCCGTCCTAGAGACATAATCGTCAACCTTTGCCTTCAGAATTGACCTATCTCCTCAAGCACTTCCACGAACTTGTCAACCTCTTCTTGAGTATTATAGACATAGAAGCTTGCCCTAGCCGAAGAGTTCAGTTTCAGAAGTTCATGCAAAGGCTGCGCACAGTGAAAACCGCTCCTCACCATTATTCCAAAGTTGTCCAAAAACAGGGCAACATCATGTGAACTCAGCCCCTTCACGCCGAACGGAATAATACCGCATTTCGAAGAGAAATCAGTCGGACCATAAATTTCCACTTTTTCCGAGCACTCCTCCATTCGTGGCACGGCATAACTGGTCAACCTCTCTTCATGCTTCTTCACGTTCTCCATACCCAACTGTCTAAGGTATCTGACGGCTTCTCTCAAACCAACCGCCCCGCTGACATCTGGAGTTCCAGCCTCAAATTTCCACGGCAACGAATTCCATGCAATCGAGCAACGCCCCGTTTTCCCGCTGAACGAGACTTCCTTAATCATCTCGCCACCACCCTGAAAAGGCTCCATCTTGTCAAGAATATCGCTCTTGCCGTACAACACTCCGATACCCGTAGGACCCAACATCTTGTGACCGGAAAAAGCCAAGAAATCCATGTCAAGTTCTCTAACGTCCACAGGCATGTGTGGAACGGATTGTGCCCCGTCGACCAGCATCAAAGCTCCGTGCTCATGAGCCAGTTTTGCGACTCTCTTCACATCATTGATAATCCCCGTTACGTTTGAAACATGAGAAAGACACACGATTTTGGTCCTCTTTGAAATCAAGTCTTCAAACGACTCGTAATTCAGTGCGCCGTTCTTGTTCACTTCGGCAAATCTGACCTTGAACCCGCGTATTCTTGAAATCAACTCCCATGGAACTATGTTGCTGTGGTGCTCCATCAAAGAAACAACGACTTCGTCATCCTTCTCCAGGTTATGCAGACCCCAAGCGTAAGCCACGAGGTTAATGGCTTCAGTTGTTCCTCTGACAAAAACTGTTTCCTCTATCCCCCTTGCGTTTATGAACCTAGCAACCTCATCATGGGCATCCTCATAAAGCTCTGAAGCCTCTTGCGAAAGAGTATGCACGGCGCGATGGACGTTTGCGTTGTGCTTCTCATAAAAGTCTTTGATAGCGTTGATGACTTGAATCGGCTTCTGCGACGTCGCCGCATTGTCGAAGTATATCAGTGGGTAATCGTTCACTTTCCGTTTCAAGATAGGAAAGTGTTCACGAATCTTATGCGGGTCGAACATCATTTTCCTTCTGCTAGCTTTGTCCTTTTCTCAAGCATCTTTGCCAGTTCCTCTTCTTCTAAAGCCTGCTTTTCCTCGAAACTAGGTTCTTTCTGAAGCCAAGGCGGGACCGTTTCCCTCATCGCAAAATACTTCCTTATCGCCCTCTTCAAAGCTCCTACTGCCAATATTCCGCAGTGAAATTTCACGCTCGGCAAACCGCCGACCGCTTCTGCAACGCTCTTGTACGACGTGTTCCAAGCGTCTTCAAGCTTCATGTCCTTGATCATTTCCGTCACTATGCTTGACGTTGCAATGTTAGCAGCACATCCGTAACTCTCGAACGAAGCCTTCTCTATAACACCTCGTTCGCTGATTTTCAAGTAGAAAGTTATCATGTCACCACACATCGGGTTCCCCGCAACGGCCGACACGCTTGCGTCTTCCATCTTTCCAAGGTTCTTCGGGTTCCTAAACAGTTCCAGAATCTTCGGGCTGTATGGTAAAGGCGCACGTGACAATATCAAGACACTCCTGTAGAACCACTGATCCCTCTAATCCGTTCAACTGCTTTTGGAATTACCTCCAAAGCATAATTTATGTCTTCTTCACTGTGAACTCTCGAAACTTTCATCAGTATGCTGCCGTGAGCCTGATCAAACTTCTTTCCAATCGCGATCAGGACATGGCTTGGCTGCAGCAGTCTCCTGGAGCAGGCGCTTCCACTCGAAACGTAGACACCGCTCAGACTCAGCTCGATCGTCAGAGCCTCACCTTCACACCTTAAGAAACTAATGTTCGCGTTGTCAGGAGCCCTCTTCATGCCTTTGGGACCGTTGAGCTCAACATCAGGTATCCCGCTGATTACGCCGTCAACAAGTTTGTCTCTGAGACTCATGATCCTTGCGATGTTTTCTTCGAATTTTCCGAAAGCCAACTCCGATGCCTTTGTGAAACCCACGATCAGAGGTGTGTTCTCTATCCCCGGCCATAGCCTCTGCGTCCCTAACTGACCCTCCAATATTCTTCCCAATTCCACACCATCCTTCGCGTACAGACAGCCTACTCCTCTGGGCCCCAAGATCTTATAACTACTGACGGTTGCCAAGTCCACGTTCACCGCTCGAACATCAAACGGAATCTTTCCGTACGCGTCACAGGCATCAGTGTGAAAGACTGTTTCCTCGTTCTTGTCCGAAACAATCTCCACAGCTTCCTTTATGGGCTGAACCGTTCCTATCTCATGGTTCACCGCTGACAAACTCACAATAGCAGTCTCATGATCCACAATTTCACCAAGCCTCTCGAGGTTAAAGAAACCCTCCTTGTCAACAGGTATCTTTGTCAAAGTGTAACCGTCTTTCTGAAGCATCTCAGCAACCTGCAACACGTTTATGGGCTCAACCTCCGAAATCACAATCTTCTTAGCCTTCTCCCTCCTTGAGCGCGCGATCCCCAAAATAGCCAAGTTGTTGGCCTCAGTTTCTCCAGGAGTGAAATTCACTTCCTCAACGTTTTCGCAGCCTAGAAAAGAAGCGATCTTCTGTGAACATTCCATAATCGTCTCGAAAGCTTCCCAACCAGGCTTGTGCGTCAGAGTAGGATTACCGTAGGCAACTTCGCTATAGTAGGGCAACATCGAATCGACAACCTCTCTTGGAACAGGACTCGAGTTCTCAATGTCAAAGTAGACTTCACGCTTCAGACCCTTGTGTGCCCTCAACAGCTCCCTGACGTTCTCGACCATACAAAACGCAACTCCCGCATCTTCTGCATTTTACTAATCATTGCCACTTGTACAAAAACGTAACCCAGAAGAGTAAAATCTCCCGCACACAACACTATAGTCCAACTCAACTAACCGTCGGATGACACAAACCATGGGCGCGTGACCGTGAAAGTAATCGACCTATCAATACCTGAACCAGTAAAGCAGTTGGTAATTCAATCTGGAATAGCAGATCTTTATCCTCCCCAAGAGGAAGCAATCAAAGCGGGAGCCCTCGAAGGCAAAAACCTCGTCTTGGCGAGCCCAACGGCTTCAGGAAAAACACTCGTGGCCGAATTCTGCGCCCTCAAACACATAATAGAGAAGAACGGAAAAGCAGTCTACCTCACACCGTTGCGAGCCCTGGCGAACGAGAAATTCGACGAATTCAGAAAGTACACCGCACTCGCTAAAAAAGACGGAAGAAAAATAAGAGTAGGCATAAGCACAGGCGATTTTGACACCGCAGATGCTTGGCTCGAACGTTTCGACATAATCATAACAACAAACGAAAAAGCAGACTCACTCCTAAGACACAGAGCCAAATGGATGGACGAAATCTCACTCGTCGTCGCAGACGAAGTCCACCTGTTGAATGATGCTGACCGCGGACCAACGCTGGAAGTTGTGCTCGCAAGATTGATGCAGGTCAACCCCGACATCCAGATCCTAGCACTGAGCGCAACGATAAACAACGTCGACGAAATCGCAGCATGGCTGAAAGCCCAATGCGTGACAACCGAATGGCGCCCCGTCGCGTTGAAAGAAGGAGTTCTACTTAATGATGAGATACAGTACCGAGACGGAGACGCACGCAAAATAGAGAAAAAAACAAGAGACAGCGCCATAAACCTCGCCCTCAACACCGTCAAAACAGGCGGACAAGCCCTCATGTTCGCCTCAACACGCAAGAACGCAGTAACTCTCGCAAGAAAGGTCGCAGATGAAATCACAGGAGCCCTGTCTAAACCTGCGAAACGCTCTCTCGAACATGAAGCAAACCGAATTCTAGCAGCGGGCGAAAGAACAAGACTCAGCGAATCGCTGGCAGAAATCGTAAAATGCGGAACAGCTTTTCACCACGCAGGATTAGGAGGCGGACACAGAAGAATAATCGAAGATGCCTTCAGAGAAGGAAAAATAAAAATATTGACAGCCACGCCCACACTGGCCTTCGGAGTCAACCTACCTGCACGAACTGTCGTAATACAAGACTACCGGCGCTACGAAGCAGGCTACGGCTACTACCCTATCAGCGTACTAGAGTACAAACAGATGGCAGGCAGAGCAGGAAGACCCAAGTACGACAAGACGGGAGAAGCAATACTTATCGCCAAGACCAGTGACGAAGCGGACTATCTGGTCCAAAGCTACATTCTGGCACGGCCAGAACGCATCTGGAGCCGACTCGCAGTCGAACGCATAATGAGATCCCACGTTCTTGCGACAATAGCCGCCGACTTCGCGCACACTGAAAACGGAATCTACGATTTCTTTGGCAAAACCTTCTACGCTTGCCAATACGACGTCGACGCAATAAAAAGCCTAGTGGCAAAAATCCTCAAGTACCTTTACGATGAAGAAATGATCGAAGTCTTCGGCCAAGACATCAACGCCACAAAATTCGGAAAACGCGTCAGCGAACTCTACGTAGACCCAGTCACAGGCGTGATAATCCGCGACGCGATAAAAAGAAAACCCGAATCGTTGACGGACGTCAGTCTCTTGCATATGATATCCCACACGCCCGACATGGGTCCTGTCCTTCGACCATACTCAAGCGAGATGGACCAAGTAGCCTTGTTCATGGAAGAACACCGACGAGAGCTGCTCTTCGCTCCGCCGGAAGAATGGGAAGACAACATAGGTTACCAAGAGTTTCTCGGCGAAGTAAAGACCGCCATGACGCTCAAAGCGTGGATAGAAGAGACGAGTGAAGATTGGCTGATCGAAAGGTTCAAAGTCCAACCAGGCGACCTTTATAGGACGCTTGAAAACGCAAAATGGCTGCTCCACGCCACGCACGAACTTGCCCAGTTGTTCGGTAACAAACAGGTTATACCGCTGACTCTGGAAGCCCAACAGAGAGTTGAAAAAGGAGTCAAAAAGGAATTGCTGCCGCTCGTCAAATTGGAAGGAGTCGGCAGAGTCCGCGGACGCATACTATTCAACTCTGGATACAAAACTATTAACGACATAAAAAACGCCCGTCTCGAAGACCTGACGGGTCTTCCATTGGTCGGACCAAGACTGGCGAAGAAGATAAAGGAACAAGTCGGTGGCTTCGTCAAGAAAGATGTCTGGGAAAAACTGGAAAAGCAAGACGAATGGAAACAGAAAGCACTGACCGAATACTAACCAATCGAGCTCAACAAAGAATTGAATAACAGGAGTTCTTTGCAGCCGCAAGAACCCAGCATTGGTCCACTTGCTTCACGTCAACTTTGCTATTTCAATCACTTCGCGCGCAGGGATCGTAAAAGTCATTGGTCATTTCTGCCCGCTAGCACTGCGCTCGGCTTCAGTTTTCTCGACCATCAAATCAACCTGCTTAACAGCCGTGCCCAAATAGCCATAGGGATCTAGAGCTAGATCGATCTCCTTCTTCGTCAACCTTCTCATTACCGTTTTGTTCCCGAGAAGCACTTGTCTGAAAGAAACTCTTTCAAGTTCACTCCTAATCGTAAGCTTCCTCAAAAGCTCATGAGCCTCCTGTCTGTTCATTCCCTTCTTAATCAGAGCAACCATCACTGCTTCGGACATGATCCGACCTTGAGTCACCTCGACGTTCTGGAGCATACGCTTCTCGTCTATGCGCAAGGTGCTGACTATGTTGTTCATCAAGAACAGCAAATAATCCGTCAAGATGCAGGTTTCAGGAAGGAGAAAACGCTCCGTAGACGACTGCGTCAGATCACGTTCATGCCAGGTCGTAACATCCTCCAAAGCGGGAATAACGAGGCTTCTCACGATCCGCGCTAGCCCACAGACTCTTTCACACAACTCGGGATTGCGTTTCTGCGGCATAGTTGAACTGCCAACCTGCGCACCAGTTTCAAAAAACTCAAACAATTCGCCAATCTCAGGTCTCTGCAACTCCCGAATTTCAGTAGCGAAGTTCTCAAGAGAAGAAACAATCAAAGCCATCACACATGCGAACTCGGCATGGCGATCTCGCTGTACGATCTGCGTGGAAATGTCAGCCGCCTCGATTCCAAGCTTCTTCATGACAAGTTCTTGAATCTTCATTGCGTGGTCGCCCAGCCCGGCCTGCGTACCTACGGCACCGCTCATCTTTCCAACAAGAAGGCGGACTCTGCACTGTTTGACGCGCTCTATGTGTCTTGCGACTTCACGCATCCAAACCGCAAGCTTGAACCCCAACGTTATCGGTAGCGCGTGCTGTCCATGCGTTCTACCGACCATCACCGTCTTCTTGTACGCGACAGCCTTTTCCACCAAGATCTTTTCAAACTCGTTCAACTTGCTCGCGATCAATTCCAACGCGTCTTTCAACTGCAGGGCATTCGCGGTATCAACGATGTCATAGCTCGTCGCTCCAAGATGGACGTATCTGCCGCTTGATCCGCAAACTTCCGACAAAGCCCGAACCAAAGAAGCGACATCATGCTTTATTTCACGTTCGATTTCCTTAATCCTAGTGAGCTTAACCTGCCTCAATGAAGCCATAGCGCCGATTTTATCTGCGTCCTTGCGCGGTATGTCACCCACTTCTGCGTGTGCCCATGCCAGCGCGGCTTCCACGTCAAGAAGCTTCTGAACGCGATTCTCTTCCTCAAAGATACTTCGCATCTCTGGAGTTCCGTGACGACCTGTGTCGATGGGCAGAATCGGCAATTCCTTGACCTCGCGACTAGATTAGACGAATTAAAGATTAATGTTTTACCAAGCCATAAAATATCGGTTCGAAGTGAAAGGTCTTCTAGATGGGCGCTATAGTCGGAGTGAGACACAAAAAAGATGAGGATGCAACGGAAACTGTACGGGGCATGCTCCAAGCACTGTTGCTCAAAAATGTCGAGAACTTTGGAATCGCCTCGTCAGACACAATTAGCATAGAGAGATCTCTGCAAACATTGGGTAAGCGAAGATTGGCCTCACCAACTGTCATTGGATATGCTTTTTCGGGCATTACAGAGCGAGATAGACCACAACCTTTGAGAACCATCGATGCCACAGTAGTCTTCGACGGAAGGATCTATCCGACTGACAGGCACTTCTCTGACGCACAGGTCTTTGCCAGACGACTACGCCAAAATAGAGAGGACGTGATCAAAGCATTCATTGCAGAAGTCGAAGGTGATTTTGCTTTTGTGATAGCCGAACCTGAAAGACTCATCGTCGGGAGAGATTCAGCAGGCATCCGCCCGCTCTACTATGGTGAAAATACAGTCTTCTCGGCCTTAGCATCTGAACGAAAAGCACTTTGGAACATCGGAATAGAAAATGTCCATTCATTTCCTCCGGGATACGTTGCCATCGCGGACCAATTTGGATTCAGACTCTGCCGGGCAAGAAGATCAGCTAATTCTAGGCTGCCGAGACAGGTCAGGATGGAAACAGCTGCAAGAGAACTTCAAGCCCTTTTGGAACGTGCAGTCGAAGAAAGACTGCCAAGTCTCGGTGCAGTTGCTGTGGCTTTTTCAGGAGGCTTGGACAGCAGTATTATCGCGTTCTTGTCCAAGAAATTCTGCTCAAACGTGACTTTGATACACGTAAGCCTGAAGAATCAGCCCGAAACCGAACACGCTAAAGCCGTAGCAGAAGAATTGAACCTACCAATTAGAATCTGCATTTATGATGAAAACGATGTTTCCAAGACTTTGCCTCTGGTTCTGCGTCTCATTGAGGAGCCAGACCCAATTAAGGCAAGCATCGGAATTCCCATTTATTGGGCGGCGGAGCAAGCCGCAAAGATGAGCCTACACGTGATGCTAGCAGGCCAAGGCAGTGATGAACTTTTCGCCGGTTACAAACGATATGTTGATAGTCTGGTGAGACGGGGAAACGAGAAAACTCGCGACATGATCTTCCGGGACATCGTTGAAATGCATGAAAGCAACTTCGAAAGGGACTTCAAAATCTGCAATTTTTACGGCGTGGAGCTAAGAATTCCTTTTGTGACACATCAAATAATCAGATTTGCGACCGATCTCCCTGTTGGACTAAAGATCCAGGCTTTTGAAGATACACCTCGAAAACTCGTGTTAAGAGAAGCAGCGCGCAACCTAGGATTATCAAATGCTATTGTGAGCAGACCAAAAAAGGCAGTTCAGTATTCCACCGGTGTCACCAAGGCCCTGAGAAGGCTCGCGAAAGAGAAACGTTTGTCGCTGAAAGAATACATTCGAGGAACATACAGAGAGGCTAGAAAAGGGATAGTGCCTGATGCCTAGAACAGCCGTGATTTTTTCACCTGAATACTACAAGCACAACCCAGGTAGAGACCACCCAGAATCGGCAAAGCGTCTGAGTGCTATCGTCAAGGAGCTAAAGCAAGGTCAACTTTCGAGAAGCAGGAATTGGCGATTTGTCAAGCCAGACAAAGCAGGGGTCGAGAAGATTAGGTTCGTCCATAAGACGAAGTACATTGATTACGTTAGAGCGTTGTGTAAATCGGGCGGAGGTCTCCTCGATTCGGGAGACACAGTAGTTTCTCCAGAAAGCTACGAAACTGCTCTCCTTGCGGCGGGTGGAGCGTTGAAGGCAGTATCTCTTGTCATACGGAGAGACTGTGAAAACTCTTTTGCCCTTGTGAGGCCTCCTGGACATCACGCATCAGAATCTTCAGGGCGGGGTTTCTGCGTTTTCAACAATGTCGCGATCGCAGCCAAGCATCTGCTTAGAAATTGCGGATTGGAAAGGATTCTGATTCTGGACATCGACTCCCATCATGGCAACGGCACTCAGCAAGTCTTCTTCCAGACAGACCGTGTCTTGTATGTAAGCTTGCATGAAGACCCGCGCGGCTTTCCGGGAACGGGATTCATCAAGGAAATTGGAGAAGGCCCAGGGCGTGGCTACACCGTGAATATCCCGCTACCATTGAGAACAGGCGATCAAATCTACTTGAAGGCATGGAAGGAAATCGTGACACCAATATCTCTTCAGTACAAACCGCAGTTCGTCTTGGTTTCTGCCGGCCTAGACTGCCATTATGCAGATCCGGTTGGTCAACTCTCTCTATCGGCTTTTTGTTACGATGACATCTTCCTTTCAATCACAAGTTTGGCGTCCCATCTGTGTAGAGGAAGACTAGCACTGATACTTGAGGGAGGATATGGCGCCAGATTCGTTGGAAGAATTGCTTCCGCCGCACTCGCCAGATTGAGTCAAGCCAAATATCAGCTCGATGATCAAGTTCCAATGGTTCCTCAGAGACTAACAGACAAAGGTGAAAAAGTCATAAAAGAGGTTAAAGAAGTTCAGAAAGATTATTGGAACCTAAATTAGAAAACATCAGCTTGAATGACTGACGGAGATTACTCGATTACTTGAATTGCGGCTTCAGGACATTGGACCTCACATGCCCTGCACACTAGGCATTCTTCGACTTTGACCGCGACTGACTTCTTGTCTTTGATTTCGTAGACAGCCACCGGACATGTATCAGCGCATGTCCCGCATCCTGTGCATTTGGCGTTATCTACTACTATCTTGACCATTTTGGATTCCGTCCAATTTGGAATTTCATGAAGAGTTGAGCAGTAGAATAAAAGGATTTAGGTGCGCTTAATGAATTTCTTCACGTAGTCTTAGAAGGATTCCGTCTATAGTTGTTTCAACCTTTTCTTTTCGGCGTTGGTAGTCCCCGAAGAGTTTTCTGTATCCTTCTAGAGAAAGCTCGCCGCGACCGTGACGTGCTTCAATACTCTTAAGGTTTGTCTCAACTTCATTTAGCTCTATCTCAGTGACCTCAAGCTCGCGCAATAGGCTGGCATAATGACCTCCAGCTGCCCGCAGGTTTTCCTTGTACTCCGCCAGACTCCTAGATAGCGCATCAAGACGAGTCTCCAAAGTTTTTCGTTGTATCTTATATCTTTGCCTTGGTATCCTGCCTTTTCTGGCCTTCTCTTCAAGAGAGTCTGTTTCAGCCATTATTTTCATCTTCTCTTCATATGAACTCAAGAACGACCTGAGGTATTCAGGGCGAAGTCTTGTAGCGGTTGTCGGTACTGAAGGTGCTGTAAGAGCCCTTGGTCTTCTTATGACTAAGATAGCGAAGCAACCGATTATGGACAGGAAAATGGCCCATGTGGTCGGTCTGAATGAAGACCATAATGAGTTGAAGGTATAGGATATTCCGAAATCAAAGCTGTCAAGAAGGCTGATCCCGTCCTTGCCCACTGCAAATCTCTCCTGAAAGACATCTTTAGTGATGCCATAGTAAACAGAAGACGGGACTCCAATCGTCTGAAGGTCTGCGCCTTCAGGCATTACAACAGTCACGCCCGTTGCGTTCACATAGTAATCAAGGTCCTGGAAGAGAACCATATCAAATCTATAACTGTTGGCACCGTCTTGACGTTCGATGTAAACCTCATTTGGCAGATGGTAGGCCACTGTGAACTGCGTGGGTTCGTTAAAGTCTAACGGGCGAGCTGTTGCGCTTGTGAGATTGATGTCATAACGCGTTCCATTAAGTATCAAGAGCGTTGGGTTTTCCATTGTCGTCCCGAACTGGTCGTGTGCAGTTACGTCGAAAGCACCAGTAGGCAGAAGCACTTGAACCGAAGTTATCGTGTTGCTTGCTTTGTTCGTTATGGAGTAAGAGTCCAAGCATGAAATGTCTCCAAACTCGCTTATCATCACCTGCCGATTGAGAGCATCCACGTCGAAGACTTGCATTCCGTCCCCAGATGTCAGAAATGTTATCGTGGACACGTTATAGGCGAGTCGTGGAAGATTGACTTCGCTGTAAGTTGTGTTGCCAATTGCACCACCAGTGTATTGAGCCCCGGTGGGCAAAATGATCGAACTGTTACACGTGCCAATCGTTTGCGTCAGACTGGGGAAAGCTGGAAATATCATAGTATAAAGAGATGCATTCTGTGATTGCTGGAAAACGAGACGGTTGGAGAACAGAACTTGAACCCTGATGGCCTGCGGCATACCAGAAGGGAAGTTGACTTTTAGAGTGTAGAACCCGCTCCTGTTTTCGAACGGCTCATTGACGATGACCGGGAATGTTGTGGACGTTGTGTTAGCGTCGAATGCGTTGTACCACACCACAAATGGCCCGAACCTGTACGGCAGACCGAAAAAGAAATTACTTGGGCCTTGCCCGGAGATTCGTACCGTGTCATTCATTAGCACGTAGCCGTTAGACATCAGACTTACCGTGTGGTCTAGATGTTCTATTTGGTAAGTGTCTTGCGCCTTTGCGAATCTAAGATTGGACGAGAATGAAATGAATAATGTTGCGACCACTGTCAATGCCGTAAGCATCAGTATTATCTTTCTCAAGCGATTATCCTCCGCTGGTTTTCCAAAGTTTTAGGCTTCCTATCTATTCATCAGCCCATTTATTTACTTTTGGAGAACACATTGCCAGTGTGACGTATATAGTTACCCGTCATGCACCGCATGTTCAAAAAGAGTATGGAGAATTCAAACTGCCCCGACTAACGTTCGCCATGAGTCAGATAATAGTCGTGTTCTTTCTTGGTTCCGAAACTCCTCACACCTTTTTCTTTCAGTTGTTCCCGCAGTTTTCTGGCATATTGCTTGTCTATCTCACCGCGTCTTTCCATATAGACAAGTATCTCTTCTGCCTGCTCAGCCGTATCGCATCGTCGAATGAAATCTATGATGTCAGGCATGTAGTCCGTGAATCTTCCCCGAGACGCGTGTTTCTCGCCAGCTTCATTGTCGGTTCTCACAGAATTCACTGAAACTCGGTTCTCTTCAGATCCGACTTCTTTCGCCAAGTTTGGAAACATCTTCTTCAACGACTTTCTGTTTAGCTCCACTTTTCCCACTTCGTAGTGCTTAGTTTTTCTTTCATTTTTCTATGGAAAAAACGAATATTTAAGCACTTTTTGAATTTAGGAAGGATCCTCGTGGAGCATCAGGCTGGAAGAAAACGCTTTGTCGGGTTCTCTTTGAGGACCGTTTCGAGTTCTTCTGAACGCAAGCCAGATATTTCGTCACCGTATATCTCGCAGGGCACTTTGATACACGCTTCTTCAGGGCTGTGAACAATGATTTCGACTTCTTCTTTGATTGGGGACAATGCATGTATGTGAAAAGATGACTTCTTTTTCCCTTGCTTTGTAACACTAACCCACTCTGTGCGTTCAATTTTGAGGCCAGTTTGTTCAAGTGTTCTCAGAACCTCTTGAGGTTCTTCATGATGCACAATTATGTCCAGATCACTGTCATGGTGGATTGTACCACGCCAAACGCTTCCCACCAAAATCGGATCGTATTTCTCCACGATGTGCATGATCTTCAAAGCTTCTTTGCGCATTCTTATGAGACGTTCTTCTCTGGCGGGTCCTTCCTTCTCTTCAGCGATTCTATCGATTTCCAGCGCAACTTCGAGGTTGGTTGGCATGTAATGAAGACCGAACGTTTTCGCCGCTTTCAGCTTGGCCTGTTTGTATTCTTTTTCGACTCCATCATATAGTAGAGTCGCTGCTTCTATCGTCACTTTCTTCCGTGAACTGTAAACATCGGCTGCCATGACTTCACCCAAAAACATTGGACTTTGGCGAGACTTAAGCTTAGTGTTTCAGGATCTGTTGATATAGCTGAAGAGTCTTTTCCGCTATCTTGTCCCAAGTGAACTCGGTGAGAACACGCTTTCTTCCATTTTTCCCGAGCCATTTTCTTTTGTCATCATTTTCCAATACGCTGTTTATTCCCCAAGCGATGTCTGACGGGTTGCTTGGATCTATATGGTAGCCACATTGTTCTTCGCCGCAGCAGATGACTATCTCACGCATTCCACTGATTCCAGCAGCGCCAACAACCACCGGACGCTCCATGCTCATGGCCTCCAAGACCACGATTCCGAATGGTTCATAGAAGCTTGGAAAAACTGCAACATCACAAGCCGCATAATGCAGAATGCGTTCCTCTTCCGGGATAAACTCAAAACGAAACTTGACGTAGTCGCTCATTTTCGTTGCTTTGACCAGGTTTGTGAGATACTCTTGCAAGTCACCCAGACCCACGATGACGAGTTTGGCTTTCGGGTTTTTGGGCAGTATATGAGGTAATGCCATGATGAGTTTGTCTACTCCTTTGACTCCAACCAGTCTGCCTATGAAAAGGATCATTTGCTCGTCATCTTTTATGCCGTATGCAGCTCGGATCTTCTTGACCTGGTCAGCTTTGACTGTAGCGGGATCATATTTCTCGGGGTCCACACCGTTGTAGGCAACTTGGATTTTGTCTTTCGGAAAGCCTAAACCCACGAGTTCGTCTTTCATGGCATAGGAGACCGTCACAATAAGGTCAGCTGCCTTGGCAGCGTGAAGCTCAATGTTGCTGACTACGCTTGAACCGTTTCCGAGGGTTCTTCCTTTCTCAGTCGAGTGAACGTGAAACGCAAAAGGTAGACCAGTTTCTTTCTTGACAATCATTCCGCCTATAGCCGAAAGCCAATCATGCGCAACTACAAGATCATACTTGATGTCCTCTTTTCTGATGAGTTCATTGACCAGCTTTGATGCACTCAGGTAGTTATAGACGAGGATTTTAGAAAATAATTGTAGTCCTCTTCCCCATTTTCTAATGTCGTCTGCAACCACATCGGGCAGCGAGTCGGAGATGTCAATGTGTAAGGGGCGATGTATTTCGATACCTCGCCAGATCTCGCGAGTTGGTAGGCTACCCGCATCATCATTCATTGTAAAGACTGTGACGTCGTTATCCGTGAGAACGAATTTACGAGTGATTTCAGCGGCGTAGGTTCCCAGTCCTCCCACGATCTTCGGGGGATATTCGTAAACAAGAACGGCAAGCTTCATTGGTTTTCCACCGCATTCTCCTTTCGAACTTTCGATATTGTTATCAAACATTGGTTTATTTACCTTGCTGACCCGACATTCACTTGAGACGTACTCAAGCTTCACAATGCCATCATACCGTCTCCCCTACCCCGGGTGCTGTGAAAAACCTATTAGGTACTGGCACACAAGTAGACAAAGTGCAACAGCATGAGTATATCACCTGTTAAACGTTTGATTCTGGAAACCATGTGGATGATTGACAAACCCGCCAAGCCTGCAGAAATAGCAAAAGACACTGGAGTGAACTTTAAACAGGCATGGATGCACCTGTTGGGGCTCACCAAGATGGAATACGTTAATTCACCTGAAAAAGGGTTTTACGTCATAACGGAGAAAGGCAAGAAAACGTTGGGAATTCCAGAAGTTGACAAACAAAAAGCAGCAGAAATCTTGACATACCTGCCAATGGAGAAATCGTTCCACTTCTATGCGGATATAGGAAAACCTCTGGACGCTTTTGCGACAAGTCTGGGAGACTTCAGTGAAAAAATACAGAAGGTTGATTTAGGTTCAATCGAGTTTCACATTCGACGCGGGGATTTTGAAGCCTGGTTCACATCTCTCGGCGAC
>Ga0299915_10000860_pt1 | contig 22492 bp, 16 predicted proteins | sample RVTome_13_FD_200263 | JGI IMG/M metagenome (GOLD analysis project Ga0299915, IMG submission 200263) | Soil microbial communities from uranium-contaminated site in the Upper Colorado River Basin, Wyoming, United States - RVT92D227 (version 2) ... | reverse complement strand
GGCGGCGGGGCTGGAGGCAGCGGCAGGGCCTTGGGAGGCTCCATGATCACCCCGTTGGACTTGGTATGATGGAGGTCGGCGCTGCAGGCCCCGAAGAGGAAGGCGAGTCCCAACGCCAGCCAGAGACTGAAAAATTTATGCAGGCTCATAACACCACCTTTACCGTCTTGGCGTCCACCACTTCGGCTTGGAACTCTTTTTTACTCTTGGAGTTGCGGACGCGGACCGGCCGGCCCATAAAGCCGTCCTCCCGGGTCACCCCCTTGGTGGTGATCATCATGCCGTTTTGGTCCAGGACCACCGTCACTTCTTCCCCCCGCTTGATGAGGGGGGTGTGGCTCATGTGGCGGCTGGTGATAATCTCCTGGGGACCCAGGCCCTTGGCCAGAATGTGGCCGATGACCTGCTTCTCCGCGGTGAAGATATCCCGCTGGGAGAGACTGGTCACATCCCGGCGGCTGAGGCGCACGTCTCCGGCGCTGATCACCGTCTGGGGAGGCAGTTGCCGGGCGGCGCAGACCACACTCTGTTCCAGGGTGACTTTGGCCGCGACCTTGAATCGTTTCAGGGGACGGCCTTCCTTGAGGACCACCATCTCCAGAACCATATCCCCCAGCAGCCGCTCCTGTCCTTTGGGTGGCAATACCTCCAGGGTATACTTGTTATCCGGCAGAAGGACCGGCTCATCCTGGGGGTACATCTGGATGCGCAGCTCGGACGCGGGCCAGGGATTCTGGTCCTGGACGTAACGCCGGAAAGTCTGGGTTATTTCTTCGCTATTCAGGACGATTCCGGTTTGGCGCACCTGAATGGCCGGGGGCAGATCTATTCCCTTGAGAACTTCGGTAAGCCCCATCTGGGTCAGGCGATAGGTCAGGAATTCCCGGGTCAAGGTGAAGATCTGTCCCGGGGGCGGCGCGGACCAGATGAGGGCCTGGCCGAATTTCTGGACTTGGTCCGGGGGCAGGTTCGCCAGATTATTCAGGGTGATGTATTCTCCGGCCGCCGCCGCATCCGTCCGGAACTGCCAGGAAGGCTGGCTATCTTCGCCCCAGGCCTCAGAGACCGAAAAAACCAGGACCAGCAGGGCCGCCAGGACCAGGAGTCTTCCCAAGAGCCGCATCTTCGTCATCCTCCTAAGCCTTGAGATTGGTGACCCGCTCCATCATTTGATCCGCGGTCTGGATGGCCTTGGAATTGAGCTCATAGGCCCGCTGGGTAATGATCATGTTGACCATCTCTTCCATCACGTTCACATTGGAGACTTCCAGGTAGCCCTGGGCCACGGTGCCGACTCCGTCTATTCCAGGTTTGCCCTCAGTGGGTTCCCCGGAGGCCTCGGTTATCTGGAAAAGGTTGCGCCCCACGTTGCTCAAACCGGCCTGGTTGGGGAAGGTGTAGAGAGTGACCTGGCCGGAGGCCACCGGTCTATTGTCGGGTCCGTAACAGGTGATCTTGCCGCTGGTGTCAATGGAGGTGTAAACCGTGGTGGAGGGGATGGTGAACTCCGGTTGCACCCGGTCCCCGTTGGGGGTGGTGATGAAGCCGTCCTTGTCGATCTTGAAGGCCCCGGCCCGGGTATAATATTCCAGGCCGTTGCTGAGGATTTTGTAGAAGCCCTTGCCTTCAATAGCCAGGTCCAATTCGTTCTCCGTGTGGACGTAATCCCCCTGGGAAAACATCTTGTTGATGGCCACGGGCCTGACCCCCAGGCCTACCTGCAGGCTGGTGGGCACCTGGCCGCCCCCGGGGAGTTCACCTCCTGCCTGGCGGGTGGTCTGGTAAATCAGGTCCTCAAAATCCCCCCGGCTCTTTTTAAAGCCGGTGGTATTGACGTTGGCCAGGTTGTTGGCGATGATGTCCAGCCGCAATTGCTGGGCCCCCATGCCGGTGGCCGCAGACCACATTCCTCGTATCATGGCTGCTTCTCCTCTCCCTTAAGCGGGCGTGCCGATCTCATCTATGACCTTGCGGTCCTTGGCCACGAAGGTGTCCAGAACCTTCAGGTAGGCCTCAAAATTGCGTTGAATGTTCACCAGTTGCACTATCTCGGCGGTGGGGTTCAAATTGCTTTCCTCGGTCTCCCCCTGGCGCACTTTGGTGGTCAAGGCCTCGGTTTCCAGCCCCGATTCCGGGGTGGACACATAGAAATTCTTGCCCTGCTGGAGCAGACCCTGGGGGTTGGCAAAATCCACCACCGCGATCTGGTCTCCCAGGGACTTGTCCATATGGATGCCGCCTTCCTGGTCCACGTAGAAATTCTGGTCATTGGCGTTAAGAGTGATGGGGCCGCTTTTTCCCTGGACCAGGTAACCTTCCTGGGTCGCTAACTCCCGATCTTTAGTGAGACGGAAGGCGCCGTTCCGGGTATAGCGAATGCCCTGGGGAGTCTGCACTTTGAAGAAGCCGGGGCCGTCCAGGGCAAAGTCGTTTTCGTTGCCGGTGGCGTGAAGGCTGCCCTGGGTATAGTCCCGGGAGCGGACGTCCAGAAAATAGGCAGGACGTTGACCCAGTTCATTGGCGGGTTCTTCCGGCGCCTCCAGGCGCCAAAGATGGAGGAGTTCCTGCTTGAACCCCGCGGTACTGGCATTGGCCATGTTGTGACTGAGGATATCGAACTCCTTGGAGGCCCGCATGCCCATATAGGCGGCCATGTTCCAACCTACCTGCACCTGTTATCCTCCTTTGGCTTTGACCGGGTTGCGCTCCCCGGGGGTTGCTTCCGGGGGCCATTTGGCTAAATCTGATTGCAAAGGAGGTGCCAAAGGTTATTTTATTGATATTATTATTATTTCCTGATAAAAGACCCGGTCGCCGACCGGAAAAAGTTGCCCACATTACCCGGCGCCGCCGCCCCCGCCCCGGTGCCGGAGGACCGTGGCCAAGCGCCTTGAAAATTGCCGGCTTTCCGTATATTCTATAATTGCAGGCCGTCAAGGCCGGAACCGCGGGGAGTCCTTTACGGCCTGCACTTTTTTTAAATCCCGGTGTGCTTGGTTTCCGGGGCTGCCGGGCCTCAGGCCCATGACTTCCGGCCCCCAGACGATTATTAAGTGCCTTTCATCCACCACGAAACCGGAATTCCTTTGGCCGGCGCCGCCTGGCAGAAAGCCACGCTGGCCCTGGGCCGGGGTGCCCGGAAAATCTATCTCCAGGGCCTGACGCCGGCCGCGGGGGCCTATGTCCTGGCCCGTCTCTTTCTAAAACTGCGCCGGCCTTTCCTGGTCGTTACTCCCAATACCGGGGCCCCTGAGGTTTTTTTCAAAGACCTGGCCTTTTTCGCTCCCGAAGCCGCAGCCCCGGGGGGCGACTCCTGGCCCCGGCTCCTCCTCTTCCCGGCCCATGAGGTCCTTCCCTTTAAGGAACTCAGCTTTGACACCGAGGTGAGCTGCGCCCGGGTGGGCGCGGCTTACGCGGCCTTAACCTCCCGGGAGCCCTGGCTGCTGGTGGCCCCGGCCGCGGCCCTGCGCCAGCAGCTCCCTCCACCGGAGCGTCTCCAGGAGGCTCTGAACTATGCCCTGGCCGGGGAGACCCTGGAGCGGGAGGCTTTTGTCCAGATTCTCCTGGAAGGCGGCTATGAGCGGCGGCCGGTGGTGGAAGAAAGGGGGGAATTCAGCGTCCGGGGGGGGATCATCGACCTCTTCCCGCCCCTGTATGCCCAGCCGGTGCGCCTGGAGTTCTGGGGGGACGAGGTGGAGTCGCTGCGCTTTTTTGATCCGGCCAGCCAGCGTTCCCAGGGCTCCCTGGAGGAACTGCTGGTGCTCCCGGCCAGTGAGGTGATTCTGGACGCCCCGGCCCGGGACCGCGCTTTGAGTCGGCGCAAGCGCCGCCAGGACCCCCAATTCTGGCTAAACGTGCAGAACGGCCGGCATTTTCCCCGCATCGAACGCCATCTGGCGGAGTTCTATGACCGGCCCCAAACTCTGTGGGACTATCTGCCCCCGGACACGGTGGTGGTGGAGTGGGACCCCCTGAACCTGGCCCAGGACCTGGTGAAGTTGGCGGAACAGGCCGAGGGGGAGCCCCCGGGCTGGCTGGACCAGGAGCCTTGGGAGGAACGCCGGGGCGCTTACGCCACCATTTTCTGTCCTTTGCTCCCTTGGGGGATGGCGGAGGAGGACACGGAATTCACCTTCCAGGTGGAAAAAAACGAGGGCCTGGCCCAGGAGCTGGCCCAGGCCGGGGCCGAGGCGGGCCGGTTGATCCCCGCCCTGGCCGCCCGCCTGGAGGAGTGGCGGCGGGGCGGGTTTCATATTATCCTGGTCTGCCTGAGCCGCCACCGGGCCGAGAGGTTGGCCAAACTCCTGGAGGAAGAAAAACTGGAGGCGGCCTTCACCCCAAAACCCTCCTGGGAGCCCGGGGGCCAGGTGGAGATCACCGTGGGGGAACTCTCCGGGGGCTTCCGTCTTTTGGCCGCGGGGCTGATGGTCCTCACCGAGGACGAGGCCCTGGGGTTCCGGCCGGAGCGGCGGCGCCACAAGGAGTCCCGGCCCCCCCAGTTCTTCACCTCCCTGGCGGACCTGGCCGAAGGGGACGCGGTGGTCCACCTGGACCACGGCATCGGCCTTTACCGGGGACTGGTCAAGCTCACCGTGGGCCCGGAGGCCAATGATTTCCTGGAGCTGGAATACCAGGGGGGCGACCGCCTCTACCTGCCGGTGGACCGCCTCCATTTGGTGCAGAAATACCTGGGAGTGGAGGGGGTCCAGCCCCGCATCGAGCGCCTGGGAGGGAAATCCTGGGAACGCATCAAAAAGAAGGTGAAAAAGGCGGTGGAAAAGATCGCCCGGGAACTGGTGGAGCTCTATGCCCTCCGCCGGGTGCTCCCGGGCCACCACTTCTCGCCGCCGGACCCGGTCTTCCGGGAATTCGAGGCTACCTTTGAGTATGAGGAGACCTCCGATCAGCTCCAGGCCATCCAGGAGGTCCTGGGGGACATGATCGGGGACAAACCCATGGACCGGCTGATCTGCGGCGACGTGGGCTACGGCAAGACCGAGGTGGCCCTGCGCGCCGCGTTTAAAGCGGCCATGGACGGCAAACAGGTGGCCGTGCTGGTGCCCACCACCGTGCTGGCGGAGCAGCACGGCGACACTTTTGCCCGGCGTCTGGCCCCCTATCCCCTGGAGGTCCGGGTCCTGAGCCGCTTCAAGCCCCCCGCGGCCCAAAGACGCATCCTGGCCGACCTGGTCCAGGGCAAGGTGGATATTATCATCGGCACCCACCGCCTGGTGCAGAAGGACGTGGCCTTCCATGACCTGGGGCTGGTGATCGTGGATGAGGAGCAGCGCTTCGGGGTGCGCCAGAAGGAGAAGATGAAGGAGTGGCGCCGCACGGTGGACGTCCTCACCTTGACCGCCACCCCCATTCCCCGGACCTTGCAGCTCTCCCTCACCGGCCTCCGGGAGTTGAGCGTCATCAATACCGCGCCGGAAAACCGCCGCTCCATCCGCACCTATCTCTGCCACCCGGAAAGGGCGGTGATTCAGGCGGCCATCCGCCGGGAACTGGCCCGGGGCGGCCAGGTCTTTTTCGTCCACAACCGGGTGCGGAATCTGGCCACCTGGGCCCGCCAGGTCCAGGAAATGGTGCCGGAAGCCCGGGTGGCCATGGCCCACGGCCAGATGCCGGAGCGGGAGTTGGAAAGGGTCATGCGCCGCTTCAGCCGGGGGGAGGTGGAGGTCCTGGTGTGCACGGCCATTATCGAGGCCGGGCTGGATATCCCCGCGGCCAACACCATCATCATCAACCGGGCCCATACCCTGGGGCTGGCCCAACTCTATCAGCTCCGGGGCCGGGTGGGGCGCAGCCAGTCCCAGGCTTACGCCTATCTGCTGGTCCCCGGGGAAGCGGGGCTGTCCACCGAGGCCCAGAAGCGCTTGAAGGCCCTGATGGAGTTCACGGAGTTGGGCTCCGGCTTCAAGATCGCCCTCCACGACCTGCAGATCCGGGGCGCGGGCAATCTCCTGGGCCAGGCCCAATCCGGGCACCTGGCGGAAGTGGGCTACGAACTCTATCTGCAGCTCCTGGAGCAGGCCATCCGGGAGTTTAAGGGGGAGGCCCGGGAAGAGCCGCTTCCCGACCCGGAGATCCGCCTGCCCGTGGCCGCGTATCTGCCGGAGGATTACGTGCCGGACATCCAGCAACGCCTGGCTCTTTACCGGCGCCTCTCGGACCGGCTCTCCCCGGACATGGTCCAGGAGTTGGAAGAGGAGTTGCTGGACCGCTTCGGGCCCCTGCCCCCCGAAGGCCGGAACCTGCTGGAGGTGGTCAGGGTCAAGCATCACCTGCGGCGGCTGGGCATCAAACGCCTGGATCTTAAGGATGGGTTCGCGGTGCTCCAGTTCAGCCGGCCGGAACGGCTCAGCCTGGAGTACTTGCTCAATTTGGTCAAGAAGCGGCCCGAGAGCTTCCGCCTCATTCCGGATCACTCCTTGAGGGTGCGTCTCCCGGAGGAAGGGACGCCTTTTGCCCGTTTGCAAATTTGCTTGAAAGAAGTGGAGACATTTGTTAAGCCTGAAGAAGAGGAATAAGAGATGATACGGTTTCGTCCGAGACAGGTAATATTTTGCCTGGCCGTTTGCCTGGCCCAGCTTTTTTTGGCCTTCCCCGCCGTCTCCGAGGTAGTGGACCGGATTGTGGCGGAGGTCAACGAAGAGATCATCACCATGTCCGAACTGGAGCAAGCCGCGAAGATAATGCAGCCCCAGACCGGCGTCAACCCCAAGTCCAAAGAGGACCGAACCCTAAAGAAGGAAATGCTGGAGGCCTTGATTGACCGGAAACTGGCCAAGGCTGAGGCCAAGCGCCGGGGCATAACCATCAGCGACAAGGAACTGGACCAGGCGGTGGATGATTTCAAGAAACGTAATCGCATCCCCGACGATGCCGCTCTGAATCAGGCCCTGTCTAAAATGGGAATGACCCCCAAGGAAATGCGGCAACAGATCTCCGACCAGATACAGCAGGAACGCCTGGTGTCAGTGGTGGTGGGGGCCAAGGCGGCGAAGGTCGCCGAGGCGGAGGTGCGCCGTTACTACGAGGCCAATTTCCGGGAAGGCGGCGCCCAGGCGCATCTCCAGGTGCTAAACATGCCTTATCCTCCGGGGGCAACCGAGAGCCAGAAAGAAGAAGTCCGGAAGAAGGCGGAGACGGTCCTCAAGGAGTATCGCATAGGTGAGTCCCTGGCGGATATCCAGCGTAAACATGCCGTTACCGGCCAGGATCTGGGGTTTATCAAAGAGGCCGACCTGAACCCTCAACTCGGGGAAGTATTAAAAAAACTGCGCCCCGGAGAAGTGGCCCCCATCCAGACCCCGGAAGGTTTCCAAATGTTGGTCCTGGTGGGGCGGCGCTCCGGCCAGGCCCGCTCTTTTGAAGAAGTGGCCCCGCAGATTCGCCAGGCACTTTCCCGCCAGGACATGGAAAAGCAATTCTTCGAGTGGGTGAAAACCCTCCGGGAAAAGGCCCATATCAAGATTATGTTGTGAGCAGTGAGCAGTATTCTCCTGGTTCCAAAGTTGAGCTTGGGGCCGAAAAAAGATAGTCTATTTCCCAAAACATGAAAGCTGACTGCTGACCGCTGAAAGCCGATAGCCTTTGCAAACCGAAACTACTGCCACCTCGCCCGTTTCAGACATCGCCCGCCTGGCCGGCCACGTCGGCCAAACCGTGACCGTCCGGGGCTGGGTCTCCCACCTGCGCTCCAGCGGCAAGGTCCGGTTCTTGGTGGTCCGGGACGGCACCGGCCTGGTCCAGGGCGTGCTGGTGAAAGACCGGCTCCCCGAGGCAGACTTTGCCGCGTTTGACCGCCTCACCCTGGAATCCTCCCTGAGCCTCACCGGCCAGGTGCGCGCCGAGCCCCGGGCCCCCGGCGGCTTTGAACTGGAAGTCAGCCGGGTGGAGCCCCTTAGTATTGCCCAGGATTACCCCATCTCCCCCAAAGAGCACGGCGTTGCCTTCCTGATGGACCATCGCCATCTCTGGCTCCGTTCCCCCCGGCAGCAGGCCGTCCTCAAAGTGCGGGACGAGGTCTGCCGGGCCTGCCGGGATTTTTTCCACGACCGGGGCTTCATCCTGGTGGACACCCCCATCCTCACCCCCACGGCCTGTGAAGGCACCACCAGCCTCTTTGAGACCGACTATCTGGACCGGGGCAAGGCCTATCTCTCCCAGAGCGGCCAGCTCTATCTGGAGGCCGCAGCTTATGCCCTGGGCCGGGTCTATTGCTTCGGCCCCACCTTCCGGGCCGAGAAGTCCAAGACCCGGCGCCATCTCACGGAGTTCTGGATGGTGGAGGCGGAGGCCGCGTTTTACACCCTGGAAGACATCATGGGCCTGGCGGAAGAACTGGTGCGCTTCGTGGTCCTTAGGGTTGTGGAGCATAGGGCGGAGGAATTAAAGACCCTGGAGCGGGACCCCGCCTCCCTCCAGGCGGTGGCCGGGCCCTTTCCCCGCCTCAGCTACGCCGAGGCCCTGGCCCGCCTTAATGAACAGGGGAAAGAAATAGCCTGGGGAGAAGACCTGGGGGGCGACGAGGAGACCCTCCTCTCCCAGATGTTTGACCGCCCGGTGCTGGTGCACCATTATCCCCGGGCCATAAAGGCCTTCTACATGGAGGCGGACCCTAAGGAGCCGGAGCAGGCCCTCTGCGTGGACATGCTGGCCCCGGAGGGCTACGGGGAGATCATCGGCGGCTCCCAGCGGGTGGCCGAACTTTCGACCTTGCTGGCCCGCCTGGAAGAACACCACCTGCCCCGGGAACCCCTGGAATGGTACCTGGACTTGCGCCGCTACGGCAGCGTGCCCCACAGCGGCTTCGGCTTAGGCGTCGAGCGCCTGGTGGCCTGGGTCTGCGGCCTCAAACACGTGCGGGAGGCCATCCCCTTCCCCCGCCTCCTGGACCGGCTGTATCCCTAAGAAGGTAGTTGGGGGAGGGGGCCAGGGGGCACGGGCCCCCTCCCCCAAACCCTTATATTTTTATTAACTGAAAACTGAAAACTGAAAACCGTCTTTTAACATTTGCACCCTGGTTCGGTCTAATTATATGAAGCCCTTGAGGATAGCCGATGACTGATCCCCAGCTCGTGGCCCGGGCGCAAGAGGGCGACCTGCCGGCTTTCGAGGAACTGGTCAAGAAGTATCAGCGGGAGATATACGGTCTGGCCTGCCGACTGGTACTGGATGCAGAGGAGGCCAAAGACCTGGCGCAACAGGCCTTTTTGCAGGCCTTTGTCCACATCCGGAGCTTTCGCCAGCAGGCCCAGTTTCGGACCTGGCTTTTCCGGATTGCCATCAACCAATGCTACAATTACCTGAAAACTAAGAAAAAATATGGAGATCCGGTGGATTATGAGGAATTCGTCCTGGTGGGGGGGGAATCCCCGGAGGAGGAACTGGTGACCAAGGATGAACGCCGGCGCCTCTATGCCGCCCTCAACCGCCTGCCGGCCAAACAGCGGGCGGTGATCACCCTGAAACTGGAGCAGGGTCTCTCCTATGAGGAGATCAGCGGGGTTTTGGGAGGAACCGCGGGCGCGGCCCGGGTAAATTATTGCCAGGCGATAAAGACCTTGAGGAAATATCTGCAAAACGAGGATGAACATGAAATGGCGGTGCGCTCTTATCCAAAGATGGTTACCCGCGTATCCCGACGGTGATCTCCCCTCTTTTTGGCGGGGGAGAATTAGGTCGCATCTTAAAGGGTGCCCGGCTTGTCGGGAAGAGTTGGCAGGGTTGGAAGAGGTGGTCCGGAGGGTTAAAGCCGCGCCGGACCCAGACCCGGGAGCGGCCTTCTGGGAGGCCTTTAACCGGGACTTGCATCTGAAGCTGGCCCAGAGCGCCCCTGCCCCCGCGCCGTCCCGTTTCTCAAAAATGCCCTATTATCTGCTAGGGGCTCCAGCCGTGGCCGTACTGCTCTTTTGGGTCGCCAGCAGCTATCTGAATCCGGAGCGGCCCGTCATGGCCCCCCCGCCCCAAATGGCCAAACAGGAGAAAGCGCCGGAGAAAATGGCATCCACGCCCCGGGTCACGGCGCCTGCCCCGGAGACGACCGGGTCTGTCGTCCTGGCAACCCAAAATGGGAATGAGATGCCTCCGGACGACGAGGTGGACCTTCTCCTGGGCGATCTGGATTCAACCTTGGCCGGGATGACGGAGAAGGAAAAGGAGGCTTTCCTGAAAAGGTTACGCCAGCACGAAAAGGATGGGTCATGTACAAGAAAATATTTTGCAGTTTTCTGGGCCTAATCCTGGCGATAACGGCCTCGCCCACCTTGGCCCCGGCCCAAGTTAAGGGAGGCATGGACGGCGGCTTTCAAGAACGGTTTTCTCAGATAAAACGCAGGCAGTTAGGGCCGGAACTGGGCGTGAGCCAACAGACCGTTGACCGGCTCCTCCAGATCGAGCAGCGCTATCAGGCTCTGCGTCAGAAATTGTTCCGGGACTCGAAGGCCGATTTCCAACACCTGATGCAGGCTTTGTCCCAACCCTCTCCGGGGGAACAGGAAGTGAAGAGGGCCCTCGACAGTATCAAGCGGAATCAGCAGGAGAAGCAGAATTTGCAGCAGAGGCAGGCCCAGGAAGAGGAAAAATTATTAACCCCGGTGCAAGAAGCGCGGAAAATCATGTATCAAAAAAATTTGTTGCGGGAAGCCCGGACTATTAAGCGAAGAGGTCAAGGGGAGACGGCGCCCATAGTCCCCCCGTCCGGTTCCCGGGAGATTCAGGTTTCTCGAAAAACTGCCAGCGATAAGGGTTCTTCAGGCGCTTATCAAGAAAAGGAATCAACCCTAGAGGGACAGAAACCCCAGTTGGTCACGGCTCTGGGGGTGAATCAACAAACGGTGGTCCAACTCCTTGAGATTAGACAGCGTTATCGTCCTTTGCGACAGCAGTTGATCGGGGAAGCAAAAAACGAATTAACTCGGCTGGAACAGGTGATGCGCCAGCCAAACCCTGCCAACCAAGAAGTGAAGAATATCCTTGCCAATATTAAGAAGAAAGAACAGGATATGCAAGATCTGAAGCAGCGCCAGGACGAGGAAGAGATGGCCCTCCTCACGCCGGTGCAGCAGGGCCGTTATCTCATGTTTCTGATAAGCCTGCGCCACCAGACGGTGAAAGAGCCCCGGAACCTGGGTCCTCCCGCCAACGGCGGGTTTGGGACCAAACCCGCCAGAAACGCCGCGCCCGGGGGGTTCATCCCCTCCCGGCCCCCCGGCCCTTAAAGAAGGGATAGCAGAAGAGTTAAGAACGGCAATACCCGGAAGTAAGAGGGGAGCCGGAGGCAGAAGAAATCCTCCGGGGGCCCCTTTTTTTTGCACTTGCCAAGCCCGCCCCCGGAAAGCTAAAATATCGGCGGCGTGCCGGAGTGGTGGAATTGGTAGACGCAGGGGACTCAAAATCCCCCGGGCCCTGCGCCTGTGCGAGTTCGAGTCTCGCCTCCGGCACCAATAATACCGTTTTCGGTTTTCAGTTTCCGGTTTTCGGAAAAAAAAAGGGTTTGGCGATAAGTTCTTTAGCAAGCTTGCATCATTTGGAAGTGAAAATGACATAAAATCTGGGGGCGCCTAAATCAGGGGTTCAGGCCGGGGCCTGGACCTTTTTTTTAACTTTATTTCCTAAGCGTGCGGGAAAGAATGAAAAAACTAAGTACGGTTATTTTTGTCATAATCTTATCCCTCCTTCTCCTGGCCCCGGCCCATGGCCGGGAAGTCCAGCTGCGGATTATTTATCTCAATGATTTCCACGGGTTTTCCGAACCCCATAAACCCGGGGGCGCGCAGGAGAAGCTGGGGGGCATCGCTTATCTGGCCGGAGAAGCAAATAAGCTCCGCCGGGACAAGCCCTCCCTCCTTCTGGCCGCGGGGGACATGATCCAGGGCAACAGTTGGGTCAATCTCTTCCAGGGCCAATCGGTCCTGGCCCTGATGAACCTGATGCGCTTCGACGCCATGGTGGTGGGCAACCACGAGTTCGATTTCGGCCAGGACACCCTCAAAACCAGGATCAAAGAGGCCCATTTCCCGGTGCTGGGGGCCAACGTGGAGGGGTTAAGCGAGCTTAAACCCTACGTCATCAAAGAGCTCCAGGGCCTTAAGGTGGCCATTATCGGCCTGGTCACCCCGGACGCGCCGGTGGCCACCCATCCCCGCAACGTGGTAGGCCTGAAATTTTTGCCCCCCGGCGCAGCCCTGGAAAAATATCTGCCGGAGCTGCAAAGCCAAGCGGACCTGGTCATCGTTCTCTCCCATATCGGCTACCAGGCGGACCGGGAGCTGGCCGCCCAAGTGCCGGGGATCGGGGTCATCGTGGGGGGGCATTCCCATACCAAGCTGCTGCAACCCACGGTTATCAATCACACCCTCATCGTTCAGGCCTGGGAGCACGCCAAGGCCCTGGGGGTCCTGGACCTGACGGTGGAGGACGGCAAGATAAAAGGGTTCAGCGGCCACCTGGAGATGATCAAGCCGGGCCGGGGCCAAGAAGATAAGGCCGTGGGGGCCCTGGTGGCCCGGTACACGGCCCAGGTAAACGCCATTTTGGGGGAACGCATCGGCCAGGCCGGGGTGGACCTGGACGGGGAGCAGGTCCGCATCCGGGAGACCAACCTGGGGGACCTGATCGCGGACATCCTGCGCCAGGCCGCGGGGGCCCAGGCGGCCCTCATCAACGCCGGCAGCATTCGGGCCTCCATCCCCAAGGGCCCCATCACCCTGAAGGACATTTATACCGTCCTGCCTTTTGATAATTATCTGGTGGCCATCAAGCTCACCGGCAAGCAAATCCGGGAGGTCCTGGAACACGGGGTCTCCGGGGTGGAGGAGTGGGCCGGCAGGTTTCCCCAGGTCTCCGGCCTCTCCTTTACCTATAGTCGCCGGGCCCCGGCGGGCTCCAGGGTGCAGGAGGTTTTCATCGGCGGCCAGCCCCTGGAGCCTCAGAAAGAGTACGCGGTGGCCACCAACGACTTCATGGCCGCCGGGGGTGACGGCTACCGGGCCTTCGGGGAGGCCTTGAAGTCTTCCCCGGATTTCGCCAACATCGGCGGCATGCTCAAAGGGGACAAACTGGCGTACAACGACGCGGGCCGCTGGCTCCGGGAAGTGGTCATAGACCATATCCGGAAACAGAAAAAGGTGGCCCCCCGGGTTGAGGGGCGCATTAAAGAAAAGGATTAGGTGTCAAATTGTGGCCGCAGGCTTTAGCCTGCGCCTGCACAGGCTGAAAGCCTGTGCCACTATTCTAAAAACCAAAAACCAAAAACCAAAAACTGTATTTTATGCGGGTCTATGTGAATAATGAGCCGGTGGAACTCCTGCCGGGCATGACTGTCAGGCACGCCTTGATTCAGACCGGGCTGCTAAGGCAGATGGAAGCCGGCCTGAAGGCTTATGATGAGTGGGGCAACGAGGTGGGGCTGGATGGCGCCCTCTCGGAAGGCATGAAGATTTGGGTCAAATGAAAGGAACCGACGCCCATGGCTGAGATCGAACTTCCGGAGCCCAAGGAATTGGAGGAAAAGCTGGCCCACCCCTTTACCAAGCGGGTGGCCCTGACCACCGCCATCTTCGCGGTCATTCTGGCCATTACTTCCCTGGGGGGGAGCAACGCCATGAAGGAGATGATCCTGGCCCAGCAACAGGCCTCGGACCAGTGGGCCTTCTATCAGGCCAAGGTGATCCGGGAGCACCTCTATCGCCAACAGAAGCAGCGCCTGGAATTGGATCTCTTGGAGAAAGAGGCCCTCAAGCCGGAGGCCAGGAAGCGCTATGAGACTCTGCTCCAGGAGACCGCCAAAGAGGCGGACCGCTACGGCCTGGAGAAGAAAGACATTCGGAAAGAGGCCGAAAAGCTGGAGCACGAGCGGGACGTCAACCGCAACAAGGACCCCTATTTCGACTACGCCGAGGTCCTGCTGCAAATTGCCATTGTCATGGCTTCCATCTCGATTTTGGCCCACTCCCGGTCAATTTTCGGTTTCGCTTTGGTGGCCGCGGTCCTGGGCTCCCTATTTTCCCTGAACGGCTTTCTGATGCTCTTCCGCATTCCTTTCTTCCATTAATAAACAGAGATGAAGGGGGAGGGGGCTGAGGGAAACCACCGGCGGGACGCCTGTGGCTAAGGGTCCTTACCCCCTCCCCCGCACCCCCTTCCCAATCCCTGACAGGTTTATTTGGTTAGGCCTGGCCCGGGCCCTGCATCCGGAGTTTGGCGGGAGACAGATAGTGCATTTGCGCAATTTTGCTGCTAAAATATTGATCTAAAAGGCGAAGCTTGGCCTTATGCCGCGGTTTCGGTTTTAGAGCCGGGGGCATCCCCTTTTATTGCCGGGTGTCTAGGTCCCCGAGACCCGGGCTCCGGCAGGTCACCCTTATGAAACCACGGGAACAATGCTTGGTGCACAAAGGAAGCAGCGACATGCCCAGGGCGCAGATATTAGTGGCGGATAGGGACCCGGGATTTGCCGGCGGTTTGGCGGCGAACCTGAGGTCATTGGGATACGCCGTTGCCGGGGTGGTATCTTCTCCAGAGGAAGTTTTGGAAAAGGCGGAGGAGACGCGGCCGGACCTCGTCTTGCTGGATGTGGGGTTGCTCCAAGACGGCAAGAAAGGAAAAGCCGCCGGCCAACTCCGGAAACGCCTACCTAATCTGGTCTATCTGGTGGGGGAGGGAGACCCCCAAACCTTTAAGCAAGCCAAGATCACCCACAGCTTCGATTATCTCCGGAGAGGCTGCGATTCCCGGGAACTGGAGACCATCATCGACATGGCCCTCCACCGGCGGGAGCTGGAAGGGGCATCAAAGCGGGACCGGGAAGAGCGGAAGCAGACGCGGCAGAAATGGCAACAGCGGTGGGAAAAACAGTCCGCCGAACTTAGAGAAATCACTGCCAAATTGAAGATGGAGGGCGACCGGCATCAACGCCTGGAAGAGGCTCTTCAGCCCGAAAGACAGAGGCTTTATGCCGTTCTGGACACCCTCCCGGCCTACGTGGTCCTCCTGGCCCCGGACTACTCCGTGCCCTTCGCCAACCGGGAGTTTGTGAAACGCTTCGGCGCGCCGGAAGGCCGGAAGTGCTACGATTTTCTCTTCGGCCGCACCTCCCCTTGCCCACACTGTGAGACCTACAAAGTGCTGGACACCAATGCCCCCCATGAATGGGAGTGGACCGGCCCGGACGGCCGCAATTACCAGATATACGACTTCCCCTTCCCGGACGTGGACGGCTCGCCCCTGATCCTGGAGATGGGGGTGGACGTCACCGTTCTCAAGGAGAAAGAGGCCGAGGTCCGGCGGATGGCCGCGGCCCTTCAGGAGTCTTACGCCGAAATGGAAGTCCGGGTGCAGGACCGGACCCGGGAGTTGGCCCAGGCCAATGCCGCCTTGCAGAAGGAGGTGGCGGAACGCCTCTGGTCAGAGAAGAAGCTCAAAGAAAGTGAAGAGCGCTACCGCAGCCTGGTGGACCTCTCCCCGGACGTCATTGCGGTGCACCGCCAGGGGCGGTTTGTGTTTGTAAATCCCGCGGGCGCGCGGCTTTTCGGCGCGAAACACGATGGGAAATTGGTGGGCGAATCCGTCCTGGACCTGATCCATCCCGATTACCGGGAGTTGGCCAGGGAACGCATCCGTAGAGCCGGCGAAGAAGGGGCGCCAACCGACCTCCAGGAAATAAAGATTCTGCGTCTGGACGGGCAGACGGTGGACGTGGAGACCTCCGGAGTGGGGATTACCTACCAGGGCCAGCCCGGGGTGCAGGTCATGTTACGGGATATCACCACTCGCAAGGAGATGGAAAAGAAATTGGCGCACCTGGCCTCCTTCCCCCAGTTAAACCCCCATCCCGTTTTGGAAGTGGATGCCACCGGGGCCATCACCTATTACAACCCGGCCACTTTGGAGTCGCTTGAGAAGCTGGAAATGGCGGGGGAAGTAAGGGCCTTTCTGCCTCCGGACCTGGCTGACATTATGCGAACTGCGCCAGCAACGGGGGAAACCGTATTCCAGCGGGAAGTAAAAATCAAAGACGCGGTATTCAATGAGTCTATTTATTTCGCTAAGCAGTTTAATGCCGTCCGCATCTATGTCAGGGATATAACCGCGTGGAAGGCCACCGAGAAGGCCCTCCGGGAGAGCCAGCAGGATCTGAACCGGGCCCAGGCCGTGGCCTATACCGGCAGTTGGCGCATGGATGTGCGCCGCAACGTCTTGCTCTGGTCCGATGAAAATCACCGGATTTTTGGGATTTCCCCGGGAACACCGTTGACCTATGAGGCCTTTCTCGCCACTGTGCACCCGGAGGACCGGGAGTACGTGGACCGGAAGTGGAACGCGGCCCTCCGGGGCGAGCCATATGACATCGAACACCGCATCGTCTTGGGGAACACGGTTAAATGGGTGCGGGAGCGGGCCGAACTGGAGTTCGACCCCCAGGGTCTGCTGTGTGGTGGATTTGGGACGACTCAGGACATCACCGAGCGCAAGCGGGCGGAAGAGGCCCTCAAGGAGAGCGAAGCCCGGTATCGCAGCCTTTTTCAGAACAACCACGCGGTCATGCTCCTCATCGATGCGGAGACCGGTGAGATCGTGGACGCCAATCCCGCGGCCTGTTCATTCTATGGCTACCCCAAGAAGGAAGTGACGGCCAAAAAGATTACGGACATTAGGCTGGAGTCCCCGAAGCAGGTCTTACGGGATATGCAGGAAGTCAAGACCGGGAAAGCCAGTCACTTTTTCTTTAAGCACCGCCTGGCCGGCGGCGAGGTCCGGGACGTGGAGGTTTACAGCAGCCCCCTCCAGGTCCACGGCCGGGAGCTGCTCTATTCCATCATCCACGACAACACGGCCCGGAAGGAAGCGGAAGAAACCCTCCAGACTTCTCGGGATTTCCTGGAAGTCGCCAACCGTCACAGTCAGATGGCGCCCTTGCTCCAGGATTTTGTGGCTGAGATCAAGGAACACACCGGCTGCGAGGCGGTGGCCATCCGCATTTTGCATGACCAGGGGCGGATCCCTTACGAAGCCGCGGCTGGATTCCCGGAAGAATTCCTGGCTTCGGAAAGCCCCCTGTCCACCATGTCCGACCAGTGCTTGTGCATCAACGTCATCAAGGGGGCCACCGACCCCCGTTTGCCCTTGTATACCCCGGGCTCCTCTTGTTATATCAACCGTTTTTCCCACCTTTTGACCGCCGTCCCCCCGGAATTGCGGGGGAAAACCCGCAATATCTGCCACCAGTTCGGCTACGAGTCCGTGGCCCTCATTCCCATCATCTTCGGGGGAGACATTCTGGGGCTGATCCATCTGGCGGACCGCCGGGAGAACCTGGTGCCCTTGAGCCTGGTGGAGCGCCTGGAAAGAATCGCCCTGACCTTGGGCACCGCCATCAACCGGGTGCGGGCGGAGGAAGGGCTCCGCCGGGCTCTGGAAGATTCCCGGCAGCGCCAGGCGGAGATTTCCGCCTTGCTCCAGGCCACCCGGGCAGTGCTGGAGGCCGGCACTTTCCAGGAGATTTCCCGCTCCATTTACGATTCCTGCAAGGATTTAATCGGGGCTTCTTCCGGGTATATCGCCCTCCTCACCGCCGACGGCCAGGAGAATGAGGTTCTCTTCCTGGACACCGGCAGGCTGGACTGCCGGGTGGACCCCTTGCTGTCCATGCCGGTGCGGGGACTCAGGGCCGAGGCCTACCTCACCGGTAAGACGGTATACGACAACGACTACCCCCGCAGCGACCATGCCCAATTCCTCCCTCCTGGGCACGTGGGGCTGAAAAATGTCCTCTTCGCCCCCCTGGTGGCCAAGGGACGGACCGTGGGCCTGTTGGGGCTGGGAAATAAACCGGGAGGCTACACCGAAAACGACGCCAGACTGGCTGCCGGGTTCGCCGAGCTGGCGGCTGTGGCCCTGGCCAATCACCGGGCGGAGAAAGAACGGGAAAGGCTGATCCGGGAGTTGGAGACGGAGCGCGGCCGGCTGCAGGCCATCATCGCCAGCGCGCCGGAGGCCATTGTGGTGGCTGATGCAAACGGGCGCATTTTGCTGACCAACCCCGCAGCGGACCGGCTCTATGCGCACCCTGCCGGTGGGGTTGAGGACGCGCCCAGTTGCGCCTTGTTCCAGTTGTGCCATGCCGACGGCACTACCTGCAGCCCCGGTAATCAGCCGTTGCTCCGTTCGGCCCAGGCCGGGGAGACCCACCGGAACCTGGAGATGGTCATTGCCTGGCCCGGTGGCCAGCGCCGGGATTTGCTGGTGAACACCGCGCCCCTGATGGACCAGCATGGCTCCAGCAACGGCGCGGTGGGCTTGTTCCAGGATATCACCAACCTGAAAGAAGCTGAAAAAGAACGCCGGCGCCTGATGCAGGAGTTGGAAGAGCAGCGGATGCTCCTGGAGGCAGTGCTGCACCAGATGCCCGGGGGGGTGGCCGTCATGTCCGCCACCGGGAAGCTTATTTTGGCCAACGAACAGGTGGAACAGATCTTCCGACAGCCGGTCCCGCCGGATATTGGCGTCAAGCAGCTTACGAAGTTCAAAATCTTCCATCCGGATGGGCGGCCCTACCGCCTGGAGGAGTATCCCCTGGCCCGGGCCGTGCTTAAAGGGGAGACCATTATCGACGAAGATATTGATTTCCAGCGGGGGGACGGCAGCCGGGGAACCTTCCGGGCCTCCGCGGCGCCCATTCGGGATCGCCACGGGGACATCATGGCCGGGGTGGTGACCTTCGATGACATCACGGAGCGGAAACAGACGGAAAAGAAGATTCAGAAATTGAACGTGGAACTGGGCAGCCGCATCCGGGAGGTCAGTGAGCGCACCCGGCAACTGGAGGCCGCCAATAAGGAGTTGGAAGCCTTCTCTTATTCCGTGTCCCACGACCTGCGCACGCCCCTCCGGGCCATTGAAGGCTTTGCCCGCATGCTTATGGAAGACCACTCCGCCGATCTGGACACAGAAGGCATTCGGCTGCTCAATGTGATCCGCAGCAACACCCACATTATGGGAAAATTGATTGACGATCTCCTGGCCCTCTCCCGCTTGGGGCGCCTGGAAATAAGGGCCCAGGAATTCGACCTGGGGGGTCTGGTCACCTCGGTGTTCGGAGAACTGCAAGCCCAGGTGCCGGCCCGGCAGATGCAACTGATTTTAAACCCCCTGTCCCCGGCCTATGGGGACCGCACCCTGATCAACCAGGTGGTGTTAAATCTTTTGGACAACGCCCTCAAATTCACCCAACCTAAAGAGGAGGCGATAATTGAGGTGGGCGGCTGGACAGAAGGAAAAGAAGATATATATTTCGTTAAGGATAACGGGGTGGGCTTTGACATGCGTTATGTGGACAAGATCTTCGGGGTCTTTCAACGACTGCATCGCGGGGAAGATTTTGCCGGCACCGGGGTGGGTCTGGCCATTGTCCAGCGGATTATCAGCCGACATGGAGGCCGGGTCTGGGCCGCCGGCAAGGTGGACCAGGGGGCCGTGTTTTATTTTGCCCTCCCCCGGAAAGGAGAAGGGAATTGATAAGCCCCAACGCCGTGGAAATACTCCTCATCGAAGACAATCCCCATGACGCGGAGCTGGCCCTCAGGGCCTTGAAGAAACATGGCTTGACCAACAAGGTGCAGTTGCTCCAGGACGGCGCGGAGGCCCTGGACTTTATCTTCGCCACCGGCGCCTTTGCTAACCGGAACATCAATGCCCGGCCCAAGGTGATCTTCCTGGATTTGAAGCTTCCCAAGGTGGACGGCTTGGAGGTTCTGCGCCGGGTCAAAGAGGACGCGCGCACCCGGTCGATCCCGGTGGTGGTCATGACTTCCTCCCAGGAAGAACAAGACATTGTGGAAAGTTACCGGCTGGGAGTGAACAGCTACATTGTCAAACCGGTGGACTTTGACAAGTTCGTGCAGTCCGTGGCCGACCTGGGTCTCTATTGGCTGTTGTTGAATAAAGTCCCGGTTTGAGGGTTTCCGGTAAGGCTAGTCTGATACAAAGTTGCGGTCAAACGAGTAGCATTGTCATTCTGAGCGCAGCGAAGAATCTCAAAATACGAGATTCTTCACTCTGCTTCGCTCCGTTCAGAATGACAGATCAATATTACTTCTTTGGCCGCAACTTGGTCTGAGAGATGTAGGCCAGATGGAGGCGATACGCGTTTTGGCCCAAAGCAAAAAAGAACCGGCGCCTGCGGTGATGGTGGTTAGAGGACGGTGGGGCAAAAATTAGACATCTTGATGCTGGAGGATGTGGCCAGTGACGCGGAGATAGTGGAATACGGACTCCGCCAGGCCAAGATAAAATTCACTTGCAGGCGGGTGGATACCCGGGAAGATTTTCTGCAAGAGCTGGAGAGGCGCACTCCTGATCTGATCCTGGCGGACTACAGCCTGCCCAGCTTTGACGGCCTCACCGCCTTAAGGCTGGCCCGGGAGATCTGCCCGGAGACGCCCTTTATCTTTGTCTCCGGGGCCATGGGCGAAGAAGTGGCCGTGGACACTCTGAAAATGGGAGCCACGGATTATGTGTTGAAACAACGCCTGGGGCGGCTGGGACCCGCGGTGGAGCGGGCCTTGCGGGAGGCTGGAGAGCGGCGGCAGCGGCGGGCAGCGGAAGAGAAGCTCCGGGAGAGTGAAGAGCGGTTCCGCACCCTCTTCCAAACCGCGGGCAGCGTCATCGGCGTGGCCTCCCCGGAGGGCCTGATTCTGGAATTTAACCCGGAAGCCGAACGGGTCACCGGCTGGCAACGCCAGGAGGTGCTGGGGCAAGATATCTTTCGCTTATTCGTGCCGGAGGCATACCGGGAAGCAGTGCAGACCGAAATAGCAAAGGCGCTGGCTGGGGAACCAACCCGGGGCTTTGAAATGCCCCTCAATCTCCGCCACGGCGGCGAGCGCCTTTTCCTCTGGAACGTCAACCGCTTGTTGGGGGAAGGGGACCTGGTCTTGGGCATTATTGCCGTGGGGCAGGACATCACTGAGAGGAAAAACGCGGAAGAGGAATTGCGGGAATCGGCGCAAAAACTGCGCATCCTGACCTCCCAGGTTCTGACCACCCAGGAAAAGGAACGGAAGCGCATCTCCAGGGAACTCCACGACGAATTGGGCCAGGCCCTGATGCTCCTGAAGCTGAACCTTAGGGCCGCGGACCGGCAGTTGCCGGGGTCCCCGGAAGTAAAGGCAGAACTTAGGAGCATGTCCCTTTACCTGGACGAAGTCATCGACAAAGTGCGCCGCCTCTCCCGGGATCTGTGCCCCGCCATCCTGGAAGATCTGGGCCTGGTGCCGGCCTTGCATTATCTCATCGATGAATTCAGCAAGCATTATCATATTACTCATGCCTTTGATCTCCAGGGACTGGACCATCTGTTTACCAAAGAGGCCCAGATTATCCTGTACCGCATCTTCCAGGAGGCCCTGACCAATATCGCCAAGCACGCGGGGGCCACCAAGGTGCGTCTGGCCATCCAGAAATTTGGGGACGCGGTCCTGTTTGAGGTGGAGGACAACGGCCAGGGGTTTGAGGTGGCCCAGGTCCTGAACCGGGCCCACCGGCACAAGGGCCTGGGGCTGGCCGCCCTGGAGGAACGGGCCAAGATGCTGGGCGGGTCCCTCCTCATCCAGAGTCAGGGAGTGGCCGGAACGCGCATCGCTCTAACCATCCCGGTGGTCCCCAAAAATGATTAAGGCGAGGCCCCAGGGGACGGGGGAAAGGGTGACTCAGTCTTTCCCCCAAGGGAGATAAGAAGCCGTGGCGAACCCTTACCGTATTGTCCTGGCTGATGACCACGCCATGTTTCGGCGGGGGGTCAAGAGAATTATCCAGGAAAATAAAGAGTTGGAGGTTATCGGGGAAGCAGGGGACGGCTTGCAATTATTGGAAATTATCAAAAAGTCCCCCCCCGATATGGTGGTCCTGGACGTTTCCATGCCCAATCTTCGGGGATTGGAGGCCACCCGGGAAATCAAAATGACCTCTCCCGGGATCAAGATCATTATCCTCACCATGCACAAAGACAAGGAGTATCTGTATCACGCCCTCTCCGCCGGAGCGGAAGGCTATCTGCTGAAAGAAGACGCGGATGAGGAACTCTTCTCCGCCATCAAAACCATCCGCCAGGGGGGCACCTATATTTCTCCCCTCCTGGCTCCCCTGCTGGCGGATATCTTTCGGGAGGGGCAGCGGGCCCGGACAGGGCAGGCAACCCCCTCCGCCGAACTCTTAACCACCCGGGAAAGGGAGATCATCAAGCTCATTGCCGAGGGCAAATCCAGCAAGGAGATTGCCGGTCTCCTGTTCATCAGTACCCGGACGGTGCAGCACCACCGGGCCAATATCATGCGGAAATTGAACTTCAGAAAGACCGCTGACCTGGTGAAGTACGCCATCCAAAAGGGGTATACCTCTGCGGACGGCACTTAATCCAGCCGGCGTCACCCTCCCACCCTCCCCCGAACTTTTTCCGGACGAATAGGTAGTTTTACCCCCCGGAAAT
>Ga0299915_10000854_pt1 | contig 22609 bp, 25 predicted proteins | sample RVTome_13_FD_200263 | JGI IMG/M metagenome (GOLD analysis project Ga0299915, IMG submission 200263) | Soil microbial communities from uranium-contaminated site in the Upper Colorado River Basin, Wyoming, United States - RVT92D227 (version 2) ... | reverse complement strand
AACATCAAACTCTGGAACCTTAGGCTTCGCGATCCCAAGCGGCTTCCCATAAAAACCCTTCTTGTAAAGCTCAGAACCATCCTTCGGACTCCACACTACCAGAAAATTCTCAATCAACTCCACGCCAATCTTCTTAGGCATCAGCGGGTTCGCCCTTCACATCATGAACGAAAGAATCCGAGCCGCGTCAGCAGCATCCTCCGCCTTATCAGCCGAATCCTCCAAAAGCTTCGTCACATCCCTCAACAAAACCATGGCCGGAAAATCCATCTTGCTACAAAGCAACTTGATCTCAAGCTCACGGTAGATCGCGTCCACTTTGCGCTCTGCGATCTCAACGTCCTTAGCCTTTTCCATCGTCTTCGACGCACCGTAATTCAGAACCATCACGGTCTCTCTGAGCTTCAGCACCGTTTCAAAAACACCCTCGGACAACCTCAGCAAATCCTTCTTGATATCCATAGGAACGTTCCATTTGTGATTCGCAATTTCATCAAGCCGAAAAGCAATGCCCTCAGAAAAATCTGCAATTTCACTCGTCAGGTTCGTAAACCTTAAGAAATCCTCCCTGCTCAACAGGATAGCACCAATTTCAGCCAGCTCCTGCGAAACAAGCCGCCTAGCCCTGTCAACCTCTTCCTGACCGTTCCTGATCTCACCGTAAAGCTGCGTCGCCTTCCCTTTATCATTCTTCACGAAAACCTCAATCATCTGCGGCACTTTTCTCGTCAAATCCAAAACCTTTCGCAGATGGTCCTGGCATACGCTAAGCGCTCTACGCTTCACTCGTTCTTCTGTTTCTGCTGGAAGCACCAAGATTGTTTTCCCGCCCGCAAAATAGGGACGACTTCTTAACCCTTAGATGTATCATACTCTTAAAAAAGTTAGCTGAAAGCCAAATTCTAAATCGGCTTGCCTAGCTGGTCAAAATCGATCTGGCCTCGGAAATATCCATGCAGGAGCTGTGCCAGATCTTCTATCCGAGTTCTAACTTGCCTCCACGAGTCACGGTCTCTGATTGTGACCGTATTATCCTTCAAAGTATCATAATCCACCGTAATACCAAGTTGCGACCCCACTTCGTCTGCTCGAGCATATCTTCTACCAATTGACCCCGCCTCGTCATATTCCGCGAGAAAACCCTCATCCGCCAACTTCCTATGGAGTGCCAATGCCTTCTCAGCGAGACCATCCTTACTCACGAGAGGATAAACTCCCACCTGGATTGGTGCGATGTCCCGTGGAAATGCCAAAACAACCCTGTCCTCCTTGACCTGATAAGCATACTCAAGCGCCACGTACAGAAGCCTGTCCGAGCCAAAACTGGGCTCGACGACGTGCGGAATAAAATGCCTCCCGCGCTCAACAATCCTCTGACGTTGAACATCGACGTGTTCAGGCAAAATCTTGTACTTCCCAAGCATGTAATGACCAGCCTTCTTCATCGACGACTCGAATTCAGCTGGATCAACTTTCGAAAGCATTTCAGCCACTTTCCCAGCTTCTCCCTTGAAGACCGGACCAAGCTTCGCCATTATCGGTTTCAGTGCAAGCTGGTCTCTTTCAATGGGTTTCTTATATTCCTTGAAAACCCGCATGTCCGCATTGCTGCTTGCCATGTGGCTCTTGAGATCGTAATCCGACCTGTCAGCATGCCCAGAAACCTCAACCCAACCCCACCGTTCAACAAGAACCTGCTGATCGAAAGTCTGGCTAGAATAATGCGCCTTTTCCCAAGAGAACTTTTCAATAAATCTCTGCTTTTCAGATGGAACACCCAGGTCCACAAGCAGTCTCTTTGCGTACGCCATGAACACAGCCTGCCATTCCAGCTTAATGATTCCTTTATTCAACGCCTCCTTGACGGTGACTTCCGTGATACTCTCAGAATCCTTTGACCTTGTCTTCGTCGTGAGAAGCCGAAGTTTTTCATTCTCAACTTCCTTGAGAAGGTAACAATCAGGTTCTTCTGGGTCAAAGAAAAACTCCAGGTCCGCAATCGTGAATTCCCTTAGCCTCAACAAACCCTGTCTTGGCGATATTTCATTTCTCAAAGCATGCCCTATCTGCAAAACTCCAAGCGGGAGTTTCTCTCGAGCCATCCCGAACAAGCGATTGAATTCAACAAAGATCCCCTGAGCAGCCTCGGGTCTTCCATAACCAACTGCTTTGGAATATGGCCCTATCGTGGTCTTGAACATAGTGAGGAAGGTTTCTGCTTTGCCGAAGCTACCGCCGCAATCAGGACACAACATCTTGTTCTTTCGAATTTCATTGTCTATCTCCTCCAAAGTCAGCTTCTCAGCGTCTGCCTCACGAATGTTTGCAAACTCTTCAAGCAAATGGTCCGCCCTGAATCTTTTCCCGCATTTCCCGCATTCAACGAGCGGCTCTTTGAAATGATGAACGTGCCCCGAAGCTTCAAACACCACTTCAGGGGTAATCACGGGAGATTCGATCTCGAAGACTCCGAGTTTGCTGACGAAAAGCTCGCGCAGTTTTCTTTCAATGTTTTGTTTCAACCTCGCGCCCAGTGAACCGTAGGTCGCGAAGCCGCTCACGCCGCCGTAGATCTCGTACGATTGCCAGAAAAAACCTCTACGCCGAGCAAGCTCATTTACGGCAGTGAATTTGTCTTGTCTTCTGTCTTCCTCAGTCATTTTATCAGCCTTTCTTAGAGTAAACATCTCAGAGACTTTAATCTTACTAAGTGGGGATCGTTGAAAACAGAACCTGAAGGGATAAACCTTAACTCGATCAGTGACTTGAAAGAGCAATCGATGAGTCCTATGTCAAAGGAGATGGAGCTTCTCGAGAAGCTATCAAACGCCTTCGGGCCGTCTGGGAACGAGGAAGATGTCGCAGCAATACTGAAGCAGGAACTTGAGTCTTTTGCTGACAAGACGATTGTGGACAAGCTCGGAAACGTGTTGTTCTATCACAAAGGGAAGAAAGATCATCCGAGAATAATGCTCTCAGCCCACATGGACGAAGTTGGTTTCATAGTAACATTCATAGAAGAGACCGGGTTTCTCCGCTTCGACACGATTGGCGGCATAACAAACAACGTCATACCTGGACAGAGAGTGCTTTTCAGGGGAAACAGAGGCTACTTGAAGGGGATCGTTGGGACGAAGCCACCGCATATCATGGCGCCTGAGGAACAGAACAAAATGATCCCCAAAGAGGACCTTTTCATCGACATCGGAGCCGACAGCTTTGGTCAAGCGAACAAGAAAGGCGCTGACGTTGGAATGCAGGGTGTGTTTGATGTCGAGTTTGCTAATCTGGGAAACGGCTATTATAGAGGGAAGGCGCTTGACGACAGAGCAGGGTGCACGGTTCTCGTCGAAGCCTTCAAAGCCCTACAGGATTCTCCATGCGCCGTCGTAGCAGTCGGATCGGTCCAGGAAGAACTCGGCATGAGAGGCGCGAGAACGGCCGCATGGCAAGTAGACCCTGATTATGGGCTCGCTTTAGAGGGAACATTTGTTGCAGATGTTCCAGGTACGAGACCAGATCGAGTGTCATCCAAGATCAAGGGCGGTCCAGTGTTGACGATAATGGATAGATCAGTCTTCACTCATCCGCAAGTTCTCAAGACATTGATTAAGACTGGAAAAGACAAGGCTATACCCTTCCAATTCAAGAAAGTACCTGTGGGCGGAACGGACGCAGGGGCGATTCATCTCACAAGAGCTGGGGTGCCCAGCGGAACAGTCGCTGTGCCGTGCAGATACATTCATGGTCCAGCTTCGATTGTTCACATCGATGATTTGAGAAACGCAACAAGACTCGTCAACGAATTCGTTAAAGCCATATCAGCAAAATAGATGCTCCTTCGCTCAAATACTATCTGAACCGTGTGGCACGTAGCGTAGGCTTTTTTAAGGCATCGATGATAAAAGCTTTCGAACAAGGTGTCATACTTTGGCGAAGATAAGGGTGGCGTTGCTCGGCGTTGGCAACTGTGCGTCGGCGCTTGCTCAAGGACTGCAATATTACGGTGAATCTGGCAGCGAAGAGAAGAACATTGGTCTTCGGAACAGTGTTTTGGGCGGTTATCATCCATGTGACATCGAGATCGCTGCGGCTTTCGACATTGACGATCGAAAAGTCGGCAAAGATGTTTCAGAAGCTATTTTCGCAGAACCCAACAACGCTCCAAAGCTTAAGGAAATGCCTCTTTCCAACGTTATTGTCAGCAAAGGTCCCGTCTTGGATGGTCTCGGCGAATATACGAAAGGCGTTGTTCACGTGAGCAGTCGCGATGATGCAAACGTTCCTCTAATCCTGAAAGAGAGTGATGCAGAAATCATGCTGAACCTGCTTCCAAGCGGCGCAATAAAGGCGTCTCAATGGTACGCAGAACAGTCAATGGTAGCAGGCTGTGCCTTTGTAAACGCTACTCCCGTTTTCATCGCCAGCGATGGCGCATGGGCAAAAAAGTTTGAAATGGCTGGTCTTCCCATCGTTGGTGACGACTTAATCGACCAAGTAGGGGCAACGACTCTGCACAAGACTCTGTTGAATCTTCTTTCGATGCACGGGGTCCGAGTAACGGAAACCTATCAACTTGACGTCGGTGGTGGCACAGAGTCTTTGGATACGTTGGAGCGTACAAAAGATGTCAAGCGGATTGTGAAGACCAAGTCTGTTGAAGCTGCGTTGCCTTATTCTGCATCAGTCGTAGCCGGGTCGACTGACTACGTCGATTTCCTTCAAAACAGGCGTGACAGTTATTTCTGGATAAGAGGGACATACTTCTGCAATGTTCCAATGCAAATGGATCTGAAACTGTCAACAGTTGATGGACCAAACGCAGGTTCAGTTTTGTTGGACGTGATAAGGGCAGTCAAGATAGCCAGAGAAAGGAAACTGAACGGTGCGATTCTTCCGATCTGTGCTTACGCCTTCAAACATCCGCCTCAACTGATGCCTCTGGAGACTGCTGAAGAATTGTTCGCCGAATTTGTCAGTGAAGAAGCCTAGCCGATGCGGTTACTTCTTCGCAAGTTTTTGAAGTTCACTAATGGTCTTTTCTTTGTTACCTGTCTCTTTGAGCTTTCGCTTGAGCACGTCTATTGACTTAACAGGCGTTGGATCAATACCACGCAACACGGCAAGGTAGACGCTTGTGAAGTCTCCCGTGCAAATGACGGATGACATTTTGGCCAGCTTGGTCTCACCTTTACTCCAGACTTCGAACAATTTGGTCAGTACCTGATTGATTATCTCTCGGCTGACTTCGATTCTTCGTCTTATTTCCTTTGGTTCCTCGTTGTCGCGAATGAAAATCACAGAAAAATGTTTTGCGAATTCTTTTGCTTTTTCCCAGCCTACAATCTCGTTGTGGTCGAGTTCTGGGAAGATCTCCCATTTTGCCGGGTTTTTGCTGTTCTCGTTGATCTGCGTTTTGAAACGTTGAGCAACAGCTCGATAGAATTGAAATCCATAGACTGCGGGGGTTGTTCCCAAGATTTTACTCGCCAAGATCTTTGCGGGATTGTGGTCTAACGGAGTTTCAGGCGAGTTCTCAGCGGCAACTTGCTTTAAGATATTGACGGTCTCAATAAGCTCTCGGTCTACGTTCGACGCATTTCCGATTTTCTGAAGGATGGTTGGTAAAGGTATGAAAAGATACGGCAGAGTGGCGCGTGGTGCCATTCCGCTGGGAACAAGCAAACGAGGCACAGATAGCTCTTCAGCGAATTTCTGCAACGTTCCGCCTGAACTTATGGCTAATATCATACATTTTTTTTTCAAAGCCTCAAGAAACACACTTAGGGTTTCCTCCGTTTCTCCGGAATAACTCGTCACAAGAACCAACGTCCTTTTATTTGCATACGCTGGCAGATGGTACTCGCGGCACACTTCGATCGGTGTTCTTACGCTTTCTCTGGACCAATCCTTCAGGAGTTCTCCGCCGATGGCAGATCCTCCCATTCCAGCCACGATAATTGTTTCAGGTTCCGGATAGTCAACTTTTACCCTGTTTGCCAGTTTGGCCGCGTTGTCATAGTGTTTGGCAGCTTCAAAGCAAAATGAGAGCATGTCACTCTTGTCGACCTTTCTTATTTCGCATGGATCATCCAGTATGGTTTTCCTCAATTCTATTCACAGGTTTCCCATGTATCGCCAAGAACATATGAAGCTTTCAGCTTTTAAGCCAAATTCACGCAAAGAATAGTTGAGGTTCAAAACCGAAAAGCTGGTGACAATATGAAGAGGCTGTCAATTGCGATTCCAGCGTCCGTTGTTTCTGACACTCCGCATCTGCGTGAAAAAACATCCAAGATTGGCATTATTGGGAGAGCTATCGCCATTTTCAGAGTAAATGAAGTGGTTGTTTACCCTGATTTTCCTGGCTCCAGTCAGAAGAAAGACATGAACTTGGTCACAACTTTGCTGGCTTACATGGAGACCCCGCAATATCTCCGGAAGGCACTTTTCAAATTGAGTCCTGACCTGCAGTATGCCGGAATTCTTCCCCCTCTGCGCACTCCACATCATCCATTGAACCGTAGAGGCAAGGATCTAAAAGTTGGCGAATTCCGCGAGGGCGTCATTTTGTCGAAGGCAGGGGGCGGTTGCCTCATAGACATTGGAATTGAGCAACCAGTGTTGGTAAGAAATCTGGAATTGCCCATTGGCAAACGCGTCACGGTTAAGGTTGTAAGAGCTGGCAAGCCTGTTGAGGTTAAAATCGCAGATCGATATGAGACACCAGAATATTGGGGTTACCAGGTTACTCTTGAAAAGAGTCCGCTCGGTGAAATCATCAAGAGTCGGAACTTTGGCCTGACACTCGCCACATCGAAGTACGGCAAACCTTTTGCTCAGGTTGCCGGGCAGATTGGTGAGAGTTGGGAGAGAACCGACGATGTCTTAGTTGCTTTTGGAGCTCCATCCCTAGGTTTGAATGAGATAGTCAAACGTGAAGGGCTGCGTTTGGATGATCTGGTCGATTTTGTAGTCAATACTATTCCTTCGCAAGGAACCAAAACAGTAAGGACTGAGGAAGCCATAATCGCTTCACTGGCTACTTTCAATGTTTTCTTTGCCGCGAAAGTGAATTCCTACGATGTCAGTTGAACTGGTTAGTCGTCGCTTGATGGATGGATCATGAAAAACACTTTGGCACATCTATTTTATAAAAAGCCGAGAATAGCGTTCTTTGGACAAAGAAATAAAAGCTAGTTTGGTTATGTGCCTCTATACTCATCGCTTTGGGCGACCAACCAAAAACAGGCATGCTTTCGTTTGAAGGGAGAATGAAAAACACTGTACAGGAAAAGAATCGGCGTTGTCATCGCAATTTCGGTGCTTTTGATTGCACTGTCTGCTATCTTGGCTCTCGGATCAGTTCGTTTGGCGGTTGGGGCTGGCACATCTGAGGAAATTGTGTTAAGGTTTTCACCACCAACGGTAATCAACAATTCAAAGATTCAGGGTGAGGCGTTCCCAGTAAATGTGACAGTGTTCAAAGTAGAATCGCTTCATGGATTTGCAATCGGACTGAAGTACGATCCAAACTTGCTTGAGTGCACACATGTTGAGGAAGGAAGATTCCTGAGTGCATTCGGAAACACGTCAATCTCTTACATGATAAACAACACAATGGGTAGGGTCTACGCTTCAGTAAATCTGACGTCTCCACAGTCTGTGGCGGTCGGAAACGGGACTTTGGTCAGTTTGGCTTTCGAGGTCAAGGGTGTTGGCGAGACTAGTATTGCCTTTCAGGACTTGCGTTTTTACGATTCCACTGGGTCACAATTGTCTTACGTGACCGTTGACGGATACTTCAGCAATAAACTCATCCTTGACTTTACCATGCCTCTTGTTCTCTTCGCGATCACACTCTTTTCCGTCTTTTTGAATGGAAGAGTTGAGGGCAAGCTGAAGACTGTCATGGAAGACAGGGAATTTCGGGTTCGAGATGCGGTTTTGCTCGTTGGTCTGATGTCGGTTATGATATACCTGGTGGTTTTTGTCAGACAGATAACTCTGGTTTTGATGGCGCTCTTTCTGTTCGCCTATTGCATGCTCTTGTTTACTTTCACCTACGTGTTTTCCAAGAATCGTTGGTACATCGGTATTTTGCCTCCAGCAGTTTTCATTCTACTGTACATTTTTGTCAGAGACACCCCGTTGTGGACGCTCTACTTGGTCAACATCTACGGCCTTATTTTTGCAGTTCTGATTACCCTTTATTTGGCGAGTCTATTCGTGTGGAAAACGACGGCGGTTTTCGGGGTTCTGATAACTGTTATGGATATAATTCTGGTTCTTGTGACGGGTACCATGATAGAAGCAGCTGAAGCCGCCAGGGGTCTAAGCTTACCAGTGATGGTTTCCTTGCCCCTTATTCCATTGATCGCGACGGGTAATGGGCTGTTGATGCTCAGTCTGGGTCTGGGTGATTTCTTCTTCGCTGGGTTGCTCGGTGTTCAGACCTTCAAGAGATACGGCAGACGATTCGCGATTCTTACCATGTTGGGAATGGCGGTGTCCTTCTTCATATTCGAAGTTTTTCTATTGAACTACATTCATGGAGCTTTTCCGGGAACGCTGATGATCATTTGCGGCTGGGCGCCGTTGGTGATTTTGAAGGAATTTTTGGGAAGACGGTCTAGACCGTTGGCTACGGTTGCCTCTGAATCAAGTCAAGAAGGTAAAGATAAGAATTAGAATCTTACAACAATGAGAGAAGATATGAAGGGGTTTAACCGAAGAGCGCGCCTAGTCCTTCTAATGCTGCTTCTTCCTTCTGTTTCTCGTCTTCTTTCTTCTTCTTTTCGTCCTCTTTAGGTTTCGCTTCTGCTGCTGGTGTTGCTGCTGCGGGTGCCGCCGCGGCTGGTGCTGCCATCATGGTTGGAGCGGACTTGATTGCTTCGTCAATTTTGACTTCGGCTAAGGAAGCTACTAATGCTTTGACGCGGACTACGTCTGCGTTTATGCCTGCAGCTGTCAGAACCTGCGTCAAGTTTGCTTCGTTGATCTCCTTTCCTGCCTTGTGAAGAAGCATTGCAGCGTAAATGTATTCCATATCCTTTCACCTCTCACATCGTCTATTTTAACTTTTTTCAGTTGTTGTTTTTGCCTCTACCGTAGGCACCCTACTACTTAAACTTAGCATTTCGGCATGTGCCTTCCTGATCAGATCTTCAACTGTCTCTTTGGTGGGTATCGTTGCGCCAATCGCGAGAGCATAAGCTTCTCTGTGGGCTATCTGGAGAAGGGCGACCATCGTTTCCTTTGTTGGGTAACCTGTGCCTATTGATAAGGCGAACGATTCGGCAAAAGCGCTTTCAACGTCGCGTTTGGTTCCTTCGATGTCTATCTTGAGCTGGTTCTGCGTTATGATCAAGCCTTCGTCAAATGCCACTGTCATAGCGAGTCCTGTTTCCACAGGTTTTATTCCAAGCTTTGACAGCATGCTGGCAAGTCTTTCATTGATGGCTTCTCCTCTCTTGACGACGAGAGTGTCTTTGTTTATCCAGACGCTTCCGGATTCGATTCGCGTGGGCAAGCCCACTGCGTTCAGCTGACTGATGATTGGGCCAGGCGGCTGTCCAGTGTTTCCCGCTGGGACGACGACGTCAAATGCCGCTATGTCTCCTGACTTCGCGGTTGTTTTGACCTTTCCTCTTTCTAGGATGAGTGCAAGTTTGAATGGGTTGACGTCTGTAAACATGAAAACGTTTGGTCCTTTCATGTGTTCTTCGAGTTTCTTCAGGTCGGCCCTTTCTTTGCAGTTTTCAATTGCCAGTTTCATCAACGTGTTCTTTAAGACTCGCATGAATACTTTGTCTGCCAAGTTTCTCTTGAATTCTTGCAACTGGGCTGCTCTGACTTTCTGCAGGCTGGCGATACCTATGACGTTGTAACGCTTGAGCAGATTGGTTATATCTTCAACCTCTCTGGATTTCTGTTCCAACACTTGCTTTGATGGCATCAGTTTTCCTCTCTTGATCACGCAGTTACTTTCACAGGTGGACCCATTGCTGTCTTTATGTAAGCAGACTTGATGTTCTTCATTCCTTTCTTAAGCTTTCCTTCTAAGACCCTTAGAACCGTCTGTATGTTTTCAGCTATTTCCTCATCCTTCATGTTTTCCATTCCAACACGGTTCTGCAAGATCGGTTGGTTTCGCAATCGAACCGTGATGGTCTTGCGATTCTTGTTCATCAGGGCCGCAATATCAGCTGAAGGTGGAACTGGTATGGGCATTTTTCCCCTGGGACCCAAGACGGAACCCAGCGTTTTTCCTACCAACGGCATTAGAGGTGCTTCAGCGATGAAAAAATCATACGAGTTGGCCACTTTGCGCATTTCTTGCTTTTTGCCAGCCAATGATTCGAGTTCGCCTCTTTCAATGACATGATCTGCGTTTGCTTTCCTTGCTTTCAGCGCGAGTTCGCCTGAGGCGATTACACATATCTTGTTTGGTTTTTCGAGTGAATACGGAAGTTCTATTACTTCTTGGATTTTGCTTTCAGGCGCTTTCATGTCAATGTCTTGCAGTTTCAGTACGAGTTGTATTGATTGATTAAATTTCCTCTTCTGCGATTTTTCTTTTGCTTCCTTTACCGCAGCAAGGATGGTCTTTTGGTCTAAGGGCAATTTAAAGGCCTCGTGCCATTGAGGGAATGGGGCGGGGTTATAAAAGTATTCTCTCGTGGTTAACTCTTGCTTAATACGTCGTCGTATTTGCCCTCATCGATTTCCCTTTGGATGTCGCGTGGATCTTTTCCTTCCGCCGTGACTCCCATGCTCACACAGACACCTAGGATTTCTTTGGCGGCTGATTTCAACGTCTTCGAAAGCAGTTCTGGACGTTTCATCTTTGCTATTCGTATGACCTGTTCTATGGTGAGGTTTCCAACTTTAGCTGTGCTTGGAGTACCTGAACCTTTCTCGACTTTCAGTTCACTGACGATCAACGCAGATGCTGTAGGTGTTCCGACAGTGACTTCAAATGCCTTGGTATCCGGGTCAACGATGACCTTTACCGGTACTTTCATTCCTGAATAGTCTTTTGTGAGTTCATTGATCTTGTTCACGATTGCCATGACGTTTACGCCAAGGGGTCCTAGGGCTGGACCTAGCGGTGGTCCAGCATTTGCCTGTCCTCCACTTACGAGCAATTCTACGACTTTTTTGTCGGCCATTAAGTTTCACCAGTAGCTTCGATTTTTGCTTTTTCCACAAGCTTAACGTATTCTGAACTGACTGTTATGGGGAGCGTGAAAGTTGCTTCCAGCAACTCAAGCGTCACTTCCGCTTTCGTCTTGTCGATTCTCGTGATCTTTGCCCGCATGCCCTTGAATGGGCCGCCTGTCACTTCCACTATGTCGCTTTCATGCAGCTCTTCGATAATTGGTTTTTTGACGATGTATCGTTCAATTTCAGCAAAACTTACTATGCCCGGAATCCTAGAACGGACGTGTTTTATGCCTGCTATTGCTTCCTCTACGAGGTGGGGTCCTTCTGCTTCGATGAAAACGTACCCTCTCAGTGTTTCAGGTGCGAGAATCGCCTTTATCGGCACTTTGCTCATCTCAATCTTGGCGGCAACAAGCTTGGCGACATTTCTTTCTTGTCCGGTTGTGGTTTTAACGGCGAAGATTTTCGCCGTGCGTTCTGCCGGTTTTTCCATCAGGTTTTCTTCCTTCTAGACTGCAGTCGGCTGCTGCTGGATTACAGAAGACAGCAGTTTGATGACAAAACCGATTAGTCCTACGGCTCCTATGCCCAAGAGGCAGATTTTGATCGATAGCCAAAGCTCGCTTCTTCCCGGTTTGACGGCTAGCTTCAGTGTTCTTGCGCATTGAGTTAGGAAATCTCTCAAGCCCATGGTTATCGCATTCTCAGCATTGCAATTTGATATAAACGTTACTGTAAACTCTGGTAGATAAAGGCGCGCGTTTCTTTTAACTTTTCTGCCATTTGTCGGTTTTCATGTGCAGAATGATTCTGTCTAGGTTTTCTCGAATGTTATACCCATCTCCATCAGGTTTTTGATGAGAGGGGCTTTGTCTTCTCCCTTTATTCCTTTCCAGTCCAGGATTATGGTCTCCACTTTTTCTGAAGTTCTCTCAACACATTGTTGGAGCACGTTCAAGTCTGCCTTGTGAACGGCATATTTCGGGATGATGTGTCCAAAAGCCATTTCGTTTTCCAGCGCCATTCGAGTGAACCTTGAATTATAGTGGGGTCCTCCTATGCCAAGTACGGCTTTGACCGGTTTAGAGCCGGATTGTTTCACTGTTTCCATCGCTGCGTGTGCCACTATTTCGGCAGCTTTTGCGTCTTGCCATTGTTGGGGTGAGCTTCCTAGCTCTGCGAACATCGTAGGAACGTCCAATGAGGGTCCGTGATGCGTGCCTTCGTAGCAGACTTGATAGTCGAGCTTCGAGTCGTCTTTTAGTTGCATCATCGTCGTCAGTGCTTTTCTCATCGCGTTGGCAGGTGAAATGGAGACTTTGTTTGGGATTCCGCCCAATTCTGCTTTGGTGAGATTTCCAGGGGTGTGCACCGACAGTGTTGGGGTTCCGCTTAGGCTGCTGTGTCTTGAGATGAAGATTATAAGCTCTAGATTGGTGAACGTTTCTGGAAGGTTCTGTGCCTGGACGGATTCGCCGTTTAAGGTCACGAGTTCGATGTTTTTGTTGTTAATCTTGGTTTGATACGTTGGGTTAGATTGGAAGTTCTCTTGTTTTTCATAAAAACCGTAGGCGTCTAGCATTTGTTTTCGGATGTTTAGGCTTGCGATGTCTTTGTTGGAGGCGACTATGAGGATCATGGGTTGGGCTTCCAAATGAAGATACGCGGTTACGTCAAAAAGGTTTCCATAAAGCTATTATTGTTGGAGGTTGTTGAAGGCTTTGAAGTTTGATCTTGGGTGGTAGTATGCATTTACTTAATTTCAAGGGTTTGAGCGGGAAACAGCTTGCCGAAATGGTGGAAAAAGGAGTTGAAATCAAGCATTATCCCGAAAGGTTCCTGACGGCCTTGGAAGGCACGTCGTGTGCATTGATTTTTCAGAAAACGTCTACGAGAACGCGAGTTTCGTTTGAAGTAGCGATGACTCAGCTTGGCGGCCATGCCCTGTTTATCGACTGGAGGACGACGAATTTTGCGTTGGCTGATTTGGGGGATGAGATTCGGTATCTTTCACGGAATGTTGACTGTATAATGGCTAGGCTTATGAAGAACGCTGATTTGCAGACGATGGCGGAGGCTTCTCGTGTTCCGGTCATTAACGGTTGTGATGAAAAGTATCATCCGAGTCAGGCGATTGCCGACTTGATCACGGTGAGGGAACGAAAGGGCAGGTTGAAAGGAGCCAAGCTCGTTTACGTAGGGATACATAACAACGTTTGCAATTCTCTGATTGAAGGGTGCACGAAGACGGGTGTGAAGATTACCACGGTTACGCCGATTTTTAATGAGCCGAGTCGGGACGATGAGTTGCTTGGTGAAGCTAAGAGTACGGGGCTTTGGGAAACGACTCTGGACGTTAAGGAGGCTGTGAAGGACGCGGATTTTGTCTATACTGATACGTGGGTTGACATGGAGTTTTTCACTGATTCAAAGTTTGCTGTGGAAAGAGAGAAACGTGTGAAACAGATGATGCCGTATCAGATTAACAGGGAGCTTTTGAAGAATAGTGAAGCGTTTGTGATGCATGACATGCCGATTCACAGGGGGTACGAGATAACCGCCGAGGTCATTGGAAGTCAGAGATCTGTGATATATGAGCAGGGTGAGAACAGGTTGTATTCGGCTAAGGCGATATTGTTGAGGTTGTTGGCTAAGTACTGAATGTAGCCGTTGTGGTTGGGGCAGTCGTTTTGAGTGTTGGTTAGAGGCTGAGCGTGTCCGTTGTTCTTTTTGTTTTAAGCTGGAAAGCAGGCTACCCCCCTCCCCCCTAGGTTTTTTCTTGTAGAGGATCGTGCATGGGGTTTCGGAAAGTGGCTTCTAGGGTCCTTAGAGTGGTCGGGTGGGGTTTTTCAACATGAAAACTCGCGTTTATTTGAGTATCATTTGGACGAATCTTTCTGGGTTGAATTCTTCTAGGTCGTCGTAGGTTTGTCCTGTGCCGATGAACAGTATGGGTTTCTGTGTTACGTAGGTTACGCTGAGGGATGAGCCGCCTTTCACGTCTGCGTCCACTTTTGTCAGTATGGTGGCGTCTATTCCGACGGCTTTGTGGAATTCTTCTGCCTGCATTACGGCGTCGTTTCCGATCAGTGAGTCGACCGTTAGAATGGTTAAGTCCGGTTTCACGACGCGTTTGATCTTTGCCAGTTCGTTCATCAGGTTCTGGTTTGTCTGCATTCTTCCGGCGGTATCGATAAGCACGACGTTGATTCCGTGGGCTTTGGCATGGTTGATCGTGTCGTAAGCCACGGCCGCTGGGTCTGCGCCGTAGGCGTGTTTGACCATTTTGATGCCGAGTCTTTTTGCGTGTTCCTCGAGTTGTTCAATTGAGCCCGCGCGGTAGGTATCACTGCAAGCGATCACGGCGGAGTATCCGTGTTTGTTGAGGAAGCGGCAGATTTTGGCGATGGTCGTGGTTTTTCCGGTGCCGTTTATTCCTACGAAGACTATTGTGTATGGTTCTCCTTTCTTGCGTTTTTCTCCGATTGATTTGAGCAGGTCTATCTTGTTGTTTGTATGCATGATTTCTAGTAGTACTTCTCGCAAGTTTTTTTCAACGATTTTGCTTCGGTCTTCGAGGCGTTTGACCTGGACCTTGTCTAAACGTTGTTCCATTTCGGTGCATATTTTCTCGGCAACGGGAAACGCCACGTCGTTTTCGATGAGGCTCATCTTAAAATCAGAAAGGATGGGGCGAACGTTTTCAGGTTTGAGTTCGGTCGTCGTGACTTTGGTTACGAGTCCTTTTAAGCCGGACTTGAGTTTTTCAAACATCTTGCTGAGTTTTCCCTTCTCTGGCAGTCGCGACTAACGCTTCAGCTTTTTCTCTGTCTTGGTTAATCTTTTCGGCGACTTGGGCGAACTGCTGCTGCACTGAGGTTCTAGCCTTTTCCAAATCCACCAATCTTTTTTTGATGATTTCTTTTGCTTCTTCTCGTGTTTTTTCAACGGACACTCCGGCACCCATTCCAACGATTACCTGGTTTGGGTTATCCAATCGTGCTCTAATGTAGGACGTGCCGCCTACAGGGACGAGGAGTTCGGATTTCTCGTTTTCTTTCTCGAGGCCTTCCAAGGTTGTTTGCGCATACCTAAGGTCTGTGGCAGCTGCGTTTATCATGTTCATTCTTGACTGCAACGTTTCAGCTGTTTGTTCGAGAAGGCGCAGTTCCAGGTTCAGCCTGCGGAATTCCTCTTCATTTTTGCTTGCCAACTAGTTCTTCTCCCGTGACAAGCTTTTTCAGAAGCGGGTTCTCGATGTTTTCTGGTGAAACCTCTTCAACATCGGTTATCTTGATGTGATGACGTTTAATTCGGTGCTTGCTGCCCAACTCAGCATAGACTTTTTCTTCTGCATGTTCTGGCTTTTCGGCAATGATTTCTTTCCTGAACGTGGTTTTCAGGTTGGGCTTAGAGATTTCACCTGTGACTCTGAAGACTTTCAAGTTTTTCATCCTCTTTTACAACATCCAAGGAGTTCCCTATTATAAATATCTCGGGTCCAGTCGTGAGTAATCCTGCGATGGCGGTATAGCGATTTGCAAGCAAGCCTGTTCCAACGTAGGGTATTCCACAGTTGATGGTTCCAACGTCTACTGGAACTTTGAGCACGTCTTCAACAACCTTGCGTTCTGAGTCTTTCAGTAGCGGATGCGCCAAGACGCCTTTGTTCGTGGCCATGGCCAATGAGCCGACATATGGCAGGTCGGCAATTTCGCCTGGAACCGTTTCGACGCATAGTGTTTCAGATATCTTTCGTATTTCCCCTTCCTTCAACCTTGGGTCGACGATGGCGCCGTAATCGTTTGCGAGGACAAGGTTTCCGTACGCGGTTTTCTTCGTCTCCATTATCGTGATGTTTCCTTCAAAACAACGTTGTATGGCTTCAAGCTCTCGTTCTCTGATAAGGCTTGGAAGCAAAATGCCGTTGGAGTTTGCGCAGACGAACGCCCCGACGAGAATCGATCCCCCGATAGAGGTGTGTATCAATTTCACTTTGAGCCATTCGCTCAGTCTTTCGGCCTTATTCGTTGGCACCGAGTTTGGGACGATGAAAACACGGTCTGTAGCGAGTGAATATACTCCTATGCTTGCGCTTCCAACAAGACTCGATAGGTAAATGGCCAAGGATCAATCTCCTTCGGCCAAGTAGACTGTGACATTTCCCTCTTTGTCTTTTTCAGCTCGTACACGGATTTTTCTTGGAGGTTTTTCTATTCCTCTTGACCATAACTTCTCGTTTACTTCGTTGTCTATGATGAGCCGGGCAGGTGCTTCTTCTTCCTCTGCTTCTCCTTCTTTGTGGGCTTCCAGCTTCATATGCTTAATCATGAAACTTCTGAGCATTCGTACTGCTCTAGACGCTCTTTTGTTCGGCGGCTGTATCAGAGCTTTGCCTAGAGGTACGGTGTAGACTCGTTCCTCAACTATTTCTTTTTCTTCTTTGCCTTTCTCTTTTGAAGGTTTGGCTTTCTCTTCTTTTTCAGTGGTCGGAACTTCTTCTTTGGCTTCAACTTCTTTTTCGGGCTCTTGCGCCGGAGCCTCCCCTTCTACTCCTTCTTCTGGCTCTTCTTCCTCTTCCTTCAACTCCTCTGCAAGATCAGACAACTCGTCTTGTTCTTCTTCCTTCTGCTTCGGTTCTTCAGCTTTTTCTTCCAACGTGCTTTCCTCCTATGCGCGTATCTTTCTCCTTCGCCATTGTCTTCTCTTAGGGGTTTGCCTGAATTTTCCGCTTGTTTTCGATATTACCCATGTTGGAACTGCTTTTTTCTCTTTTCCTGCCTTGGCTAGTCTGCGTTTCTTTGCTGTGGGTTTGTTTCTGGTCATTCTTATCTTCTCGTTATCGTTGTTTCACGCTTGCGGCCTTGGAGTTGGACGAGTATTTTCTTTAATTGTTCGTCGCCCAAAGGTACAGGCACCTTTCCTTGTTGTGCCAACTGGATCAGTTGCAGCTCCAACTGGTCCGTGAAATCCGGCCTGACCATCTTAAGGTTTGCCAGTCTCTGTCTTGCTTCTGGAGTGAGTATGCTTCTCAGCAGAGCTTGCTTTTGTTGCTCCATTTGTTGCTCTGTTTGCGCGCTTTTCTGTTCATCTGTCATCTGTCTTTGCAGGGCTGCGAGCTTTTTTCGGCGGAGCTCTTGCAGCTCTTCATCGGACAATCTACTCACCTTTTTGGTATTTCTGGAGTTCTGGAGTCTCCTTCGACAAGTCTTTGATGAGTTGTTCAGCTACTTCTTTCAGGATTTTTCGTCCGGCAGGCGTTACTCTTCTGCCGTGGGCTTTCAGGATTTCGACAAATCCTGCGTTTTGGAGCTGTTGTAGTGCTTTTCTTATGACGGAGCCGCCTGATTTTGTTGCATGTTTGGGTTTGACGCCTTTGCTGCTTCTTCCGCCGTAATCGGCCCTCAGTTTTTCAATGCCTATTGGGCCGTGAACGTATATTTTTCTTAGTATCGAGGCGCATCTGACGTACCACCAGTCGGGGTTTTGAGGCTGTTGTTGCACGTGGGTACCCGTTTTGACGATGCTTGCCCATGTCGGCGGTGTAACGGCCTCAACGTTCTCTTTCAGGTACTTGGCTAGTCTTGGGATGAACTTTGATACTGGAACGTCGTTAGGAGTTACCAATATTCTTTATCCTCTTCAGGTTTCCTTCAGTAAAATCATGAAGCCACATATAAAGGCTTTCACCTTGTACGAGGCTTGTAGAGTATGAAGGTGTGACCTCTAACTTCCACGAGTGTGGCACATGTTTGTTGGGCGATTTGGCGTGCGACTTCTTTTGCTTCTTGTTCAGAAAGAGCGGTCTTAAGGATCTTGCCTTTGACCATCTTATTCTTCTCCAGCTGCAACGCGATTTCTTTCACCAATTCAGATGTGGCTCCGCTCTTGCCGATCCAGACTGTGGGTTGCGCGTCGCCCAGTTGTCTCATTACAAATCTTCTTTTACCAGCAGTCAGTCCAGTCATATTCTCAACTCTCAGTCTTCTTTCTCAGGAGTATTCTCGCCTTTTCGCCGCAACTAGAACAGGTGATCACAAGATGTGGCTCTCTTTTTTGCTGCGTCCGCACGCGACAGTTTACACCAGGCAAGATAAAGCTTTTGCAGTGCCGACAGACTTGAAGCCTATATTCAGGCGGTAGGCGGATTCTGGCTGACATCGCTATTTTTCTTGCTGTATCAACGTAATGCTGGGCGAGGTGAGGATCTTCGTTGACGTTTTCTTTGGCCAAGATGAAGAGTGTTTTAATGCGTTGTCTCGCTATTTGTCGGGTTGTCGCGTCCAACCTATGTTTGCTCCGCTAGTCTACATTGTCTTTGAGGAATTAGCCTTTTCGACCGCGGACGTGACTTAAAGGTCACGGCCTTTTGTCCATTTGTTTTGACAGTTGAACAAGTGAAAGTTCGTTTGTTGTTGATTGAAGGTGTTAACGTCTGTAAATCGAGTGAACGGCATTTTGGGCATGTTTCGTCGAGTTCTGGTATTTCCGTCGTGTGGTAATCTTGTGCCCATAAATGTCAGGTTCTGCAATGCTTGCGGCGCTTCTCTTTTCAGGGAGTTGTCTGTTTTGGCCGGGAACAAGAGCGATTAGTCTTGGGATCTATCGACAGTGTTCTTTCGCATGTTGCGCGTGTTTGGGCGCGTAAGTTAAATATGAAGTGAATGTGTTGTTGACTTTGAGGGGGGCGTGGGGAAGATTCGAGCAAAGGTTTGTGACATTGGTTATATCAATAGGATTCGGGATAATCTTTGCAGTATTAAGAGGCGTGAGCTTTCTCAGCTGTATGGAGATCTGAAGTCTGCTGATTGTGTCGTGTGTGGCGGGTCTGGTAGGTCTTTGTACTCTCTTAACGCAGCGATGAGTCAGATTGCGATCAGTCAGACGGGTTGGCGGAATAAGGTGGTTTTGACTCCTGATGACCCTGGTTTTCCTGGTAAGAATATGTATGAGGCTGCAGGGGAGTTGGAGAGGCGGTATAACAAGGTGTTTATGTTAATGAATTCTGGGAGCGGAGTGTCTGGTGATCCAGTGATATTGGCGCAGGATCTTGCGAGGTATATCGATGAGAAGGGGCATTCGAAGTTTTCGATGGGTTTGTTGACTTCCAATTTGAATTCACCGTTGGCGCAGGTTGTGGGCAAGTACGGCAGCGTTGTAGAGTTGAGGGGGCGGGGGAGGACGAGGCCTTCGCTTGATTACAGTGAGATTGGGATTCTGGGGGACGTCTTTGAGTTGGGTAGTCTTTTGCTTATGTCAATGATGACGGAGGCGATTTTCAGGAATTTGGACGCGGGTGAAGTGTTGCGGTTGTGTGAGGAGGAGTTTGCCAGATTGGGGCCGATGGTGGATTCGGTGACGGAGTCTGAGACGTATTCGCGTTTGGTTGATATTTTGGAGAAACGGACGAGTGTGTTCCTGGGGGGTAAGGGGACGGCGAGTGAGATTGTGAAGATGACGGCGATCCGGTTGTTTCATATCAAGAGTACTTTGGGGGATGACGTGTACATTGCGCGGGGCGTGAACACGCCGGCTCCGCGGCCTGGGGATTTGGAGATTTTGTTATCGTTTTCTGGGGAGACTAGACCGGTTGTGGCTTGGTGCGACACGTTGAAGAAGATGAACGGTGTGGTTTTGGCGATTACTGGGGTGAAGAAGTGTTCTTTGTGTGATAAGGCGGATTTGCACATTGTTTTGGAGGAGGAGGCGAGACAAGGGCAGCCGAGACGGTTTTACATGCGGGCGGCGTATGTTTTGAGTCCGTTGCCGGTTAAGCTTGTTGAGCGTTTAGGCGAGAAAGGGTTGCAGCTGCCTGAGTACATTATTCATTGGCATCATTCGTTGACGGAGTAGGCTTAATCAAGCGTGGTTCATTCGCGTTTTTCAACTATTGATACCCTCCCCCCTTCCCCTATGGGGCGTAGACGCGGTCCTGAAGTCAGAGTACCATGAAGTCTTTGGGCAAGAAGCGTGCCCGCATGACTTCATGGTCTGTAGATTCCCATGTTTTACGGGATGATATAGAAAACTTTAAAATTGGCAAGTCGATTTTGAAAGAGCATTCTTGTTGGGGCATTTATTTGAGCAATAATGTCGCCATTGAGGTTCAGCAGCTGACGAAACGGTACGGTGAGCTGGTGGCGGTGAACGGGATTTCTTTCACCTTGAATCGAGGCGAGATTTTTGCGTTTCTGGGACCCAACGGCGCCGGCAAGACTACGACCGTTGAGATTCTGGAGTGCTTAAGAAAGCCTACGGGTGGAAAGGCGTTTGTTCTGGGGTTTGATATCGGAAAGAACCCGCGGGAGATAAAGAAGAGGACTGGCGTTCTGCCTCAGGATTTTTACACTTTTGAAAGGCTTACCGTTAGGGAAACGGTTCAGTATTATGCTGGCATGTTTGATGCTCATCCTGACGTTGACGAGTTGATCAGGCTTGTCGATCTTGAGGACAAAAAGAACGTTCTTTTCAGGAACTTGTCAGGAGGTTTGAAGCAGCGGTTGGGAATTGCTGTTGCCTTGGTTAATGATCCTGAGTTGATCTTTCTGGATGAGCCCAGCGCGGGTTTGGATCCGAAAGCTCGACATGGCGTTTGGCATCTTATCGACGGGCTCCATAAGAAGGGCAAGACGGTTTTCTTGACGACTCACTACATGGAGGAAGCCGAAGTTCTTGCTGATCGCGTGGGAATAATCCATTACGGCAAAATAGTCGCGTTAGATTCCCCTCAGAGTCTTATCTCTGAAAACGGTAAGAGGAACCTGCTCATACTGAAAAAGACGAGTCCTCAGGCTGTTCCCAACATAGAAAAACTCGGGTTAAAAGCAAATTACGACGTAACAACGGGAGACGTTACCGTACATCTGAACCATACCGTAGGAGTTTCGGAGGTTCTTCATTCTTTGAGCAGCACTGGTGTTCCGTTTGGGGAACTTCAGCTCAAACGCTCGAGCCTTGAGGACGTGTTCCTGAATTTGACAGGCGTGTCGCTGGGAGAGGAGGAAGACAACGTTTGAGCCATGTTGTCATTGATCTGAAAGCGAGCCTCAAGTCATTTTGGCGCGACAAGAGCACAATTTTCTGGACACTTGCCTTTCCAACCGTTCTGATTCTCTTGTTCGGAGCCATCTTCAGCCAATCGTCAATAAAGTATGATCTTTACATTCAGAATCAAGACGTGATCGACGGAAAGATCACGTACTGGTCTGGCAATCTCATTGATATACTGAACTTGACGAACGCGTTTAACATTCAAACCGTTGATGCTTCAATCAACGGCACAGAATACGCATTGACGAACAGGCTCAGCAGCCTACTTATCATCCCGTATGGGTTCAATGATTCGGCAAACATGGCTCTCATAACACATGGCTCTACGACCGCAAACGTAACGTTTGTCTATTATCAATCCACTTCCTCCGCACCCATCGTGCAAAGCGTCGTCACAGGTGTTGTTAATGCGACTAACTTTCAGCTCTCGAAGGGAGTGGAATATCTTAACGTTGAGGGTTTGACGATAGCTCCGAAACGCTTTGGCTTCATCGACTTTTTCATTCCCGGCGTGATTGGAATGACGGCGATGACTACGAGCATTTTTACGGCAGTCTCGATAAGTGCAAGGTACAAGCAAAACGGCATCTTTCACAAACTAGCGACAACTCCGTTAAAACGGTACGAATGGATATTGTCCAGAACCATCTATAACGTTCTGATATCTTACTTGGGTATGGCAGTCATGATGCTTATGGGTATACTCATATTTGGTATGAAAATGACTCTGGACGCTATCTCTTTGCTTATGGTTGCGATGGCTTCTCTGATGTTTACTGGAATTGGAATGATCATTGCAAGATTCGTGAAAGACCCGGACGGCGCGGACGCAGCGGCAAACGTGATAACTTTTCCGATGATGTTTCTTTCAGGAACGTTCTTCCAGATCAGCCAGATGCCGCAGTTCCTCCAAACCATCGCCCAGGTGTTGCCGCTCACATATGTCAGCGAAGGTCTGAGAGCCGCGATGATTTTCGGGCAGACGCAGCAGGCACTTCAGAATACTGCGTTGATCACAGTGTTGGGAATAGCATCCATCATTGTCGGTTCCTTGATCACCAAGTGGGAAGACGATTAACGATCCGCTTTTCTACTTCAAGCGTTCTTCAGCTTTTTGCGCAGGATTTTTCTGGCGCCTTCGACTTGAAAGCCCAGGCTTTTCAGCAAAGCATTGGATGAAACGTTAGTTTCAGAAGTGCCCAGCCTCACTGAGTCCATTCCTTTTTCGAACAGGAAGTTCATTGCCCGCGCTGTCAGTGCTGTTCCTAAGTGTTTGTTCCGGAATTCGGGAAGAGTGGCTGCGGGTCCCAGATATCCTCTGTTGACGTGCAGATATTTTATTGATTCCGTGTCTGGTTTTGGCACGACAACTGAAACGATTCTTCCTTCA